>JAANMU010000162.1_pt1 | contig 85125 bp, 97 predicted proteins | sample 7279701 | NCBI WGS metagenome assembly JAANMU01 (sample SAMN14094539, study PRJNA606508) | bioreactor metagenome | isolation source: A lab-scale SPAN reactor treating ammonium-rich wastewater day 57 | place: Ireland: Galway | collected 2017-03-13 | reverse complement strand
CGGACCTGGCCATTACCATGTTTCCGACTTCATCAGATCCGAAACCATCTCGCTCGTTGACGTTTGCATGGTCGTGGAGGAGCGTGGCTTCATGTGGAACAGCGTTCACATTCACTTCAGGCGTTTGACTCGATTTGGGTGGAGCGTTTCCTATGTCCCAACCCGGCCAATAAGATCACTCAATTGGTTGGGTGGAATTGTTCGGTCTCGGCAATCATCCGAACCAGAATTCATCCAAAATAGTTAGGCTCAAGAAATTCACGTTACAATAACTACTGCAACGAAAGGAAAGTTATGGCAAAGAAAATCAAGACATCGAGTGAACAGACCTTCAGCTTTCACGCACCCGACGCATTGAGTGTTCAACTGGTTGGTGACTTCACCCACTGGCAAAAAGAGCCAATCAACCTCAAGCGAGACTCGGACGGAATATGGCAGACCACTGTCCGGTTGAACCCAGGCAAGCACCACTACCGTTTTTTGGTGAATGGCGAGTGGCAGGATGACCCCGCCTGCACCATTCGAGTTGCCAACCCATTCGGCAGCGAGAATATGGTTCGGGAAGTTGTTTGAGTTGAAAAATCTCGCGACCAATCGTCGGCGGGATTGCGTTCAATAGATGTGACCGCGCATTAGCTTCCGATTCCTCAACACCTACTGATGAGCTTGCTTCTACCTAAGGCACAATATCCAAGCAATGACAGAGGATCGTATCCATAGTCCCAATGGCCAATGGCCACCAAGTAGTGCCCTTATGTCAGCGGGGCAAGTGAGTTTGCACCAAGAGCAGTGTTGACATAAAGGCTACCGCCGCCACCAGTCGCTGTAGAGCAAACCCCATTCGGCTTCGACACGGTGGTTCAGGGTGAAACCGGCGCGTCTCAAAAATGAATCCGGCGCGGTGAGTTTGTTGGTTGGCAATCGCGTCATCGCGCGGAAGAAGGCATACATCGCCCAAAGAATCAGCCGGCTGCGAATTCGTTGTAGTCCTGCGGACGAAGTTTGAAAGTCGGCGACTAACCAGTTCGCGTCCGGAGTCGCGCAAGCAGCGAACTGGGGAATGATTCGTTCCAATTGGTCGGGGCGAAAGCAATCGAGGAAGAAGGTTGTGATGATCAGGTCGTAGGTTTCGTCGGTTGACATCCAGTTCAAGACGTCGGCCTGGATGAATTTCACGTGAGCAGCTCCCGGATTGCGGCGCACCAGTCGGCGACCGGCCTCAGCAAGCATTCGTTCGCTTGCATCCACACAAGTAATCCGTGCATTTGAAAACCGGCGGCAACACTCGACGAGGCACCGGCCGTGACCTTCGCCGAGAAGCAGAATATTTCTAGCGTCAGGAACCTCATCAAGGAACGCTGTTCGACAGCGTTGGAGTTTTTCTCCCGCGAGAATGAATTCCATCCATCGGTAATGAGGCGCGAGAATGTCAAAGCTCATGACTTGAAGAACGCCGCCGTCTTCATTCCCGATGTCGGCGTAAACCGATGAGATTGCGCGACTGAAGCCAACGCGTCGCGGGAGTCGCCAGCTTGCGGGGCCGAATAGTTAGTAACACTGTTTGTCATGGCGTCCAACCTAAGGCCATTCGGGCTCCATCCTTGATCAAATGCGCAGCGTCTGAAAAAGCAATGCGATCTGTGTTAACAACGAGGTCATAGGCCGGGGCTTCGTCATTGGACTTGTGAAAATGCTCCCTCGCATAACGATTCCGACTGCGATCTTCGTCCTTGAGGAACCGCGCAGCTTCCTCCGGTGTCAGTCCATTTTGTTTTTGCACCCGTTCGATACGCTTCGGCACCGAAGCAATAAGACGGACATGAAATACATTGGGCAGGTGCACCGTGATAAAGTTAGCTCCCCGCCCGACCAGAATTACATGTCCCGCGGTCGCCAGATGAAGGACCGTCTCGGCGATTTTCGGCACCATGACCCATGAGGGCGGACGCAGCCCAACCAACTCTTCCGTCACGTCCTGGATGAATGAGCGGCGATCCTCGGGCATGTGCTTCGCCAATGCTTTGGGCAGATCGTGCTCTTCAAGGACCTTTTCAACCAAATGGCGGTCAAAGACCGTCCACGGAACAGTTCCCCTGGGCTCTTCTTGTTGCAAAAGACCAGCGAGCCGTTCAGCAATGTCGTGAGCGCCAGATCCAGTTTGATAAGAGATGGTTACCGCAGGTCCCGGCTGTCGCCGTCCCCCTGTCGACGCAGATTTCCTATCGGCTTCGATATAACTGAGGACGTAAGAACGACAGGGCTCCAGTTCCGGTTGTTTCAGAGAGGGTGAGTTCAAGTAAGAGGTTTTCATATTAGTCCTTTCATTTTTGCGTCAAAACGGTTTGCCGGCGGGATTGAAGTTCAAGACGAGGGCACAGCTTAAGCCAGAAATTTCGCTGCCACCACAGACCGGCGACCGCCGCACCTGCGGTATAGGCAACCACATCCAAAGGATCACCGATCGTGTGCGGCACGAATTTCGGACCAATCCATTCAAACAATAGGGACCAGAAAATGAGGTGCGATATTATCTCAGAGATTTGCGGTGCAGTGTCGTGCGGGCGCAGGCCGAGTCGTCGGTGCAGCCAAAGAATCGGCGGCAATGCGCAAGGGATGAGCCAGAGGTCATTGAAGTAAGAATGAAAAAAGCCTGTATGCACATGCGGCTTGACCAGCCAGCGGTTGATGACATAGGCGATGCAACCGGTCAAAAAAAGTGGGTCGCGCAGATAGAGGAAACGCCGCATGTCAGAGGAGGTTGAGAATGACCCATCCGGAAAATGCGGCGATGAGGAGTTTTAACAGAATAATTTTTATCACAAATGATTTTGGTTATTTGAATATTTTGCCGAAGAACTAACCTCGCTGAAGAACATTTTCCTCTTCGTGGAGTTTCATCCGCGCGGAAAGAATCGCCGCACGCCCAAGATAGCCGACCACTTGGGTAGGTTTGTCGCGTTCCACGACGGGAAGTCGACCCACATTGCATTTCAACATTTTTGTGAGCGCTGCGTGTAACGGTTCATCAGGAAACGCGACTGTAAGATTGGTGCTGCCGGCGTCGGCCACGGTCATCGCCCCCGCCTGATCCTGCCGTAGCGCTCGAACAATGTCGCCCCGCGTGATGATGCCGACGAGCCGGTTTTGTTCGTCCGCGATCAAAGTTCCTTGCCGCCGATTAAGTTCGGGATCGCCTTGGGCAAGACGATCGGAAAGCTCCGTAAGTTTCATGCTCGCGGACACGGTCTGAATGTCCTGGTCCATCACATCGCGAACCCGCGCCAGTTCGAATGGGTCAATGCTGTATTCGCGCGTGATGTGATGACCGCGGCGGGCAAGCTTTTCGGTGAGGATGGAACGGCGCATGAGCAACACAGTCACGGCCAGGGCCGCAACTGAGCCGATGAGCAAGGCGGGAAAAAGATTGAAATCGCGAGTTAATTCGACGGCAAAAACCATCGCCGTGAGCGGTGACCGCATCGTGCCGCCCATCATCGCCGCCATTCCAATCAAGGCCCAAAGACCGGTGTCACCCACAGGAATCCATGAACCAACAAAAGCACCGAGCGCGCCGCCCATGATGAGTAACGGCGCAAGCACGCCGCCGGAAGCCCCCGAACCAAGAGCGATTGACCAGACCAACGCCTTCGCCACAAGTAAACCGATGACAACCGCGCCGACGAGTTCGCCTCGTAGCAAACTATGAATCGTGTCATAACCGACGCCGAGCACACGCGGTTCGATGAGACCGCCCACGCCTACGAACACCGCACCAATGGCCGGCCACCACATCCAATGGAACGGGAGTTTCTGGAATAAATCTTCGCATGCATAAACCAGCATCGTCAGCAGCCCCGAACCGAAACCCGCGATCACACCGACACCGGCAGCGAAAGCGAGTTGTTCGCCGGATGGAGCGGTATGAGCAATAACAGGAAAAATCGGGCCAGCACCAAGTAGCGGCACACGCATTACGGATGCGACGATTGCTGCGACGGCGACAGGAATGAAACTTCGCGGCTTCCACTCAAAGAGCAACAATTCCACCGCCAGCAAAACTGCTGCAACGGGTGTGGCGAACACCGCAGACATGCCGGCCGCTGCGCCGGCTACAAGCAACGTTTTGCGCTCGGCCGCGCTCAGGTGAAATTGTTGTGCGAAGAGCGATCCAAACGCTCCGCCGGTCATAATGATGGGGCCTTCCGCGCCGAAAGGTCCGCCCGTGCCTATGGATATGGCAGAGGAAAGCGGTTTGAGAATGGCAACTTTGAAGTCAATCCGGCTGCGGCCAAGAAGAATGGCCTCCAACGCTTCGGGAATGCCGTGTCCGCGAATCTTTTCTGAACCGAAGCGCGCCATCAACCCGATCGCCAGCGCTCCCACCACCGGGACTAACACCACCCAAAGTCCCAAATGATGGCCTTGCGGGATTGCGGATGCGGCGGACAAGCGGTGGTAGAAGGCAAGATTGGTGATGGCGGCGATCAGCCAAATCAAGGCATAAGCCACGAGTGAACTGATCGCGCCAATCACGAGCGCCATGGCGGACAACAGCAACACGCGACGGTTGGTGCTGAAATCCGCCAGTTCGTCCTCGTTGACGGAAGCGGACATAACCGCTTTATGATTGCGGTTCGGTGGAATTACTGATTCAGCTTGTCTTGACACAAGACCGAGAGTATATCGTAGCACGATACATGTCAAACGCACTATGGCATTGAATGCCCGACCCATGTTAAGCATAACCCGCTATGGCAAGACCCAGACAGCTCGTGAAGGCACAGTATGAGACGCTCGCGGAGTTTCGCTACGCGCTGCGACAATTCATCCATTTCAGCGAAGAGGCCGCTGAAGCCGCCGGCATTACCGCACAACATCATCAGGCTCTACTGGCCATCAAAGGCTATCCGGGACGGGATAGCGTCACGGTGGGTGAATTGGCGGAACGATTGCAACTGCGCCATCATAGCGCCGTCGGGTTGGTTGACCGTTTGGTCACGGAGAAGTTGGTATCCCGCGTTCCCTCAACGGAAGATCGCCGGCAGGTTTTTATTCAGCTCACCAGCCGGGGTGAAAATGTCCTGGCAAAACTTTCCTCGGCGCATAGCCAGCAACTGCGCCGCATGGGACCAGGACTCAGCCGGTTACTGAAGCAGCTTACTTGTGTTGATGGGTAGCCGGCTCGATTTTGTTTCATGGCGAATCATGGTAGTGGCTTCAGGAGGGACGTGATGCGGACGAGATCGGAGCGGCTGTAATTCAGAGGTGTTCGGCCGCCGATCGCCTGTTTGACATGTATCGCAGTGCGATATACGTTAACGCCGGGGTCGATGCAAACCAGTTTTGCAGTCTCGTTTGTGGCCGATGGCAAAGCCGCCTCGCCGGTCAGAGTCGAACGGGCCGATTCCACAAACAACTGATCTTTATGGCACGCATCTATAACAACATCGTGGAAACCGTGGGGCATACCCCACTCGTTCGACTGAACAAAGTCACCGCGGGCACCGAAGCCACGGTGCTCTTGAAGTGCGAGTTTTTCAATCCTCTGGGCAGCGTCAAGGACCGGATCGGCATGGCGATGATTCAGGATGCCGAGCAGCGCGGCATCCTCCAGCGCGATTCTGTGATCATTGAGGCCACGAGCGGCAACACAGGAATTGCCCTGGCGTTCGTCGCCGCCGCCAAAGGTTACAAGCTCATCCTGACCATGCCGGATAGCATGTCCGTGGAACGGCGCACGCTTTTGGCGATGCTCGGAGCCAAACTTGTGCTCACTCCCGGCACCGAAGGCATGAAAGGCGCCATAGCCAAAGCTGAGCAACTGGCCAGGGAAACACCCAACTCCTGGATTCCGCAGCAGTTCGATAATCCAGCCAATCCGCAAATTCACCAGCACACCACCGCTGAAGAAATCTGGGCCGATACCGATGGCAAAGTTGACATTCTGATTTCAGGGGTCGGGACAGGTGGCACGATTACAGGTTGCGTGGAGGCCATCAAGGCGCGGAAACCATCGTTCGCGGCCATCGCCGTAGAGCCGGTAGATTCACCGGTTATTTCACAGTCCCTCGCCGGGCAACCCCTCAAACCCGGCCCTCACAAAATCCAGGGACTGGGTGGCGGATTTATTCCAAAGAACCTGCATCTGAATGACTCCAATGGCCGCCCGCAAATTGTCGAGTGCATCCAAGTGACGAACGACGACGCCTTTGCGATGGCGCGTCGTCTGGCTAAAGAAGAAGGCATTCTCGCGGGCATCTCCTCAGGCGCAAACGTTTGGGCCGCCATTCAAGTGGCCAAGCGCACGGAGAATAAGGGCAAAATAATAGTCACGGTAGCCTGCTCGACCGGGGAACGCTACTTGAGCACTCCCCTGGCTGCTGAAGCGCGTGCAGAGGTCGGTGGGTGATTCGCAGCTCATTGAAATCGAACGGCGATTTTGGTTTCGCCGACGGGGGCGAGGCCGGGCGACGGGTTTGTCAACTGACTCGCTCACCAGAATCACAAGGCCAACGCAATTGAGTAAACCAATTTTCCCAAAACTCTTCGGGAGCCGGCAGGGAGCGCGATCTGTCCATTTTATTTTGCTGATCGGCTACCTGTGCTTTCTGGCGGTGCATGTCGGATTGGTCGCCATCACGGGATTTGCCAGAAACATAAACCACATCGTTATGGAGCGTGAGCGAGCAGACATCTCACCTTGAGCGCCGTGGCGACGGTTTGCGTGTCATAATATTCCCCGCCGTACAACGCGTCGCCGTAGGAATAAAACGCCATGACTTTGGCTTCAGCCTGGGTTTGACGATCTCGCGGTGAGTGCTCTATAGATATGCTGCATCGCGCGGGCATATTTCCAGGCGATAAAATGAAAGAGAGCCCAGGAAAGCACTGTCAGAAATATGGCGATCAGACCGACGACCATCCCGACAGGGCGCGCGTCATCATGAGATGAACCAGGCTCCGCTGTCTGAAGGGTATGGCGCTCCCTTGCGACTGCGTGTTGAAAACCAGCTCGGCTATAGAATGGTAAAGTGGACCGAGCACATTGAATTCGTCGAGACGGAAAAGACTCTTGGCAAGGGAGAAGGGGGTAAAAACGAGGATGATGAATACTTTGATATCCTGCCCAACATTTGAAGCGCCATTACCAAGTGCGCTGGCTGTTACGATATGGTTGCGCATGAAGTTGCGAACTCACAAGTCCAAGGTCATTTGTTTCATCGGTAGTATAAGATCACCCTCAAGCATCAGTCCCCGTGAGAGAGTGGAGCGAAGTGAAGCAAGCCAGTGGCGGGACTTGAATTGGAATTACCTTTGAATCACCAGACTAAGGCAGCATCGTCAGTGCCCCGATTGAAAAATGAACTTAAGATTAAAGATTGAAGAACGCTGTTGTGTCAGTGTCGGTCGTCAGGCGGCTGTGATCAGCACGGGAAACTGTTTGAGGTGGCCACGATGAGCACGAACCCGCGCCATCTTGCCACACGATGTGCCCATGGTGACGCGAGTCGCCGCGGCCCAGGCGGAGCAAACGAGCCGTTTCAGCGTCCCATCGCGCAGAGCACGATCTTCGACTTGGGAACCTCGGCCGAAGCCGAGGCAATCTTTTCCGGGACACGCAAGGGCTATGCGTATTCGCGATTCGGCAACCCATCAGTTGATGGGTTGGCGGAGTTGATCGCTGACCTGGAGGGAGGCGCTGAAGCGCTCGTCACCAGTTCTGGTAATGCTGCCGTGTTATGCGCGGTGACATCTGGCTTGGAGGGGCGCGACGGGCCACTCGTCACGCATCATGATGTTTACGGAGGAAGCTTCGAGTTGTTGCGCATTCTTTCCAACATTCATCGTGTGCCAGTCGAAGTCGTTGATAGTACGAATGTCGAAGCGTGGTTGGACGCAGTGTCGCGGGCGGGAGCGGTGTTGTTGGAAACACCTTCGAATCCGCTGATGCGTCTCATTGATATTGAGGGGACGGTCGCGCGGGCGCATGCCGGCGGCGCCCCGGTGATCGTGGATAACACGGTGGCAACGCCTTTCAATCAACGCCCCTTTGATTTCGGGGCGGACTGGATCGTTCACTCGACGAGCAAATACCTCAACGGTCATTCCGACATGATCGGTGGTTGTTTGGTGCATAAGGGAAAGTTGTCGGCGATGCACCGGACAATTCACAAGAATCTGGGCGGCACGGTGAATGCACTCGATGCCTGGCTGGTGCTGCGCGGACTACGGACTTTCGCCCTACGGATGGAAGCGCACATCCGCAACGGACAGGCCGTGGCGGAATGGTTGCTCCGTCGTCCGGAGGTCGCGCGGGTGCATTATCCCGGCCTGGTGTCGTATCCCCAGTCCCAACTCTTTCGTCGGCAGATGAAGCACGGCGGGGCTTTGCTTTCTTTCGAACTGGCGGGAGGCGAGGAAGCTGCCTGCCGGTTTCTTGATCGTATCGGCCTGATCCTACATGCGGTGAGCTTGGGCGGCATGGAAAGTCTGGCCGCGCGACCGGCGATGTCCAGTCACCGGGGGATGACTTCCGAAGCACGGCAGCGAGCTGGCGTGTCCGACAGCCTGATCCGGTTGTCAGTGGGCGTCGAAGCACTTGAAGACTTGTTCGCAGATTTGGAGCAGGCGCTCGCCGGGCAAAAGGATGCCAGTCCCATAGGCAGGTGATCCTGTAATAAGCGCACACTCACTGGCTCGATGCTGTCCAATAAATTCAATCGTACCGGCGTTGCTTGTGCATTTTTGATGTGAGCACCATCATTAACTTGCTCTCCATCCAAGTCGGCCTTCCAAAAGCAGTCGGCGGGCCTGACCCCGCCAGCGAGTGGACGACCGGTTTCTACAAGAAACCGGTGTCCGGTCCCATCTGGGTCGGAACGACCAACCTGGCTGGCGACGGCCAAGCCGATCTTCGAGTGCATGGAGGCGCTGATAAAGCCATCAATCTCTACCCGTTTGAGCATTACGCCCGCTGGCTCCATGAGCTTGAAATTCAAGAATTACCCAAAGGTGCGTTTGGCGAGAACCTGACGACGACCGGCGCCGTGGAAGCGGATGTGTGCATCGGCGATATTTTCGAGATCGGCGGCGCGACCGGAGCGTTGGTGCAAATCTCTCAACCGCGTCAACCCTGCTGGAAGCTGAGCCGCCGCTGGAACATCAAAGACTTGACGGCGCGAGTCGAGCGCACAGGCCGGACCGGTTGGTATTTTCGAGTTCTGCGCGAGGGCAGCATTGAGTCAGGAAATCAGCTTCAACTGATGGCACGGCCACACCCGAAATGGACGGTTTCGCTCGCCAACGAAGTCATGCACCAACGCAAGGAGGATTTCGAAGTCGCGCGTCGGTTGGCCGAGTGTCCGGCATTATCTCAAAGTTGGAAGAACAGCCTCTCTCGGCGAGCCTTGACCAAAACCGACGCGGACACTTCACCGCGTCTTCGTGATCCGGAATAGCGAATCCGGCTTCATGATGAGGCCGTTCATTATTCAATGAAAACGGCCAGCCCCTGGCTTCGTGCCACTGGCCTTGAGGTCATCGGTCAGCAAGAGGGCGGACGGATGTTGCGGGCAAAGTCCGGCATCTACTCTTTCGCTCTCAATCTTCCCCACGACTATGTATGAATGATCACTCAGCTTTTCAAACGTCAACACTGCGCGACAGCGAATCCGCAGCGCGCCCTCCAGCAATTTCAAGCCGGGGACTACGCCTCCCATTCTCCCAACACCACCACACGTAAGCTTGCACGAGCCTGTGCCGTGGGTCTTTGCCCCGGGGTCTAGCCATGACGCGTCGCTCCGTCGGGTGGTGATTCGGTTACTTCGGACGGTTTAATCGCCTCAACTGGGACCGCGCCCCCATCGCTCCCGATGGCCTCCACCGGACAACCTTCTTGGGCCTCCTGAGCGAGCTTCAGCTCTTCTTCAGTCTCTGGTTGGTGGAACACGATGCTGTTGCCATTATCTTCGTCGCGTCGGAAGACGGTGGGAGCGGTCTCGCGACACAGGTCGCAGTCAATGCAGTTGGAGTCCACATACCAAGATCCTGGCGCATTCTGTGGCAGGCGGCTGTCTTTGTCGGCCATATTGCTTCTCTCTTTCTCTTTGAACTCAATTCCCCAGGCGATGAATTGAGCGTTTAAGGTGTCCACTGCTTCATAGGGTGCTCCTGTTGCCGGTTTGATCTGACTGGCTCCGATCTTCACCTTCGAAAGTCCACAAATCATCTTTCCCGAATTCCGGACAACAGGAGCCGCTGCCGGCGTAACATTCCTGGCAAAGCAATCGCTCGCCAAAACGGTAAGCGCCGAACCGCCCGCAAACATCGCACGCAACGCTTTCATTCAAGGTCGGTACCGTCTTCGATTCCTGAGCCGGTTGCGTTTCTGGTTTCATATTGCTTCCTCTCACCGGCTACAGGTGGATGGCAACGCCATAAGCCTGGCCGGTCGCTTCATGCACCGCTTCACTCAAGGTTGGATGCGCGTGAATCGTAGCTTCGATCTCTTCGTGGGTGGCTTCGAGCGTGATGGCCAGACCGAGTTCGCCGATCATTTCGGTCGCTTCCGAACCCACGATGTGCGCGCCCAAAACCTCACCATGCGGCTCACCAAAAATGATTTTTACAAAACCATCCACCTCGCCGACTGCGCGGGCCTTGCCGCTCGCGGTAAACGGAAATTTACCGACTCTGAACTTCAATCCCTTTTCTTTTGCTGCGCGTTCGGTCAGACCGACGCTGGCCACCTGCGGCTGGCAATAGGTGCAACTCGGAAACACGCTGACCTTTTTCGGCGTGTGTTTGGTAAACATCCCTTCCACCGCTTGAATGGCTTCGTAGCTGGCGACGTGCGCGAGCAGTGGCGGACCGATAATGTCGCCAGCGGCAAAGACGCCGGGAATGTTCGTCTGATAACGCCCATCGGTTTCGATGTAACCGCGCGAAGTCAGCTTGACTGCCGCGCCGCCAGGCAGCAACGGCTGCACGCCGATGGCAACGAGGCAGACTTCGGCTTCCAGCGTTTCAGTTGTTTTGCCTTCGACAGAAATTTTCACGCCGTCCTTGCCTGCTTCCGCTTTGACCACTTTGGTATTGGTCAAAACGTGAATGCCCAGTTTCGCGTAGGCTTTTTCCAGCACCTGCGAGGCTTCCGTGTCTTCGAGGGGCAAAATGTTCGGCAGCATTTCGATCACCGTGACCTTCGTGCCGAACGCGTTGAAGAAATAGGCAAATTCAACGCCGATTGCTCCGGCGCCGATGATGACAATGCTCTTGGGTTGCTTTTCCAGAATCATCGCCTCGCGACTGCCGATGACCGTGGTGCTGTTGAACGGCAGACCGGGCAGCGGGCGTGACACGACGCCGGTAGCGAGCAGCACGTTTGTGGCTTCCAGTTTTTGCGCTTTGCCTTCCTTGCCGTTCACGCTCACGATCCCGACGCGTTCCAGCGCAGCTTCGCCGAGGATGTAATCCACCTTGTTCTTCTTAAAGAGGTATTCAATACCGCCGGCATTCTTGTCAGCGACGTTGCGGGAACGTTCGATGACCTTGCCCCAGTCGTAACTCAAGTTATCGAAGCTGAAGCCAAATTCATCGGCCCGGTGCTTCATCAGGTGAAACAACTCGGCATTGCGCAGTAATGATTTGGTAGGAATACAGCCCCAGTTCAGGCAGGTGCCCCCGGCGCGCTCTTTCTCGACACACGCAACACGTTTGCCCAGTTGCGCGGCGCGGATGGCGCCGACATATCCGGCGGGGCCGCCGCCAATGACAATCAGGTCGTAGTTCATAAATTAAATCAGCATCAACGCTGGATTCTCAATCAGCCGCCGCAATTCGGCGAGATATTCCGCGCCAATCGCACCGTCCACCACGCGATGATCCGCGCTGAGCCCAATGGCCATTCGGTGCGCGGGGACAATTTCATCTCGCGCATTAACGACAGGTTTTTTAACGATGGCGCCGATCGCCAGAATGATCGCCTGCGGCGGATTGATGACGGCCGAGAAGTTCTCAATGCCGTGGCTGCCGAGATTGGAAACCGTGAGCGTGCCGCCCTGATATTCCTCGGGCTTGAGCTTTTTGGTGCGGGCGCGCGTGGCGAGGTCTTTCACCGCCTCGCTGATTTCGCGCAATGACTTTTTCTGCGCCTGACGAATCACGGGTGTCACCAGGCCGTCGTCAATGGCGACGGCAACGGACAAATGCACATCGGGGTATTCAATGATGGCATCACCCGCATAGGAGGCGTTGACCCGGGGAACTCTCACGGCGGCGGCAACCACGGCCTTCAAAATGAAATCATTGATGGTAAGCCTGCCCGCGCCGACCTTTTCCAAGGACTCATTGAACTGCGCACGCAAGCGCAGCAGTTCGCCGGCATCCACTTCGATGTTGAGATAGAAATGCGGGATCTGCGTTTTGCTGGCAAGCAGTCGTTCGGCAATGATTTTGCGCATGCCCGAAAGCGGAATGCGCTTGGCCCTGTCGGGCAAAGTCTGCGGAACAACAGCGGCCGAAACCATCGCCGCGGGGTGAAGCGCTGTCTTGGGTGCGGCTGGCAAATCTTTGGCGACCACGCGACCACCCGGTCCCGAACCGCGAACTCGCGAAAGATCAAGTCCGCTCGCGGCGGCGATTTTTCTGGCCAGCGGAGACGCTTTCACGCGACCGCTTGAGTCAGCAACAGTTTGCACGGGATCGTGTGCCGGCTTCGCTGGCGTTGTCTGGCTGTTCGTCTGGACGGGCTTCGCAACGTCCGGCGCGCTTCGCGTCTCGGCGGAAACCGAATCATCTTCTCTCTCCGGCGCGGCTTCACCCACGCCCAAGAGTAACGCGAGTTTTTCGCCTATTCGCGCCTTGCGACCGGCGTTGACGTAAATCTCCGTCAGCGTTCCCTCATCAAACGCTTCCAATTCCATGACCGCCTTGTCGGTTTCAATCTCAGCGATCACATCGCCGACGCTCACGGAGTCGCCCACCGCTTTACGCCACTTGACCACGGTGCCTTCAGTCATCGTGTCGCTTAATTTGGGCATTTCGATATAAGCCATAGCGCATGTTTTGTTTTAGCAAATGCTCAGGACCTTTTCCACGACGCGTTCCACCGTGGGCAGTTGCAGTTTTTCGAGCGAGGGGCTGTAGATGGCCGGAGCATCCAAGGCGCAAACACGCATCACCGGCGCGTCAAGATCATCGAACGCCTTCTCTTGAATTGTCGTGGCGATCTGAGCGCTTACTGCGCAGAATGGTTTGTTCTCGTCCACCAGAACGGCCCGGTGTGTTTTGCGAACAGATTTCAGGATGGCGTCCTCGTCCAACGGGCGGATGGATCGTAAATCTACGACTTCGGCGTTAATGCCATGTTCGGCGGCCAGGACTTCGGCGGCTTGGAGACTGGTGATGGCGGCCCGGCCATGAGCAATTAATGAAAGATCGTTGCCTTCGCGTTTTACATCCGCCACGCCGAGCGGGATCAGGTATTCCGCTTCGGGCACTTCCCACGATTCGCCGTAGAGCAGCGTGTTTTCCATCACGAAGACCGGATCGTTGTCGCGAATCGCGGTTTTCATCAGGCCCTTGGCATCATAAGCCGTCGCGGGACAAACCACTTTCACGCCGGGATTGTTTGCGAGTATGCTTTCCGGTGTATGCGAGTGGGTGGCGCCGACGTTGGTGCCGCCATTGGCCGGCCCTCGTATGACCATCGGCAAATGGATCAGCCCGCCGGACATGTAACGGATGCAGCCGGCGTTGTTGACGATCTGGTCGTAGGCGACATAGGCAAAACTCCAGAACATCAGCTCGATCACGGGGCGAAGCCCCAGCATCGAGGCGCCCACACCCAGGCCGACGAAGGCGGCTTCGGTAATCGGTGTGTCCAGCACCCGCTTGTCCCCGAACCGCGCCCAAAGACCCTCGGTCACCTTGTAGGCACCGTTATACTGCGCGACTTCCTCGCCAATGATAAACACGTTTTCGTCCCGGGCGAGCTCTTCCGCCAGCGCGTCATTCAAAGCTTTGCGATAGGTGATTCTAGGCATAAATCAAATGGGCCAAAGCCATCTAGTCGTTAAAAAAGTGTTTCCCGGTGGTTCCCGCCGGCGACTGGTGGTCCACTTCGTAATAGATATCGGAAAAAATATCTGCAGGCTCCGGCAATGGGCTTTCCCCGGCGAACTGAACCGCGGTGGCCGCTTCGGACTGCGCGGCAGCATCGAGTTCGCCAGCCTGCGACTCGGTGATGACCCCTTCTTCCTGGAGGCGCGTTTGCCAAAGCCGGAGCGGATCATGGAACTTTCGATATTTTTCGATCTCTTCGGCCTCGCGGTATTTCTTCGTATTGGCGTCCGAAACGGAGTGGCCGTAGTAGCGATAGGTATCAATTTGCAACACCGTGGGCCGCGATTCATTGTGGGCGCGTTGAATGGCCGGCCAGGTCTTGGCCCGGATTTCGTAAATGTTTTCTCCGTTCATCCGATCCCACTCGATGTTGTAACCCTCCGCCCGGGCGGCAAGGCAGGTCTTGTAAGCGGAAGAACGCTCCAGACTGGTGCCCATCGAGTATTGGTTGTTCTCGATGATGTAGATGACCGGCAAATTCCAGAGCGAGGCCAGGTTCAGCGAGGCTTGATAGACCCCTTGATTGACCGCGCCGTCGCCGAGATAGCAAAGGCAGCAACCTTTCACCCCTTTGTATTTCAGGGCGAAAGCAAGCCCGAGTCCCAGTGGCGTCTGCCCGGCCACAATACCGTGGCCGCCCCAATAATTCTTGTCCGGGGCGAAAAAGTGCATCGAGCCACCCTTGCCTTTGGAGCAACCCGTGGCTTTACCGAACAATTCCGCCATGCACTCGTTCATGGACATGCCCATCGTCAGGGCATTACCGTGACTGCGATAGCCGGCAATGACATGATCGTCAGTACCACAAAGCGAGAGGGTGCCGACCGCGACGGATTCCTGACCGATGTAAAGATGTAGAAAACCGCCCATCTGGCCGCTGGTCTGGTATTGCTTGAGCGCCGCCTGCTCGAAACGCCGGATGCGGAACATCTCACGCAGGAGGTGAGTCTTTTCCTCGCCCGTTAACCGCTGGTTGATTTCTGCTTCGGCAAACGTATTGGCATCGGCCAGTGTTTTCATATCGGGTATCAAATCAAACGAGATGCCAAGGCCCTCGCGCGGCGACGGTTAACTGGGGACGTTCCGGAACCTCCTTGTTGACGAGGATGCTCTGCAGCCGCCGCCCAATCATCCGCGCCAACTGAACCATTTCCCCGGCCTCTGGCGGCGCAACATAACACTGACAATTGGCCTCCCACAGCCCCAGCCAGACGTCAAAATGTCGCGCGTCCAGCCCCAAGCCGGCATGTTTGAACGGCAGTGAACCAACAAAGTCAGACGGCCCGCCGGTGAGCCGCGCCCAAAACTCGCTGACTTTGGCAAGATGCGCCGGCCAATCGTAAATGTGTTGGTTGAAAATCGGGCCAATCAACTGATGCTGCCGGACATCCGCGTAAAAATGCCGCAACAAAACGGCGAGCGTTTCCCGTCCGCCAATCCGGTCGAAAAGACTTTTGCTGGTTTGATTCATATTGGGCTTCTCACTGCGCATTTCAAGTTACGCTGGTAAAAGATGTATTTCAAATACATTTTTACTTGAAGCGGCTGAATTTCAGGCGATCATCAATATGAAATGCGGCTCAGCAAATATTCGGATTATGCGTTGCGAGTGCTCATGTATGCCGCCTTGCGGGAGCCGGCTCTCGCCACAGTTGATGAAGTCGCAGGCCGCTTCGACATCTCGCGGCATCACCTGGTCAAGGTCGTGCATGCGTTGGGGCAGGCAGGTTTCCTCGCCACCCGCCGCGGGATTGGCGGCGGCTTCTGCCTCGCGTTGCCGCCGGAGAAAATCATGCTCGGCGCCGTCGTTCGCCTCACGGAAGCCGATGACCGCGTGATTGACTGTCAGGACCGCCCTAATGAACTGTGTCGCATTTTTCCGGCGTGTCGTCTGAAACGGGTGTTGGGCGAAGCGGCCGCGGCGTTTTTCACCGTTCTCGATGGCTATTCGCTGGCGAACCTGGTGAAACCAAAGACGGAATTGAAAGACCTCCTCAAGAGTTGACAGAACCAAAACAGCAGAAAATCCACATCATGAAACGCGATCAATTATATCTGCTGAAACCAGACTTCCACGATCAAGGCAAAACCTATTACTGTCCCGGCTGTGCGGAGATGATCGGTCTGCTGCAGTTTTACCCAGCCCTCAAGCAACGGGTGGACGTCCACAATGTTGACTTTCCGCGTACGCGTCCGGAGTTGGTGCCATTGCTCGGGGAGGAAAACCAGAGTCGCCCCGTGTCGGTGCTGAAATCGGTTCCGTCGAATCTCCTCTCCCATCTCGCCGTGCGGCGCGCGAATGGTCACGCGTTCGTGGAAGGCGCGCGGGAGATTGCCGAATACTTCACCCACATGCAGGGCACTGGGATTCCGCACTGAAATTTGCCAACCGCACCTCGTGCATGTGAAGCCCAATCCAAATGAAATCGCACCACTCGGCCCGACCGCTCACGCGATCCTGGCACCAGTTCGCCCCGGCCCGGAATCAACCAGCGTTGCCAGACGGATTGCCGATCTCCTCGTGCTCACGAAGGCGCGAGTGAACGGGTTGGTGGTGGGCACGACCTTCGTCGGCTTTGCCCTGTACGCTCCCATCCTGCCGAACTGGTCCAGCTTGCTGCAGACGTTGGCCGGCACTGGTTTGGTTGCCGGAAGCGCCGCCGTAGCGAACCAGGCCTTGGAACAATCATTTGATCGGCGCATGACTCGCACGCGCAACCGCCCACTCGCCGCCGGAAGACTTCGGCGGCGTTCGGCCGCGTGGTTGAGCGGAATTTTGCTGGGTGTCGGCTGTCTCTGGCTGGGCGCAGGCGTCAATCTTCGCGCCATGTGGCTGGCGAGTCTTGCATTTCTGGTTTATGCGTTCGCCTACACGCCCTTGAAGCGATGCACACCGGCCTGCACGTTGGTGGGAGCAGTCGCTGGCGCCTTGCCGGTGCTCGTTGGCTGGGCCGCGACAGGCGCGGAGTTTGACCGGTGGGCGTTCGTTGCATTCGCCGTTCTGTTCCTCTGGCAGATTCCCCATTTCCTGGCGATTGCGTGGTGGCGCCAGGCCGAGTATCGCCGGGCCGGTTTCCACGTTCTGCGGCAGGATGACTGTGACGGCTCTTGGACCGCAGGTTGGGCACTTGGTAGCACGGGGATCCTGATTGCCGTGTCCCTCCTTCCCACTTTCTGGCCTCGGGTCAGCGACTGGTATGGCCCTATCGCGCTCACCTTGGGCATCGGATTCAACGTAGCTGCCATGCGCTTTCTCGTAACTAGAAATGAAGCCGCCGCGCGGGGCTTGTTTCTTGCCTCCCTATTTTATCTTCCCGCTCTGTTTTCGCTGATGATTTTATGCCAAGCGAAACCTTGACGAATGGGGGAAGCCTGATGATCGGCAGGAGAACTCGATCCAACCAACAAATAATAAAATGACCAAGATCATTGACGAAAAACTGAGCGGCCAATTTCAGGATGTCGTGAATCGCAACCCCGGCGAGGCGGAATTCCATCAGGCCGTTCGCGAAGTTCTGGAATCGCTCGGTCCCGTGCTGGCGAAATACCCCGAGTTCGGCGAGCACAAGATCATCGAGCGCATTTGTGAGCCGGAGCGCCAGATCATCTTCCGTGTGCCGTGGCAGGACGACCAAGGCCAGGTGCAGATCAACCGGGGATTCCGGGTCGAGGTCAACAGCGCCTTGGGACCCTACAAGGGCGGGCTGCGGTTTCATCCCTCGGTTTACCTGGGGATCATCAAGTTCCTGGGCTTCGAACAACTCTTCAAGAATGCCTTGACGGGGATGCCCATTGGCGGAGGCAAAGGCGGTTCAGATTTTGATCCCAAAGGAAAATCGGACGGAGAGATCATGCGCTTTTGCCAGAGCTTCATGACGGAACTTTACCGGCATCTGGGGGAATATACCGACGTGCCGGCGGGCGACATCGGCGTGGGTACGCGGGAGCTTGGCTACCTGTTTGGCCAATACAAGCGGATCACCAACCGCTACGAATCAGGCGTGCTCACCGGCAAAGGCCTCGACTGGGGCGGCGCCCGGGCGCGCAAGGAAGCCACGGGCTACGGCGCCGTCTTTTTCCTGAACGAAATGCTCCGGGCGCGCAACCAGTCGCTGGCGGGCAAGATCTGCACCGTCTCCGGTTCGGGTAATGTGGCCATTTACGCCATTGAGAAATTGCAGCAACTCGGCGGCAAGGTGGTGGCCTGTTCCGATTCGAATGGCTTCATCCACGACAAAAAAGGCCTCGATCTCGCGTTGATCAAACAACTCAAAGAAGTGGAGCGCCGGCGGATTGAAGACTACGCCTCCCATCATAAACGCGCCCGCTATGTGGCCAAAGGCAACCTGTGGGAAATCCCTTGCGAAGTCGCGCTGCCCTGCGCGACGCAGAACGAACTGACCGGCAAGGACGCCACCAATTTGGTCAAGAACGGATGTATTGCGGTGGCCGAAGGCGCGAACATGCCGACCACGCCCGAAGGCGTGCGGGTCTTCCTCAAGGCCGGCACTGCCTACGGTCCGGGCAAAGCCGCGAATGCCGGCGGCGTGGCCACCTCGGCCTTGGAGATGCAACAAAACGCCAGCCGTGACGCCTGGGATTTTGAATTCACCGAGCAAAAACTGTCCGCGATCATGACCGGAATCCACCGGCGCTGCTACGAGACGGCGGAGGAATTCGGCACCCCGGGCAACTACGTCAACGGCGCCAACATCGCGGGCTTCATCAAGGTCGCCAAGGCCATGGTGGCGCTCGGACTGATTTGAACTCAAACCACAAACACGATCCAGATAAACGTAAAACATCTCATCATCACAAAGTGAAAACTTCCCCATCAAACCAGGAGCCTGAACGGCAATCACATCTTTCCGCAGACGTCACGGCCATTCAAAGCATGTCGGACGAACATCGTCATATCGAAGTGGTGATCAAATCGTTGTCCGATGCGGTGGCGACTTTGGACACGCGGCAACCGCTCAACGCCCAAAAACTGCGCGGCGTGGTGGAATTTTTGCGGGTATATGCCGACCAGCGCCATCATCAGCGGGAGGAAGGCATCTTCTTCCCCCTCCTCGTCCAGCGCGGCGTGCCACCGCAGGGCTGCCCGATCGGCGGACTGAACAACGAACACGAAAAGGGCCGCGCGCTGGTGTCGGCTCTGGCCGAAGGCATCACCGCCTACGAGCAAAAACGGTCGGGTGCGGATCGCTCCCTGCGACAAACGCTGCAAGAGATTGTTGAGCTTTATCGCAAGCATCTCTGGATGGAGGACGCCATGGTTTTCCCGATGGCGGAGAAACTCGTCACCGAGGTAGACGATCGCGAACTGAATGACAAATTCGCCGCCTTGGATCGCAAAATTGGCGCGGACGTCATTGCGCGGTTGGAGCAATTTGCCGGCAGCCTTTCGTTCCAGTCGGGTATCCCAGATTCTAAATGAGTTGCTGTGGCCGGCGCTTGGTGCGCTGAGGGAAGTCTCCAGGTTAAATAGGACATTGACATCCAATTTAGGGTGTTTAATTTGACAACGTGAGTTTTCAAGCCCCCGGGCCGGGTTGGTTCGGGACGGACGACAGCTCCCTGACAAACAAATAAGAATGCGAATTGAATTATGAACACACCTGCTCCCACTCCTGCCGTCACTGATCCACTCCGCAATCCCAAGGTCGTTTTTGACGTGCGGGAAATTCCCGGTCGCGTAAAGCACGCCCAGATCTTTCAACGCTGGCGGGACCTGGCGGTCGGCGAGTTTTTTGTCTTGCTCAACGATCACGACCCCGTGCCGTTGCGGTATCAATTCGAAGGCGAGTTCAAGGGCACGTATGGTTGGGATTATCTGGAGAAAGGCCCGGAGGAGTTTCGTGTGAAAATCACCAAGTTGCGCGCCGTGGATTGCCACGCAGCCCCGACTCCGGTTACCGGCGGTTGTCAGTCTGATCCGCTCCGCGATCCCAAGGTGGTGTTCGACGTGCGGGAAATTCCCGGTCGCGTGAAACACGCCCAGATCTTTCAACGCTGGAAAGATTTGCCGGTCGGCCAGTTTTTCGTTTTGCTCAACGATCACGATCCGGTGCCGTTGCGGTATCAGTTCGATGGCGAGTTCAAGGGCGCGTTTTCCTGGGACTATCTGGAGAAGGGACCGGAGGAGTTTCGCGTGAAAATCACCAAGCTGCGGACCTTGGACGGGCAGTCGCCAGCGTCAGCCACCGCCGCCAAACCCGGCACGGGTGTCGCGATGACGGTTTCATCGGACGTTCAGGATATTGATATGCGCGGGTTTGAACCACCTGAACCGCTCGTGCGTATTTTGGCGGCATTGGAAGCGTTACCCGCCGGCGTGAAATTGCGCGCCCTCACGGATCGGGAACCGTGCCATCTTTTCGGCGAAGCGCGGGAGCGCGGCTTCAGCACGGATTGCAATGAACAACCCGATGGCAGTTGGCTCACTGTGCTCGCCCATGCCTGAATCGTTAACCATCCGCCCGGCGGCCACCGCGCGCCCCGCACCGTCCAAAGCCGGTTGGCTGGCGGTGCAGGGTCGGTTGCCGCTGGCCTTCATGGGGTTGGGGCTGGCGTGGCTCGTGACAGCGAGCGCCCTGCTCGTCCTCCAGCCAGGACTGCTGGGGCTGCCGCATGTGCTCCCGTCGGTGATCGCCCTGACGCACGTCTGGATGCTGGGATTCTTTGTCACCGTGGCCTGCGGGGCGGTTTATCAACTCGCGCCGGTCGCGCTCGGCACCACGATGTGGAGCGAACGCCTCGGCTGGGCGCATTTCTACCTGCACGCTTTCGGCGTGCCGGGCATGGTGTATGCGTTCTGGCGCTGGCACCTATCGTGGCTGGGGATTTTTGGCAGCGCGGTCGCCCTGGGCATCGTGATCTTCACCGTGAACACCTGGATCACCGTGCGACGTTCGGCCCGACGGAACACCGTCGCCTGGTCCATCCTGCTGGCGACTGGCTGGCTCGCACTTACGGTTTTGGTGGGGCTGTTTTTGGTCGCCAACCGGTTGTGGGGGGTTATTCCGCTGAATCCGTTTTCCCTGCTTCGTGCCCATGCGCATCTGGGGTTGGTTGGATTTTTCATCACGCTGCTGCAAGGGGTCGGGTTTCAACTGATCCCCATGTTCACGCTCGGCGAGGTGCGCGATTGGCGGCTGGCCAAAGCCGGCCTCTGGTTGACGCAACTGGGTTTGGTGACGCTGGTGCCTGCGCTGCTCTGGCAATGGGAATGGCCGGCCTTTTGCGCGGCGCTGGCCATCAGCGCCGGATTGATCTTTTCCGGGATCGGCCTGCAACGCGCGCTCGCTACGCGCAAGAAACGTCGCCTCGATCCGGGCCTGGTCGCTTTCCTGCGCGGCGGGGCCGTCCTCTGCGTTGCCGCCCTGGTGGGAACGGCGCTGACGTGGCCCGGCGTCATGCGCGGCATGATGGTGGGCGGTTTCAACGGAATGACCTATGCAGTTCTCGGCATTCTCGGCGGACTGCTGCCATGCGTGACCGGCATGATGTGCAAGATCGTTCCGTTCCTGACTTGGATGCGAGCCTACGGTCCGCGCGTGGGACGCGGCCCCACGCCAGCGGCCCACGCCCTGACGCAACCGCGCATCGAACGCTGCGGCCTCGTGTTGCAACTCCTGGCGGTTGTGCCCCTGTTGGTCGGCGCGTGGACCCTCAACGGATTTTGGCTGCACCTCGGCGCCTGGCTGCTGGCGGCGGGCGTGATCCTGTTTGCCGTGGACATGCTCGGCGTGCTGCAACATCTCTGGGCAAAGCCGGCCGCACCTGCCAGCGCACCCAAATTGGAACCAATTTCATGAGTGAAATTCTTGATACCAACGCCGTCTGGAATACGTTGCGGTCCGTTTTGGATCCGGAATACGGCATCAACATCGTGGACATGGGGTTGATCTACACTGTGGCCTGCAACGACGGCAACATCGCCGTCACCATGACGCTCACCACCGAGAATTGTCCGTCGGGCGAGTGGATTTACGAAGGCGTGAAGACCGCGCTGAACAGTCTGCCGGGCGCGCAAAACGTCGAAGTTACGATGGTTTTCGAGCCGCATTGGACGCCCGCTTGTTTGAGCGAAGACGCGCAACGCCAGTTGGGGATGGGCTGAACCAGGTTTTGCGAAGTATCCGGATATTTCATGCGTCTCTGACGACCTGTGCGGCTTCAACGTGATGAGCTTGAGACCCTTGATTCCGGATCCTCATCAAAAGCGCCATTGCCCGAACTCTTAGCCTGACCAAAGCCGGTTGCACTGCTGCATTGCCGTAAGTGTGTTGCGCGCGCCGAAGGCCGCCCATGATTGATCGTATTCTCATCCTGTTGTTATTCGCTACCGCGCTCGCTGCCTCCCCAGCTCGCGCCGATACCGCATCGGTTCAAACCGCCTGGCGGCTCCTCGACTATATCGCGGTGGATTATCAGGGGGCTGTTCAAGACGGCAAAGTGATCAGCCAGACGGAGTTCGCGGAGATGACCGAGTTCGCGGCGTCGACTTACGAGCGGATCAATGAGCTGTCCCCGTCCAGCGCGCGGGCCGATCTGCAACACCGGGCGGCAGCGCTGCAAACTCTCATCGCCAGCAAAGCTCCCGCCACGACCGTCGCGGCGACAGCGCGCTCGCTCGCGGGCGACCTCATCAAGGCCTATCCGATAACGCTCGCACCGGCGAAGCCGCTCGATTTCGCGCGGGGGCAGGCGCTCTACACGCAGAACTGCCTGAGCTGCCACGGTGCGAACGGGGACGGCAAAGGTCCGGCTGCCCTTGGCCTCGTCCCGCCGCCAATCGCGTTTAGTGACAAAAGTCGCGCCCGCGAACGCAGCGTGTTCGTGCTTTATCAGGTGATCGAACAGGGCATCTCCGGCACCAGCATGGCCAGCTTCGGCGTGCTGCCGCCCGAGGATCGGTGGAACCTGGCACTTTATGTCGGTGCCTTTGCGTTTCCCGAAGGCGCCGCGGACGAAGGCCGACGAATCTGGCAGGAGAACGCCACGCTGCGCGCCGACATCAATTTGGAAAAATTGGTGAGCCTGACGCCGGCTTCGCTCGCAAACGAAAACGACGAAACCGAGGCGGATGCCATCACCGCCTATCTGCGTCGCCATCCGGCCGCCGTGCAGGAACCCACCACTGGTCCGCTCACGCTGGCCCGCACTCGCCTGGACGAGGCGTTGACCGCCTACGCCAACGATGCTCGCAAAGCCGCCGCCGACCTGGCACTGTCGGCCTATCTCGACGGTTTTGAGCCGGTCGAACCAATCCTCGCGGTGCGCGACAATGCGCTCAAGGTTCGTATTGAAGGCGCGATGGGAATGTTGCGCGCCCACATTGCCAAAGGGTTGCCCCCGGACGAAGTCCGCAAACAAGCGGCGGTGCTCAATACGCTGTTCGTCCAGGCGGAAGCCGCGCTCGCGCGTCACGAAGCGTCGGCCGGATCCAGCTTCTTCGGCGCGTTCACGATCCTGCTGCGCGAAGGGCTGGAAGCGCTTCTGATTGTCGTCGCGATGCTCGCCTTTCTGCGGAAGGTGGAGCGCAAGGATGCGCTGCCTTACGTCCACGGCGGTTGGATCATGGCGCTGGTGGCGGGCGTTTTGACTTGGGGCGTCGGCACCTATCTCATCGGCATCAGCGGCGCCAGTCGGGAGTTGACGGAAGGCTTTGGCTCCGTCTTGGCGGCGATCGTGCTGCTTTGGGTAGGCATCTGGATGCACCGCAAGAGCAACGCGCAAGCCTGGCAATGCTATGTCTGCGATCAGTTGACCCACGCGCTTAAGCGCCGTTCCGCTTGGTTCCTGTTCGGGCTGTCCTTCATCGTCGTCTATCGCGAAGTGTTCGAGACGATCCTGTTCTATGCCGCGATCTGGAATCAGGGCAATGGCGCCGCGGTGCTGGCGGGGGGAGCGACGGCGATGCTTGCCCTGCTGGCGGTGGCCGCGGTGATGCTGCGCTACGGGCGCGTGCTGTCCATTGGCAAGTTTTTCGCCTACAGCTCGGTGCTGATCGCGCTGCTGGCCATCGTGCTGACGGGCAAGGGCGTCGCAGCGTTGCAGGAAGCCGGCTATCTGCCGATCCATCCGCTGGCAAGCTTCCCCCGGATCGAGATTCTCGGAATGTTCCCAACGTGTGAGGGCATCATCGCTCCGTTGGCGATGATGCTCTTCCTGGCAATCGGTTTCGGCTATAATCATCGTCTGGCGCAAAGAGCCGGTCCGCCAACGAATTGACCCATGCGCCCGGTTTGGCGCGCGAATCAAAACGTGAACTCAAATCATGCGCTTTGAAGAACTGACCGAACGACAACTGCTCGCCCTCGCGATCTCCCTGGAGGAGGAGGATGGGCGCATTTACCGCGACTTCGCCGAGGCGTTCCGCGCGGACTACGCCGCCTCGGCCGAGTTGTACACCCGGCTGGCCGACGAGGAATCGCAGCACCGCCACCGGCTGCTTGATCTTTACCGGGCGCGTTTCGGGGAGCACGTGCCACTGCTGCGGCGGCAGGATGTGCGCGGCTTTCGCGTGCGCCGCCCGGTGTGGCTCGGACGCGCGTTGGCGCCGGAGCGAGCGCGGCGGGAGGCCGCGATGATGGAATTGGAGACGCGCCGCTTTTATGAAGCCGCCGCGCGGCGCGCGACCGATGCGGGCGTGCGCCAGCTGCTCGGCGACCTCGCGCACGAGGAGCAACGGCATGAAGCCGCCGCCGCCGAGGTCATCGCCGCGCAAACCCAGTCCGGCGCGACCCGGGAAGAACACGCCACGGCCCGGCGGCTCTTCGTCCTGCGCATCGTCCAACCCGGTCTGGCGGGGTTGATGGACGGTTCGGTCTCGACGCTGGCGCCGTTGTTCGCCGCCGCGTTTGCCACCGGCAGCACCACGGACGCTTTTCGCGTCGGCCTCGCGGCCTCCATCGGTGCGGGCATCAGCATGGGCTTCGCCGAGGCGCTGTCCGATGACGGAAAGTTGAGCGGACGCGGCGGCCCGTGGCTGCGCGGAGCCGTTTGCGGATTGATGACCACGCTGGGCGGCATCGGTCACACGCTGCCGTATTTGCTGGGCGACTTCCACGCGGCAACGGTCGTGGCCATCAGCGTCGTCGTCGTGGAACTGGCCGTCATTTCCTGGGTGCGCCACCGCTACATGGACACGCCGCTGCTTTCCGCCGCCCTGCAGGTCGGGCTGGGCGGCGCGCTGGTGTTTCTGGCGGGCTGGCTGATAGGGACAAGTTAAAACATCCGGACGCATCCCACGTCCCTTCAAAAACTCTACGAAATGTCACATAAGAATATGCCAACCAACCTACAAACACACAATCTGGGCTTCCCTCGCATGGGAGCGAAACGTGAACTCAAGCGCGCCCTCGAATCCTTCTGGGCAAGGAAAACCAGCGAGACGCAACTGCTCGAAACCGCCAAGGCGATCCGCATCGAAAACTGGCAACGTCAGCGCGCTGCCGGCATTGATCTTATCCCGTCCAACGATTTCAGCCTTTACGACCAGATGCTCGACACTTGCGCCTTGCTCGGGGCAGTGCCGGAGCGATTCCACTGGCGCGGCGGACAAGTTGATCTTGCCACCTACTTTACCATGGCACGCGGTTTCACCGATCAGGGTGACGACTGTGGAAGTTGCGGTGCTCCGGCCGTTGCGCTGGAAATGACCAAGTGGTTTGACACGAATTACCATTACCTCGTGCCGGAATTGCATGAGGGACAAATCTTTCAGCTTTCCTCCACAAAACCCTTCGCTGAATTCGCCGAAGCCTTGGCGCTCGGTATCCGGACCGTGCCGGTGCTCATCGGTCCGATGACGTTCCTGCTGCTCGGCAAAGCGCGGGGACAACATAGTGAAGCGTTCGACCGGCTGGCGCTGCTCCCTCGATTGTTGCCGGTCTATGCGGAGATCTTGCGCCGACTGCAGACGCAAGGCGCGGAGTGGGTGCAACTGGATGAACCGGTACTCTGTCTTGACCTGACGCCGGAGCAACGCGCCGCGCTGGCCGCTTCCTACGCGCAACTCCGCGAAGGCGCGCCGGGATTGAAGCTGCTGGTCGCAACCTACTTTGGCGATCTGCGCGACAACCTCGCGACAGCCTGCAAATTGCCGGTGAACATGATCCACTTCGACGCCGTGCGCGCGCCGCATGAACTCGACCGCCTCCTGGCTGCGTTGCCACTAACGATGGAACTTTCACTCGGCGTCGTGGACGGACGAAACATCTGGCGCAACGATTTCGAGCATTCACTCAACCTGATGCAAAAAGCGGCGGCAGCGATTGGCAGCGAAAGACTGATCGTTTCGCCGTCCTGTTCGCTGCTCCATTCGCCGCTCGGTTTGAAATACGAGACGAAGCTGGATGCCGAATTTAAAAGCTGGCTCGCCTTTGCGGATGAGAAACTGGCGGAAGTTGCATTGCTCGCCCGACCTATCAACCACGACAGCGACAAACCCGCGCTGACAGAGAACCGCACGGCCATCTCCCGCCGTCGGCAAAGCCCGCGCATTCATGATCCCCTTGTCAAACAGCGCGTCGAAGCCGTGTCGGCGGGCGACTTACAGCGACAAAGCGGCTTTCCCACGCGCCAAGCGAAGCAGCAAACGCGATTCAACCTGCCCTTGTTTCCCACCACGACTATCGGCTCGTTTCCGCAAACGAAAGAAGTGCGCGTCGCCCGCGCTCGTTTCAAAAAGGGCGAACTTCCCGCCGCCGACTACGAGCGATTTCTCGAACAGCAGATTGCCGAGTGCGTTCGCTGGCAGGACGAAGTTGGACTCGACGTACCGGTGCATGGCGAATTCGAACGCAATGACATGGTGGAGTATTTCGGCGAGCAGCTTGCCGGGTTTGCTTTCACCGAAAACGGCTGGGTGCAAAGCTACGGTTCGCGTTGCGTGAAACCGCCCATCATTTATGGAGACGTGCATCGCCCGCACCCCATGACGGTGCGCTGGACGAAATTCGCGCAATTACTCACCCAGCGGCCTATGAAGGGCATGCTAACCGGCCCGATCACCATCCTGCAATGGAGCTTCGTGCGCGACGATCAACCGCGCCGCGAAACCGCCAAACAAATCGCGCTTGCGTTGCGCGAGGAAGTTCACGACCTCGAAGCCGCGAACATCGGCATCATCCAGATTGACGAACCCGCCTTGCGCGAAGGACTGCCGCTCCGTCGCGCCGATTGGCCGGAATTTTTGGGCTGGGCAGTGAACGCTTTCCGTCTCGCGGCCAGTGGCGTTCGGGACGACACTCAAATTCACACGCACATGTGTTATTGCGAGTTCGACGACATTCTCGCCAGCATCGCCGCGCTGGACGCGGATGTGATTTCCATCGAGACCTCACGGTCGAACATGGAGTTGCTCGGCGCGTTCGCGCAGTTCCATTACCCGAACGCCATCGGACCTGGGGTCTGGGACATTCACTCGCCGCGCGTGCCGTCCGCCGACGAAATGCTCGGCCTCATCCGCGCCGCCGCCAAGGTGATTCCGAAGGAACGCCTTTGGGTGAACCCCGACTGCGGCCTCAAAACACGCCGTTGGGAGGAAGTCATGCCCGCCTTGAAAAACATGGTTGCGGCGGCCCGCGCCGCCCGTGAACATCATGCCGCCTGATGACGCCCCGCCGCATCGTTGGGAATTGTAGCCGCGAACCTGCTCGCGGCTATAAAAGTACTTTTGACGCCAACTGCCGGAGAACGTAAAGCAAAATGCCGCCGTGCTGGTAGTAATCAATCTCGATGGGCGTATCAATCCGGCAACGCACGGGCACGTTTTCCACCGTGCCATCCTGGCGCGTGATGCGGAGCGTGAGTCCTTGTTGCGGCTTGATCTGCGCGTCCAGGCCGACGATGTCGTAAGTCTCCGTGCCGTCGAGCTGCAACGTCTGCGCGGTCGTGCCTTCCTTGAATTGCAGCGGCAGCACGCCCATGCCGACCAGATTGCTGCGGTGAATTCGTTCGAAACTTTGCGCAATAACCGCTTTCACGCCGAGCAACGCCGTGCCCTTGGCCGCCCAGTCGCGCGAACTGCCCATGCCGTAGTCCAGTCCCGCCAACACGACCAGCGGAATACCGGCTTGCTGATATTTCAGCGCGGCATCGTAAATACTCATCGGTTCGCTTGACGGCTGGAGTTTGGTCACGCCGCCTTCCGCACCCGACGCCATGAGATTCTTGATCCGAACATTCGCGAAGGTGCCGCGCGTCATCACCCGGTCATTGCCGCGACGCGAACCGTAGCTGTTGAAATCTATCGGTTCCACGCCGTTCTCCCGGAGGTATTTGCCGGCTGGCGAATCCTTCTTGATGGCGCCGGCGGGTGAAATGTGGTCGGTCGTCACACTGTCTCCAAAAATCGCCAGCGCCCGCGCGGCCTTGATTTCGTGGATTCCGCCGGGCTGCATCGAAAACCCCTCGAAAAACGGCGGCTCCTGAATATAGGTAGACTGGCGGTCCCATTCATAAACATTGCCGGTAGTGGATGGAATTTCGTTCCACTTCGGGTTCTGCGCGGCGAAGTCCCGGTAGAGTTTGCGGAAAACTTCCGGCTGGAGCGCGGTTTGCATGAGGCCCTGGATTTCCCGCATCGTCGGCCAGAGATCCTTCAAGAATACCTCCGCACCGCTCCGGTCCCGGCCCACCGGTTCTCGGCTCAGATCGATGTCAATGCGTCCGGCGAGCGCGAACGCGACGACCAGCGGCGGCGACATAAGAAAATTCGCCTTGATGCTCTGGTGGATGCGCGCCTCAAAATTGCGATTGCCGGACAATACCGACGCGGTAATGAGATCATTCGTAATGACCGTTTGTTCAATCGTCGGTTGTAGCGGGCCGGAATTGCCAATGCACGTGGTGCAGCCGTAACCGACGAGGTTGAAGCCTAGTTGGTCGAGATACGGTTGCAATCCGGTCTTTTCCAGATAATCGCTGACCACACGCGACCCGGGGGCGAGCGAAGTTTTCACGATGGGATTCACGCTGAGACCGCGTTCCACGGCTTTCCTGGCCAGCAGACCGGCGGCAAGCATGACGCTGGGATTGGAGGTGTTCGTGCAACTTGTGATGGCCGCGATGAGCACGCTGCCGTGTTTGAGCTCGCCTCGGGTCTCGGCGACCGGCATGGACGTGGAATGGCCGGTCGGACGATTGTTGACCATTTCCAGTTCGGTCAATGGATTGGTATTTCGCAAACTCGCCTCCTGCGCCGAAACCGGCTCCTGACAGCCGCCGCCGTTGGTCGGTTTGCCATTGGCGGTGATGGGGAAGCGTTTGCCCAATTCGGCGGAGGATTTGCCAAACCCCTTTTCGGCAACCGGCTGGCTGAGCATGGCAATAAAGCGCCCCTTCAATTCCGGCAGTTCGATTCTGTCCTGGGGACGTTTCGGGCCGGCCACGCTCGGCTGCACCGTGGCGAGGTCGAGTTCCAGCTCCCGCGAATACGTAATGTCGCCTTGCTTGGGAATGCCCCACAGTCCCTGCGCCTTGTAATAGTTTTCGTAGAGTCGGCAGTGTTCCTCGCTGCGGCCGGTGGCGCGCAGGTAATTCACACATTCCACATCAATCGGGAAAAAGCCGATCGTCGCGCCATATTCCGGAGCCATGTTGCCGATCGTCGCCCGGTCAACTACCGGCAGCGTCGCTACGCCAGGTCCGAAAAACTCGACAAACATGCCAACAACTTTCGCTTCGCGCATCCGCTGAGTGATCGTGAGCGCGAGATCGGTTGCCGTGACGCCTTCACGCAACGCGCCGGTGAGATGCACGCCGACGACATCGGGAGTGAGGAAATAAACCGGCTGGCCAAGCATCCCGGCTTCGGCTTCGATGCCACCGACACCCCAGCCGACGATGCCGAGACCGTTGATCATCGGGATGTGCGAATCCGTGCCCACCAGCGTGTCGGGATAATAAATGCCATCCGCTTCCAGCACACCTTTGGCGAGGTATTCCAAATTGACCTGATGCACGATGCCAATGCCGGGCGGCACAACCCTGAACGTGTCGAACGCCTGCATCCCCCATTTCAAGAACTGGTAACGCTCCCGGTTGCGCCGGAACTCAATTTCGAGATTGCGTTGGAATGCGTCCGGCGTGCCGTTCACGTCCACTTGCACCGAATGATCCACCACCAAGTCCACCGGCACCAGCGGCTCGATGATTTTTGGATTTTTACCCATGCGCGCGACGGCGGAGCGCATTGCCGCCAAATCCACCAGCAACGGCACGCCGGTAAAGTCTTGCAATACGATGCGGGCAACGATGAACGGAATTTCCTCCGTGCGTTGCCCGTTCGGTTTCCAGTTGGCCAACGCACGGACGTTTTGCTCGGTGACCCTTTTACCGTCGCAATTGCGCAACACGGATTCGAGCACGAGACGAATGGAGACTGGCAATCTGGCGATTGGACCGACGCCGGCTTTTTCCAGAGCGGGCAGCGAATAGAACCGACCGGTTCGCCCGCTCCCAAGGTTAAATTCTTGCAGCGGGTCAGGAGAAAATGGTGATGTGCTCATAATGGTTCGTTGGTTGATCGTTGGTTAATTTTGCGGGGCCGGCGGCCGGGTATGAGTCATCGCCTCCGGGCGGACGAGCCGGTCAAACTCCTCGCCCGTCAGGAAACCCAGCTTCACGCAAGCGTCACGCAACGTCAGGCCGTCGGTAAACGCCCGGTGCGCGATCTGGGCGGCCTTGTCGTAACCGAGGGCGGGAGTGAGCGCAGTCACCAGCATGAGGGAAGCGTTCACGTAACCGTCAATGCGGGTTCGGTTGAGCTTGATGCCGTTGATCAGATAATCCACAAAACCGTGACTGGCGTCGTGGAGGAGGCTCACCGAATGCAAGAAGTTGTGGATGATGACCGGCTTGAACACATTCAGCTCGAAATTGCCCTGCGATCCGGCGAAGGCGATCGCCGCGTTATTCCCGTGGACTTGCACCGCCACCATGGTCATCGCCTCGCACTGGGTGGGATTGACCTTGCCCGGCATGATGGAGGAACCGGGCTCGTTTTCAGGAATCTGCAACTCGCCTAGGCCGCAGCGCGGACCAGACGCCAGCCAGCGAATGTCGTTGGCAATCTTCATCAGCGATCCGGCCAGTGTATGAAGTGCGCCGTGGGCGAACACCAGTTCATCGTGCGCCGACAAGGCGGCGAACTTGTTGGGATGCGACCGGAATGGAAGTCCGGTCAATTCGGCGATTTTGGCGGCGGCCCGTTCGGCAAACTCCGGCGGCGCGTTCAGCCCGGTGCCAACGGCAGTGCCGCCAATGGCCAGGTCGTAAAGGCCGTCGAGCGCCAGCTTGATCCGGTCGAGGTCCCGGGCCATCAGATTTGCCCAGCCGGACATCTCCTGCCCGACCGTCAGCGGCGTGGCGTCCTGCAAATGCGTGCGTCCGATCTTGACCACGTCGGCGAACTCCGCCGCCTTGGCGTCAATGGCATCGTGAACCCGTTGGATGGCGGGGATGAGATCGTCATGCAGCCGTCCGGCCGCCGCGATGTGCATGGCCGACGGGAAACCATCGTTCGACGACTGCGACAGGTTGACGTGATCGTTGGGGTGAACCGGATTCTTGGAGCCCAGCACGCCGCCTCCCATTTCAATCGCCCGGTTGGCAATGACCTCGTTCGCGTTCATGTTGGTCTGCGTGCCGCTGCCGGTCTGCCAGACGCGCAGTGGGAAATGGTCGTCGAGTTTCCCGGCAATAACTTCATCGCTGGCCTGCGCGATGAGTCGGCACTTCTCCGCGGAGAGCTTGCCAAGGTCACGGTTCACGAGCGCGGCAGCTTTCTTGAGGATCCCGAGCGCACGGATCAGTTCGCGCGGCATCACGTCGCGGCCAATGTCGAAATGGATGAGGGAACGGGCGGTTTGCGCACCATAATAGCGGTCGGCGGGCACCTCGATGGTGCCCATGCTGTCGGTTTCAGTGCGGGTGTTCATGTTGGTTGCGTCCTGAATTCAGAAGGTGGAAGCGGCCTTTCATTGTTTTGTTTCGTCCGCTAGACCGGTGATGATGCGCGCGCCTCGTTTGTAGGTGCAGTAGGCGTAAGCCCACTGCAACAGCACCGCCAGCTTGTTGCGGAAACCGATGAGGAAAATCAGATGCACGCCCAGCCACGCCAACCACGCTGGAAAGCCAGAAAACTCGAACCGTCCCATCTTCGCCACCGCGGCGGAGCGGCCAATCGTCGCCATCGCACCTTTGTCCCGGTACCGGAACGGCGGTCGCGGGGATTTCCCGCCCAGCACGAGTTTACGTGCAATCTGCCGCGCGACATGTTTGGCCATTTGCATCGCTGCGGGTGAAACGCCGGGCACCGGCTTGCCGTCTTCTCCGAGCACGAGTGCCATGTCGCCGATGGCGAACACTTCTGGATGGCCGGGCACGCTGAGATCGGGATTTACCTTCACGCGACCCGCACGGTCAAGTTCAACACCAAGCTTTGCCGTCAGCGGCGAGGCCGAGACCCCGGCGGCCCAGATGATGTTCTCGGCTAAAATGGTTTCGCCGTTTTCAAAATCAACTCGGCCTTGACTAATGGATTTCACCTTGGTGTCCGTCCGCACCTCGACGCCCAATGCCTTGAGCTGCCGTTCGGCGCTGGCGGAAAGCTCCGGTGAGAATTGCGCCAGCACGCGTGGCCCGGCTTCAACCATCATCACGCGCGCCTGGGATGGGTCAATCCGCTTGAAGTCCTTCTGCAAAACGGTCCGGGTCAATTCGGCAAACGCGCCCGCCAACTCCACCCCGGTCGGCCCGCCACCTACCACGATGATGGTCATCCACCGTTGGTGCTCCTCCGCGGAGCCGGCGTTCTCCGCTTTTTCGAACGCGAGTAGGATGCGACGGCGGATGCCCATCGCGTCATCAAGCGATTTTAACCCAGGCGCGAATGGCTCCCACTCCGGGTGGCCGAAATAACTGGTGCAACCGCCGAGCGCGAGCACGAGATAGTCGTAAGCCAGCGTGCTTCCTTCGAGCCGCACCATTTTCGCCGCGAGGTCGAAGCCCGTGACACAGTCGAGCAGCACGGTGACGTTGGGCTGGTTGGAAAGAATGGAGCGTATCGGCTGCGCGATTTCCGGCGCGGAGAGGCCAGCGGTGGCCACCTGATAGAGCAACGGCTGGAACAAGTGGTGATTCTGCCGGTCAAAGAGTGTGACACGCGCCGCGCGATGATTGAACGTTTGGCAAAACATCAGGCCGCCAAAACCCGCGCCCAGAACGACAATGTGCCGGTTCTTGTTTTTCATCTTGGGAACAATTTTAAGTATGCGGTGAATAAAAGCGAATCTGCTTTGTTGATGAAGTCAGATGCGGGGTTATCGCAGCAGACCGTTGTCACGCACCGCCTATCACCATCTGAAGGCATACGCGGCGCGCAAGCCGTGTCGCTCCGCGTAGCGCGCCGGTGCCGGGTCGAGCGATCTCAAAACTTCGCGGCCGGTCTGGTGCCTGTCCATGGAGTATCAGTTGCGTCGGTCGTGTTGCTGGTTTTTTACGCCGCTCCGAGCAAAGAATGGACTACATCGGCGGCGGTGTAGGAATCGCGTTCCGGCGGGAGGAATTGCGCGATCCTGTCGAAGTCGTTGCCCGCTGTCACCAGCGCTGGTTCCTCTCCATATTCGGGCCGCACTTGAGCGAAGCCGGCGGTGGCAAACAGGCCATTGCAGACGCATTTGCGACCCACCGTTTCTTCCAGGCCTCCGCCTTTTCGGAGATAATCTTCGACTGGCTCGCCGGGGCAGCGATAGCCGACGGTGCCGTCCGCCTTGCGGTAGGGCCGTCTGAGACCACCGATGTCGCAGATGCGCTCGCGGGCCGCGAAGATCGTTGGGTCGGAAAGCGAGCCTGCCACGGCTGCCACCTTGAAGGGAAAGCCGGTGGGCGAAGCCAGCGGATCGGTGAAGACCTCCGCCCGGCTCGCGCGGGAAAGCTCGATGGCCTGCTGCTTGAGTTCCGGGTGCAGGCCTGATTCCTCGCAGAACGCGAAAGCGGTTCCAACCTGAATGCCGGCGGCACCGAGGTGCAGGGCTGCTTCAAGTTTGCCCGGCTGCCCGTAGGAACCGGCCAGCCAGAACGGCAGTCCCAGCGAGCGAATTTTCTCCAGTTCCGGAACATCGCGCGGGCCATAAACCGGTTCGCCTCTGGAGCTGAGCTGCACGGGACCGCGCGGCGGGGCATTATGGCCTCCGGCGGTGTCGCCCTCGACGATGAAGCCGTCCACGCGGCCGTTGGATTTGCGCGTCAGCGTCATGGCTAGGGTCGCCGAAGAGATGACCGCGAAAAACTTCGGCCGCTGGAGCGTCGGCGCGGTCCCGCCGCCGAATGCCCGGGGATCGAAGGTGGACACGAATTCTTCGCCGGGAAGCGATCCATCGACGTCAATCTTCAACGCGGCGGGTTCGCCGGCAGCCAGCTGGTCCAGCACGCCGGGAATGGTGCGCGGAATTCCCGCGCCCATGAGCACGCAGGTCACGCCCGCGAGCATGGCCCCAAACAACGCCGGCAAAGTTGGGAGCTGAATTTTTTCGAGGAGATTGATGCCCACCAGACCTTCGTGCCCCTCTTTGGCGAGAAACACTTCGACGAACGCCCCGAGAACCACTGGCTCCACAAAGCGCGGACTGGGTTTCAGCGAGGCTTTGGGGACGAGACAAAAGGGTGAACTTTCAGGCTTGCCGCCTTCAATGAAATAATCCGCCAACACGCGTTGGACCATGGCCGGGATCGGGAAATGCGCCAACGCCCGGCGGACCGCGCCGCCGGGATCACCCAGTTGCAGTCGCCGCGCGAGAATGGTCTCGATGCCTGTTCCGGACACGACGCCCAATTGACCGAGACGCGACACGGCCCGCGCGAGCTTCCAGTTGGAGATCGCGACGCCCATGCCGCCTTGGATGATTTTGGGGAATGCTGTCATTGGAATTGGGTTAGATATTCTTGAACGCAGTTTCGCTTTGGTAGAAATGATCGCGGGCCATGTTAATCAGTTTTTCGGGCTGAGATCGTCAGCATGCGTTCGATGGGGCGCCGGGCGCGGTCCAGAATGTCCGCCGATAATTCGATACGTGGGTTGAGATTTCTCATGCAGTCATGCAGTTTTTCCAACGTGTTCATCTTCATGTAACGGCACTCGCTGCAGCGGCAGCCATCCGTGGGCAACTGCATCGCGTCGAACGTGGGGGCGCAAATAAATTCCTTGCCGGGACATTCCTTCTTCAGCCGATGAATGATGCCCGATTCGGTGACGACCACGAACTGGCGGGCTGGATTCGTCCGACAATACGTGATCATTTTTTCCGTGGAGCAAACCGTGTCCGCCAACTCCCGCACTTCGCGCAAGCTTTCGGGGTGGACGACCACCTTGGCTTCGGGAAAGCGTTCGCGCAGGCGCAACAAACTGTCGCGGCGAAACTCGACGTGGGCGTAACAGTTCCCGCGCCAGAGCGTCATCGGGCGGCCGGTCTGTTCCATGACCCACGCGCCAAGGTTTTCGTCGGGGATGAACAGGATGTCTTTGTCGGCGGGAACGGATTCGACGATTTTCACGGCGTTGCCGCTGGTGCAGATGACATCGCAGAGCGCCTTCACTTCCGCGCTGCAATTGATGTAGGCAATCGTGAAGAAGTTTGGATTGGTCGCCTGCAGGGCGCGCAACTGGTCCGCCGGGCAGCTCTGTTCGAGCGAGCATCCGGCGGCCCTGTCGGGCAGGATGACGAGCTTGGCCGGATTCAAAAGCTTGGCCGTCTCGGCCATGAAATGCACGCCGCAGAAGACGATCACCCCGGCGTCGGTCGTGGCGGCTTGTTGGGCGAGTCCGAGCGAGTCGCCCACAAAATCCGCTACGTCCTGGATTTCGGGAACTTGATAATTGTGGGCGAGAATGACGGCGTTCAACGCGAGCTTGCGATCAAGAATTTCGCGGGCCAGCGCGTCGGCATTGGGTGACGAGGTTGGATTCCAGACCAGTGAGGGGTTGAGTTCCGTGGAGGCGCCTCGGGTTGGTTCGAGAGGTTTCATGGTGCAACTTCCGGCTCTACGAGGTCGGCAAATTCGGAGTTTGGCTTGATGAATCCGGCGACATACGAACAGCGAGGGACGATCCGCCAGCGAAGATTTCGCGTCTCACCCAGCGCGGCGTGAGCCAGATCGGCGGCCTGTTCGCGGAAATAGGGATCTTCAAGGCGACCGAACAAAACTATCAAGTGCTTGATCGCTTCGTCGAGCGCAGCCTCCACATTCATCCGCTTTTCGCGGCAACGGTCACGGATCGCATCCCGCAGCTGCGCGTCGCGCATGAGGAAGATTTGCGTTTCAAAAATCTCCGCCCCTCTGTTTCCCAAATTCCGCCGGACGCTCGCTTGAACTTCCAGCAGCTTCCCCTCGGCCGCGGAGACGGCGGCGGCGAATCGCTCGATTTCCTTTAGCACCTCCTTCTCGCTCACCTGCCTTCGCGGCACGACCGTCTGTTTGGCCCAGTTACACAGCAAGGCGCACCCGCGGGCCAGACCGAAAGAGGCCACTTCGCCCAAGATCATCGCGGCGACAGGCGGCTCGTTATCGGTGGCATTCATAAAGTAGATTGACCCACACGGCCCGTGGCGTGATTTACCTTGAGCCGATCCAGCTTGACCGCGATGTGATTGGCCATCCGCGCGGTGCTGAACGCTCCGGAGCAGGAATACACCAACGGGAGCTTCGTTTCGTTGCTCATGCCGAACCTCCCATGGCCAACGCTCGCGGAAAGAGAACCTGGTTTTCTTTGTAGATCTGCTCGTGGATGGCATGTTCCAGGCGGAAGATGGCATCGGAAACCGTCCGCACGGTAGCCGGGAGAGGCCGCCGCAATGATTCTTCACCGGCCAACGCTCGCAGTTCTGCGAGGGCTTCGTCGGCCTGGTTGTGCGCATGTTCCATTCGGGCCAGACGGGATTTCAGAGCTGACCGCCCTTCTTTTTTACCGGTCGTCAACCGGCGAATGAGCGGGAAAAGTATTTCGGCCTCTTCGTGTAGGTGCACGGTGAATTGTTCGCGGAAAGTAACAAAGGTTTTCCGGATTCTCAGGAGTTGCGGATGCTCTGCGCCGTATTGTTCCGCTGCGACACGCGTAAGTTGGTCGAGCCGCGCCAACTCATCCTGAAGTGTGACACGTGGTGACTGCTCCAAATGATCACAAAGATCGTTCAGTGTCATCAGCTCGAGGCACACTGGCGGAGGTTGCGACCTTGCGCTGGCGAACGCCGCCAGCATTCGTGCGAAGGTTCGCGGCTCCAATCCATGCGTCTGGCAGATGTCGGCCAGTGATTGGCTGCCGTCGCACCGCGAGTTAAGCCCAAGGGAGGCGATGACCCGACCGTGCTCCGGCGAAGCCAACAGGAACTCGTCCAGGGTGGTGCTCAGATCAATGTGGTTCATGGCAGTTGGCCAAGGGAGGCCGGATTGCGCCGGTTCGCGAGAGCCCGCAGTCAGGCCATCGCCAGCGCCTTGGGAAAGAGCACATTGTTTTCCTGGTGGACGTGTTGATGCGTGTTCTGCTCCAGCTTGGCCAGCCCATCATAGAGCGCGCGAAAGGTGTTACAGGCCCACTCGGGCGGCGTGTAGTGGTCAGTCAACGTCTTGAATTTTGCCAGCGCCGCTCCGGCGCCGTCGTGTTCTGATTCCAACTTGGCGAACGCCTCCTTGAGTTTGGCGGCGGCAGCTGCTTTGTCCCCGTTGCCAGATTCCAACTGGCGGATCGTCGGGAAAATCCGTTCGTCCTCCTCCTGCGTATGCGAGGTCATCGCCGCGTTAAACGCTTCGAACACACGCCGCACTTCCAGCAGCCGGGGTTCGTGATCGCCGTGGACGGCGGCCACCTTGCGCGTCATGAAATCCAGACGCGGCAACTCCTCGCGGAGATACCCGTGATGCACGAACTCGATGTGATCGCACAGCTCGGCCAGGCCCATCGCGTCGGGGTTGGTCGTGGTGGTTTCCGAGCCGCCGTCGAGTGCCGCCAGCATCACGACTACGGTGGCCGGATCGAGATTTTTGGCGCGGCAAGCTTCGGCCAACGATTTCTTGCCGCCGCAACAATAATCAATGCCGAGATTTTCAAAGATGCGCGATCGGGCGGGTGCGGTGCGGACGATGTCTCCGACGGTGGTTTCAGGCGTGATGGTGTTCATGATTATGTTCTGTTGTTTCTGCTTAAAGTTGTTGGCTCGAATCCGACGGCGGGCAGTGGTGCAGCCGGACGACGCTTCAGTGATGTTTTTCCATTTCGGCAAACATCTTCGCCCGCTCTGCTCCGTCGGTGACCTGGTCAATCATCGGATAAAGAATGTTTTCCTCCTTGTGATTGTGTGATTCGAGCACCGCCAACAAACCCGCTTCATCGTCGGCGGTGGTATCCGCGCCCGCAGCCAGCTTCCCGGCAATCGCTTCGAGAAAGGCGCGGATTTGCTGGTGTTCCCACCGCATGACCTGGGTCGGACCGTCAGTCATTCCGGTCTTGTGCTCGAACGCCGGGAACAGGATTTCCTCCTCCCAGACAATGTGCTGCTCCAGCCCGGTTTTGAATTCCTGAAACGCGCGCACGTTGCTTTCGCGATCGGAGGACTTGAGGGTTTGGAAACGATGGAACAGTTCATCCAACCGGTCGTGGTCCTCGCCGTAATGATCGCTGATACTCGGATGATTCATGTTGCGTTTGAGTTTCCCTCGGCTCCCAGCCGACGCGGCCCAGGCGAAGAAAAGCCCATTGGATTCACAATAAACTTGCCAAATTGGATGTCAATATCCAATTTAGCGCCATGCAACTGATTTCACGCACTTCGGAATACGCCCTGCGCGCTGTGATCTGGCTGGTGCAAGAGCCGGCGCGTTCGCAGACAACGCGGCAGATCGCGGCTGGCACGCGCACGCCGCCGGATTACGTTTCGAAGGTCTTGCAACTGCTCGCCAAGACGGGATTGGTCCGCAGCCAGCGCGGGTTGGGCGGCGGCTTCCGGTTCGCGGGTGACCCGGCGCAAATCACGGTGCTCGATGTGATCAATGCCGTGGACCCATTGGAGCACATCCACACCTGTCCACTGGGCCTGAAGGCGCACGGCAAGAACCTTTGCCCGTTGCATTGCGGGTTGAACGACGTGGTGATTCAGATGGAGGCCACCTTTGCCAAAACGAAACTCACCGACCTCCTCAACGGCGACACGCCCTCGATTCCGTTGGGAATCAAATTGAAGACCTCGCGCCGTTCGCTGATAAAGACAATAACGGTTGGATCAATTTCCATGGTGGTGGGGTTGGGTCTTCTTGCCACGGGCTGCAAACCTTCGACGGAGGAGCCAGCGCCGAAGCCGCAAACGAAATCCACTATTCCCGCTTCCTCCGGCTCGGTTGCAAACATCCCCTTTTCCGACCTGCCGGTACCGCCAAAAGCTGAAGTGACAACTCGGTTTGTCGAGCGCGGCAAAACGGTCTATGCGCAAAACTGTCTGCCGTGTCACGGGGAGAAGGGAGACGGAAAAGGCGATGCCGCAGCGTTCCTCCTGCCGAAACCACGAAACTTCGTTCAAGCAAACTATCGCCTGCGTTCAACTCCGATTGGCCATCTTCCGACGGACGCGGATTTGTTCCGTGCCGTTTCGCTGGGCATGGCGGGAACACCGATGCCGCCCTGGAGAATTCATCTTAGTGCGGAGGATCGCTGGGCGGTGGTCGAATACATCAAGACCTTCACGCCGCGTTTCGCAAGCAGCAACGAAGACCGGAGCACCGTGAATCTGGGCGTTCCGCCCGCGCGAACCGAAGCAGCGCTCGCCGAAGGGAAGGCTCTCTTCACTAAAATGGCTTGCATCACCTGCCACGGCGACTCCGGCCGCGGCGACGGGACTTCGGCGGCGACTTTGGTTGACGATAGCAACATCAGGATCAAGCCGCGCGACTTTACCAAGCCGGGATTGTTCAAATCGGGCTATTCCACCAAGGACATTGTGCGCACTATTCAGACAGGTTTCAACGGCACGCCGATGGTCGGTTTTCACGGCACGATACAGGACCAGGATGCGTGGAAGCTCGCTTACTACGTTGAGACCTTCGCCAAGGCCGCTCCGCCGGCGGCCATCGTCCGCGCGTCGCAGAATTTTCTCGAACGCGAAAAGCTGGGCGACCCCGATGTGCGTGTCAACCTGATCGAACGCGCCTGGAAATACGACCCCGCAGTCATCCGCGTGAAGAAAGGCCAGATCGTCGAAGTGACGTTTGAGCCGACCGACAACGGCTTGGGCGTCGGTCACGGATTCGCGATCAGCAGCTACGATGAGGTTGCGTTTCTGAATGGCGCGATGGTTGGCGCGCCCAAGACCGTGAAGTTTCGCGCAGATCGCGCCGGCAAATTCACCTTTTACTGCGCAACGCAATGCTCGACTGAAAAACTTCATCCGCTCATGAACGGCACATTCATCGTGGAAGATGATACCGCCAAACAATCTGCTTCCGCAAAGTGAACCCTCTCAATTTCAAAACCATGAAGAGCACCCATTTCATAATTCTTGCATCCTTTGCCTCGATTCTTGTTGCCGGCTGCAATTCCGACACGACCGCAAAAAAGGAAAAAGAAGCCGCGCAGAATAAATCAGCCGCCGAGCGGATTTATGTGCCGCCGGGCAAGCTGGACGATTATTACGCCTTCCTGAGCGGCGGCCAGAGCGGCAGTGTGTTCGTGTTCGGCATTCCGTCCTGCCGGTTCATCAAGGAGATTCCCATCTTTGAACCGCGGGCGGCCCTCGGCTATGCGAACAATCCAGGTTCGGAAAGTCACCAGCGTCTCGCCGCCACCGGCCCGCTTTGGGGCGACACGCATCATCCCGTGGTCAGCCAGACCGACGGCCGTTACGACGGGCATTGGCTGTGGATCAATGACAAGGCGAATGACCGGGTGGCAAAGATTGATTTGCGCACCTTCGAGGTGGCCGAAATCAAGGTCGTGCCGAACCTTCAGGGCGCGCACGGGCTGGCAGTGTATCTGCCGTCCTGCAAATACGTCTTCGTGAACGGCGAACTCGAAACTGACGCCGCAGGCAACTCGACTGACATGACGAAATACCGTTCCGCAATCGCCTTCCTCGACGCGCAGACGCTGGAGACCAAGTTCCAGGTGAGTTTCGCGGGCAATGCCGACATCGCCAGTTCCGGCAAGGATGGCCGCTATGTCTTCTCGACAATGTATAACACGGAAAATGCAGTATCCTCGGAAGGCATGATTGAGCGCGACCGCGATGCGGTGGGCGCGATAGACGTGCCGCTTGCTGAAAAGGCGGTGGCGGAGGGCAAGGCCACGATGATCCACGGCATTCCGGTCCTCGAATCGGAAAAAGTTCCCGGTGTGCTGACGCTCATTCCTGTTCCCAAAAATCCGCATGGCTGCAACGTCACGCCCGACGGCAAATACGTTTTGGCGAGCGGTAAACTTTCTCCGACGGTCAGCATTATTGACGCGCACACGCTGAAAACAATCGCTGAACCAGAGGTCGGCCTCGGTCCGCTGCACACCACGTTCGACAACCGCGGCAATGCCTACACTTCGCTGTTTGTGGATTCGCAGATTGTGAAGTGGAACATCGAGAAAGCGATCAAAGGCGAACCGGATTACATCGTGGACCGGGTGGACGTTCACTACAATGTTGGGCACACCAAGGCGGCGGGTGCTGATTCCAGCTATCCCAACGGCGATTGGCTGATTTCGCTGAACAAGCTCAGCAAGGGAATGTTTCTGCCTGTCGGCCCGGCAATGCCGGAATCTCAGGAACTCATCGATATTTCCGGCGAAAAGATGCGAGTCGTCGCGGCGTTCCCGTCACTTCCCGAACCGCATGATGCTGTGATGCTTCCCCGGAAGATTTTGGAAAACCATGTGGTCCAAACTTACGAGCAGCAGCCTACGGCGGTGAAGCTGGGTGAAGAGAAAGTTGTTCGCAAAGGCAACAAGGTGGATGTCTATATGACCTGTATCCGATCCAAGTTTGTGCCGGAGCAATTTGAAGTGCATCAGGGCGATGAAGTGAAACTCCACCTGACGAATGTCGAAACTGTCCGCGACATGACACATGGATTGGCGCTGTCCCGCTATGGCATCAACGTCGCCGTTGATCCCGGACTGACGACGGAAACGACGTTCGTCGCGGATAAACTGGGCACGTATTGGTATTACTGCACCTGGTTCTGCTCCGCGCTTCACTTGGAAATGCGCGGACGGATGCTCGTGAAGCCGCTGGGGGCTGAACTCAGCGACAACATCGGCCCAGTGACCAAGGAAGATAAAGCCGGAAGCGTGGGCGGAAAGGCAATCTCGTCCTTTGAATAAGCCCTCATCCATGCCACGCAGCAACAGGATCGTCGGCTTTTCGCTCGCCGTCATTGCCGCCGCCCTGCTCCTCGTCAGTCTTAAATTGCCACTCTGGCAGATGCGGATGCAAGCCCCGCAGTATCGCGACGAAGAAGCTCTCAAAATTGCGGTTCATCCCAACGCTTTCCGAGGCGACATGAGGGAATTGACCGTGCTCGAGCAGTATATCGGCGTCCACATTCCACCGACACTTCCCCAGTTCAAGTGGCTGCCCGGAGCACTGATCGCGGGCGCGATTCTCGGAATGGTCGCCGTCCTTTTGCCGCTGGCAATTCGCCGCCGCGCGCTGATTGTCGTGGTTATCGCGCTGACCGCCACCTTCAGCTTGGCTGCGGTTCAGGCCATGGCTCAAATGCACGACATCGGCCACAATCGTGACCAGCACACGATATTGGTTGGCGTGAAGGATTTCACCCCGCCGTTCCTCGGCACGACCAAGATTGCCCAGTTCGAGGTCAGCTCGCGTTTTGGATTGGGTGGGTGGTTGATCGGCGCTGCGCTGGCGCTGCAACTCGGTGCGGCTTGGAGCAGTAAGCGTCGCAATCAAAGCAACGAGAAGCTTCCCTCAAATCCGCAAGTGAATCTTCTTGAAACGGCTGCAACCGGATCAAAGTCATGAAAGCCACCCGAATCCTTTTTTTCTCCGGAATTGCCCTGCTGCTGGCGGTGTTCATGGTGGGTATTTACATCGTGCCGAAGCTCCAGTCCGGCAGCCCGGCCACGGCACGGCAGAGCGATGCGTCGCGCGTGTCGTTGTCAGATGTGTTCGTGGATGCCACTTACGCCACACCGGAATTTGTGAAGCGCGTGAAGCTCGAACCCTATCTCAAGCAGTGGGAGGGCCGCGCCCAGCCATTCCTTATCGGCATCAACACGCACGTCGGCACAATTGCCGATCTGGATTTGCGTAACAAGGTTCTCATCGAGGACAGCAACGGCGACCGCTATCCGTCGCTCGGCACGCCGGTCGTGTTGAGCGAACATCACAACATGTATCTGGTCGTCTTTCCTTTGGTGGATAATTACGGCAAACCGATCTTCGATGCCAAGCGCGGGCATTTCCGACTCCTCGTTGAGGGCGTTGGTAAAACTTCCGAACGCGTGTTTGAATGGAAATTGCCGGTCGTTGAACCCGCCGCCGCGCGCACCATTGCCAGCACGCTAATGCTAGCGCTCAGCGTGATCGGCGCGTTGATGGTAATCCTCAGCCCGTGCGCCATTGAACTGACGAGCTATTATACCGGCATCATTGCGGGCGTCGTCAGTTCGGCTGCCATTGCGGAACGGGGCGCACGATTGCCGGTGGAAGTGCGCGGGCGCATCCTGCGAAACCTCGCCGCGTTTGTTGCCGGGTTCACCATCCTCTACATGGCCAGCGGCGCGACGGTGGCATTGATGGGCCAGCAATTGCTTGGCATGCAGGCCAAGCTCCAATCGGGTGCGACGCTCACGGAAGTTTTCTGCGGAACTCCGCCGAACGAAATGAACGCAGCGATCACTGCCGCTCCCCCCGAAAAAGACGGACACATGAATCACGGTGCGGGTTTTGGAGCGTGGACACGTTACGCGAATTGGCTGGGCGCTTCGTTCCTGATTTATTTCGCGCTCAAGTCGGTGGGCGTGCTGAAGCGTGGCGGGCAATGTTTTGTCTGGCTCGGCCAATGGGGACGGAAATTTCGAGTGGGCCTCGCCGCAGTGGTAGGCTTGGTTTCACCCAAACGCGCCGCTATCATCCGCGCGCCCGGATTGAGCATGCGCCAGCCGGGCAACATCACGGCTGCCAATTCCTTCTGTGCCGGGCTGGGCCTGTCCGTCAGTTGCCTCACCTGCATGGGCGGCGCGATTCTTTATCCGCTGCTCATCTTCGTCGGCACTTCGACCTGGTATTGGGGCGCGCTGATTCTCGGCACTTACTCGCTGGCGCTGGCCATTCCCATGGCGATCATCGCCGTTGCGGTGGGCAACTGGAGCTGGCAATTCGTGCATCGTCCCTGGCTCACGCGTGGGCTTCAATGGACCGGCGCGACAGTGATGATAACGGTCGCCGTGCTGATTGCTTTCGATCACACCCGCGTTATCAACTCGATCGTGTTCACCTTGCTCTCTGCGTTGGGTGGCAATATCGGACCTGCTGTTGCGCAATTGTGAAACTGACACTGTCAACTTATCTCTGCTCCGCGTTCGCAGCTTGCGCTGCGACAGTGCCAGTCACCGATTCAATCAGTAGCGCCATCGCGCGAGCGCAGGCGGGCGACACCGTGCTTGTGTCAGGTCCGACGGTGTTTCATGAGCGGGTTGTCATTGACAGGTCCATTCACCTCCTCGGCACAAATGCGCCAGTAATTGACGGCAGCGGTTCGGGAACACCGCTGACCATTTCCGCGTCAGATGTCGAAGTCAGTGGCGTCGTGGTTCGTAATTCCGGTCGCGATCTGGTGGCCTTTGACTGTGGTATCCTCGTCGACGCCCCGCGCACACGAGTGCATGATTGCCGCATTGAGAGTGATGCGTTCGGTGTTTACCTGCGCGGCATCAACGACTGCGTAGTGGAGCGGAACGAGATTTTCGGTAACAAAAACCTGGCAGCAGCAAAGCGCGGCAACGGGATTCACCTCTGGAAAACGAAACGTGATCGCATCATCGGAAACGTTATTCACGACAAGCGCGACGGGATCTATCTCTCGTTCACCGACGACAGCATAATCGCAGGCAATCGCGTTTGGGACACCCGCTTCGGCATCCATTACATGTATTCGCACCAGAACCGGTTGCTGACGAATTCGCTGACACACAACGCGGTCGGCGCGACGCTCATGTTCAGCCGGCAATTGCTCGTCGAAGGAAACGTCGTGGTTGCCAATCGCCGACACGGTCTGGTGCTCAAGGCAATCGACAACTCGAGAATCCTGCACAATGTCATTGCCGGCCAAAACCGGGGGCTTTTCGTGCAACAGGCGAATCAAAATCGTTTCGAGGGAAATGTCATCGCGACAAACGACATCGGCCTCTATCTGAGCAACGCTTCGGAGCAGAATGTTTTTGTCGGAAACGCATTCATCCGGAACACCGACCAGGTCTGGCAGCCGCCCTTTGAGACAGAACAGGGCCGCAATGGGCCAAACAGTTTTTCGGAGCATGGGCGCGGCAACTATTGGAGTGACTACACCGGCAGCGACCGCAATCACGATGGCATTGGCGACACACCGCATCACGAGACTGACGTATTCGGTTACATCGTGGATCGCCACCCGGCCGCGCGGGTGCTCGCGCTCAGCCCGGCCGTCGCGATGTTGCGCAAGGGCGAGGAGTTGATGCCGCTGCTGGACACGACCGGCGTGACGGATCTCACGCCATTAATGCAACCCGTTGCAGCCGACGTAACGAAGCTCAAATTGAAAACGGAAAGCGAAATCAGTCAGAGCCGCCTCACGTCGGCAGCCATCACACAATGAACTCGTATCTCGAAATCTCCGGCCTGACGAAACGCTACGGCGCAACCCGTGCGTTGGAGGATGTAAACCTGCGCGTCGAACGAGGAAATGTTTTGGCCCTGCTCGGTCCGAACGGTGCAGGCAAGTCCACACTGTTCGGCTGCTTATTGGGTCTGACGCAGTGCACCAGCGGAAACATCCTGTTCCAAGGTCAGCCCTTCACCGATCCAGCTCGCGCCCGGTTTGGTTTCGTCGCCGAACGTGTTTCATTGTTTCCGCAACGAACCGTCGCGGAAAACGCCGCCTTCTTCGTCCGGCTCAAAGGCCAACCAGTTACCGAAGTTGAAAAGCAGCTGGAACGCATGGGGCTGCGACACGCACGCGACCGCAAGGTGCGCCAGTTGTCCAAGGGCATGTTGCAGCGACTCGGACTAGCCATTGCCCTCTGTGGCCGGCCGGAATTGTTTGTGCTCGATGAACCGTTCAACGGCCTTGATCCCGCGTTGCTCGACACGTTGCAGGCCATCCTGCGCGAGGAGAAGGAACGTGGTGCGACCCTGTTGATCTCGACGCACACCATGTCCGCAGTTGAGCCGCTGGCGACGCACGTTGCGATCCTGCTGCAAGGCCGACTGGCGGCTTCCGGCACGCTTGAAGAACTTCGCGCCGAACATGGCGAATGCGATTCATTGGAGGCTATTTATCATCGCATTGCGCGGCGGCAACACGAGGCCGAGGAGGTGTTCGCATGATGCCAGATTCGACCATTCCTTTACTTTATAACAGCGGGCGTGATGCGGCTCTGGATTCCGCCGCCGAGAGGAGCACGTTTCGTGATGTCGGATTTTTCCGACAGGTCTCGATCATCGCCGCAAAAGAATTCAGCGACCGCTTCCGCAGCGGTTGGGTGATCGCCTGCGTGCTGGTCTGGCTGGGCGCGATCGGATTGACGAGCGTTTTCGGTATGCTGCAAATTGGCCAGATCGGGATGCAAGGATACGAACGGACGGTGATCAGCTTGTTGAACCTCGTGCAATACGTCGTCCCTCTTCTCGGTTTGCTGTTGGGCTACGATCTCATCGTCAGCGAAAAAGAAGAACAAACACTCCGTTTTATTATAGCCGGTGGTGTTAGCCGGTCGCGACTTTTGCTCGGCAAATTCATGGGCGGTTGTCTCACCCTGGCCGTGCCTCTGACACTTGGTTTTGCCGTTGCCGGCACGGTCATCGGGTTGACGGCCAAAGACAACGGTTTTGGACCGTTCCTCAAGCTCGCGATATCAGGTCTGGGATTGGGCGTTCTGTTCCTCGGCCTCGGCCTAATGATTTCTACTTTCAGCCGGACGCGAGTGCAATCGCTCGTCCTCGCGCTGCTGGCGTGGTGTCTGGCCGTGTTTGTGTTCGACCTCGTTGCGCTTGGAGTGCTGGTTTCAACGAAATCCGCTGCCGCCGCAAACGAAATTGAATTCGTCTGTGACGCCACGCACGTCAACGCGGCAGCGGACCTGCATTCCGCTTACGACAATGTGACGGATCAACCGAGGCGGTCCGCAGCGGTTGACCCGACACCTTCCATCGGCTGGCTGGCGATGAATCCAGTGGACTTGTTTCGTGCGCTGAACTTGCCGCAGCAAACCGGCATTCGTGTGCCCGCGCTCACGACGATTTTGGCCATCGCGTGTTGGCTGAGCTTCACGCTGGGCGCAAGCCTTTGGCGACTGCGCCGGGCCGACCTTTGAACCAAGCTTTATGAAACCGAAACTGATCCTCTCCGGACTGTGCGCCTTGACGTTGGTGGCCGTGTTATCAGTCGTGGCGCTCGGTCATCGCAATTCACCGACTACTCAACCCGCTGGCGTAAAAACGTTCGAAGTGCTGGGACATATCCGTAGCATTGACGCCAGCAACAAGACCGTCCGTATCACGCACGAGGAAATTCCCAATTACATGCCGGCCATGACCATGCCATTTCCGGTCAAGGACGTTACGCTCCTGAAAGGATTGGCAGCCGGTGACAGCGTGCAATTCGAGTTGGCCGTAACCGACGACGATTCATGGATTGCCCGTATCGAGAAGATTCGAACCGACACGCCTGCCGAGTCAGCAACGGTCGAGCAAACGCACTTGTCGTTACAGGATCGTGAAGCCGAACGCGTTCAGGTCGGCGAGATCGTGCCCGACTTTAAGCTCACCGACCAGAACGGGCACGTCATTCACCTGAAGGATTTTCGCGGCAAGGCGGTTGTGTTGACATTCATTTACACTCGCTGCCCGCTACCCAATTTCTGTCCATTGATGTCGAAGAATTTCTCCCAACTTGAGGAGCGCTTGAGCGTGGAGTTCACCAACCGGTATCAGCTCTTAAGTGTGAGCATGGATCCTGATTTCGATACCCCGGAAGTGCTGAAGGAGTATGCGGCGCGTTACAACGCCAATGCGAAGGATTGGGGTTTCGCTACCGGCGACGCCGAACAAATCAAGTTTGTCGCCGGATTGATCGGGCTGTATTACGTGAAGGAAAACGGACTGATCTCTCATGACTTGCGCACAGCGCTCATCGGCCCGGACGGACGACTGGTGCATCTTTGGAAGAGCAACGTCTGGACACCCTATGAGGTGCAACGCATGGTTCGTGAAACGTTGACCGGAGACAAATACGTCGCCGCTCAACCAAAACCTTGAGTAATCCAAATACATTGCCGAGCCCCGTTTCTGTGCAAGCTGGTGCATCCGTTTCAAACGCCGCAGCCACATCGCCGACGAAACCAGTTGTCTTATGCCTGCTCCGGATGTTGTGACTCCGTGGAACTGGCTGACCGCGTCGCACGGGAGTTGACCCGGTCTGGCACGGCGGACATGTCGTGTCTGGCCGGCATTGGCGGGGTCGCTGGCCAGATCGACCCCCTTCTCCCCAGAAACTCGAGAAAAACCGTGTCTACCGCCCTGCTGGATCGGCACGCACGTCACTGCCGGCTGACCAACCCCGAACGCATCGCGCTGGCGGAAAAGGCCAAGCCGAACGGCCAGGGGCTTTCGGAAGTTATCAACCTTGTTCAACTCGAAACACTCCTCAAATGGCATCGCAAATCAAATCCCAAAAAACTCAAGCGTTGTCCGTCTGTTTGTTTCGTCGATTGCCGGGAGCCCACCCATGCAAAGGCGCCGCACTCGGTCAGTCGTGCGTCGGAGCGGCTGTTCGAGAGGAGGGAAGGCCGCCACGAAGTGCAAGAAGGAGCTGTCCCGGTGAAATGCGCACTCACGAAGGCTTGCGATAAACCGATTGGACCTCGTACTCCGAGTGCTTTTCCGAGAATTCGTGATTGCCGGCCTGGCTGAGTGCAATCCGCTCGGCCTCCTCTGCGGTGACATGTGGAATCGCAAACGTGTGGCTACCGAAACCGATGCGTGTGATTTCAACGCAAAACGTCCTCTTTCCCCGGCTTTTCCGCGGCTTTGACTTCGTTTTGCCCGTGCGTTCGGGCCCGGTGGTGTCCACCACTTGAATTCTGGCTGGAATGCCGCGGAGCACGGGCTTGAGGAGTTCGCTCCAGTCTGCTTGCCGCAGCCTCTCCTCGAGCTCGCTCGTAATCTTGTCAGGTAATCCAAACTCGCCGCGGAACTCGAGGGCGGCCTGATTAAGAATGACTTGTTTGCTCATTTGTTCTTGTTCGGCTCACAATTCCAAAGTGCGCTGACCGAGGGCTGCGAACTTGGAGATGACCTGACGGTCGAATCCGGGGGCCGCAATCTCGTCGAGTTCCGGCACCTCCGCCTCGCTGGTTTCGCTATCGAACAGGTTGCGGTCGCCCACGGCGGCGAACTTCACCGTCTTCAACGCTTCGGTGACGGTGACGGCCATGGCGCGGAGCATCTGCCGGACGGTGTTGGCAAATCGTTCCCGTTCTCCAGAGATGGGACGTCGACCGTCGAAGGAGATGGTGCGGTCGAACTCGCTGATGCTGCCGCTCAGTTCCCAGCTTCCGCTGCGCGTGAGCAGCAAGCGGGTAATCTCCTTGCTCCATGAGTTGAGGACCTCCACATAAACGAATTTGGTGGGATCGTAGGCATTGAGCAAACGGAGGGTTCGCCCGCTGAGTTCTACCCAGAGCAGGCGCTGGATCTTGTTCTCGATGCCGAGTGATTTCGCGGTCTGGGCCTCCTTCTGGAGTTCATTTTCAGATGCCTCTCGGTATCCCTTGCGGAGTTTCTCGGAAACCTTGTCGCTGATGAAAGCGTGCACGCCCCCTTGGCTGGAAAATGTCTTCACCTGCGATTCAGATGTCCCGCCGATGCGGCCCCAGCTCACGTGAACGCTGAGTCCGTTCACCTCGTACTTCCAGTATTTGTTACTCTGGTTTTCGCGATTTATGAATACGGGCATACTTACTCTCTTGGAATGGGAGTCAGGTTCTCACAAAGCCATTTGGCTTCGGCTTGCAGGGCTGTATCGCGGCGAGTGAACGGGCCGAGCACTGGTCCGTTGACGGGCCGAAGGTCGGCGTTCCATCCATCCTCGCCAGGCTCCACATAGCTGGCCCGGAACGTGGTGGCGTTGCCAACCTGCATTGCTTCTGCGAGGTCATCTTGATGGATGAACCGGAGTCGGTCTCCGCTGATCACGATTTGGATTTCTTCGCTCACCCTTGGACGTGGTCTCTGCATTTGTCTCCTGTTCGCTGCATCGCGCTGGTGTGGTTTGATCAGCAAAATCCGCTCAAGAATTCCCAAGTCGCTGCTTGGTGCCTGTTGCCTGCTGTTGGTAAAATTCGGGCTTCTTTTTGACGGACTCGGTTTTCCCGAGCGCCGTCTCGATGCTCGTGGTCAGGTTCTGGCAGGCGGGGCCGCTGACGCCGGCGACGTCGATGTTGACCTTGCCGTCTTTGCCGATGATTAGCTTAATTTCCTGCACAAGATCAGTACTTCCTCAGGGTGATGATCGTTTGCTGTGTTTGCGCATCCACTTTCTCGCTGTAGCTCCAGCCCTTGGATTTGGCGAACTGTCTGGCCTTTCTGACCGCAACCTCTTTGGTGTATGCCGCGATGAGCTTGTCGCCGCCCTCGCCGATCCGGTCGCGAAGGCCGTAACCGCCCTGCCAGAAATCCCACAACGGAACATACGCATCCCCCCGCTTGACCAAGCCAACTTCATACGAGTTGGGGCTGTTTTTGACAGCTAAGGCGTGGTCGCATTTGCCGAGATCACGTTTGCTGAATCCACCTGGAAGCGGGTAATCACCGATGTGTGTTCCGTACCAGCGGTAGTTCTGCTGGTTTTCTCGAAATTCCAGACCCAGTTGTTCGCAGACGGCCTTCAGCGCATCCAGGTCCTTGAGTTCAATTTGGATGACAGTTACGTGTGACACAAAATGCTGAGGACTGGATTTCAGATGTCCAACTGGCGTCCGGCGCTGGTTTTGCCGGAGGCTTTTCCACTCTCGACCCGGCTGGCGTTGAGGGCGTTGGTCTCGGCCCACTTCACCATTTCGCCCAGTTCGGGGGCCTTCGACTTCGAAAGCGGGTTGGTCTGCCGAATGGCTTTCAAGATGTCGTCGCTGCTGAGTTCCCGATCGTGATAGAAGGCGGAGTAAAGCCCGCTGACCACGGCTTCCTCCAACTCGGCGCCGCTGAAGCCTTCCGAGTCTGCGACCATCTGATCGAGTTCCTTGGCGAAATCGGCCACCTGGCGGCCGAATTTTTGAATGTGGATGCGCAGAATATCAGCGCGTTCCTTGGCAGTGGGAAGCCCGACGAAAAAGATTTCGTCGAAACGTCCCTTGCGGAGCAGTTCCGGCGGCAGGCCTTCGATCCGGTTAATGGTGGCAATGACGAAACACGGCTTGGTCTTTTCCTGCATCCACGAGAGAAAATTACCGAAAACGCGCTGGCTCGTGCCGCCATCGGTCGAACCGCCTCCCATTCCGGCGAAGGCCTTTTCCATTTCATCGATCCAGAGGACGCAACTGCCGATGGCTTCGGCGGTCTGGATGGCCAACCGCATGTTGCTCTCGGATTCGCCCACCAGGCCGCCGAACACCCGTCCGATATCGAATCGGATCAAGGGGACACCCATGATGTTGCTCGCGGCCTTTGCCGAGAGGGATTTGCCGCAGCCGGGAATTCCCACGAGCAGCATTCCGCGCGGCATGGGCAGCTTGAATGCGCGCGCCTTGCCCGAGAAGGCCTTGCTGCGCATCGTCAGCCAATGCTTCAGGTTTTCCAAACCACCAATGTCGTCGGCGGTTTGTGCGGCCTCGAAATACTCCAGGATGCCCGTTTTGCGGACCGCCAGACTCTTTTCCTTCAAGACCAGTTTGGAAATCGGCGGCCGGCTCTTTGTGTCTTGAGAAACGCTCTCGACCACGGCTTTGGCGATCGCGTTTTCGGCCTCCACCGTCGTGAGGCCCATCGCGGCCTGGATGATGCGCTCCTTTTCGTCGTCCGGGATCGCGCCGATTTTGGCTTTGTGCGGCTCGTAAAGCTTGGTGAAGACGTGCTCGATCTCTTCGCGACCCGGCAAGTCGAATTCCAGCAGTGTGACATCGCGCTCCAGATCCGGAGGCAGCCGGCGCACCGGGCTGGTGATGATCAAGGTCTTGGTTGTCTGCTTGAAATCGCGTGCAATGTCGCGGAGCAGGCGAACCACTTTTTCCGATGAGAAGAAGGCCGGCAGATCCCGCGCCACGTAAATCGTGTTGGTTGGCCCGCCCTTGATCGCCAGCAGAGCTTCGATGGGGTCTTCGGTCTGCTCGGCATCCTTGCCATCCGGGTTCGTGAAACCTTCCGTATGCGACCAGATGCGCAACTTGTATTTGACTTCCCTGGCCGTATTGAGGATCGCCAACTCCGCACGGCTTTCCTCCGGGGTGACCAGGTAAAGAATTGGATAACGGGCTCGGATGTAGGGCTGAAGGTTCACGTGGTGATCTGTCGTTCGATCTTGAGAGTTCGTTTGGCCGCCTTTCCTGCCGACAAAACACTTCTGCCGCGTTGGACGCCGACTTCAGGAAAGTTTAATTTTCTGAGGTCTGCGCAGGAACAGATTTTCGATCCGGCTCGGATGCCCGGCGCGGATTTCGTCCAGCAGATGATGCGCGCAATATCGATTCGCCGGCCGGGAGTAGCGGTTGAAGAGAACGTAGAAACACTGCCATCGCGCTCTCCAGAAGCAACCGGTCATTAGAAAGATTCGGGCTGCGGCCAGTCGCTTCACAAAATTTCCAGGGTCTTCCAGGATACAAATGCCGGCCAATCGCCGCGCGCGCCACTTGTTGCCAGACCTTAAGAGAGCAAACGCCTTTTCAATTCGCTCTTGAGGCAAGCCGCGGTTATCCGGTGAGTCGAGAAGGGACTCGAAGATGAGAGCGCCGATATTCGCGAGGGATCCCGTCCAGATTGCAGCCAGCGCGGCAGCAACGCACAAGAAGAGGGAAACGCTCTTGATATAGTTTCCCGAATCATCGATCCCGATGAAGTCTGGCCGGCGGACCGCATTGAGGACGGAGAGTGCGTAAAGCCCCAGATGCACCACGCCCAGGCTGATAAGAATCTGAACCCACCGGCGTCCGCGGCTCTCGCTCGGTTGTGTCAGCAGCAACCCGATCAGGATGGTGACTGCGTAGGCGATGAAGTAATCCCTTTTCTGGGGCAACCAGGTGATGTGCATTTGGGGAATGGCTGGTCTGGGCGGTTAATCAGGTCGGCGGCGCTCGGGCTTTGAGACGTTCGAAAGCAAAGTGATGGGGCCGGGATCGGGCGCAACCATTTCCATTTGCGCAATGACCGCTCGCAGGGATTTGCGTTTCTTCAGCGCTTTCTTCAGTGCGTCCAGAGAAATGAGAATCGCCTGAGCCTCAGTGTTCGTGAATTCCCAGCACCCAAGGTGTTTCATGCCGGGCCGCCACCATTCGAGTTGGCCGTTGTATTCAAACCGGGCGTCGGTGCGCTTGACGAAAGGTAGCTTGTGCTCCATCAGGAACAGATCGAGCTGCTCTGTCATGTAAGGAGCGAGATCGTTGTTGCAGACTTGCAGCGAGGTTTTTCCACTGAACGTCTCAACTTCTTTGTGGAGACTTTTCTCGTCGTCGCAGCCGCCGTACTCCCGCGTAAGCTGGATGTCCAGGACGTGTGCAATCAATTCGTCGAGAACCTCGGGCGTCAGCCTGCCGCCGATCGCGTATCGTATGGGAAACCGGTCCGCCATGGTGATTGTCGGTCTAAAAGAAGGGCGTTGGAGTTTGACGCTCGACCCCTCCGTATCGGGCCCGGTGTTCCCGCGTGATCTCCCTGGCGGTGCGAACGCAGAGCTTGCGAATCTCGTGGGGGCGGAGCGCTTCCGGCGTACCGGGCGTGGCGCTTTGTGCTGAATCCTGCCGGTGATTGCCAGCCGCGTAGGAGTGGACGATTCGTGCTCCCAAAACAACCTGGACCTCGTAGCCCAGTTCGGAAAACTCGCCGATGACGACTTTCTGCTTTGGCTTCTTCACGGTCGAGAATCAGAGGGGAGAAGTTTGTAATTGTGGCTCGCATGCCCGATTTTCATCTGGCTGGGTTTCAGGCAACGTCAGAGCAGTCGTTTCTGCCGGTCCGGCGCATTGGGGTGCGGCGTCTTGCAGGCGGATATTTCCCTTGGCAAGCACATGGTTAAGGAGCGTGCGATAAACCGGCAGATGAAGAGCCTGTAGAGCAACCTCCTGAAGCTTCCTGGCTGAAAAACGTTTGGTTTCCTCGACGAGCGCTTTCGTGCCTGAAAAAGCCGTTATACTCCTGAAGCCTCCGTCCAACTTGACCGGCTGAACTGCGAGGTAATATCCGCGCTTGTTGGTACCCCCGGTGAAGTAACTCATGCCGCCTGCGTCGTAGTAAACCTCCACTTCCACCAATCGATCCGGGTCGGTTGTGGGCAGGCGCTTTAGCAGGATTTTTCGACTCATATCTGTTGGTTTGGCTCAGTTTCTCGAACTGACAGAGGTGCGGAACTGGCGCTGGCAGACTGATCTTTATCGAGGGTCGTGCCGCCGAAATCCACCCATGCCCAGCCTTGCAGGTATGCGCCGTTGTCATTTCCTTCGGAAACGATTGCGCCATCGTCGAATTCCAATTCTCCCTCGCGGGCGAGTGTTGCTCTGGCCAACGCTAAAATTTGTAGGCGGCGAGGGTCGTCGAGATGATTCTCGACGGCCTCGATCGCTTTGCGCAATTCAGCCGATGGCTTCTTGACCGCTTTCGCTGCCGTCAGGAGGTCCTGAAAGTATCTGCTCATGTCGTTTCGCGTGTGTTGCCGGCGATGTTGACGCTCATCCGCTTCAGCAACTCTTGGGCGATTTGCTCGGTGATGCCGTGTCGCTTGAGCCAATCCATAACCTGAGCCAGCGACGCCGCTCCCGCCCCGGTGTGTTCCGGCTGCCCACACTGCGCCAGCCGGCAGCCCCACACTCCCGTTAATACATGATAGGACACGTCGCCGAGTTTGATCGGTAGACTGTGCTCCATGATGATTCCGTCTTTGACCTCCAGAAAGCGGGCTTCGACAGGCCAGCCATCCTCCGTTTTGCCATCGAGAGTAAAAACCGCGCGTCCGTCCGGGTGCTCGTAAAGACATCCCGTCAGGTAAAGCAGCTGCTTGTAAGCGTCAGGAAAATCGGCCGTCATTTCATCCAGCCAACTATTGAAATAAGTGCTTCCGCACACGGGCAATCCAAGCGCTTCGATGTGCCGACTTTTCTCAGCGAGCCGCCGGGTGATGGCCTTGAGCTGGGCCGCGTCCATGGCGGAATAGGTGAAATGCTCGATGCGGTTACCCTTCCAATAGACGTATCCCTGCAAATCGCGCGTGACGTGTTCAACCCCGCACAGCCACGGTTTGATGTATTTGGCTGACACGACGTCGGCATGGAGCTGATGGAACGCCTGGACGCCACACTCGGTGAGGTTGTTATTCACGGCTGCTTCGACCAGCGACAGGTGAGCGGGATCAAGATTTTCGCCGTCCCGGCTGTGACGGAGAATCTCAATGCTTTGGTCAATCAAGCTGGGGGCGGTCGCGCTTTCTGTGGTCATGCTTCCTCGAAATCGGCTAAGATGCGGTCGTAATTTTCGTGTTCTGCGTTCGTCAGGACGAACAAGTCTTTCACTCGCGCAATTCCTTCCTTCTCCAGAAACTGTTGGAGCGAACCGGTCGCGCTTCCTGAGCGGCTCAAATAATCGGCTAGATCGCCAACATTGAAATCTTCTCCGCTATTGGCCCATGCCCGGCGGCCCTCCTCAGTGTTTTGAATCCATCGTCCAACAGCGCGTGAGAGCCGATGCAAAACATCCGCATTGTTTTCCGCGACGGTGCTTATCTCCAGCACGCGCAACGCATCAACCCGCGTGCCGTCCATACGAATGAAGCAGATTTGGATTTTGTTCATGGCACGCCGCTCGAAGGACATTCTATTTGGCGGGAATCTTCTTTCGGACGAAGTCTCTTTTGATATTGGAAGTGACTGCCGCGAACCCAGGTTTGGAAGCCCGGACTATGCGATGAAATTCCAGTTTGCCCTTTGGCCCTTCGTCGTTTCCCGAGAAATCGCGGAGGAAACCCGGGCAGTTCTTGAGCGCAAATTTCAGAAAGTCCGATTCGTTATCGCCTGGGCGGAGACTGAACACTCGTTTCGCTCCTCTCGACCGGATCTTCACGGGCTTGCCGATCTCCATTTGTTTTCGAATGCAATCAAGAGTTGCGGTCAGCTCGCATGTGGTCGTGCGGATTTTCTGATCAGGGAGGATTTGCTGCAGCAGTTTTCGAATGATCGGAAGTATGTCCCGCCTCGGCGACTCATCGCGGTAGGTAAACAGAAAGAGATTCGGCACGTCGCCGGGCTTCTGCAGGGCCAGCCAGTAATCGTCGTGGTCGAGAATCTTGAAAATGGTCAGCACGCAGTTTGCGTTTGGCGACCAACCGACACCGTTGACCTCGATATACTGGAGATGATGAATGCACCAATTCTGACCCAGGAAACGCAGCTTGAGCGCGGACTGACTTCGAGGTTGCTCAAGCGGTTATGGAATCGCCGCTCGCGACGTTTAGTCCGACGTCTCCTTCGCGATCTTCTGCTGGACGCCTCGTCTTGGGATGCCGCTTTGGATGTCGTGTGCTAACCGCGCTCCAAACATGGGCGAGAAGAACAGGCACGCGCACTTGAACGAGCGTCAAAACTGGTCGATCGGCTTTTTCTTCTTGGGCTTCGCAAGGAAAGCCTCGTACATGGCGGCACGGTGCGTAACAAGGGCCTCCATTCGATGATTGCCGTCCTGCATGGTCCAATCCCAGGCTTCGTGGTAGAGCAGCACTATTGGCGGGAGCTTCTCGCCGCGTTTCAATTGGTTGAGATATTTGCGCACACCGCGCCGGTAATGCCCTCTTCGAAGGTAGCTGATTCTATGTTCCGGGAGGTCCAGTTTTAAGGTCACCGGCCCGGCCCACAGATAATCGTTCGGGTCAAAAGGAAGCGCAAAGTCGGTTCCAGGGACGTGGAATCTGGAGAACTGCACACCTGCTTGCTTCCATTCCTTCCATCTGCCGCGGAGAGTCGCTACGGCTTCGTGGGCGGTATTGAACACTCGCGGTTGTTGAGAAGATCGCACGTCAGCCGATGACTTCGCTCGCCGAGACATCACTCGCTGGTTGGCGCTTGTTCGGATCGCCCGCTCGTTTGCATTTCACGATTTTCCAATTTGGGTTTTTGGCGCCATTGCAGGGCCCAGTCCAGGTCTTCTTGGCTCACTGCTTTGCCCCGTTGAAGCGCCAGCAACTTGACGAGCTTGACCAATTGGCGAATGTCACGACCGGACAGGTTGTGTTTCTGGGCGAACCGTTCGTAGGTGGTTTCAGGCGCGTCGACTTTCTGTATGGCGCTCTGGATGCGGAAGAGCTCGGCACGTTCCTTCGCGTCGGGGTAACGGTATTCGAGGTGGACGAGCGCGCGGGAATTGACGGCATCGTCGATGGTTGTCCCCATGTTGGTCGTGAGGAAGCAAACGCCAGTGAGGTTTTCGAGCAACCGGAGGAAGACACCCACGATCGCGTTCTGAACGATGTCACCTCCGCGAGCGCGCACGAAGACGTCCGCCTCGTTGATCAGCAGGACGGCATTCCATCGGCGGGCACGGAGGAGGGCGTCGCGCAGATTCTCCTCCACTTCCGGCGGGCTGATGCCGAGTTGGGAGCATTGCAGCTCGTACAGCGGCCGGCGATTTTGTTCGGCGAAAACCTGGGCAGTCAGCGTCTTGCCCAAGCCCGGATCACCCTTGAGCAGGATCAGGCACCCGCCGGCCTTGCCGGAAATCACATCGCGATCCTGGAGCCGCAGGGCTTGTCGCAAGACATTGAGCAATTTGCGCGTCTCCTGCGGAATCACCAGATACCGGTCGATGTCATTCTGATATTGGTGCGGCTTGAGGTCCGTGATGTGAGTGATTACCTCCACATGACCGACGAGATCGTACGCGTACACCAGTGGATGAAGCGGCATCTCCACTTCTTTACCCTCCTCATGCCACTGGGACACGTCTGCGATCCGCTCCGGCTCGTCGTCCTTCAGATTGTGGAGATGATCCATGACCACCAATCCGGGAAGATCGACGTCCTCCGGGAGACGGTAGGCCTCGGGCTTCCAACTGTTCTCCGAGTCGCTGGTTTGCACCCACCCGTTGACGACAAATTGGTCTCCGGTCTGGGAATGAAATTTCTCGTACGTTTCCTGGTGCTGGTGGTGTTCGCGCCAAAGCTCCTCGGTCTCCAGACGAATTCCAGATGCGTCGAGAATCTGAGAGAGGTTCTTACCGCGGAGGTCACGGTTGTAAAGGTCGACAGTGACCTCCTTGCGTTGGCCCAGTCGCCACGCAATCAACGTGAGCCGCACGTGCGGCGTGGAATATCTTCCTCCGGTTTCCTCATTCACACCCTCGACCACGTAGGGCAACCAGTGTTGCAGCTCTTTATTGAAGCGGAACACCCAGCCGTGCGGCAGTTGACGCAGACAAAGCAGCAGGGCTTCCTTGAGTGCGCCCACGGATTTGATTTTGTTGAGCAGAGGGTCCGCCTGGATCTCAATCAGACTTCTCAGTTGCCGCTTGAGCTTGCTGACCTCCTTGGACGGCTGTTCCTGTTTCTTGCAAGCCTCCAGCAACGTGGCATGATCCTGCTGCGAGAGGAATTGGTGCCCGACCTCAACGTGGGGTTGCTGAGTGCGCCTGGCGATGTCCAGCAAATCTCTCTTTTCCAGTTTGAGGCCCTTGAACAGATGAAGTGGAATTTGCAGTTTCATCACGTTTGTGTTTCTGGCGGTCCAATCCTAACTCCGACCCCAGAGCCGCAGACGCTTCAAGGCGCTCCAGACATGTTTGAGAATGCTTATTCGCGCTGGCACGCTATAAACGCGAATGAATCCGTCGTGGACTTCCTCCAACTGAAAACTGTGACCTGCGGCGCGAATGCGGAAGGTGTTAGTTAGTTTCCTTCGGCAGGCCGTGCAATGCGCCCAAGCTCTTACGGAAGCCACGTCCTTGGGAAAAATCGAAACTGACACGCGAATTCCGCGAACCTCCCGCCGGCAATCAGGGCAAACCATCGTCAGGCTGTCCAGCCGCTGCCCGTTCGGGAATTTTATCGGGAGCACCTGACTCAGTGGTGGCCAGTTGTCCGCGTCCTGGTACTGGTGAGAGCGCGCCGTCATCGTTTCTGGCGTCTGGCCTGAGTGGCTTTCTTGACCTGGTCTTCGCGCCACACCTTGTGCTGCGAACACACGAACAAGCGTTCGGCTTTTTCGGTTTTGGTTACCTGAGTGTTCCAATCAACGTCGGTTTCCCCCAGGAACTCCACTTTGAGTCGTCCGTTCCTGGCGAGGGCGACGTCGGCGCGAGCAACACCCTCAATCACTTCAAGCGTACCAATGATCTCATTGCCTTCAGGCGATACTGCCTTCATCTGCTTTTCGTTTCGTCAGGTTTTGAGGAGCTTCCAATCGAGGAACTCACGGTTCTCGTAGAGTTTGCGGATGGTTGCGGCACAGTTGACTTGGGCTTGAAGCAGGTTCAGCGGTGGATCCTTTTGATCGAGCAGCGAGTAACGCGCGTGTTCCGGCTTGAAGCACTCCAACGCGTCCCGGACCCGGTAAGGCGGGCGCCCTCTTTGCGCGAGTGCGATGATTTCTTCACGCGTTGGACCCCACAAAGGCGCCAGCCGGTGGGCAAAGTAAAAATAGAGGCTGGCAAACCAGACGTTGTCGGCCGGCTCGCGGTCTCCGCAGGACTGGATCCCGCGCCGGAGATATTCGAGGAATCCTGCGGCCAGTCCAAATGGATCTTCCTCAGGAGCCACCTGCATCAGGCCCTGCACCTCCGCTTTGGGCAGCAGGTGACGGCAAGTGCTCCATACTTCGGGTGGAAAACTCATTTGGGCGGCGGGAACACAGTATTGCGCTTTGACGTCATCAGCAGCGAGTGGCGCCACAACGTTCCACACGGTACTGAACCCGTTTTCATCCAATAGCATCCATTGCTTGGCGTTCAACGGCACCACTTCGCTGATTTCGCAGAACCCGGGCCACCGGCCTTGGGTCAGTCGGCAGTGTTGCAGAGCATCCTTCACGTCTTGCATTCGCTGGCGCAAGCGGTTTTCCACGTTGGCTGGTAGTCCCATCTTCTTCAGGAAGACCGGGTTCTTGGAGGCCTTATGGTAACGGGGAAAAGAGTGATCGAGATCGCGTGACCGGAATTGTTGCTCACCGTGGCTTGCCTTTCTGTCTGGGATGCAGTCCACGAGAGGCTTATCCAGATCTTCGCGGTCACGGAAGAGGTATTCCGCGTCCTGGTGCTCCATCAGAACTGGGAAACGCAAGAGCAGTTCGCGAACCGGCGTGTGATAAAGTTCCATGTGCTGGTCGGTACGCGCCCCCTGAATCCTTTTCTCCAGTGCCGCCAGCGTCTGGTTCCAACCCCGGACGGCAACATGGCGAGCTGCGCGCAGTGCCTCAAAGTTCTCAATCACCCAAGGCAAAGAACGCTCGGCAACGACGATGTGTGGTCCCTCGCACGTCTCGTTGTTCGGCAGCCGATTTAACAGCGTCGTTTCGGGTGTCAGAAGATAGGAACCTTGCACCGCACGGTTGATGTCAGAACCGCCCGAACCCAACTCGGCGAGGAAATAGAAGGTCGTGGCATTCCCCAGAATTAACAAGGTGACCTGTCTGGCGTCGGGAAACGCGCTCCGGTTCGGCGGTAACGATCTGGCATGAAGAATCCGAACCGCAAGCATGCGGTTTTCTGGAGCCGAAGTGATTTCCAACGGCGACCCGGCGTCTGCGGCGAATTGCCCAATCAACTTTTGCAGTTCAGGAAACCGCTCCAAGACAGCCTGCAAGTCGGGCGATACACTTTTTCCTTGTGCGGCCAATCGGCGCTGGCGCAACTGAGCTTGGATTTCCAGCGCATCATTCAGGCAGAGGCTCATGGCTGGATTACGATGCTAGCTTTCGATGATCAGGCCCTTGAGTGTGACCCGCTTTCCACCGGCGCTGAAGAATTCGCTCGCCGATACGACCTCCTCATCTCTGGCCCACCAGACCGCATCACTGAAGAGGATGTCCTGCGCCTGCCGCTCCACCCGAATCCGGCAGACGGGTTCCAGATTCTTGCGGCTGACCAAACGATAAGTGAATCGATCGCAACCGGGCACGCGGGCCACCACGAATTCGGGGTGACCTTGGTAGCGCGCCAGTTCCGCAGGCACTTCTTTCGGAAGGATGACGACTCGCAAGGCGTCGGAATCTTCAAACGGGGAGAGCTTGGACGCCTTGCCCTTTTTGTCAGCGGCCATGAAATCCAATGGGTGACCGTGCTCATTCGCGATACCGATGCTGACGATAGTGAGAGTTTCACGCAGCGAGCGGCCGCGTTTCCGACGCACCACGAAAACGGTGTCGCCTTTCTGGCAGTTGAATTGCGTTGCGGTCCTCTTCACGCCTTCTGTTTGGCGTGCAACTCGATTGCAGAACGCGCGGTGGATTCACGGCGACTTCAGATGACGACTGGCCGAGTGAACACTGCCGAACCCTTTTTCACGAACGTGAGCCGCACCTCCATTCCGTCCGGCCCCACCTTGATCTGGCCGGTGGCAATGCCACGGAACAACGCCCCAAGTTCTTCCGTGGACATGAAATAGACGTAAGGCTTGTCGGGTTCGGTGTCCTCGAATGTGATGAGCGCGCAGGAACTCCCGCGACAGGCGTAGCTGTACTTGATGCGGGCGGAGAATTCGAGGTTTTCCCGGGCAACGGCGCCTTTCGGAAGGCGGGGAGACTTGCGCGAGATCCCGCCCGTGTAGATGGCGTTGACCTGGGTGCCCGTTTGATGTGACACGAAGTAAATCTGCCAACCCTTGGCTGGGCGCTTTACAACATCGTGCATGGGTTTGAATGGTGATTGGAGAGCCGCCTCCCCTTCTCACAGAAAAAGTTCTCTCAACCCCGGCAGGTTGGCCGCGCGCTAGGGCGAGGCCAACTCCTGCTTCAAAGCTTCGCAGGCGCTCGGACTGTTCTTAAGAATCTCGCGGATCAAGTCGAGCAACACACGTGAGTCATTGGGGAGGTCGATGTTGCATCGCGCCGCTTCGCCGCGGGAGTTCTGCGGCGTGAGCGCGATCCTTTGCCGGTAGCTGTCCACGTAAATGCCGATCGTAATGAACGTACCGTTCCGGCCCAGAGACCTGGTCGTCGTGCCGGGTGGAAACTTCACCAATCCGTACGCTGGGCCGCTCATGTCATGTGGTTGGAAATGGCCTCCAGCGCCGCGCCAATACCGGCGACGTAACGGGCGTCCTGCACGTCAACCCCGGCGCACGCGTGAGCCAGAACCAGACTTTCCAGTCCGTCGATGGCCGAATTGTAATCTTGCCGATATTCCGCCTCAAAATCAGCATCGCGCTCAGTGATCAGAAGTGAGGACCGGACGGCGCCACCGCCTTCACCGTCCAGTTGCAGAGTAATGCAATCCTCACCGACGCGGATTTCGATTCGCTTCACGCTTTCGTTGTTTGGCCGGCGTGCGATCCATCGAGCAACGCCAGGAGTTCCGGCTCCGAGATGACGGGAATGTTCATTTTTCGGGCCTTCTGCAGTTTGCTCGAACCGGAATCGGGATCGGCCGCCACCAGGTGCGTGACCTCCTTGCCAAACGTGTCGGTGTAGTCGTGCCCCTTGGCGCGAATGAGCTTCTCGAAGTGGCTTTTCGGCTGCGACAAGGACCCTGTTATGCAAAACCGGAATGCGCCGGCCTTGGCTGGCGCCGACGTATCGGCGCCGATGATCTCCACTCCGGCCTCGAGGAGTTTCTCGATGAGAGGTTTTTGCGCCAGCAGGTCCTCCTGTAATCTGCGCCCGGTGTTGGGCAAGCCGGCGGGTTCGGCAAGCCGTATAAGTTTGTCCGACAGCCAATCGGCAAGCGTATCGAATTCGCCAGGGACCGCTCGCTGAATCAAGGTCACACGCCGCTTGCCCAGCCCGAAGATTCCCAACGAACCCAGGAACTGGCTCAAGGTCAAACGACGTCGCTTCTCAACTTCCGCGAGGAACTTGTCGGCGCGCTTTTCGCCAAGCCGCACGGCGCCGTTGAGTTTGAGGGACGCAAGCTGATCGCGCCGTGCCCAGAGCGTGTACAGGTCGGCGGCATCTTTGACGCCCAGGTCCTTGATCAGAGTCTGAACGAGATTCTCGCCGATGCCGAGAATGTCCAGGGACGAAAGGAAGCGGTTGATCTTTCCCGCAAGCTTCGCGGGGCAATCGGCATTGAGGCAGTAGAGGACCGTGCTTTCGTCCCCGGAAACGTTGCTGCGTCGTTTCACCTCTCCAGCGCAGGAGGGACAACACTTCGGTTCCGGGATGCTGCCCGAGTCTTTCGCTTTTGCGACAATTTCGAGGATACGCGGAATGATGTCCCCGGCCTTTATGACTCGAACCTGGTCGCCGATCCCGACATTGAGTTGTCGGATGTTTTCCCAGTTGCAGAGGGTGGCATTGGTGACGGTGGTCCCTCCAATCTGAACGGGATCAAACGACGCCGTCGGCACGACCGCTCCGGTGTGCCCGACACTGATCGTGACGGCGCGAATGCAGGATACAGCCCCTTCAGCTTCGAATTTGAGTGCGACCTGCCCTTTTGGTCTCTGGTCGGTTTCACCGAGCGCAAGTTGTTCGGAAATGTTGTCGAGCTTCACCACGATGCCATCGATCCAGTAAGGCAGCGTGGGCCGTTCCTTTTGAGTCTTCAGGTACCATTGCCACACCTCCTCAGGCGTCCCCGTGAAACTCGGAGCATAATCGAATCCTATTTGTTGCGTGATTTGCGTCTGCTCCATTTCCGTGTCGCCCAATGGATAGCCGGCCGAATCAAACACGCGGAAGGCCAGCACCTGCAGCAGTTCGCTTTGGCGACCATTCTTGCGGCGCGCAATGCCCACGCAGCAGTTGCGCGGGTTAGACAGCGCGTCGGGGTCAACCTGTTCTGACCAATCCTCCGTCGTGAGGATAACTTCGCCGCGTATGTATCCCGTGAATGGTTCTTCCCCAATTTGGCATCGCGCAGGGAGACCGCGGAACTTGAGCGCATTCGCCGTGATGTCTTCCCCGACCAGACCATCGCCGCGTGAGATGGCGGCCACGAGCCGCCCGTTCTGAAACTCGAACGAGAAGGAGCCGCCATCCATTTTGTAGGAGGCGTGCAGCCGCTTGTTCACGGCGCCGATTCCCTTCACCCATTTCTGAAACTCACCGAGATTCGTGGCCTTCGAAAGGGAGCCCATTGGGATGGTGTGTTTCCGTTTTTGAAGCAGTGTCTCCTGGATGCGCGCGCCGACCCGCTTAAGCCGGGGGTCATTCGGTTCCAGGCGTGCGAGTTCGTCCTTCCACGCGTCATAAAGCGCGTCTTCGACGGTGGCGTGACCGTGGGTGTGGTAAGCGTGATCGGCTTCGTCGATCAGACGTCGCAACTCGGAAACGCGTGTGCTCGGGTCATGGTTCATGGCAGTTGGTTTGACGGGATTTTATGGGGGCGCGAAGTCCGCATCTTCTCGGCTTCCTTGATTACTTCCTGCACCGACTCCAGCAAGCGGATCGCTTCGGCAAACGCAGAACTGGAGACCGGCTGCCATACGTCGAGGCACAGGTCCTGGCCGTCGAGCAGAAACCGAAACCCGTTCCATGCGTAAATGTAGGAGGCGCCCAGCGAGAGTTCATGGCCGAACTGGGCGCTGTACTTCTGGTTCCAATCGCCCACAATGCTGCTCCAAGCGCGTTGCGGCTGGCTTTGCTGGCGCAACCGGTTGAGTTCGCTGGCGATTGTCTTCGGATTCGCATCGAGTTGATACTTTCTGACCGCGGCGAATTTGTGCAGTTGATTAAAGCTGGGCGGCCGAGGGATGATCTCGAGCCTTTCGCCGCTGGGTTCGTAAACCAGCACCGGGCTTCCGGGGTAACGGCCCGCGATCAGGGCCAATTGTTTCGTAGCCCAGTTGAGACGTGGCGCAAGCCTGGCCACCTGCGCAAGGAGGTCCATTGCCGCAACGATTTTTGCCGGATTGCCTGCCGAGTTGAACGCGATCTTTGGGCCGCTGCCGGGTCGGATCTCGAAGTGCGCTCCGTAATGATAGATGCTCGGCGTGATGGACAGGCTGTGGCGGCTCCTTTGCACTTGAAGGTTCTTCCCGGGCGGACTGCTGTTAGGAACGCTCCTCTCGGCAAAAGCGATCTGGGCCGTGCGCAAGAGGGCTTTGAGCTTTTCCAAGTCCACACTTTTTCGTTTGGCACCCTACGCATGCACTCCCGCCCCGCCCTACAATGGGGTATGAAAGTTAAAGTGCCAAAGCCGTCCTCGCCAGACCCGCGGGTGAGCGAGATTCAACAGTGGACCAAATCCTTCGGCAGCAGCGTTGCCAACGCCTATGTCGTCAATGCCGACGCGCTGCGTGAACTGGGCGCCGAACGTGGTGTGATCGAAAAAATACTCTGGCGTGTCGCGAGAGAGGACGCCGCTCTGCCCCTGACCAGCGAGACCATGATGGAGATTCTCGCCCCCAAGAAACTCATGCGGGAAGTGCGCAAGCAGCTTAAATTGGACGACAAAACGCAGAAGGTGCATGCCGAAGCTTTCGAGCGATCCCGTCTGCAACTGATCGCCAGCAAGGTTCCCAAGAAAAATCCCGAGCGGGACCGCGTGGTTCGTGAAGTCGAGGGCTGGTTCAAAGCGGTGCTGCCGGAGATGCGCGACACCAAGGCCATACTCCGCGCGACCGAGTTGCGGTTGGAAGCTGCAAACGATATCCACCCGGTCTTGCCTCCGTTGCAAGCCACGACCCAGCAGGTTGAACAGTTAAACAAGCGCGAACCCGGCCGGGTTTATATCGACAAGGACGGGAAAGAATTGCTCCTGCTCAAACCCAAAGAGCAAGCCGTGCTCGACGAGAAGGGCCTGCGGATCGAAAACGGGGCGGTGGCGATGCCTGGCCCGGGCATGAGTTAACTTGCCCGCGCAACCCCGGGCTTATCGCCTTTCGCGCTCAGTGCGCTTGGAATCATTTTCTGCCGGCGTGCGGGCGCTTTGATCTCTGCAATCCTGCAGTGCCTTCCTGGCCATCTCCATTTGTGGGCCTTCCGGCAACTGGTAGAACAAGCTCTCCAGTGCGAGCAGATTGCCCGGATCAGTGAGTTTATCCCAGGCATCCCGCACGCACTTGTCTGACGATTCCCACGGAGCACAATCGCCTTTCCGATCTGCGGATTTCTCACGCAATAGAATGGCGCGCTGCAGATCAATCCACAGCGCCAATACCCTGTCGAATCTTTCGGTGTTTCCTTCTTCCATTGTGCCTTCTTTGGCGAACCTTCGACGCAATTTTTCAAGGATGTTTCGCCGGATTTTCTCCATGTCCGGTTCTGTATTTTCCATAGAAATTTAGTGGGGCACTGCCGGCCTGCCTCCGGGACTCGAGCGGATAAGAATATTCGTCGCCGGAATTACAACCGTTCCGCAGTCAGCAAAGTCCATTCTCCTTGGTGCAAACAATCAACGCGACCATGGCGCTTGGTGGGACGCCTGGCCGAGCTTCACGGTTACGTTGTCATTCCCCCGCATGCAGTCGTTTTCTTGATGTGAGAAAGGAGCCGCGAAATAACGGACAACAGGTCGAAGGGTTTGGTGATGTAATCCGCCGCGCCGACTTCACGACCGCGCCGAAGATCTTCGTCCGCGAATCGCCCGGTCACAAAGACCACCGGCGTGTGGCGCAGATCAGCGTGATTCTTCAAACGGGAACATATTTCGAAACCATCCGTCCCCGGCAGATCGACGTCCAGTGTGATCAGGTCAAATCTTCCGTTCTCCGCAAGTTGCAATCCTTCGATCCCCGTTTGAGCGGTCGCAACCTCGCAACCGGCGCGTGTCAACGCAATCGCGAGGAGACTCCTCACCTCCGGTTGATCCTCAATCACCAGAATCCTTGGTTTATGTTCCGTATTGGTCATTGTGCGCTTACCAAGCCGCAGCGTCCGTCATTCCAAACAACCCTGGCGCTCCTGTAAAGCTCAAATCATCACGCATACGTGATGACCTTTCTGCCAACCTGCGCGCGTGCGGCGCAATCTCGATCGCGATTTGGCAAAGTTCCTGCGAAAGGCAAGAGGCCGCCTTTCGTACGCCGAGTTTTCAAAGAAAATCGGTTTGTCCCACACGACCATTCACCGGATCGAGCGCGGCGAACACCATCTGACGCTGAACAAGCTGGAAACTGTTCTCAACAAGTTGAAGGTTAGACTGAAGGACATTTTCCCGGACGAGTTCTAGCCTCGAGCGCGATCTCCCTTGTGGCAGGCGGGTCGGGATTCATCCTCACGCCTCGATTACGATGTGCTTCCAGATTGCATCCCCGGCCGGGACGCGCTCTCGACGCAACAAGCGCACCAGAGCGGATCGTCGGGTCAAAGCGACGTGGCTGCCGCGGGCGATGGCGGCAAACAGGTAGGCGATTTCAGTGCCCAGCGAACCCTTCCACGTTTCGGTGTTGATGTAGAACCGATCGGCCCATTTGCTGATGAGTTGCAGTCGCTCCGATTTGTGTATGCCCTTTTTATTGAGACCTGGTCTCCCAATGAACACCGGCTTCTCCGCGGTGATTTCGATCGTCTCTTCCCGTTGAGGCTCAAAATGCAAGCGGAGAAGTTTTGCCGCTTCGTCTGCGGTGGGTCTTCGCTGACCTCGCCTGCCAATCATCAATCCAGTGGTGATTCCTTGGCGATGTGTATGGACCACGACGAAATGGGTTAGCTTGATCACGTTCTTTCGTCTGATTGGTTTTTGCCGGCGCTGGATATTCAAGCCGCCACCGGCACATCCGCCATTTTGGGTTGGAAGACGTTTCCGCAAAAGTGGCAGGCCAGGCGTCCGTCCCCGTCCAACTCGGTTTGCCCGTTGCAGCGAGGGCAATTCTCGATTGAGGGCCGAATAGATTCCTGGAGCTTGGTGTCGGGAAGTGCGGAGACCACCTTTTCCACCTCCGGAAGTTCCACCTCAAGTCTGGGACAGCGGACGGCGCAGAGGTTTCCGACGCTGTGAGGCAACTCCAGGAGAAGCCGCTTGGCCTCGGCAGCCGAAAGCCACAGGTGGCATCTGCGGAAACGACTTTCCCCGGTCTTCACGAGAACATTGGTACGCCACTCGCATTGCTCGGGGAGAATGAACGGGAGAAGAGCGTTCGAGTCATTGGCGGCAGCAAATTTGGCCAACCCTTCCAGCTCGATTTGGTTCAGCAGCGCGATCTTCTTGTTGCTTGGGCGTGAGATCATGCGCACTCGGACGCACTCGCTTCCGATGAACGAAGCCAAGTCGGTCAGCAATTCCTCTGGCTCACTGCCCGGCAGGTCGTACGTGAAGACGGGTTCATCGCCAACCTCGTTCTGAGATTTTTTCCGTTGCCTGACCCGTTTAGCTCGCGGGTTCATCACCAGCACTCCCTGGTCGCCGGTGATTTCAACCCGAAAACGGATCTTCTCGCGGGGATCGCACTGCCACGCGCGCAGCAGCACGCGAGCGAATGTTTCAGGGCCGCGGCCTTTTACGTTGAGGTTCATTGCGCTTTGCGGATTTGATTCCGAGAACGTGCGATTCCCAGGAATCCAGTTCTGGTCCGTCTCCCGTCAGCAGACCTTCTCCAGCCAAGTGATTCGCTGCGTTCGACAGCCGGCTCTTAGCTTCTGCCAACTCGCTGTGCGTCAGCTTTCTGCTATAGTTGACTTGGATTTCCAACCTGAGCTTGGTTTTCATTGACGGCTCAGTTCTGGTTTGGCGGGATTTTGCTAACGCATGCTGTCATACATTGAGGAGGCTTCAACCGCGCTTCCTGAAATAGCGCGGGGCGGTGCGAAGCGTGAACGTCCGGTTGCGAATGACCGGCCGTTTGAGTTGATCTGCCTGTTGCACGATGCGCGCCAGCTCGTCAAACAGTCCGGTTTCGCAGGCCAGTTCCAGCACATTGACCCCGCTGACGCTGTGCCCTTGCTGCAATCCCCAGCGAACGCCGCTGTTACTGGTGAAGGTGTCGTAACGGAAATTCTCGCGGACGAAGAATCGCCGACCGCCGTGCTCGCATTCGGTCACCTGAAACTCGACTCCGGCGCAGTTGGCGTGATTGCCCTGGAAACGCCGGAACTTCCCCTTCGCTAAAATGCGCAGCTTGGCCGGCACAGAATTCCTGGTCCGCACGGAGTGCGGACATGCTTTTCTGTTCGGCAGATTTCGCCGGCGTTTCTGCCGATCGGGCCGGCGATCAGAGGGAAGCGGTTACCGGTTCAGCACGCTTCTTGTGCGACCGAGGAAACCGGATTGGGACTTTCTAATCTGTCAGCCAGCAGTCGTAGCGCCTCCGTCTCCACCATGCTTATGCAAAATGGTTTGGTTACGATGACATCAGCCCGCGTTTGGCCCTCCAACGGGTTGGGAAGTTCACACCATCCGGTAATCATCAAGCATTTGATATTGGGGAAAACGGTTTTAGCCTTCACGATCAGTGCGCTGCCATTCGCATCCGGCAAGCTGTAATCGGTGATGAGCAGATTTGGAACGAAGACGCCAAGGATTTGAAACGCCTCTTCTGCGCTGCCTGCTTCTTGAATCTCGAAACCGTCGCGGGTCAGGATCTCAGCGATCAGCGTTCGAATCTCGGCCTCGTCGTCCACGATCAAGATTCTGGGCTTTCGGGATGAATTCATCCAAGGGCGCGTCCTCAGGAGTTCAGACACAACTGCGCCAGCCGAACAATGGTGTTCAGCGCCAGCAGCGGCACGTTGTAAATGAAAAAGCCAAATGCGCCAGCGACGATTGAACCGAACAGCAGCAATCCCGACAGGCCATCGGCGACAAAATACGGGTCACGAACCCAGTGGTAGAGCGGCAAGAGCATCTGAATGATGAACAACAGGAAAAACAGGAGGCGCAGCGCACCCACGCTGATCACTTGGCTCAGGGCGCACCCAGGGGCATACCACGCCGCGTAGCGTTCCATCACGAAGCTGGACAGCGTTAATGCCGAGAGGGCGCCGAAAAGCAGCCGGTTCATAACCCATTTTAAGGCCGTTTGGCTGCCTCAGTGGCGCTTTCCGAGCGGACCTGGCTGTTGTCGTGAGAATTCCCCTGTATCAACGTGAGAACCTCGGCGTAGCTCGCCTCGTCAGTTTGAATATTCTCCAGCAGACGGAGAATCAGATACAGGCGTTGGCTGGTCAGTCCGATCTGGTCCATCTGCTGGAGGAGTGTCTGGCCTTTCGGCGTGATTGTGAGATTCCGTTCGCTTGCCTGGACATAATCGGAATCGATGAGCTTGAGGAAAGATGGGAAATGCAGATTCATCTGGCAACCATCCAAACGATCGAGGAATGCTCCCAGGGTGCTGCGTGGAATTTGCGGATCAATGGTGAGCTTGATTTGCGCCTTTGTCGGCAACCGATTCAATGGCGGGCACCCTTCGGGGTAAAGACTCACACTGCGGAACCGGATGTGATTCTGCTGGTAGAGTCGAATGATTCTGCGGGCGGGCCTTGGGGTCGCCAAGTGCTTCAAAAGACCTGCAGGTCGAGACCGCACTTGAAGTGGACGTTCACCGTACGAGACGCCGCCATAATGGAAGGGCCAACTGCAGACGCCGGAAAAGTAAGCCTGTTCGAGTTCTTGCCAGCATTTTCGAAAGTCCGGGTTTGTATCACGGAGCAGTTGATTCACGGAACAGTTTGGGTCCGGCCACTGCGCCGTTATCTCTTTCTGAACCACCTTGAACACTCCGCCGACGTGTCTTGGATAGCGCCGATGGAATATCGTTCCGCCAAACGAATCGATCTCGACCGCCGTGCAGGTTCCAAAGTGCAGATGTCTTCTCCAGGAAGGCGTGGCGGTGTCACGAAGCAATTGCAGGCAGAATAAGCTCTGCCAGCCGGGATAAGACAATGCTTGGTCCTTGAGCTTCGGGATCAAGCGCGCCCCCAACAACTTTTCGGTTATGCGACGCGCGGCGATTGATGTCAGCAACCACGGGCTGATCGCCTGCGGGCATTTCAACGTTTCGGTGATGCCCTCCGGGTCGAGTTCGTGCATGGGCGCGTACGAGAGTGTCGCCTGGCCGCCCATGACGGTGTGGGCCAAGTGCAGCAGCAGGTTTCCGTAATGCAGCCCGGGCGGGATGGCGCAGATGACCTCTCCGCGGAGGCTGCGAATAACCTGCTCCCCCTCGGGATTCACGATCCGGAACTGAGGCTCGAAATCCGCGTTGAATCCCGGTTCGTCCAAGTCAATGAAAGACGGACCCACCTCAAGGACCTTGTTTGGAACGGAGGCCCGTATTGCGTCAGCGATTTCCTTGCGGCTTGTAACAATCGTTGCGGTTGAATCCATGCCAGGTGCGGCTGCCTGCCGGAGGACGCGATCCAGTCGACCAGCCTTGGATGATCGGCGGGGACGACGATGGCGCACTCAACCGACTATCACTCCATTCTAAGGCTTTCGACATAGGTTTGGGCATTTGCTCCTCTGGCCTGGTGCTCGCTCCCCTCGAAACTGAAAACTGTCACGGGGCCGTTCTCGGCTGAAGCGACGTTCAATTATGCGGCAATCCCAAAATAGCGTCGGCGTCGCGGCATTTCGTCGTAGTCTGGCTCGTTCTGAGCCGTCAACGCTTCGATGCACTCGTCTTCATTCTGAGCAACCCAATTCTCGGCAACATCTTCGATCAATGTTTCAACCAGTCGGCGCATCCGTCGTACGGCCTTGCGGAATTTTTTGCGGCTTAATTGTGGTCGCGCACGCCGAACGGCGAACGGGATGTCGCCGGGGTCGAAGGAAACACCGCTCAATTCCACGTCGCTCCACCCCCAGTCATGATGAGTCCCTCGGCTGCCCCAGTACTCGTAACTGCCGATCCCGTGATCCGCGTAGTTGCCCTCGATCTCCAACTCAACATCAAGTTCGATTCCGGCGACTTCGAGAGTGGTTTCAATCGTGGCTGCGGACATGCGGCAAGCTTCTGTTTGCCGCCGTTGTGCGTCGTCGCGACTCCGGGCTGAATGTGTTCGCCATCCACCGTGGTTTTCTGAACGGCGGCGACGGGAAGATACGACGTTTCGCGCCGCGTCACCGTTACCCGTTCGGTGTGGTGAACGTCGTGCCGAGGCTGGAGAAAAGGCCGCTGGCGTTGTAAGGCATGGCCTCGCCAGCATCTACCGCGCCTTCAAGCGCGGTCAGGGTCCCGCCGAGTTCCGTCCTTCGAAGGTCGGTAACGAGCGGTTGGACCGTCGTGAGCAGGACAGCCTTCGGATCGCCAAACAGACTTTCGTAATGTTTGAACTCGTTGAGTTGATCTTCGAGGGCTTGGATTTGCTGGACTTGGTTTTGAATCATCTCGACGTATTTCGTGATTTCCTGCGCCGTGTTGATGACCGATTGGATGGTGTTGGCCGGGTCGTAAACGACCCACTGCGCCCGTGCGGACACGGTGATGCCGAGCGTCACGAGTGTGAGTGCGATGAGTCTTTTCATGGTGTGTCACTCTCCGTTTATGGCCTGGGCGCAACTGGCACGGAGAAGACGCCCACTTGAGGAACGGAAAACGACAACCCAATGAGGCCACTCCCAATGAAAACCGCCTCCGTTTCCAGGGTTGACCAGATGGCTGGTTGCACGCAAAATCAGTGCAGCAATCCACCAAAGCCTATGAATGCAATCAAAGAAAAAGCCCTAGCGCTGAAATCCAAAATCGCATCCTCAAGTCGTCAACCTCAGTTCGTGACGAAAGTCGTGCAAACAAGCAGGGTTATTTGTAAGCCCGACGAATTCAATATCTGGCACGCCAACGCAGACGGGGTGAAAGGTAACGGAGGCGATCTTCCTTGGGGCACGCACAGCGAAGCCAAGCTTTCAAAATAGCCGCCAAGCCGTAAAACTTCTGTTGATGCCGGTCTGGTTACGAAAAACACCTGCGACCAGCATCACCCCAACGCTCCTAGCTGATGAAAATTGTCACCGTTTTTCATCCGACGACTTTTTGCAATTTACACTGCAAGTATTGCTGGTCGCCGAATAAGGAGAAAACTGTGAAATTGCCTTTGAGCGTTGTGGAGAAAACACTCAAGCAGATTTACAGCAACCCTGGAGTCGAGAAGTGTGATTTTCTGTGGCTAACGGGTGAACCCTTGGTTTTGGGATTGGATTATTTCAAATCAGCGGTTTCCCTTTGCCGAAATGTTGGCCCAAGCCATTTGGCTGCCGATTTGATTATGCAAACAAACGGCACTCTGATTGACGATGAATGGGCTGATTTTTTCGCCAAAAACGATTTCGTTGTCGGTGTGAGCATTGACGGCCCGAAGCACATACATGATTGCCAAAGGGTCGGCAAAGGTGGCGCAGGAAGCTTTGATGCCACAATTCGGGGAATCCAACTTTTGATAAAGCACGGCGTCAAAGGGAGTGCTCTTTGTGTCATCACTAAAGCAACCTTGGAAATATCACCCGACGAGCTGTTCTTCTTTTTCCACGACCGAAAGATTGCTTGGAGCTATTTAATTGAAGCTCGGATTGGTGAAAATGTGTCGTCCGACCAAGCTCTCTCAAAATCTGATCTGCCAAAGCTTGAAAAGTTTCTTGGCCGGTTGATGGAGTTATGGGGAGAGTATCCAAGCACCTACATCCGTGACTTTGATCAGCTTTCGCGCAGGCTTTTTGGTGATGTAGGCTTTAATAGCGATTACAACAATTTAGGATGCTTGGACATTTTGAATGTAACCGCAGAAGGCGAATTCTTTTGGGGTAATCCCGAACTGATGAGCGCAACCGAAGTGGAGCTTAAAGACATTCGCTTTAGCCTTTCAACCCATGACCTTTGGGGAAGCCGCGAAACGCAGAGCTTCAGGGATGTGGAGGCGAGCATTCATCAAGGAATAGCAAAGTGTCACAAGGAATGTGATTATTTTGCCGGATGCCAAGGCGGTAACCCGGCGCACAAATTTTACCAGCACGGAAGATTTGACGTTTCTGATCACTTAACCTGCCAATTGAACGATCAGGTGATTCCGCACCTGCTTCTGCAAAAAATGGAGAGAGCATTTCAGACAGTTTAGCGGATTACTGGCCTATTCCTCGATTCGGAGGAGTTTTTGTGGATGGTTGGAATGTTACCCCGTCAATCCGCTGTTCAGGCAACTGCACGGGGTAAAGGCGAACATTGGCGTCCTGGTTGCGCCGGCGTTGCATTGAGACGCATAGCCACTACTCAGCAATGTGCAGTCGGTATCTGACCGGAGATCTGCTCACCTCCTTTCGCCGCCAGCGCTCAAACCAAACGTCCCGGGACTGCGAAAGGCTGCTCGCCAAGGAACGCCTCAAGCCAATCGCAACTGGGGCGGGCAAGCGTGCGCAATTTAACTTGCGAAGCTGGGCGTAGCTCTCCTGCACGATTTCCTGGCCGCCGGGGATGTCGAGGAAGCGCGCAACTTCCTCGTAGATGTTCCGTTTCCGCAAGGCGCGCGGCAACTAGCCGCGCAACTGCTCTGGTTTGAGACCTGCGGCGGATCGTAAGATTCAATCTGAAAGCGCGTGAACTTCGGAAAACGTCGCCGTTCCTTCCAGCCACAATTTGAGCGCATGTTCGAGAACTGTTTTGAAACCTCCCTCCTTGGCCTTGCGGATGATGTCGAGGATCGGGCAATCGGTCCCCATCAATTCCCGGACCGCTTCGCTCGGGCTGAAGAAGCTGTACACCGCCGCGCGTCCGATGGTGCCGACTCCATTGCATCGGGTGCAGCCGCGTTTCTCATAAACGATGTGGCCGGGCTGGCAGGGGATGTTGAACTGATTCAGCAATTGCCGTTCGTGTTCCTTTGCCTCGCGCCCGGTTTTGCAGGAAGGACAGAGCACACCGACCAACCGTTGGGCGATCACCAGCCGGACAAGCGTCTGCAATTGGTAGCGGTCGACTCCCAGTCGGTCCAGGCGGCTGAGGGTTTCAATGGCGTTGTTGGTGTGAAGCGTGGTAAATACCAAATGTCCTGTCTCCGCGGCGGCGACCGCCAGTTTGGCCGTTTCCTCGTCACGCACTTCACCGACGAGCATCACGTCGGGGTCCGATCGCAGCGCGCTGCGAATGGAGTTGGGAAACGTGATGCCTTTATTGGGCTCGATTTGAATTTGGGAAAAGCCGCGAATCCTGTATTCGACCGGATCTTCGATTGTGATGATCTTCGAGTCCTTGGAATTGAGGTGCTGCAGAACGGTGTAAAGCGTGGTGGTCTTGCCGGAGCCCGTGGGGCCGGTGACAATCACGAGTCCGCTCGTCTTGCTGATGCTGTCCAGCAATAGCGAGTAGTACTCGGCAGGAAGGTTCAGTTGTTCCAACGTGCGATCAATGCTCTTGAAGTCCAGCAAGCGCATGACCACGGATTCCCCATCCACGGTTGGAAAGACCTCCACGCGCAAGTCCAATGTCTTGCCGTGCGGCAACGAGAGCCGGACACGACTCGACTGGAAAGTCCCCACGCTGCTGGCCAGCAGCCGCGCCTCCAACTTGAGCGACTTAATCACCTCCTCGCCTTCGCGCAGTGTCAGTCGGCGCTGCACCAGCAGGTTGCCATGCACCCGGAAACGAATACGGAGATAACCTTCGCTCGGTTCAAGATGGATATCGCTGGCCCTCATTAAATCGGCTCGGCGGACGATTTCGTGGAAGACATCCGCATTTTCCCAAGCGGCGTTGGGAAAGAACACGGGCGTTTCGGCGGGCTCGACAATCCGTGGCGCCTCGGGTTTGTAGCGGCTCAGGCCGCCCAGCAGTTCATCGTAATTTCGTTGGGTGATGAGGACTCGTTTGATACCTAGCTCGAACTCCTGCAGCAGGTCCTGGAGCCGCTTTTTGTCCCAAGGCTCGCATTCGGTGACAACGAGCATGTCCGGCAGACGTTTGATCGGGATTTGACCGTTTCGAATGAAGAATGCCTGATGCCGATAGAAGGCGTTCGCGTCGATCTCCGCCATCGTGATCCGCCGGAAGGGCAGATCGTAGGCATGAGCCAGGACGGCATAGAATTGTTCTTCCGACCAATTCTCCACGGAGCCCAGGTGGCGCGCCGCCGGGTGATTCCGGATTCGCTCGATTGTCTCTCGGGGCGCGTTCAGAAGATTCATGTGGCACTGACGTAATTCGCGGCTTCCCTCGCCAGCCGGTGCATCGTGCTGTAATCAGCGGGAGCAACGGGCACGAGACAAACGCGAAGATCGGCGGGGATGCTGTCCAGGATTTCTTTCAATTCCGGGAACTCAGCGTCGTAACGCAACAGGCCCAGATAAACCGTCTGGCTGGAGAAGCCCAAGGGCAGAATTCCTTCACCGAGGCAACGGCTGATCAGGGCCGGCTGCAGTTGCTGCAACTCGGTCAGCTCGCGCCCGTCCGGGTTCTCGACCGGGATGTAATGGAATCGGTCCTGTTGGAGAGCCTGGTTCAACCAGGTATCGCGCTCGAAATTCTGTGCGTGTCGGACCAGCAGTTCGCCGACGTCGATTTGGTTCAAGTTGCCGCGCATCTTTTCAAGCTGGTCCACCGCCAGCAGACCGGTGCTCAAGAGATATTTGATCCAGGCGTGATCACTGGGCCGTTTGGTGAACATAGGCTTAAGCCGTGACGGTCGATCGCTCTGGCTTGCTCTCCGCCCTGTTTCCTTTGTTGAACACGCTGGCTCGATGCCGTTGATGTTGGGTTTGCATGTGCAGGAACTCAGGCGAACCCTCCAAAGCGCGACGGGCCAAATCATGGAACCGGTTGGGGTGCCGCTCGCACAAACCCAGCAGTTCCTCAAACGAAGGCAGCAGCGCCGATTCGAACAGTTCCGATTTGTTTCGTTTCAACCACTGCAAGACCTTCACCGGCTGCGTGCGGTCCGCGATGAACTTGTTCACTCTCGCAACCGACTCGGTGTAGTCGGGATCAAACAGCGCCACCATCTCGTAATACTGGCCGGCGTATCTGCCAGCCTGATACATTCCTTTGACGCGGCAGAGATACTTGATGAAATCCAATCGTTGCAGAAGCGAGGTTCCCGTGGCGTGCGAAAGCTGTTCGATGCGGTCGGATGGGATCTGATACTGCCGGAGCAAAGAGATTTGGTCCTCGGTTGGAGGCCCATCGCCTTGGGGATGGCTGGCCACTCTTTGAAGATCATCACCGCTCGGGCTGGCTTGCAGCAGTGCGGTTGCATCCAAAAGAGCTTCCTGTTTGCGGCTTCCCAGTCGCATGCGCGTCGAGCCGTAGGAGAAACGCCAGACCCCCAACTCGTCCCGATCAAGCCGAGCCACGCGGTTCTCGCGGATGTTAACAACGCAGACAAAGTTGTCATTGAGCGGCATCCAGTTCAACGCAGTGGATGTATCGGGCTGGATGGTCTGGGCCAGATGAAAGAAGTCCGGCGGCTTCAATAGTTGGCGGATGTCCTTCGCGGTGAATTCGCGAGCAACATCCCAATCCACTTCCGGGTGAAAGAGCCGCGCCTTCTCTACCGTGCGCTGCACCTGGCGGATGTTCTCCCCGTCGAGTTGGAGCGTTTCCGGCAGCCGGAAGATCTTGGGCAACGTGATGACGTTTTGGGCGCTGATATCAACCAGGTCGATCACGAGACAATCCCGTTTGGAAGAGTGCAGCCGCAAGCCGCGCCCGATCTGTTGCGGGTAGGTTACGGGCGAACGAGTTGGACGCGCCGCGACTATGCATGCCGTGCGTGGGGCGTCAAATCCCTCGGTCAAAACTGCGCAGTTCGTAAGCACCTGCAGCTCCCCGCGGGAATAGGCGTCAATGATCCGGCGGCGCTCTTCCTTCTTTTGTTGGCCGGTTACAGCTTGGGCAGCGATGCCGCTCTTGCGGAATTCGATAGCCACATGCTGGGCATGACGCACGCTGGCAACGAACACGATGGCTGGCCGGCCTTCACCTCGCGCCAGATAGCTTTGCACAATCACACGGTTGCGCGCCTCTGTATCGACTGCTTCGGCAAGTTTGTCTGGGTCGTAATCTCCGTCGGCCGAAACCGGGACGTTCTCGATGGACGCGTTGGTGCGAATTGTCAGGCCGCGAATCGGGCAGAGATAACCGAGATCCAACAATTCCGGCATATCCACTCTGAAAGCCAAAGCGTCAAAGACGTGGCTGAGGCTCTCGCCATCCATGCGAATGGGGGTCGCGGTGATGCCCAAGAGGTGGCGGGCAGGATTTTGCTTGGAAATATCCTCAAGGACATCGAGGTAGGTTGCCGCCGTGGCATGATGGCACTCATCAATGATGACGAGGGAAATGTTTTTCAAGGGACTCCAGCGTGCGAGTCGTTGGATGTTCTTGACCGTGGCGATCGACGCCACCATGACCTTTGCGTCCGACGGGCAGACGTGCCGCCCCTGCTCGATGCCGGCAACGATTCTATTGTCGATCATCGCCAGCTTCTCCACGGTTTGCCCCAACAGTTCCTCCCGGTGCGCCAGAAACAGCACTCGTTTCTCCGGGCTCTTCAAGTGGAGCTTCATGACTGTGGAGGCGATGATGGTCTTTCCAGCCCCCACGGCTGCCACGCCCAACAGGTTAAGCACGTTTCTTTCCCAGAGACCGAAGCACTGATGGACGGCGTTGCTTTGGTAGGGTCTCAGTTGCACGTTCATGCGTTGCGCCCGAACGGGGAACAGCGGCGCTTTTGTTTCATTATAGGGCCAGGGCTATCCGGTTGGCACCGAGCCTGGAAGCGACTTGGGGAACGGGCGGTTGCTTACTTGGCGGCGAGGGTCTCACCCTTCTCACCGAGCTTTAATGTCACCGCTTTGGTTACCAGTTTCGGGGTGCATCCTTCCGCCAGGAATGGGCTGGGCCACAGCGCGTGGCTGGGGTCTGGAATGAGAAAGAAGACCCCGTTCCTGGCGCTGCTGACCGCTCGCAAGAAAGCACGGCGACAATTCTCGGCGTTGCGCTCACGCTGGTACGGCCAGTAACCGTTCAAGCAGTTCGGCAACACAACATAATCGGGGTTGAGATAAGGCGCTTCGAAAGGCGTGGTGCAAATGATTCCCTGGGTTGGCATGTCCGTCCGATGCCACAGGCGGTTTTTGTCCCACTGCAGAAAACAAGGTCTTTTCAGATTGCGCGCCATCTCACGCGTGTCATCGGGATTGCGCAGGATGACCGCCAGCAGGCGTCGGCGTATTCCGAGCTGCAATTGGGCCTCCATATCGAGGATGACCTGGAGCATCTGTTCCCGTGTTGCCACGGTAACTTCCACGAGCATCTGGCTGGCGGGATCGGTGCTAAAGGTGAGCGCTGTTTCGTAGACCCGCTTGGAGTTGTAAGCCGCCAGTTGCTGAACAAACAGTCCCTGGGCATTGCCCACCCCGAAGAGTTGCGTGAGCGGATGGGATTTGATCCCGTCCTGGTGGACCAAGGTCAGCCAGTGTTCGGGATCGAGGTCCTGCAGCCTGTCGTAGATCGCCAGATTGAGGTTGCCGGACAGGAAAGTCTGCCCCATCCGCGCCTGCAACGTTGACAGGGCCAGCATTTCTTCGAGTCCGAAATCATGGACGTTGTCTGCGAGCAGCAAGCGAACCCCGGCGAGCTCAGGCTGAATCACTTTCGTGAGGAGGTTGATGGCCTCGATAGTCAGGCTGCGCGGTGTGGCTAGGTTCTTGCGCCGCATGATTTGGACAAAGGCCTGATTCCATTGTTCGTGGAAGGCAACACTGGTCTGGTCGGCGTGAACTTCCAGGGCCGTCTTGCGCGCGGCGTCGCGGTCGGCTGAGGCTGAGAGGTCGGAGACCACCTCCGGTGGTTTGGTGTACGCAAGCTCGCGATGGTAACGCTTCAACAGCTTGAATCCGATTTCGGCAAATGTGCCGATCAATTCCTCCTGCCAACTCAATGCGGTGATCCGCTGCAGGTGCTCAACGACCCGCTCGGTTGCCAAGGCGTTGGCCGTGATGAAAATGGCTTTCGGCGTGCCCGGTCGTTCCTGATGATTGAGGTATTTGCGGGCGAGGACCGTTGTCTTGCCGGTTTTGGCGACGGCATGAACAAGATTGTTCCGGGCCGTGCTGGCGAGAATTGCCTTCTGTTGTTGCGTGAAGTCCGCCATCTCTCTCGCTCTTCATCCCATTATAGAGCTGGAGAAATCATCCCGCGCGGAGAGGATCGCTCAATGGCAGGTCGTTCCAAGGCCCCCGCTCAAGGTCAATGAAGCGCGCCCGCGCGAGGAAACGCCGGGTGGGTTTGGCGAGAGGCGTGACTTTGGCCGCCCGTGAAGCGCGGCGCATTTCAGCATCACACTCTCCGGCGGGACTTGCTTGGCTTGGGCCACATAACCTTCGGTTCGATGACGCGGCCGTGATTGTCTATTCGGAATCGTCCCCCATCGTGACTGCCAGGACAATGCTTGCTGCAGGTGTTGGCGTAGCCGAATTCCAGATAATCCTTGCCTCGCTTTTCGAGCAATGCTCCGACCGCCTTCAAGAATCCCTCCGGCACTTGGTCGATGTCCACATGGTCTTCGCCGTAAATGTAAATGTCCGCACTCTTGCGATCGTACTCCACAGACACGAGTGAATCTGAATGGGTGGCGCGGAGTCCTGCGCCGCCGTCAATCTCTTCAGGCTTTTCGTCGCCGATCAGGGCGTGGATCAGGACATTGGCTTCTTCCGCTGTGCAGTTCAGCGTCTCCGATGCAGTGAGGTCCGTGAAATAATCCGGCATGAATCGATGTTTGCCGGTTTTCGCAATCAGATTATTGCGGAAGCTCGATCAGTCTTAAGGGTTTTGTGTTGAGCAAGTCTTGCGGCTCGAAACGATAACCCCACGTGTTCTGCCCTTCTTGCCTGAGCAATCCGTTCATTTGGGAGTCCTCCGCGGTGTCCCCAACTCCTGGAGTTTGATTGCTCGCACCATTCATCTGTCCCCCGCGAAGTGCCAATGCGTGCTCTCGTATGAAGTGAGGCAGCCGCGGATCGTTGCTCAGAGCGAAACGCTCGTAACCGTTGAGTTCGGCCCAGCGCTTGGGGCGGTAAGTGTAGTAACCGAGGCTGTCGTTGTAATGCAGCTTGTACGGCGGCGCGGGCGGGTTGTTCAAATCCGCGCGCAGTGTGATGTCCGTTTTCCAGGCCGGATTTTCATCAGCGAAACGCTGGATGAAGCAACCATAGACGAACTCCAACGTGTCATTCCTGGCGAGCGCGACCAGGCTTCCGGTCGTCAGCAAAATCAGAATGGCAATTCGTTTCCTCATGCTCGTCTGTACCATCATAAATCCGCGGCGCTGCCTTTGCGTCGACGATTTGGCGAATGGGGCCCTCCTCTTTGACCTGCATACTCATCCCGCTGATGCAATCGACTTGAGCACGTCCGGGTGAAGCTCCGCCATTGTGTTTACGTTGGCGATGGTCACCAGTGAACGCGCAATGAGTTTGCGGATGGACTCCTCGCCAATTTCCCGGAACTTCGGCCCTAGTTTCTCGACGAAGGCGACATAGATTTGGTCGGGTTGAGCGATGTCAGCCGGTTCGTCTGTCGGGACGGGCACTTGCGTAGTCGGGACAGCGGGCGGTGTTGTTGTTGCGGGCCCGGCTCCGTTTCCCGTTGCCTTCGATGGAGCGGACACCGGCCGTGCTCTGCGGCCACCGTTCCCGTGGAGGACATTGGCGATGGCCTTCTCTGCGTATGGCCACAACTCCGGCGGCAAGAACGTGCGGATGAGGTCGATTTGCTGATCCGTGGTCAGCTTAACCAGGCTTTCCTCAAGGTTCGGCGCTGAACGCAGTTGCTCGGCGTACTGAGGCAGAGGGACAAAAACGCATTTGCCTCCTTCCGGTTGCTCCCATTTGCCCAACGGCATTGTCCGGTCGGCCGGAGTGAACGTCGCAGTGACACCGATGGTGCCGGCATTGGTGAGCGTGCATTTGACCAGACGACCTTTGACCGGGTCGAAGATGGATCCCCACCGGAGCGTGCCGTTGGCGCTAGGGTCCATCGGATCGATGGTCTTCTCGGTGGGCAGGTTGATAAGGGCGTCGCCCCAGGATGCGCGATACGGTTTGCCCTTGCGAGGAGCGCGGCCAAGGGTCACTTGAGCGATGCCGAACGAACCGAGCGTGTTTTCAAACTTGGCGGCCACCAACAATGCCCGGCGCTGCTCGTCAAACCGGAAACCTTCCGGGCTGTCCATAGTCCACATGAAAGGCTTGGTTTCCGGGTTCTGGTAGAGATGAATCTGGACGATGCGAAACAGGTTGGGCTGGCCGAAATGCTCCTGATGTATGACGCGGGCGACTTTGTCCCCACGGTGCATTTTATAGAACCCCACGGCGATGTACCACGGCTTCCGGTAAGGATTGATGAAACGCAACCAGTTGTCGCCTTCCTCGAAGGTGATGCGCGGAACGTTGCTTTTGACCAGGTCGCTGATGACCTTGGTGGTCTGGTTGGGATTGCTTTGATTCGCCGCCTCTTCCGCGCTGGTCGGCCCGTACATGTCGGCCACTTCGTTGGCTTCCGGTGCTTGAGTCGGGTTCATGACAGATGTGTCTTTGTTCTCTGTTTGGCGGCGTTTTCGTTCTTCCTCTATTTTAGGGCCACGGCAGATTTAACCTTCCGGAAAGGCGCCCAGCTCGGGCAGAAGCGGTGCTTGTGCGAACGGAAGATGCTCGACGAGTTTCCGGTCGAACATGTAAGTCACCTGCCATCCCAGCGCATTCATCTTCTGCAGCCTCGCAACCCCGTCGTTGAAGAATTGCTCGGAACCCAGACAGAGCACCATGAGATGACTGGCGCGTTGCCTTCCCTCGGATGAAGTTCGGCGCGCACCGGTGCCAATCAAGTTGGAGACCAACGTGCAATCAATGAGATAATCGACTTCCGGCAGATCGATTCGGTCGGCGGAAATGCGAACCGACAGGACTCGATGGACTTCGCCGGCGCGCAGTTTGTCGAACGCTCTCTGCCGGTGCTCCGGACTTTGTCTGCTGTGGAGGAATACATAATGCGGCAGTTGCTTGCGGAGGATGATTCCCAGTCTCAAAGAGTCCAACAGAACCATGACCCTGGCCGTGTCCGGAAGGCTGGCGTCGATGCCCCGGAGTGTTGTGCCCAAGGCAGGATTCTTCAGGTAGGCAATGCGCACTTTGTCATGGAGTAGGAGATCGTCGGCAATGGGCTGCGGTGCTGGCAATGGAAACACGAAGGCCCGCGTGGAAGCGCTCCCCATTCGGTCGTTTGCGGTCTGGAGATTTTCCACAATTCTACCGCCGAGCGTGGGACCAAAAACGACGGAGAGCAGTTGGTGCGAGTTGTCCGCGCGGACCGGGGTTGCGGTCAGACCCCAGGCGTAAACCGGCCGGAACTGGCTGAGGAACGGAAGCAGGTTTGGCTCCGGCAGCCGATGCGCCTCATCACAAATCCAGGCGTCGAAGTCTCTCAGAGCGTAACCGGAATACGCTAGGTCGCCTTGGACAAAATCCTTCAGCGCGTCCAGATGTGTCACCATGATTCGCGCGCCGGCAGGTCTGAGTTTGAGGTGGAGACCGATTCTCTCCTCGGGCAATGCATGGGCCAACGACTCATGGATCTGACTGGCCGCGTTCTGGCCGTCGGTGGTGACTAGAATCTTGAAATGCCGTGGCAGCATGCGTACCAAACCGCACACAATGGCAGTTCTTTCGCCTCCCGCCGGCACGAGGATGAGGCCGGAGGATGCGGATTGAGCCGCAGCTTGCAACAATTGGTAAACGTCTCCCGGATAATCCGCCCTGTTGATGCGGCTCAAATCCAGCGACGGCCGCAGCCGCTGATCTTTGATTTCCAGGTCCAATCCGAGCCTCCGAGCGGCTGTCTGGACCAAATGCAGGGCGTTGGGATAAGTGCGGCACACTTTGGTTTGCCCCTCGTACTGGACGTAAGAAACACGCTCCGGCATGTTCTTAAGGTCGCCGCCTTCAAATGAGATTCCGTTACGCATGAAGGCCAGCCCGTCGGCCAGTTCAGGCGGACACTCTTTGATGGTGAGCGCGTTCCGCGTCACCGTGACCGGGATGGAAACTTTCATGCGGACGCCGGCCCGCTGGCGACATGCACTCCGCACTCGTTCCACAGCGGCGGAAGGGTGATGAAGTAAGCCTCAACCCGGTGCGGATTGACCGAGTAAAACGGATCATGACCGGGATCCTTGGTTTTGAGCAGAAAGGCAACCGTCCTTGGATCATCGGCGAAGCGGCTCACATTGCCCCGCACATGTGTTCCGCCGGACTGGTAGTTGTGGGCACAGGTCAGATACAGGAATTTCTTGGCGCGCGAACAAGCGACATAGTAGAGGCGCCGTTCCTCCTCGACTTGGTTTCGTTCCAACCCGAAGCCAGCCGAGGGGAAAACCCTTTCCGTGTTGCCGATCACGAAGACTGCGGTCCATTCGAGTCCCTTGGCGGAGTGAATGGTCGAAAGCGTGAGGCCGCGAAAAACCTCTTTTTGATCCCGGCTGGTGACGATCTCGCTGATGAAATCCTTTACCAGCCCAATGTAGCTCGTGGATAACTCGATGATGTAGTTCTGAAT
>JAANMU010000161.1_pt1 | contig 85330 bp, 79 predicted proteins | sample 7279701 | NCBI WGS metagenome assembly JAANMU01 (sample SAMN14094539, study PRJNA606508) | bioreactor metagenome | isolation source: A lab-scale SPAN reactor treating ammonium-rich wastewater day 57 | place: Ireland: Galway | collected 2017-03-13 | reverse complement strand
AATCTCTGTCATGGGCTTCTCGGTTTCAGTTTGTGTTTGCAAACCTACTTTACCCGAAAAGCCCTATTTTTTCACCTCAATTTGGCGAAGGTATTGTCAGGAAATTCAATTTTCAATACTTCGGCGCGTACGTGCAAGGATTTCAGCAATCTTTCATGCGCGTTTGGCGTGAAATAATCCGCCCACTGCAATTTCTTCAACTGTTCAAACGATGGTTTGCAATCGTCCAACCGCAATGGAATGACGTAAATCGCGCCTTCTGGCTTTTCCTGCGCAATATCCAAAGCATGTCGTATTTCCTTGTTGACATACCCCTCTTTCTTCACCGAAACCGAGGAAAGGCAAATGATGATGGCGTCGGCGTCGCGAGTGGCTTTGGTAATCTCCAAGTCCCAATCCTGCCCAGGCAGAAGATTCTCCTCATCCAGCCAGGGGTCAATCCACGGGACGGATTTGAGGGAGGCGTATAAACCGATTATACTCGCCCCCATACCCCGCCCCATTCGCATCCGCATCAACCATGATAAATGCCAATCCTGTCCCGCGTGTGAAGCGGTCAAATCATGCAAGACGCGCGCGATTGTGCAGCCTGATCCAGACGAGTCGCCGTATTTGGATATCGAGCGCTGCCGCGACTGTAGCCTGTGCGTGGATTTTTGTTCGTTCGCGGCGATTGAGTTGATCAACATCGTAGCGTCAGACATGGGGGAAAATTATTCCCCAAATCCTGCGGGTGGAATTCCAAGCGCCTGAATCAGCCGCGCCCAATAATTGACTTGCGCGGCTGTGCTGACAAGGATCACAAACTCGCGCTCGGTAAAAGCGGCTTTGACTCGCTCCACAATTTCGGGGTGGAATTTCAACGGCGTGGACGAGACGAGGCGCGCGTACGCAATCGCCAGTTTCTCGCGCTCGCTGAACGTGGCTGCCGGCTCCGCGTCGCCGCGCAGGGACGCGGCCTCCTCGTCCGTGATGCCGTGCTGGCGATGCTCGTGCGAGTTCATGTCAATGCAAAAGGGACAGGCCGCGGCGATGGAGGCTGTCATGCGGATCAACTTCAACATGCGCCGATCCATCGCTCCGTCTGCGTGCGCGACCAGCGCTTCCATCACGCCTGAGCCGAGGGCGGCTTTGGGATACCAGGCCAGGATGCGCGCGGGGAGCATTACTTTACCCGTGACGCGTTCGGAAAACCAGATTCCGATTTTGAGGAGAAGCGGGATGTGTTTGGGTTGGGGAATGAACGCCTGCATGGTTGGAAGCCTCCAGATAGTATGTTTTCGTCATCGACGACTCTGCAAAGCGCCGTCGTCCCCAGCGGCTGAAGCCGCCGCGGCATGGGAAACCTGAACGGGGGAAAACGTCCGGGCCGGCGCGGCCCGCGAAAGGTTAGGAAAGAAGCGGAGTTTACCATCCAGGGGGATGGTTTCTCTTGACAAATCCTGAAATATGCGTAAAATAACATCCATCGACCATCCACATGGATGGCGATTAAAGGAGAAAACATGGCTGAGACCGAGAAAATTACCATCAATATGAACGCGGTGGAGTTGGGCAAGATTGACCTGCTGGTGGAGCAGGGACATTACTCGAACCGCACTGATTTTATCCGTTCGGCGATCCGCTCGCAATTGGAGAAGCACGCGGCGGAGGTGCAGCAGTCGGTGGCGCGGCATTCGTACGCGATCGGCGCGATGAGTTTTGACAAAGCCGATTTCGAGCGGCACAAGGCCAAAGGCGCGACCATGAAGATCAGCGTGGTGGGCTTGCTCCATATCTCATCCGATGTGCCGGCGGAACTCGCGGACGAGGTGATCGAGTCGGCGAGGGTTTATGGCATTTTTCAAGCCAGCGACGCGGTGAAGTCGGCGCTGGCGAAATCTGGAAAGTTGAAATAAGGGCGCGGGCGACGCGCCCGGAAAACCAGGCGCAGGTTTTAAGGAGGCGCGGGATTCGATGAACGCTGGCGGGGCGGGCCGTCCGAAAGCCAATGGCGCGCCGCCGTTCTGTTTTATCGCAAATACGCGCCCCGGCTCCGAACGAAAATCGCCGAGTTTCATAAATTCCGCGCTCAGGCCGGCCCGCCCCGCAAGCAACTTCAATTTTACAAAAATTGATATTGACATATACAAAAAATTGCTTATAATAAATCAAATTATTCAATCAAATCTTCAATATTATTGAGGAAAAATGAAAAATCCAGAACAATCGCCGCCCCAACATTGGGCTGTCCGCTTTTTCACCATCTTCACGGGCCAGACCATCTCCCTTTTCGGCTCTTCGCTGGTGCAATTTGCGCTGATCTGGTATTTGACGCAGAAGACGGGCTCCGCCACAGTGCTGGCGACCGCTTCTCTGTTCGCGATGCTGCCACAGATCCTGCTTGGACCGATCGCGGGGACATTCGTGGACCGCGGCAACCGACGCCTGATCATGATCGCGTCCGACTCGCTCATCGCGGTTTCCACGCTCGGGCTGGCCTTTCTCTTCTGGACGGGGCGCGCGGAGATCTGGCACATTTACGCCATTTCGGTCATCCGCTCGCTGGGCGGCGCGTTCCACTATCCGGCCATGGCCGCCTCGACCACGCTGATGGTTCCCAAAGAACAGTTGGCGCGCGTCTCCGGCGCGAACCAGGCCGTGCAGGGACTCGTGAACATCCTCGCGCCTCCCGCGGCGGCTTTCCTCGTCGCGCTGATGGACACCGAAAACATTCTCCTGATCGACGTGTTCACCGCGCTGGCGGGCATTTTCCCCCTGCTGGTTTTCGCCGTCCCGCAACCGCCGCGCTCCGTTTCGCAAGAGGCCGCGCGGCCAAAAAGCTTTCTATCTGACCTGGGCGCGGGTTTTAAATACATGGTCTCCTGGCCCGGCCTGCTGATGCTGGGTCTTATGGCTACCCTGCTCAACTTTCTGCTCGCCCCCACCGGCGCGCTCATGCCCTTACTCGTGACCCAACATTTCGGCAAAGGCGCTCTCGAACTGGGCGGGATCGAGTCCGCGTTCGGCATTGGCATGATTGTCGGCGGCGTCGCGCTGGGCGTTTGGGGCGGCTTCAAGCGCAAGATCGTCACCTCGCTGATGGGCATCGTGACGTTCAGCCTCGCCATCATTGCGATCGCCGTCGCGCCGCCCGACATGTTCTGGATTCTCGTCGCGGCCCAGGCGGTGATCGGCCTCATGCTCCCGATGGCAAACGGTCCGCTCGGCGCGCTCTTCCAAACCGTGGTCGAGCCAGAGATGCAGGGACGCGTCATGTCGCTGTTGGGAAGCGTGGCGCAGGCCATGATGCCGCTCAGCCTGCTGGCGGCCGGGCCCATCGCCGACAGGCTTGGCCTGCAAGCCTGGTTTTGGATCGCGGGCATCGCCTGCGCCCTCATCAGCCTCGGCGGCTTCTTCATCCCTGCGATCTACAGCATCGAAGAGAATCACCACAGCAAACAACCTCAGGCCGGGACGGTCCCCGCCGCCTGACCCTGCGCGGCGGCGCGGCGCCAGCGGCCGGTCCGCGCGATGGAAATCGGGCCGCGCAGGCGCCGAGGGTTATTGCGCCCGTCCTTGCAGGTAGACGATTAAGGAATCGAGCAGGGCCGAAGCCGCGCCGCCGCCGCTTTCGCGCGTAACGCCCATCTCGGCTTGCTTGGTGGCGCGCGCTTCGGGCGACATGCCGCTCCCCTGTCCCATTCCCTGCCCGCCGTTGCTGCCGAGCGTGATGTTGTTGGCGGCGGCCCAGGCTTGAAGGTCTGCCGAGGCGAGTCTCATGCCGCGTATGGCCGTCAATTGTTCGGCCGTAAAAGTAGATTCGATTTGCGCGAGCAGCGCGTCGACTTCGGCCTGCGCGCTGTTGCCGGTGCGCGTCATATTTTGGAGCGCCTGCCAGAGGGGAAGCATGATTCTTGCCTGTTCCGCGGTGATGGGAGCGGCGGTCTCGGCCAGTTTGAGCGAGCCAAGCGTCAGTTGCATACGAGCGTTGAGCGCGTTTTCATAATCGGTATCCAGGTTTGGGCTGACGTAGGCTCCGGGGTTGACGGCGGTCGTCGAAACCGAACCCGCTGTCCCTGAGCAGGACGCGAGGAGGAGGGAGAGGATCAGGATGAGGAGGGAGGTGCGAGTCATGGGGGGAGTCCTTTCGGGGAAAAGTTACAAGTTATTCGCGTCGCAGCGCTTCGATCGGATCCAGTTTCGCGGCGCGTGTGGCGGGATAATATCCAAAGAAGATGCCGACGATGGCCGCCGCGCCGAAGGCCAGGGGGATGGAAAACGGGACGATCTCGGTGCGCATGTCTCCGAGCGAGCCGAAAAGGTACGCGCTGCCCACGCCGACGAAGACGCCGACCAGTCCGCCCGCCAGGCTGAGGATGACCGCCTCGATGAGAAATTGAGCCAGCACGGTGAAGGGGCGCGCCCCCAACGCCTGGCGCAAGCCGATTTCGCGCGTGCGTTCGGTGACGGAGACCAGCATAATGTTCATGATGCCGATGCCGCCCACCAGCAGCGAGACGCCCGCCACCCATGCCAGCAGGTCGCGGAAAGCGGCGGTGGCGGCTTCCTGCGTGGCGATGATGTCCTGCTGGGTCTGCACGGTAAAGTCGGGTTTGGCCGCGTCCACTTTGTGACGGTCCACGAGCAGGGCGGAGGTCTGCGCGATGACGCTGGGGATTTTTTCCTGGTTTTCGGCCTTGAGATAGATCGTGCGGACGGCGTCGGCGCGCAGCATGGCGGCGGGCATGTATTTTTGGAAGACCAGGTTGAGGGGCAGGTAGATACGCCCGTCGTAATCCACGTCGGAGACAATGCCTTTCGACTCCATCACGCCGATGACGGTAAGTTTGACCGCGCCGACGGTGACGGTCTGCCCGAGGGCGCTCTCCGTGCCGAACAGGTCGGCCGCGATGCCCGAACCCAGCACGACCAGCTTCGCTTTGCGGTCGTCTTCGTCGGCGGTAAAGTAACGCCCTTCGGCGACGGCATAATCGCGCACATGGGGGAAGTCGGAGGTGGTTCCGACCAGCGCGATGGCTTCGAGCGTGCGTCCGCCCGCGCGGACGTTTTGCGGCGGAGGCGTTTGTTCGGCTGAGATGCCGGTGATGCCTGTCACTTGTTTCTGGATAGCGTACGCGTCTTCCAGCAGCAGGGTGCGCGCGGCGCCGGGCACGCCCCGCATGGGCGAGACGATGATCAGGTCCGCGCCGAGGGCGTTAATCTGGTCGGCAATGGAGGCTTCCGCGCCCGCGCTGACCGCCAGCATGACGATGACCGAGGCCACCCCAATGATGACGCCCAAAGTGGTGAGGAACGAACGGGCTTTATTGAGCATCAAGCCTTCCCAGGCGGTGCGGAATATTTTTCCGAGTTTCATGAAATGCCTCTAATTCTGGTTTTCTGGAAATTCCCGTGCCGCATCGCTCGGGCGCGGATTTTTTAAATCCACGCGTCTCCGCGCTCAAAGGATTTGCGCCGCGGCGATTTGAGACTAATTCGGCGATCCTGAACAACGGTTTTTGCCGTCGCGCCCATCAGACAGGACCTTTCCATCCTTGAAGCAGATGACGCGCTGGGCGCGCTCGGCAATATCGGCGGCATGCGTGACCATGACGATGGTCGCGCCGCCCTGGTGAAGGGTTTCTAAAATATCCAGGATTTCCACGCTGGATTTCGAGTCGAGGTTGCCCGTCGGTTCGTCCGCCAAAATCAGCGGAGGGTCGTTTATCAGGGCGCGCGCGATCGCCACGCGTTGCTGCTGCCCCCCGGAGAGTTGGTTGGGACGGTGGTGCAGCCGGTTTTCCAGCCCGACCGAGGCGAGCGCGGCGATGGCGCGTTCCTCGGCCTGCGCGTCGCTCACGTCTTCTTCGGCATAGAGCAGGGGCAGCATCACATTGGACAGCGCGCTCAGGCGCGGCAGGAGGTTGAAGGACTGGAAGATGAAGCCGAGTTTCTGGTTGCGAACTTCCGCCAGTTCGTTCCTGCTCAGCCGGCTCACGTCGCGGCCGTCGAGGATGTACGCGCCTTCGGTGGGACGGTCGAGGCAGCCGAGGATGTTCATCAGCGTGGATTTGCCCGAACCCGAAGGCCCCATGATAGCGACGAATTCGCCGCTCGCCACCTGCACGTCCACCCCTGCCAGCGCGTAGACCGCCGCCTCGCCCTCCCCGTATACTTTGGTCAGATCCGTAATTTCAATCAAAGGCTTGTCCATGATGACGCCTCGCCGCCGCTTACGGCTGCCGGGTTTCCACAGTCCCCGTGCTGACCACATCGCCGACATCCAAACCATCGAGGATCTCCGCGTTGGCATAATCGCGCAGGCCGACGGTAACGGGCGTCATCTGCAAGGAGCCGTCATCCTGGACGACGAAGACCGCGTACGAACCGGGAGTAAGTTCGCGCAGCGCCTGGACAGGGATGATGAGCGCGCCGCGCGCCTCCCCTGAGGTCACTTCCACCTCGACGCTCATACCCGCCAGGATGGCGACATCGGCGGTATCGGTCAGTTTCGCCCAGACGACGAGCGCGGGCGCGCCGTCCACGATCTGGAGGGCGGGTTCCACGCGCAGGATTTCGCCGGCCAGAGAGAGTTCAGGATACGCGTCAAAGACGAACGTCGCCCGCCGGCCGGCCGCGACCTTGTCCGCGTCAGTTTCATCGAGATAGAAACGCGCCAGCAAATTCTCTGTAGTGGCGACGCTCAAAACGGGAGCGGAGCCGACCGTCTGCCCCACCGACGCGGTCAGGCTGGTGATTGTCCCGTCAAAGGGAGCGACCAGGCGGGTAGATTCCATCGCGAGGCGCGTCCGTTCGATTTTGGCAACCTGCGATCCCAACGCGGCCAGGGGCCGGGTCAACGCGTCCGGTCCAGCCTGGACGATTTCCAGCGCGGCTTGCGCGTCCTGCAACGCGACCCGCGCGGCTTCCACGTTGGCGCGGGCAAGAATCACGTCGCCGTCGCTGGGCGGGATGGTTTCCGTCATGGTTTCCATCGTCTGCGTATCCTTCCAAGAATAGGTGAAGGTCGCGGGAACATATTCTTCGACGTAAAGATTCTGCGCGTATTTCAGGGAATTTTCGGCGCGCTTTAAGTTAGCCTCCGCTTCGGCAATGGCCTCTTTGGTCGCGGTCGACTCGGCTCTTAAAGCCTCCAACTCGGCCTGCGCTTCGGCCAGTTTTTCTTCGTAGTAATACGCCAGCGGACTAATCAGGTATTTCAGGTTTTCAACGGCTTTGTCCAATGAATTCTGCGTTTCGGCCACAACCCCCTGCGCCTGCAAAATACCGTTCGCGGTAAACAACGCCTGGAAATCCGCCTCGGCCTGGACGTTCCCTTCCAGCCGCGCCAGGATCTGCCCCGCCTTCACGGCGTCGCCCACCGAGCCGCCCAGCTCATCCACGACGCCGCCGGAACGGAATCCCAAGTCCACCTGCGCGGCGGGGACCACCGTCCCCGCGCCGCTGGCGGTAATGACCAGGTCGCCCACGCGCGCCCTGGCCGTTTGCAGGGCAGGCTCAGCGGCGGTTGTCTCGGAGGCGGGCCAGACAAAATACGCTCCCACCCCGGCCAGCGCCGACACAATCGCAAAGATCGCCCAATTGCGAATCGAGCGCGCTTTGCGCGAGGATTGTTTTGTTTTTTCCACGGTTTGCTCCTGTTACAAATTCCTGATGTGTCCGCACACTATAGATGACTCTCGTAAAGCGGATGCAATGCGTTTACAAAGAAACGATAAAGAACCGAAGCGCCGGGTCGGAAGGCGTGCTGCAACGTCCCGCCGCGCGCCGACGGCGTAATGCGTTCTGCTCTTTGGGGTTGTGACGATACGGACGGTTCCGAGCGAAGCGTTGACCACCCAATCAAAACCGCCTCCGAATCCCTGCGGATTCGGAGGCGCCTACAAGAAACATATACTACGGGAAGCAGGATAGTTTTGCTCCGACCGTGATGCGGGTGACTGTCCAGACGCCATTGGCAAGCCGGCCTTGCGCGCTGACCGCCTGCCCCACCTTCAAGTCCGCGAAGGTGATCGGGGTGGGAACGGCGGTGGCGCTGGTCTTGTAAAGATAACGGGTAGCTGCCGCGGTATTCAAGACCACTTCCTGGCCGCGATACGGCTGGACCACCCGGTTGCCTTTATATACCTTGACGGTGATCGTGCCAGCCGCGGAATCGATGGCCGTGATCTTGCCCACCAGCGCGAACGGCGCCTTCGGCCCCGCAGCCGCTTCCGAAGCGGCCATGACCGGCAGAACCGTCACGGCAATCATGAACAGAGCGAGAAACAAACTGATAGTCTTTTTCATGGGAAATCTCCTTTTCTATCCAATGTGACGCACCGAATGAGTTCCAGATATGGGCGCGTTTATCTTTGGGCGAAATTCGCAAGACCTTTACGCGTTCTTTATGTTCGAGGAATAGGATTATGAAAGGGTTACTGCCAGTAACGATTGGCCGCAAATCCCGTCATAAAGGATGAACTTGGAAACGCCCACCGAGACCGAACTCCTCCGTCTTGCCCGCCAGCTCGACTCGCGGGCGCTGGCGCAAATCTACGATCAATACAGCCCCGAACTGTATCGTTACGCCATGCGCCTGCTTGGAAATCCGTCCATCGCGGAAGACTGCGTCGCCGAGGCCTTCAGCCGCCTCTTGCGCGTCCTGGCAGCCGGCAAGGGGCCGCGCGACCACCTGCGGGCGTATCTCTACCGCATCGCGCACAACTGGATCACGGACCTGTACCGCCGCGAGCCGCCCGGCGAGGAACTGGATGAATCCATCTCCAGCGACGCCAGCCCCCCCGAGGACGCGACCGACCAAAACATGCAGCGCGTCCGCATCCGGCAGGCCGTCGAAAAACTCACGCCAGACCAGCGCCAGGTGATCGTGCTGAAGTTCTGGCAGGATTGGGAAAACGAAGAGATCGCCCGCCTGCTTGGCAAACCGGTCGGCGCGGTCAAATCCATCCAACACCGCGCCCTGAGCGCTTTGCAAAAGCATTTACAGGAATGAGAATGGACAGAAAAAACATCGAGGAAACTCTGATCCCGCAAATACGGGACGCGAAAGACGCCTCTCCGCGCGACCCGCAAGCGGGCGCGCGCGGCCGGGCGCGATTCCTGGCGGAGGCCGCTCAACTGCGCGCGGCCGCGTTCCCACAAAGCGGGAAAGGTCGAAGCGGCTGGGCGTCTCCCTTCCGAATACGAAGGCCGGTCTTAAAAGCCGTGACTGCCGCCCTGATCGCGCTATGCCTCTTTGCCAGCGCGGCCACTGTTCTTGCCGCGCAAAACAGCCTGCCCAGCCAGCCGCTCTATGGAGTCAAGATCCAAATGGAAGACGCCGGCCTCCGGTTGACGGCCGATCCGTCTGCCCGCCTCGCCCGCTCGATGCTCCTGGCCGCGCGCCGCGTTCAAGAGATATCGATTCTCGTCGAGCGAGACGAAACCGTCCCTGGAACGGTCAATCAACGCCTGCGCCTGCACATCGAGACCGCCCTGCGCCTGGCCGCCGCGCAAAGCGACGACAGAATGTACGCCAGCCTTCTGCGTATCCAATCCGAATTGGAGGCGCAGGAGCGGAAAATAATCGGCCTGCAAGGCCGCGCCCCCGAAAACGACCGTCCGGTCCTCGAGCAGACGCGCGCCATACTGCATCAACACTGGCAAAGCGCCGGGCAGGGTATCGAAGACCCGCCCGCGTTCCGCAACCTCTATCGCCGGCAAAATATCATCGCGCTGACCGCCACGCCCGCTCCTGCGACGACCGACCAGCCGCCGCAAACCAGCACGCTGCGCGCGCCCGATCACGGACCCGGCCCGAAGCCCAGGGTTACGCCAACGCCCAACCCCACTCATGGCCCCGGCCGCGGGCCCGGACCGAATCCGAGCGCCACCCCCAGAGGAGGAAGAAAAAGACCCTGACAAGAATCACCGCGGCCGGATGGCGTCTCGGGCGGGACCAGGCGCGAAGGCATGGTTCATCGGCAAGGGAAGTCCGTTAACGTTTCCCGCGGTAATGTCCTGGACTGGAAGACCGTCTCTCGTCAATCGTCAATCGTCATCGTCGCGCCCGCCGCCCTCGTCCTTGTTCCCAGCGGGATGACATTCCATGCAGTTTTGGAAATCGGGGATGCCCTCCTCCAAGTGTTTTGAACGCACTTCGGCTTCATCGTGTTCATGGCAGCCATAACAGGTGTAGGTTGTATAACCGCTGGGATGGCAGACCGCGCACGAGACTGTCCCGCCCTCGCCGTGATCCAGCGGGAAGGTATGTCGTCCATTGAACGACGCGGGCCTCCATGCTGTGGCGGTGTGGCAGGAAACGCAGTCCGTTCCAAACAACCCCGCATGGAAAGGAGGATCGGCGTGGCAGGCCGCGCAGTCCTGAGGCGCGGCCTGCAAGTCCGCGATCGTGCGCGCGTTCGCGTGGCAGTCGCGGCAGGAAACGTCCATGTGCCGGCCCGCAAGCGGAAAGGCGAAGCGGTTGTGATCGAAATCGTCCCCGTAAGTATCCACGCCATCATGGCACGACAGGCAGTCGCCGCCCCAGTCCGTCTCGTGCGCGGCGGTGAAGGCCGCGTCCATTTGACGGTGACAGTCGGAGCAGGCCGCGGTATGGAACGCGGCGACGCCGTCTGTGTGGCAATCGCGGCAGGCAAACGCCTCGCCCGTAACTTTGAGCCGGTGGCCGTTCAGCGAGTATCCCAAACTCTCATGCGGAAAATCCGCCATGTCTGCGACGGTGAGCGGCGCCTGCGCGCCGCGGTGGTCGGGGTGGCAGGGAAAACAGTTCATATTGGGATTCCTGCCCTTCATCGCCCCATGCAGCGACGCGACCTGGCGCATCTGCGCCGCCACATCCACATGACAGACGATGCAGCGGTCGGCCATGGTCTGGGTCTCCCAGGGCGCGACATGACAGGCTTTGCAGTTTCCGCCCGTTTCCGCGTGGGAGGTAACGCCGCCGAGTCTCGCCCCAGGCTGCGCGTTGAGGGCGCCGGGGCTATACATAACCCCGCCCTGGGTGAATGCCGCGATCCCAATGACGAGCGCCGTGATGAGCGCGGCCATAATTCCGCTGAAGGTAAAACAACCGAGTCGCGAATTGCGCATTCTCCCTCCTTTTTATTTCAGAAATGTGGCGTAATACAGCGCCGCGCCGATGTGGACGAACGCGGCCACAAACAAGGCCATGCCGATCGGGATGTGGATCGTGTGCCACAGCGCCATCAGGCGCCGCGTCTGACGCAATGCCGCTTCCGAAAGCGTCCCTTCGATCTCGGTTCCCTCCAGCGTGCGCGGGACGCGCGTGTAGATGTAACGTCCCACAAACCCGCTGATCACGATGACGACGGTGAAGAGCGTGATCGCTCCGGCCAGCCCGTTGAATTTCCAGGAAGTATGCAGCAAGGCCATGAACGGTCCCACCAGGCCGGTAAAGATATGGAATTCCAGCCAGGAAGACATTCTGCCCCATTTGGCGCTGCGGCTTCGTTTACGCAGGCTGTAGAGCGTCTCGGTCATCAGCATCAGGATGAAGCCGAGGATTCCCAACGAATGACCAAACAGGTCCGCGGCAGGGGGGATTTCGCGCGTCAAAAAGACCGTCGCCCCATAGACGCCGCTAATTAAAACCGCAGCCAGGGCGGCCATCCACAGTTCTTTTCCTCGCAACATTTCATCTTTCTCTTTTCCTGGAAGTTGCGGCCACGCAGTGAAGTGGCCGGGCGTTCAAAATTACGCGGCCGCCGGCGTCTTCGACCATTCCTTCCAAAACTCCGCCACCACATCGGCAATCCTCGTGTCGCGCGCCAGCAGGCGGCTGCGAATAGGCGTGATGTCTGCCTCGTCCGCGATCATTTTTTGCAGCGGCATGGACAGGGTTTGGTCGCCCATCACCAGCGCGCCAAGCAGGGTTTTCCTGCCGATCATCAGGCGCAAATGATTCACGTCAAACCCCGATTGCGCCAGGATGGCGTCTGGCAGCGAGCGGAACGTTTCGCTGTCGCCGCGGGCGATTCCGACCAGATCATCGTCGCGTCCGCCGCGCCCGATCGCGCCGATGATGGTGGTCGTCAACCCCGCGAGGCGCGTCACGTTGAACGGCACAGACTTGAGGTAGGCGGTCTTCTTCCCGGCCATATTGAGGCCTGCCACGCGTCCCTGCTCACGGGCGGGATTCCAAAGGCTGTCGATGATGGAGCGGCCGGTCAGAGGATCATAGGCCTGGGCCGCATCGCCTGCCGCAAAAATATCGGGATCGTTGGTCTGCAGGCATTCGTTGACGAGAATGCCCTTATCCACCGCGAGGCCCGCGTCCCTTGCCAGTTCCACGCGTGGCTGGATGCCGATGGCGTATGCCAGCAGGTCGCAGCGAAGCGCGCGCCCGTCCAGCAGGCGGATTCCCTCCACGCGGCCGCGCCTGCCGAACGCTTCGAGCAACTCGGCGCGGCGGATCAGTTCCACCCCCTGCTCCCTGAGGCGTTCCTCCACGATCAACGATTCCTGCTCGTCCAGCACGCTGCTCCAGTAACGGTCGCCGCGCAGAAGGTAGGTTGTCTTCACTCTTTGCGAGAGCAATCCTTCTGCCAGTTCCAACGCGGTGATGCCGCCTCCCACCACGGCCGCGTGTTTGGCCCTGCGGCTGGCCTGAAGGATCTGGCGGGCGTCGCCCATGTGGTCCAGTTTAAGCACGCCTTCGAGATGCGCGCCGGGGACGGTCAAGGGAAGCGCCCGCGCGCCAACCGCGATCAACAGGCGATCATAAGAGATGCGGTTCTTCCCATCCACTTCGATTTGGCGTTCGCCGCGGAAAATCGCGGTGGCGCGCCCTTGCACATATCGGCTATGCAGCTTATGGAAGTCGCCTATGGTAAACGGGAACAATTGCTTTTCGGCCATCTCCCCCGTCAGGTAATAAGCCAGTCCTGGGCGCGAGTAGTAGCCGAACGGATCGTCGCTGAGCAGAAGGATTTCCGCGCCCGGCGCCGTGGAGCGGATCGCCTCCGCCGCGGCGATCCCGGCCACGCCCATGCCCAGGATGAGATAACGCGTCATTTAGCCGTCTCCCCAAACAGGTCCGTGCGTTCGAAGCGCAAAGCCCCGCGCGGACAACGCGCCACACATTCGCCGCACGTCAGGCAGCGGCTGTTTTGCACAGCCTCGCCGGTCCAGGCATGGCGGCGCACGTCAATGTTGATCGGGCAATTGTATGAACAGATCCCGCATTGCACGCAGCGCATCCGATCTGGCACAACCTGCCCGGCGCTGAGCGCCTTGCGACGCGCAGATTCATGGCGAAACAAACCCAACAACGACATGCTTCCTTTCAGGCTCATTCCTGGACTTCATCCGATGTACGGGAGACGAATCGGATTCCTCCGGAGCAACCCGGCAACGTGAGCCACGACCGATCAAGTCTCTTGAAGGATAAAAAGGCGGCGACTGTTTGGATTATATCCACTTCCTCTTTCGCAAACAGGGGCATTACACACTGACATTTGTCACGAATCGAGCAGGGAGCGGCGGCTAGCTGCCTGCGCGATCGTCCCTTCCCTGCCGGTCAACGTCCATGCCGGGCGCCAAATAAAACAGGGCTGCTTTCCGCAGCCCTGTCGTTCATGCTTTTTGAAAGGTTTATGAGACCAGCTTTACTTCTGCCGCCTGCAATCCTTTCGGACCTTCTTCGATGGAGAATTCCACCTTCTGGTCCGCGTCCAGCTTTTTGTAGCCGTCCATCTGCAACGCGGAGAAATGGACGAAGACATCCTCGCCATTCTCACGGCCAATGAAGCCATAACCTTTCGTGGCATTGAACCACTTGACGGTGCCGACATAACGCTCAGACATACTACTTTCTCCTACAGAAATGAAATTCGCCCGGACGTCCGTCTCGCTTGCACGGGCGATCTCGGGCATTGGCGTTATTTAATCACTACCGCTGGGAGGTGTCAAGGTCAATTGGCTGCCGTCACATGGCTGCAGCAAAGTCAGAGGATACTCAACGCGAATGCCGCGAAGCGCTCCTGGGAAATCCGCCGGTTCGCGATCGGCAAATTCGGCGCAGGGACTCCCGTCAGACCAAGCGCATGCGCAAAGACCGCCGTCAGAAGACAGGCCAGGCCGTCCGCAGGGATCACAAATTGAGACATGGCAATCCGTCGAATGGCGAAAACGCTAACAAAGTTCGGCATTGTGGGAAAAAGGTTGTAAAATCAATTCATCTTCCATCAGGAAAAAATGCCATGGCTGAATTCGAATCCAAACCTGCCTATCGCATCACCGACCTGCACGAAGCGGACCGTCCGCGCGAGCGGCTGGCGTCGCTGGGACCGCAGGCGTTGAGCAACGCCGAACTGATCGCCATCCTGCTGCGCGTGGGAGTCAAGGGCGAGAACGCCGTCACGGTGGGACAGCGCCTGCTGAAAACGTTCGGCGGGCTGGGCGGCTTGCACCGCGCGCCGTTCGCGGAGTTGAAAAAACAGCACGGGCTGGGCGAAGCCAAAGCCTCCCAGATCAAGGCCGCCATCGAGTTGGGACGCCGCCTCACGCTGGAGTCGCCCGAGGAGCGGCCGACCATCAACAGTCCCGCGGACGCGGCCGCGCTGGTGGCGTACGAGATGTCCGCGCTGGAGCAGGAACATCTGCGCGTCATCCTGCTCGACCGACGGAACCGCGTCCTCGAGACGGTGGAGGTGTACAAGGGATCGGTCAACTCGTCGCAGGTACGCGTGGGCGAGGTCTTCAAGGAGGCGGTCCGCAAGAACGCTTCGGCGCTGATCGTCATCCACAATCACCCCAGCGGCGACCCGACTCCCAGCCCGGACGACGTGGCCGTGACGCGCGCCATCATCCAGGCGGGGAAGATGCTGGACGTGGACGTGCTGGATCACATGGTCATCGGTCAGGGACGCTGGGCGTCGTTGAAGGAACGCGGCCTGGGATTCGCGTAGGAGTCGGACATGATCGGACATGGCAGCCGCGTTTTTAAATATCATTTTGCGCGGCGGATTCGGGGACAATAGAAATGCGAAACGACGACAATCTCATCCGCTTTGTGGATTTGTTCTGCGGCATCGGCGGATTCAGGATCGCCGCGGAGCAGGTCTTCTCGAAATACGGCCTGGCTTCCCGGTGCGTTTTTTCGAGCGATATTGACCCCGGCGCGCGCGCGGCCTATCACGCCAACTTTGGCGAGTATCCTTCAGGCGACATCACGCAGGTCCACGAAAACGACATCCCCGACCACGACATTTTATTTGCGGGTTTTCCCTGCCAGCCCTTCAGCATCATAGGGAACGGCAGAGGCTTCGACGACACCCGCGGCACGTTGTTTTTCGACATCGCCAGGATTTTGGCGGCGAAAAAGCCGAGAGGATTTATCCTTGAGAACGTCAAGCGGTTGATTGGACATAACAAAGGCGAGACGTTGAAGCAGATCCTGCACGTTCTGCGCGACGAGTTAGGATACACAGTCTATTACCAATCGCTGAACGCTTTGGATTACGGCTTGCCCCAAAAACGGGAGCGGGTGATCATCGTCGGGTTGGACCGGCCGGCCGCGTTTCAATTCCCGCCGAAGCAGGAGACGTTCACCCCGTTGAGCGAGATTCTCGAAAAAGACGTACCCGAAAAATATTACGCCTCCGATTACATCCGCGAAAAAAGATGGGCCGAACACACGCCGGACGTGAGTCCTTCCATCTGGCACGAGAACAAGGCCGGGCATATCTCCTCCTATCCGTTTTCGTGCGCGTTACGGGCAGGCGCGTCTTACAATTATTTGCTCGTTGACGGGGAACGCCGATTGACCCCGCGGGAAATGCTTCGCTTGCAGGGCTTTCCTGATTCGTTCAAGATCGTCGTGACGGAATGGCAGGCCCGCAGGCAGGCCGGGAACGCGGTCCCGGTGAACATCGTCCGGGCGGTCCTTGAATCGTTTTTGCCCGTCCTGCTGGACGGCAGCCTGGCGGCCGCGCCGCCAAAATCCATGCGCGCAAAATGACGGACACTTTTTCCAGAAAACAGCGTTCGGACGTGATGAGGGCGGTGAAATCGAAGGGCAACCGGTCAACGGAAATCAAGTTGATCGAGATTTTCAAGTCTCATCGCATCACCGGCTGGCGGCGGAATTCCACCCTCGCCGGGCGCCCGGACTTCGTCTTCCCTGAAAAACGGATAGCGGTTTTCGCGGACGGTTGTTTTTGGCATGGTCACAATTGCCGAAACGTCACCCCCTCTGAACACGCGGAATATTGGCGGAAGAAGATCGCGCGGAACAAAGCCAGAGACAGGGCGGTTACGAAAGAACTGACCCAAAAGGGCTGGAAAGTGGTCAGGATTTGGGAGTGCGAGATCAGGAAGGGACGGACGCGGAAACTTAAGGCGGCAGGACTTATTTCGGGACGGGAGTCCGACTCGAAGGAAAACGCCTGACGCGTTACATGCTCCGCCTTACCTCGAACCCCTGAAATTCACCCGTCGCTTCGCCATATTCCGCCCTAGACTCGTCCACCCGCGACGCGCGCGGCCCCTGCTTCATCCACTCGATGAAGCGCTCCACGTCGGCGCGTCCGCCCTCCGCGACCGCTTCCACCGTATCGTAGCCGACGTTCCTCACCCAGCCCGCGACGCCCGCCTGCCGCGCGGAAAATTCCACGTAGGCGCGGAAGCCCACGCCCTGCACGCGTCCCTTCACCCACACATGCGCGCGGACGAGGTCACTTGCGGGCGGCATGTTTCCTCCGTTCGATCAGGCGGTTGAGCGCGCCCCACACGGGGACCAGCAGCGTCAGTCCCAGCACGAGGAGATAGGGAAAGAGATTCGCCGCCACCACGCGGCTTCGATTTTCGCCGAGAGTCGATTCGCGCCAGTTCACTTCCAACTGGCTGAGCGGCTGCTTGAGCGCGCGGCGCGCCCCTTCCTCGCAGCTCATCCCGTCGGCGTAGGCCGAGGCGAGGGCGAAGAGGCCCGGAGCGCCGAAATTGTCGAGCAGGAAGCGGACGAAGGATTTGGATTCCGCGTAGGCCAGGAAGGCGCGTCCCGTGTCGTGCGGGAAGGACGCGCACAGGTCGTCGAGAGGCAGGAGCGAGTTCGAGGCCGCGGCCGCCGCCAGCGACGCGTCCATGTCGGGATTCGGGTAGAGTTCCGCGTTGGTGGCGATCCCCTCCTGCAGCCAGACGGGCAGGCGGCTGTAGTTCGTCCCGAGGCTTTGATACAACAGGACGTGCGCCAGTTCGTGCGGCATCTGCCGCTGTAACAAAATATTCTGCTCGAGGCCGGGCGGGACGGAGAGCATCGCCACGCCCAACTCGGGACTGGCGTGCCCGGCCACCCAACTCTGCCCGCCCAGCGTCAGCGCGCTTTGCAGGTCGCTGGCCGAGGCGTAGACGTAAACATCAATCGCGTCGGCGGAGGCGGCGGGAATCAACTGGCGCGCGGAGTCGAGGCCGCGCCGCGCCGCGTCCAGCGCGGCCGCGCCGAAGGCCGCGTCGCCGTCGTACCAGTGGACGCGCAGCGCGCCCTCCTCCAGCGTCCGCCATTCGAAGCGGTTGTCGGCGTAGATGAAATCCTGCTGCGGGCTGGCGAAGCGCGTCCCGTCGGCGAGCGTCACGTCGAACCAGTAGACGATGCGGGCGAAGGGCGGCAGCAGGTTGAGCCGCGCGTCGTAGCGGTAATCCGCCGTCCCGTCGGGGTTGACCGTGAGCGGCTGGGTCTGCGCGAGTCCGTTTTCGGGGCGGAACGTCACGCTCGCGGATTGGACGGCGGAGGAGGCCTGGATGCGCGCGAAGAAGCGGACTTCCTCCCCGAAGCGATAGTCCACCCGCGTTTCGGTCACCTCGCCTCCCGCCTGCGCCTCAACCGGCCGCGCCAACCCGAGCAGGATCAACGCTCCGAGTAACGCGCAGAGTAAGGGGGGGGTTCCTTTGTGTTCCTTCGTGTCCTTTGTGGTTAACATGGGTTTACCTCCCCAAATATACCAGCAAGGGCGTGAGTGTGAGAGGGCTGAGGATCGTGCCGATGAAGATGATAGCAGTGACGAGGGAGGCGTCCAGATTGTATTCGGTCGCCAGCACGGTGTTGGTGACCGCGGCTGGCGTGGCGGTTTGGACGAGGTTGCCCTGGCGCGCCGCGCCCGTCAGCCCGAACGGGATGGCGAGCAGCAGGCCGACCAGCGGGCCTGCCAGCAGGCGGAGGCTTGTGGCGAGGCCGAGGGCGCGCAGGCTGTGCGACCACTGGACGCGCGTCAGTTCCACGCCCAGCAGGACGAGCATCATTGGGATGGTCCCGTTGGCGGCGAGTTCGACGGCGCGTCCGAGCGGGACGGGCAGGACGATGTGGAAGCGGTTGAGCAAAGCCGCCAGCAGGACAGCGTAGACCGTCGGAACTTTCAACATGCCGAGCGCGGCCTGTTTGAAGTCGAGGTGTCCCAGCGAGGCGATGAGGACTCCCGCCGTGTTGAACAGGATCGAAGTGACCACGTAGTAGATGGTGGCGTGGGCGAGGGCGTTCGCGCCGAAGGCAAAGGAGACGAGCGGCAGTCCGTAGTTGCCCGTGTTCGCCAGCGAAGCGGTCAATACGACGGCCATGGTGGTGGGACGGTCGAGGCGAAAGAGTTTGCTGAGGATGAACGCCAGCGCGGTCATCACCGTGAAGATCGCCAGGCAGAACCCGACCGTGAGCGCCATCTCGCCGAAGGGCAGGTTGTTGTGGACGAGCAGGTTGAAGACCAGGACCGGGCTGAAGAAATAGAAGATGACGCGTCCCAGGCTGCGCGCGTCGATGGAGACCGCCCGTCCAAGCAGGAACCCCGCCGCGCCGATGAGCAGGATGGGCAGCAGGTTGTTGGCGAATGTGACGAGGAGTTCGGAGAGGGGCATGTAGCGGGGATTCTATTTCGCGATTGGCAGCGTGAACGTGAAGACGCTTCCCTGTCCTTCGCCCGCCGACTCGGCCCAGATGCGTCCGCCTTGCGCTTCGACGAGGGCGCGGGCGATCGTCAGGCCGATTCCGCTCCCGACCCCGGCGCGGCGCAAACGGGATTTGTCCGCGCGGTAGAAGCGGTCGAAGATGTGGGGGAGGTGTTCGGTGGGAATCCCGATGCCCGTGTCCCGCACGGAAATGTGGACCTGGTCGTTAACCCTGCGGGCTGAGACGACGCACCGTCCGCCTTCGGGCGTGTATTGCAGGGCGTTCCCCGCCAGATTGGTCAGCGCCTGCACGGCGCGGTCTTCGTCCGCGAGGACGGGCGGGAGGTCGCGGGCCAGGTCGAGTTCCAGCGAGACGCCGCGGGCCTGGAACTGAGGCAGGAGCCGCTTGTACACGGTCTGCGCGAGGGAGGCCGCGTCCGCCGCGCCGACCTCCAGTTTGTAGGCGTTGGCTTCCACGCGGCTGAGTTCCTGCAGGTCGTCCACCAGCCGGTTGAGGCGGTCGGTCTCGGCGTGGATCTGCTGGTAGGTTTCGCGCGTGGCGGGCAGGACGCCGTCCATCAATCCCTCCATCGAACCTTTGATGACGGTGAGCGGCGTGCGGAGTTCGTGACTGACGTCGCCGATGAGTCGGCGCCGCATGGCTTCGACCTGTTCGAGTTTTTCGGTCATCTGGTTGAAGCGCGCCGCGAGTTGGGCGAGTTCGTCGCGGCCCTCCACTTTGACGCGCTCCTCGTAACTTCCCTCGGCGATCCGCTGCGTGGCGCGCGACATGGCGCCGAGGGTGGCGGTGACGTTGCGGCTGAAGAACCAGCCGAGGCCCGCGCCCACGGTCACGGCCGCCAGCGCGGCGTAGATCAGCGCTTCGTTGAAGCCGGCGCGGAAATCGCGATAGAGTTGCGGACCGCGTCCCGGCCCGCTGGTCATCATTCCCGCGCCGCCGCTCATCATCCCTCCCATGTGGCGGTTGAACGAGGCCCGCAGGCTGAACTGACTGGCGACCGCCAGCGCCAGCGCGCCCGCCAGGATCACGGCCAGGTAAGACATCAAAAGCTTCGCGCCCAGGCGGCTGCGGATATATTCCATCATAGTTCCTCGCTACAGCGGCTCATCGTCGAAGCGGTATCCCACGCCGCGCACGGTGGCGATCAGGTCGTCGTGTCCCAGTTTTTGGCGGATGTGGCCGAGATGCACGTCCACCACGCGCATTTCGCCGAAGTATTCGCCGCCCCAGACCTTTTCGAGCAGCTGCTCGCGCGAAAGCGCCCGGCCGCGGTTTTCCGCCAGGGCTTTGAGCAGGTTGAACTCGATGGCGGTCAATTCGACGGGGCGGTCGTCCACGGCGACCGTGCGCGCCGCGACGTCCATGCGGAGGCGGCGGAACGACAACACGTCCCGCTCGGACCCGGCCGCTCCCCCGGCATTGAGACGTCTCAACGCCGCTTTGACGCGCGCCGCCAGTTCGCGCGGGCTGAACGGTTTGGTCACGTAATCGTCCGCGCCGACCGACAGCCCGACGATCTTGTCGGTCTCCTCGGTGCGCGCGGTCAGCAGGATGACGTACACGTCCGACTCCCGCCGCAGGCGCGACAGCAGTTCGATCCCGTCCATGCCGGGCAGCATCACATCGAGGATGACGATGTCGGGCTTGAAGGCGCGCGCGGCTTTCAACCCCGACGGCCCGTCCGCGGCGACGTGGACCTCGTAGCCTTCGGGCTGGAGATACGCGCTGACCAGTTTGGTGATCGAGGGTTCGTCGTCAATGACGAGAATTTTTGTCATGTCGTAGTCCTGTTGCGCCTGGCTGTCCGCCGCGCGTCGCCCGGCTGCCGATGGAATTTTCCCGTTGCGGTTGGTTTACGTCCCCAATATATGAAGTCTCGGTAAAGCGCGGATGAAATGCGGATAAAGATCGGGTAAAGACGCCGCCCACGGCCGGGGTCTATCGGACTTCTTCGGAAGCAAGATTCTCGGCCGCGAATTTCACGAATGTGCGCGAATTTGCCGTGATTTTTTCGTGAAATTCTCGGCGGAAGAAGAGACGCCGATGCCGTTTCCGAAATGCCTATTTCTTCTTCCCGGTCTTTTTGCTTTTTTTCGGCGCGGGCTTTGCCTCTTCTTCGTCTTCCTCCAACAGGAGCCAATCCTCTTCGGGGTCGACCGCGAGGAGATCGAAGAGCCCCAGGTCTTCGGTGAAGGCGAGGTTTGCCAGCGCGTCCTCGATGAAGTCAATCTCGTCGTCGTCATCGGTCTGGTCGAGGAGGTTTTCGAGGTAGACGCGCACGTCCTCGCCGCCGACCTGCGAAAGCGACCAGACGATGGCGGAGAAAATTTCGGGATCGGTCTCCTCCTCCAACATGCGGAGGAGGGGGAGACGCGCCGCCGGGAGCGACAGTTCGCCCGCGGCCCGCGCCGCCTCGAGACGGACGTCGCGGTCTTCGCTCAGCAACATGCGGATGACCGGCTCCGCCCAGCGCTCGTCGCTGGAACGTCCCATGGCGATCAAGGCGCTGACGCGCCAGTCGCGAGATTCGCGGCGGAGGGCGGCCTCGATCAGCGCGGGGACTTCCTCGCGGGCCGAGAAGCCCAGCGATTCGAGGGCGCGGCGGCGGACTTCGACGTTGTCATCGCGCGCGGCCGCCAGGAGCGACTCTTCGGCGCGGCGGAGCGCGGCCTCGGAGATCTGTTCCAACTCGCCCAGCGCCACGAAGAAACCGAGGCTGTGCGCGGCTTCCGAGCGGACCTCGGGACTGGGGTCGCCGGCGATGATCTTTTCGTACAGGGGAAGCAGTTTCTGGTCCCCGCATTCGGCCAGCAGGCGCGTCGCTCCCGCGCGGACGGGCGCGTCGAGGTCCGTCAACAGGGCGCGGGCGAGGTCGTCGAAAGAGACGAGGCTGTCTTCGACGAGGAGTTGGTCGAGGTCCGCGAGCAGGGTCCGCTTGCGGGTCAGGGAGACGCGGGGCCAGGCGTCCAGCAGAAGTTGGAGCGAGGCGGAGTCGATGTCCGAAAAGAACTGGAGGTATTTTTTCGGGAAGGGTTTGCCCGAGTCGAGCAGGGCGTCTATCACGGATTGGAAGTGGGTTTTGGTCATGGGGCAGGGAGGACGATCGGGTTGACGAAGTCCATCACGTTGATGTAGAGCATAAAGAGCAGCAGGACGATCATGCCCGTGGCGTGGACGGCGTTTTCGAATTGGTGCGGCACGCGGCGGCGCGTGATGAGTTCGGGGAGGACGAAGATGATGCGTCCGCCGTCGAGCGCGGGGAACGGGAAGAGGTTGAAGAGGCCGATGGAGATGGTGAGCGTGGCGATGAGGTAGAGCGTGCTGTAGGTGGGGCCTTGCGGCGCGGCGGGCGTTGAAGGCTCTGGCTCGCGGCTTTGGACGTCCGCGCTGACGGACAGGTTGAAGATGTCGTAGATGCCTTTCAAGCCGATGAAGCGTCCCTCTTCGGGGGCGAGGGTGCCGCGGATCAGTTTGGCGGGCAGCAGCAGCAGGGCGCGCGCCTGGTCGCCGACGCTGACCGCGGCGTAGCGGAAGGCTTCGCCCCAGGTCGTCACGGGCTGGACGTATTCGCTCATACGGATTCCCACCGCGCCCTGGCCCTGGGGCGGGTTGCTGCGCGGCGTGGCGGTGACGGTAACTGTCTCCGCGCCGCGCTGGAGAACGAACTGCACGGGCTGGTCGAGGTGCGCTTTGATGATGGCGCTGAGCGAGTCGAAGTCGGTCACGGGCTGACCCGCGGCCTGCGTCACCACATCCCCGGCCTGCATCCCCGCCGAGGCCGCGGGCGAACCGGGCGCGACCTCCGCCAGCATGACGCGGCTGAGGTCGTGATACCCGTCCACGCGGACGAGGAAGATGAAGATGAGGAGTCCCGCGATGAGATTCATGGTGGGGCCCGCGAAGAGGACGGCAAGGCGTTTCCACGGCGAGGCGGCGGCGAGTCCGCCCTGAACGTTGGGGTCGTTCTCCCCTTTCGGGCGGACGAATCCGCCGAGGGGCAGCCAGTTGAGGGTGAACTCGGTCCCCTGCGAGACGCGCTGGAGGATCCCGTCGAAGCGGAGTTTGCCGTCCGGGGATTCCGTCGGCTCGGGATGAGAGGCGCGGAATTGACCGTCTTCGGAAGCGGCCAGCGCGATGGAGTCCAGGACGAGGCGGTCGCCGGCGCGGCGCGCGGTCACGTCCACGCCGCGTCCGAGGGCGGATTTTTCGTCGAAGGGCAGGTCGAAGTTGGCGGGGATGACGAGGGCGTGTTTCCCGACCGTGAGCGATCCTTTGGCGCGCCAGAAACGCCAGCCGCGCGGCGGCAAACCGACGCCGAACTCCTCCACCTCCACGCCCGACCAGCGCGAAACGATGAAGTGTCCAAATTCATGGATGAGGATCAACCCCGCGAAGGCGAGGAAGAAGATTAAACCAGCAAGTGCGGAAATGTTCATTTGTCTCCAAAAAATAAAGAACGCGCCCGAAGGCGCGCTCATTATATCCTGATTCAAATTTGGGGGAATTAGGGGATGATAAGACACTTCCTCCCCAACCTCCCCCAAATCCAACAAGCACGGATTTTGGGAAGGGAGAAAATTCACGGCATGATAAAGTCCTGGTAATTCTCAGGCGTAATTATTTCAAACCGCGCGTTGGGGTATGCGCTCGTCCAATCTTTTGGAGGCGCGGACGATTTGGCGGTTGACCACTTGGCTTCATAGCCGAACAGTTTTCCCTCGCGTTCCTCGACCAGATCAATTTCCTGCTGGCTGTACGTCCGCCAGAAATACATATTGGCATAGATGGACCGATAGCTGCGATACTTAAGCCGTTCCACAAACGTGAAGTTTTCCCACAATTGACCAATGTCATTTCTGTGTTCCAACTCATTGAATTGCGCGATCAAGGCATTGCGGATGCCGATATCCAGAAAATAATATTTTGCCTTGTTGGTGACCTCGTTCCGCAGATTTCTGCTGAACCCTCCCAGCCGAATGATCACAAACGCTTTTTCCAGCAAATCGAGATAACGCTGGATGGTTTTGTAATCCACGCCAAGTTGAGTCCCGATTTCCGTGAGCGACACTTCGCTTCCGATTTGGAATGCCAGAAGTTTCAATAAGTCCATCAGCGTCTTTGCGCTTTTGACGCGGTCGAAGGCCAGGATATCTTTGACAAGATAGGAGTTGGCAATTTCAGTGATGATTTCGATCTTCGCCTGCTTGGCTTCCGCCTGCGCCACCTCGGGATACGCGCCGAATACGAGGTCGTCCTTCAGACGTTGTTTCAATTCGAAACGATTGTAAACGGAAGCCAGTTCGGACTGAGCCAGGGGAAACAGCGTCAGCGTTCGCTTTCGGCCGGTCAGCGGCTCGCCAATCTGCCCGGCCAACTCGAATGAGGAAGATCCTGTGACCACCACGCGCATTTGCGGAAGTTGGTCAACGATGATCTTGAGCCCCATCCCGATGTTCGGGATATTCTGCGCTTCATCAATTGCCAACAGATCATATCCTTCCACGTAGGAAAGGATCTGTTTAAAATCCTGCGAACGGAGGACTTCCTGTGTGCGGATGTTGTCGCCAGAATCCAATTTGTATTTGAATGAGGTTTGGTTCAGGAAAGATTGAAGCAGGGTGGTCTTGCCAACCCGGCGCGGACCATAAATGAGCAACACTTTGCCGGGCTGGAGATAATTTTCCAATGGTTCGTATGCGCGAGTGAACATGGCAAAACTATACCCCAACTCCTTGTTTTTGTCAAAAAACAAGGAGTTGAACTCCTTGTTTTCATGGAAATTCAAGGAGTTGACCTACTTAAACGCCTCCGCCAGCGCCTTCCACCAATCATCTTTTTCGCCGGGGACGAAGGGGGTGTAGAGCGTCAGCCTGTCGGCGAGGCCCGCGTAGCGCGACTTGAGGTCGGAGGCGAGGTCGCCGCCGGTCGTCCGCAGGCAGAATTCGCCCAGCATCTCGTCGGTGATGAGCATGGGCATCTCGGCCCACTCGCCTTTCGCGGCGTGACCGGATAACTTCTCGGCGGTCTCGCCCCAGCCGTGCAGGTCCATCACGGGGCGATAGGAAGGAGTCGAGGCGTAGAACGCGATCTGCATCCGCGCGAAGACCTCCTCTTCGGGGGAGGCGGCGACGAACGCGGTGACGGAGACGGACACGTCGCCGCGCCCGCGTCCCGATTTCGCCGTTCCCTCCTGGATGGCGGGCAGAATTACTTCCCGCAAATAGCGCGGACTGTGAAACGGGTGCGCGTGGAATCCCTCGCAGAGCTCGCCCGCGAGTTGGGCGAGGCGGGTGTTGACGCCCGCGATGTAGATGGGGATATTCGGGTTCTCGATCTTCCCGCCGTTGAAAAACGGCGACATCAAAGTGATCTTGTAATACTCGCCGCGGAAGTTGAGTTTCGTCCCGTTCTGCCAGCAATCCCAAAAGGCGCGGATGACCTGGATCTGCTCCCGCAGTTTCCCCGTCACCGATTCGGGCCAGGGCATCCCGAAGCGCCGCTCGACGTGCGCCTTGACCTGCGTGCCGAGGCCGAGGATGAAGCGTCCGCCCGACTGCGCGGCCAGGTCCCAGGCGGTGTAGGCGAGGTTGGCGGGCGAACGCGCGAACGAGACCGCGATGGCTGTCCCGAAATTGAGTCTGTCCGTGTGTTCGGCGATTAACGCGCAGGGCAGGAAGGGATCGTGCTGGGTCTCCTGCGTCCACAGCGCGTCGAAGCCGATTCCCTGCGCGGCTTCGGCGATGGCAGGGACCTCTTTTAGCGAGACGATGGGCAGCGCGGCGTCGAGTTTCATGGAAGCCTCGTTTCTCATATGGTACACGGATTTCACGGAATTTTTAATCCGTCCGTGCGAGTCCGTCAAATCCGCGTAATCCGTGTACAGAAAAGCATCAAATCTTAAGACGACGAATTTACTCGCTCAACAAATACGCCATCGCCCATTGCGCGGTGGCGATGATCGCGTCGGTGTGGGTGCGTTCGTAGTTGTGCGAAGCGTCCACGCCGGGGCCGATGAGCGCCACAGCCACGTCTCCGCCTGCGCGCCAAAACGCCTCGCCGTCCGAGCCGTAGTAGGGGTAGATGTCCGTCTTGTAGGCGATGCCGTTTTCATCGGCCAGCGCGCGCAGTTTGTTGCTCAATCCGTGATGGTACGGTCCGCCGCTGTCCTTAAGACAGATGGTGACGTGATACTCGTCCGAGGTCTGACCCGCGCCGACCGCGGCCATATCCACTGTGACCAGTTCGTGGACTTCGGGCGGGATTCCCGCCGAGGCGCCGTGTCCGACTTCTTCGTAGTTGCTGAACAGGAAATACGCGTCCTGCGCGGGACGTTGGGCGGACGCGGCCAGGGACGCGATCGCGGCCGTCAGCGCGGCGACGCAGGCCTTGTCGTCGAGGTGACGCGAGCGGACGAATCCCTCCGTCACTTCGACGCGGGGATCGAAGGCCACGAAATCGCCGACGCGGATGCCCAGTTCCTCGGTCTCCGCGGCGGAGGCCGTGTGCGCGTCGAGGCGGGCTTCCATGTTGTCATCGTCGCGTCGGGTCTCGTTGACCGCCGCGCCGTGAACGTGACTCGAGGCGGTATCCAAAAGAATCGAGCCGCGCACTTTGCGTCCGTTCGACGCGAAGATCCAGCAGCCCTCGCCCTCGACGGTGTTCCACGCGAAGCCGCCGATCTTCGTCAACCGCAGGCGCCCGTTGGACTTGATCTCCTTTACCATCGCGCCGAGCGTGTCGGCGTGGGCGGTGAGGGCGCGCGGCGTGTCGGAGCGGAGGCCAGGCCAGAACGCGACGAGTCCGCCCTTGCGGGTGCGCGCCAGTTTCAGGTCCGGGAAGGAGGCGAGTTCTTTTTCGATTAGGTCAATGGCCGGGTCGGCCAGTCCCGTCGGGGAGGGCGTGTTCAGCAGCCGGACGAGGAAGTCCAGCATTTGGGTGGTATTGATTTCAGGGAGAGTCATTGGAGGCCGCCTTCGAAGTTTTTGATTGCGTCCCGCCACTCTTGCGGGATCGGGATGGATTTCTGCGCGTGGTAATCGTACGTCACCAGGACGACTTCGCCCGCGGCGAGGACTTCTTCGGTCTCCGCGTGGACGATGTTCTGTTCCATCGTCATGGACTTGTTGCCGAGTTTGATCGTCCGCACGCCCACTTTGACGGGCATGCCCCACTCGACGGGTTTTTTGTAGGCGATGTGGACGTCCGCGAGGATGACGCCGATGTCCATGAAGGATTGTCCCTGTTTGAACAGGTCCAGGCGCCTGAAGTATTGGACGCGTCCCTGCTCGAAAAAGGTGACGAACTTGGCGTTGTTGAGATGACCCTGCGGGTCGAGGTCGCCGTAGCGGACTTCGATGGGATGGTAGAAGCGGAATTGTAACATGCGGAGATTATAGCCCTTTTCCCCACAAACCCCAGCCCGCCTCGCGTCTCTCCTCGCGGCGGCGGTGTTGCTCGTGGATTTCGGCCACATGAGCGGCCTTCTCCTCGATAGCCGCCTCCAGCCAGAGACGTCCCTTCTCCGCGGTCGCGAGACTCCCCGCGCCGTACGCGCCGGTCCGGGTGTCGTCGTCCCAGGGCGGGTTGGCGATGAGACTGCCGCCCTCGATCCAGTCCATGTAGTAATCGGGCGTGGACACGAAGTCGGTCTCGTCCACCACGCGCTCCATGTGACAGAGGTCGGGGCGCAGGTGGAGCATGTAGGAGGTCTCCAGTTCGCCGGCGTGTCCCATCCCGCCGATGGGCGAGGCGCGGTATTTTTCGAGCGCGGCCGCGCCGATGCGCCCCGCGGTGTGGAGGAAGGACGTGGCGCAGAAGATCCGTCGGTGACGCTCGCCCGCGTATTTGACGATATTGACGAGGAACGACATGTTGCCGCCGTGTCCGCTCATGAAGTAGAAACGGTCGAAGCCGCGCGCCGCGAGGACGTCCACGACGCCGAGCCAGAAATCCTCGAAGGCGCGCCCGCCCGCGTTGAGGGTCGCAGCGAAGGAGGCGCGGTGCGTGCTGACGCCGTAAGGCATGACGGGTAACGCGTACGCCTGCGCGGGGACGCGTCCCGCCGTCCCTTTGGCGATGGCTTCGATGATGACCGTGTCCACCGACAGCGCCAAATGAAATCCGTGCTGCTCGGTGTGGCCGATGGGGATGAGGATGACTTTGCCGCGTTCGGAATCAGAGATTAGAGAGTAGAGATTAGAGAGTAGTGCGTGTTGCGTATTGCGTAATTGGGATTCGCCGAGGCCGAGGTCAATGCCTTGAGGGGTGAGGGCGTAGACGCGCGTGAACCCGTCATCGCGGAGACTGTCGAGCAGGTTGCGGACATACGCGGCGAGCAGCGCCTCGGGGACAGCCAGTCCGCTGCCGCGCCAGCCGAAGGGGATGGACGGGAGAATGCCGATGCGGCTGGGATGTCCCAATTGCGCGGCGAGTTGCTCAGAATCAAAGGACGAACCAAGCGGCAGGACGAGGGGAACATCACGCGGCAGGCCGGCGACTTCGGGCCAGGCGAGGGCATCGTAGGGGAAGAAGGAGGTCATGGGAATCTCCGGGGATTCGGAATCACAGGAGCATTCGAACGGGACGACTTCAATGATACCCCGAAGTCGCTCGCTGACGCGGCCCAACATTGGCTGGCCTGCGTAAAAACAAAAAAGCCCCAAGGGGCTTTTTTGTGGGCGAGACAGGACTCGAACCTGCGACCTTCGCGATGTCAACGCGATGCTCTAACCAGCTGAGCTACCCGCCCGAACAGACCGACATTATACCGACTCGGCGCGCTTTTGGCAATGCTTGGTATAATCGCTCCGCCATGCCCAGAAGGAAAGCCCCCGAAGAATTGACCGAACAGGAACTGCGCCGCCTGTTGATCGAAAAGCGACGCGGCGCGCGGCGGGAACGCATCGAACACTTCCGCCGCACGGGACGCGTGGTGGCGGTCGCGGCGGACCTCGAGCCGGGCGCGGCCCCGGCGACTGAGTCGCGTCCCCAAGCCGCGGCCCCGCCCAAGGTCACGCGCGGGAGGCGGACGTTGGACCGCCTGCTCTTCGCGGTGGAAGTCCTCGCGGTCGTCGGGCTGGTCGGCGTCATCCTGAGCGGGATGGGAATCCTGCGCGACCTGAATCGGGAGGTGGCCGAGGCGCTCGCTCCCGCCGCCGTTGAGCCGACCCCGCTGGTGACGGCCGTGGTGCTTCCGTCGGGACACACCCCGCCCGACGCGCAGGGCAACTCCCGCCCGAACGACGCCGAGATTCCCGAACACCTGCGCCCGATGGTGCAGTCGCTGGGAAGCATCACCGTCCCCACGCCGGGACCGGAGCAGGCCATCCGCATTTCGATCCCCGCGCTGCGCGTGAACGCGCCGGTGGTGCAGGGCGACGGCTGGGAACAGTTGAAGAAGGGCGTGGGGCAGCACATCGGCTCGGCCAACCCCGGCCAGAGCGGGAATGTGGTGCTTTCGGCGCATAACGATGTGTACGGGTCGCTCTTTCGTTTTCTCGATAAACTCGTCCCAGGCGATCTGGTGATCATCTATACCCAGCAGCGCCAGTATGTTTACGTGGTGACCGGCGCGAGCATTGTGGAGCCGACGCAAGTGGAAGTGATGGCGTCTACGCCCGACTCGACCGCCACGTTGATTTCGTGTTATCCTTACATGGTCAACACGCAGCGCATCGTTGTCTTTGCGAAATTGCAGAATTGACGGCCGGCATCGGCAGGCCGAGACTACCAACGCTTCTTTCGCGAAGCGCCGACCCTGAAAAATAAATCCGCGACGCGCAGCCGCGTCGCTCAAGGAGCGCCCTATGGCAAAAAGCAAACGTTCGACCGTCCGCCGCGCCGCCGCGTCCACACAGACGCCGGCGGAGTTCAACCCCGATTACAGCGACGTGAAGCGCGACCTCAAACGCATCGGAACTCTGGCGGGATCGTTCTTCGTCATTCTCATCATTTTGTCGTTCTTCCTGCGCTAATTCGCCGGTTACCGCGCTAACGCGCCCTTCCGACGCGCATCAGATAGACTGCTTCCATCCAGGTCATCGGTCCGCGCCGCGGCGTCTTCCGCGTCGGGATTCGCAGAATTCGGGATTCCGAGCCTTGGACGGCATCGTCTGGACGAGGACGCATCCCGCGCCGCGCGGTTGGCGGAGGCGCGCTTGCCGTCACTTCTTCCGCGCGGACAGTAAAAACACGGGGAAAGCCTTCTCCACGCCGTCTACAATTTTCTTGACTTCATACGCGGTCGAAACGTTGACGTTTCCGAATCCCGCCGCCTCGACCCATTTCTGCAATTCGGCGCGGTCGAATCCCTTGTGGACGTCAGTCGAGCCGTCGGTGTGAAAGGAGCCATCTTCCTTGTCCAGGTCGGCGACAACCAAATATCCGTTCGGCTTGAGGACATCGTAAAACCTTCCCAGGATTCCCCTCGCGTCGTGGACGTGGTGCAGGACCATCAGCGAATAGACGATGTCGAATCTCTCGGCAGGCAGGGGATCGGTCGAAAGGTCGAGGCGGATGGGACGCATGTTGACCGCGCCTGAACTCGCAATTTTTTCGCCCAGCACATCCAACATGCCCTGCGACGTGTCCGCCAGCGTGATCGGACCAAGGTCGGGTTGCAGGGCGAAGCTGAGCAGCCCCGTCCCGCAGCCGTATTCGAGGGCGGACATTTCGGTCGAAAGCGGGATCGCGGCGCGGATGGCGTCTGCCACGACGCGGGCGCGCGCCGCTTTTTGGGGATCCGAGTCCCAGTCTTTGGCGCGTTCGTCGAAGTGAGTCATTTTGTTCCGTTTTGAGAAGAATCTCTTACGAGCGGTGAGAAGAGCTTAAACACAAAGGACACGAAGGCAACGAAGGATGGTTGAGTGATGGTTGTGGCTCTTCGTTTTCGATCATCACGAGCGATGGTCAAAACGAGGTCGTCTTTTTGCGCCGCTCAGCAAACCTTTGAGTCCCTTTGTGTCCTTCGTGTTTAAAGAATTATGCCCAATTCTCCAGCGTCTCTTTGACCTTGACCAGGAACCAGTCCGCGGACGCGCCGTCCAGGATGCGATGGTCAAAGACGAAGGAGAGATAGATCATCGGGCGGATGGCGATCGCGTCGTCCCCTGTCCCGCCGACGGCGGGAACGACAACCGCGCGCTTCTGCATGGCGCCAATTCCCAGGATTCCGCACTGCGGCTGGTTGATGATCGGCATGGCGAAGAGCGATCCGCTGATGCCGTGATTGGTGAGGGTGAACGTCCCGCCCTTGACCTCGTCGGGTTGGAGTTTGCGGGCGCGGGCGCGAGTCGCCAGGTCGTTGATCGTGCGCGCCATCCCCAGCAGCGAGAGCGAGTCCGCGCCTTTGATGACGGGGACGATGAGTCCCTCCTCGCCGAGCGAGGTCGCCATCCCGATGTTGATGCTTTTGTGGAGCAGCAGACCTTCGTCCGTCCACGAGGCGTTGACGGCGGGGAAAGCTTTCAGTCCCGCGACGATGGCGGTCATGAAGTAGGCCGTGAAGGTCAGGTTGACGCCGTCGCGCTCGAAGGCGGCTTTGTTGGCGGCGCGATGCCTGACGACGCGCGACATGTCCGCTTCCATCACGGTCAGCACGTGCGGCGAGACGGATTTGGACATGACCATGTGATCCGCGATCTGTTTACGGATGAGGGTGTGCTTGATGAGCGTGTCGCCCTGCGCGGGGGTGACAACAGACGTAGCGTGTTGCGCAGCGCTTGGGGTTGGCGGCCTACTCTCTACTCTCTTCTCTCTGGTCTCTACAAAATTCAACACGTCGTTTTTGGTGATGCGACCGTTAAGTCCCGTGCCTGCGACCTGGGACAGGTCAATCCCGCGTTCGGCCGCGATCTTGGCGACGACGGGGGAGATGAAGCCGAGGTCGTGCGACGGGGGACGGGAGACGGGAGACGGCGCGGCCTCCGCTTTCGGCGCGGGCGCGGATGGCGCGGGCGCGCTGGTCACTGATGGCTGATTACTGATCACTGATTCGCCTGCCGCGCCGATCAACGCCAGCAACTGTCCCACCTTCGCGGGCTGACCTTCCTGCATTTCGATCTTGAGAATCACGCCCGAAGCAGGCGCGGGGATTTCCGTGTCCACCTTGTCGGTGTTGACTTCGAGCAGCGGCTCCAACTCCTTGACGGAGTCGCCTTCTTTTTTAAGCCACTTTGTGATGGTGACTTCATCCACGCCTTCGCCGAGTCGGGGGACAAATACTTTTGTCGCCATAATTTAGTTCTCCTTTTTTTAAACACGAAGGTCACGAAGTCAACGAAGGAGGGTTGAATGATGATTGTGGCTCTTTGTTTTCGATCATCACGAGCGATGGTCAAAACGAAGTCGTCTCTTTGCGCCACTCAACAAACCTTTGTGATCCTTCGTGTCCTTTGTGTTTAAAGAATTTTCGGAAATTGATTTGGGTCTACTTCATTCATCATTTCGTAAACTGTATCAAAGATCGTCTCCGCATTCGGCTTTGACCAGTAATCGCCATCGCTGCCATACGCGGGACGGTGTTCGGTTCCAGACAGCGTCCGCGCGGGGGAATCGAGGTGGAAGTAGCCGCCTTGTTTTTCGATGACCTGTTGCAGCATGTACGCGGACGCGCCGCCTGGCACGTCCTCGTCCACGAACAAGATGCGGTTAGTCTTCTTGAGCGACTCGACGATCTTACCGTGAATATCGAACGGCAGGAGCGACTGCACGTCTATCACTTCGACCTCGATGCCGACTTCGCTCAACTTCTCCGCCGCGTCGAGGGCGATGCGGCAGCACGCGCCGTAGGTGACGAGGGTCAGGTCGCGGCCCGCGCGAATCGTTTCGGGGATTCCGAGCGGGACGGTCATCTCGCTCAGGTTATCGGGCAATTTTTCTTTGACGCGATAGCCGTTCAACACCTCGACGATGATGGCGGGTTCGCCAGATTTTAAGATGGTATTGTAAAAACCAGCGGCGCGGGTCATGTCACGCGGGACCAGCACGTGCATACCGCGCACCAGGTTGATGATGCCCGACATGAGCGAACCCGAATGCCAGATGCCCTCCAGCCGATGTCCGCGCGTGCGCACGATCACAGGCGCGGACTGTCCGCCCACGGTGCGCCAATGCAGGGTCGCCAGGTCGTCGGACATGACCTGCAGCGCGTAGAGCAGGTAATCGAGATATTGGATCTCCGCGATCGGCCGCAGTCCGCGCATCGCCATGCCGATCGCCTGCCCCAAAATCGTCGCTTCGCGGATGCCCGTATCGGTCACGCGCAGCGCGCCGTATTTTTCCTGCATCCCCTTGAAACCCTGGTTCACGTCGCCGAGTTTGCCCACGTCTTCGCCGAACGCGATCACGCGCGGGTCGCGTCCCAAAATGGAATCGAACGCGGCGTTCATCACCTCGAACCCGAACACGGTCGGCGACGAATCAGAATAGGCGGGTTTGACCTCCTCGACTTTCAGCGCGGCGCCGCCCGTCAGGTGCGAGCCGTAGCGCTCGAAATTGACCGCGTCCTGCTCCTGCTTCCAGCGGACGAGGACTTGCTTGGAGGGATGCTCCTCGCCGCGCAGGATTCGCAGCGCTTCGTGCGCCGCGGCGTGGACGTCCCGCCTCGTCACCGACGGGAGGGCGGACAGCCGCTCCCGAACCTCGGCCAACTCTGACGCGTGACTCGACGCGGCCGCGATCTCGTCCAGCATGTCCATCACCTGGCCGCGCTCCTCGAGGATGGGGGAGATGAACGCGTCCCACGCGGCTTTGCGGATTCCCTCCACGCGGTCGCGTTCGCCCGTTTCGGCCTCACCCAGCTCGAGGTCAGAGGCGACGCGCTGCTCGATCATCCACGCGCGCATTTTGTGGAGGCAGTCGAATTCCTGTTCCCAGGCGAGTCGTTCGGGAGTCTTGTAACGTTCGTGCGAACCGCTGGTGCTGTGTCCCTGCGGTTGGGTCAGTTCGGTGACGTGGACGATCTGCGGGATGTGGTATTTGCGGGCGACCTCGGCCGCCTTGCGGTAGGTTTCGACCAGCGCGGGGTAGTCCCAGCCGTGAACCTGGTGGAGGTCGTAGCCGCGCTCGCAGTCCTCCTCCATGCACGGTTCGCGCTCGAAGCCTTTGAGGATGGCGAAGATGTTTTCCTTCACCATCTGGAATTGGTTGGGGACGGAGATGCCGTAGCCGTCGTCGTAGACGGTGATGACGGCGGGCGCTTGCAACACGCCGATGGCGTTGACGCTCTCCCAGAACATGCCCTCCGCGCTGGAGGCGTTGCCAATGGTGACCCAGGCGATCTCGTCGCCGTTGTGGGAAAAATTTCGTTGGGGCGGACCTGCGTTGTCCGCCCCCGCTGCGTTGTCCGCCCCTGCTGCGTTGTCTGCCCCTGCGAGATTCCGATAAACCACCGACGCGTACGCCAGCCCGACCGTGCGCGGCATTTGCGTGCCAGTCGGCGAGACATCGGCAGAGACATTGAACATCTCGGTTTGGACGCGCCACGACCCGTCGGGGTTGATGTAGCGCGAGCCGTAGTGACCGTTCATCGAGCGTCCGCCCGTGATGGGTTCGGCTTCGAGATCGGCGTGGGCGTAGAGTTGCGCGAACCATTGCTGGATGTTGATCACGCCGAGCATGAACATCCAGGTCTGGTCGCGGTAGTAGCCCGAGCGCCAGTCGCCTTTGCGGAAGGCGCGCGCGATGGCGATGTTCGCCAGTTCCTTGCCGTCGCCGAAGATGCCGAATTTCGCCTTGCCGCTCAGCACTTCGCGGCGGCCGATGAGGGAGGCTTGGCGGGAGGCGTATGCGAGGCGGTAGTCGTGGAGGATGTCTTCTTTTGGTTCGAGGGGGAGAGAGGGTTCGGAGGATGTTTTCTTTTTGGGCATTTCTCGCGCCTTTTTCAGATAAGGTATGTCTGATTATACCGAAGTGGAGTAAAAAGAGGGTGAGAGATGGTTGTTTGAGAGGAGATGCATAATAGAGACAATCACCCACATGGCTCTCTGAGATTGGATGGCTGGAATGGATAGCAATTACAAAAACATAGGATCTAAGATCCTAACTCTATTCAATTCCGATGTATTTCCTAATCATGGAAACTGCTTCATACTGTGTAACTACTATGTTCCTTAGTTGATCATTTTGTTCATCGGCTTGCAAGGCTTTATTAGTGAGAACATGGAGTACGGAAACCTCAAATTCATCTAGTCTATTTTCAAGTTGGGGTGGCAAATAGATACGAACTAAATCGTAACTTTGCAAAAAATTATTATGAGCCATCTCCAATCGTTTCAGGAAGGCATGATCTATGGATGAATTGGGTTGCTCATCCAAATCCAAGGCTATTTTTGCAATAGATTGCATTCTCTCTCCAAGCAAGCTGAAAATCTCAAGTTGTTTTCCTAGCGCAATTTCTAGCCTTTTGGCAGTGATATTTTGTTTGTGTATTAAGAAAGCTATATAGACTGAAGTTATTGAGACAGTTGCTGAAATTACAATTGCTACAATGGCAATAATATCCGATGAATTCATATGAGCCTCCTGATTTTGACGTATTCTAGCACAAGAGAAAATACGCAGAGGCAGAGAGGCAATGCGCCAGCACCCCGTCTCTCTCCCAACCAGCGTGGGAGAGGGGGAAACGGGGATGGTCAGCGGATGCTTCGCAAAATGGATTAGCGGATGGATGAGTCGCGGATCGTGAGTCGTCCCATCCGTTTACACCGCACCTGCGGTCGGTGCAGGTGTCCGCTAAAACATCCGCTGGCCGCTGCTCCCAACGAGCGCGGGAGAGGGGGGAACGGGAAGACCATCCACGAATAATTCACGAATAAACGAATGCAGACGGCGCGGTTCGGGTATTCGTGTTCAATTCGTGGATGGTCTATTTAGCAAACCCGCGACCTGTCCGAGGGAGAGGTCGCGGGTTGGGTTCATGCCGATTGGCTTTTACACCGTTTCCAATTGCACCAAGTTCAATTTGTCTCTCGCCACCCGCGTGGACAGGTTGAGAATCTCAATGCCGACCACGCGATTATCCTTGTTGAAATCAAGGATCACACCTGGCTGGACTTCTTCCGAGTCAACGATCTCGGCTTCGTCGAGGCGTAAATAAAGGGCGTCACTTTCCTTGTCAATTTTTAGTCTCATTTTGTCCTCGTCAATCTACGGTCAAAGAACAGGGTCACAATTCGGTTGGGCTGAACGTTCGGGTTGACTACAACATGTAAAATGCGCCCGTCACGTTCCTGGATGACTTTGGTGTAGTGCATATTACCGTCATCGCCTATGTGTGTTTCATCAGGGTCGTTCAATGCGCGCCACACCCAGTCTTCTGGAATCTTTCGCTCGGCGAGCATATCTCTGGCATGGATGGTGAAGTCAAATGGGGGCATGAGCGATTATTGTTATTGTAGCACAGCAGGAGATGTTTTTGGCAGAGAGGACGAGGACGGAGACGAACACGGGAGAAGGGGAAACGGAGATGGTCAGCGGATGCTTCGCAAAACGGACACCTGCACCGACCGCAGGTGCGGTGTTAGCGGATGAAGGAGTCGCGGATTGTGAATCATTTCATCCGTTTACGCCGCGTCTGGCGCAGTGTTCATGATCAATTTGTGGATGTAGTTTAGTACGCCTGCGACCTGTCCGAGGGAGAGGTCGCAGGTTGGTTTGTCTTGACGCATATACGCCAATGGCGTATACTCGTAATCAACCATGCAATTCATCGAAACCAGCATTTTCACCCGCCAAGTCACAGACCTGCTCACAGACGATGAGTACAGTCAATTGCAGGTTGCTTTGTCCGCGCGCCCTGATATGGGCGACATCATCTAAAAAAGCGGAGGCTTGCGGAAAGTCCGCTGGTCGCTGGCTGGACGCGGCAAGCGCGGCGGTGTGGGAGCGATCTATTATTGGGTCGCGGCCAAAGATCAGATTTTGATGTTGTTCCTGTATCCGAAAAACGTCATGGATGATTTGACGCCGCAACAGCTCAGGGTATTGCGTCAGATTGTCGAGAAGGAGTTCAAATGAAAGACGAACTGTTCAACGAACTGGCAGCCAGCATCCGCGAAGGTGGAAAGATTCTGCGCGGCAAGGCGAAGCCCGCTCGGACATTTGTCATCGAAGCGCCAAACGTGAAGGAAATCCGCGCCAGTTACAAACTTTCGCAAAACGAATTCGCCGCGCTGATGGGGATAAGCGTGAATACGTTACGCAACTGGGAGCAGGGACGGCGCGCGCCTGAAGGCGCAGCGCGGGTGCTGTTACAGGTGGCCGCGAAACATCCCGATGTGATTTGGGAGGTAGTGAAGGTACAATCGCTTGCGGCGTAGATGACTGCGCCAAATTCAATTTACCCTTCGCCACGCGCGTGGACAGGTCCAGAATCTCAATGTCAACAAAACCACTTCTCGTCTAACGCGGGCCATTCGTCCGATTGGTCGGCGCGCTCCTCCCAATTCTCTTTCCCGCTCCACGATTCGATCTTCAATTCATAGACGGACGTCCGCTTCAACTCCATCTCCGTGATGGGACGGTACTCGCGTCCCGGCTCCATTTCGGGGAAATATTTTTTCAGCAGGCCGTACAGCGCGGCGCGCTGCTCCTCGTCTGCTTCCAAGACGCGTATAATTGGACTCGATGTCCTCCATTCCCATCCCCGCCCGGGCCGAGTCGCATCCGCGTCTGCGCGCGCTCAATGTCTTGCGCGACCTGCCCCAGGTGGCGGACCTGATCGAGTTATGCTTCCACAAAAGCATGGACGCGGACGGCGAGAGTTACCTCCGCGAGATGCGCCGCGCCGCCAGCGAACCTTCCTGGTTTCGCTCGGCAGAGAGCGCCTCGTCCGTGCCGCTGAACGGTTTCGTCTGGGAGGAGAACGGGAAGATCGTCGGCAACGCCAGCCTGATTTCCTATCGCCACGACCGAAAAAGAATCCACATGCTCGCCAACATTGCGGTGCATCCCGATTTTCGGCGCCGCGGCATCGCGCGCGCCGTCACCGAGCGGGCGATGGAACAGGCGCGCCAGCGCGGCGCCGACGAACTCTGGCTCAACGTCCGCGACGACAACCCCGACGCGCTCGACCTCTACGCCGACCTGGGATTCGTGGAACGCGGCCGACGCGTCGCCTGGCTTTCGACCGAAGAACCGCGTCCGCTCCCGCCCTCGGACGGATTCGCCGTCCTGCCGCGCCGCCCCGACTTCTGGCCGCGTCAACGCGCCTGGCTGGCGCGCTCGTATCCCGACGAGCTGGCCTGGTACCGCGCCTGGGATTTCAAGCCGCTCGCGCCCGGCCTCTGGAACTGGCTTCACCTGCTGTTCGTGGACGTCAACCTGCGGCAGTGGGCCGCGACGCGGAACGGCTCGCTCGAGGCGGTCCTCGCCTGGATCTCCAACGGGACGCGCCGCGAACCGCTCTGGCTGGCCCTCGGCGCAGACTCGGCTCCCGAAGCCGCGACCCGCCTCCTCGTCCACGCGCGAAGCGAACTGCGCGGGCGGAGATTCGTCCTCGAGCATCCCGCCGGCCCGGCGGACGAATCCATCCGCGCCGCAGGTTTTATCCCGCAGCGGACGCTCGTCTGGATGCGCGCGGAGGGCGCGACGAAATAATTCCGCCTGCGTACATGAATCGAAAAGGAGCAGAAATGAATAAGTTCTTGATTCGCTGGATCGTAAACAGCCTCGCGGTCTGGGCCGCGGTGAGCGTCGTGCCGGGCGTTGCATGGACGAATGATTGGGTGTCGGTGATCGCCCTCGGTTTGATCCTGACGCTCGTCAACGCCATTGTACGCCCGCTGGCGAAGCTGGTGGGATGCCTGCCCATCATCGTCACGTTCGGTTTGTTCACGCTGGTGATTAACGCTTTCCTGTTCTGGTTGACCGGTTATATCGGGCAGGCCTTCGGCGTCGGTTTCACAGTGGGCGGTTTCTGGCCGGCGCTTTTGGGCGGTCTCGTCGTCAGCGCGGTGAGCATTGTGATGGGTTGGATCTTGCGCGATGATGTGAAGAGGAAGAGCAAGTGATCAGTGAGTAGTGATATGAAAAGAGGACGGTCTCGATGGAGCCGTCCTCTTTTTATTGGGAGGCTTGACCTGCTTACGCGTCGGGACTCGGCTGGCCGCTGGCCGCGTCGGCCAGGCCGGGCAGCCCGCCTGCGGAGGCGGCCATGCGCGCCGCACGGACGATGGCCTGCGCGACCGCTTCCGCCGCGTACGCGCCGACGGTGGACACATCCGCTTTTTTGCCGCCGGTGGCGAGGGCGAAGATCGTGTCGCCGTCCAGCATGGTATGCGCGGGGCGGATGGTTCGGGCGAGTCCGTCGTGCGCCATCTGCGCGACCTTCGTCGCCTCGGCTTTGGTGAAGTCGGCGTTCGCGGCGACGACGCCGATCACCGTGTTGGCTTTGGCGGCGAACGACAGGATGGTCCTGCCGAAGACGGTCTTCATCATTTTCAACGTGTCGGCGAAATAGCCGGACTGCCCGAGGCGGATGGGGCCGAGCTCCGCGGAGCGGAGGCCCGCGATGATCTGATTCGTCTCGGGGTCGATCACATCGCCGAAGGCGTTGACCGCCATCAGCGCGCCGACCACGACTCCGCCGCCGACTTCGAGGCTGGCCGAGCCGAGGCCGCATTTCATGGCCTGCTTCGGCCCGAACATCTTGCCGACGGAGGCTCCCGTCCCCGCGCCGAAGTTGCCCTCGGGCGGCGCGTCGGACTTGGCCGCGGCGGCCGCGCGGTATCCCATCTCCGCGTCCGGCCGACGGTCCGCGCGACCGAGGCCGAGGTCGAAGAGGATCGCGGCCGGGACGATGGGGACTTTGGCCGGGCCGGCGTCGAATCCGACGCCTTGTTCGTCGAGATAGCGCATTACGCCGGAGGCCGCGTCCAGCCCGAAGGCCGATCCGCCGGCCAGCGTGATCGCGTGGACTTTTTCGACGAGGTTGACGGGGGCGAGCAGGTCGGTCTCGCGCGTGCCGGGCGCGCCGCCGCGCACGTCCACGCCCGCGACCGCGCCTTTGCGGCACAGGATGGCTGTGCAGCCGGTCAGCGCGTCGTCGTCTTGCGCGTGGCCGACTTCGACGCCGGGGACGTCGGTGATGGAGTTTTGCAGTTTCATTTACTTCAGGCCGCGGGCAAGTTGCAGGAATTCCTGCCACTCCTCCTCGAAGAAGTGAACGGTGACGTTGTTCAGTTCGATGTGGTAGGTGGTTTCGCCGTCGGGTTCTTCGGCTTTCCAGGCGAGGTAGTTATCGGTCTCGGCGATGGTGTCGGTTTTCGGTTCGTTCGGGGACATGTCAGGCTCCTTTCGATTTTCGCAGTTTGCGGCGGATGGCTCTCAGCCACACATTGATACGGTCGAAGAGGCCGCGTCGTTTGGAGGCGGCAGAGCGCGGCTTTCTTTCCGGCCAGGGGTCCTGGTCGAACATTTTGCGGACGGTGTACTGTCCGAACAGCTGCAGGGTGGCGAGCATGGGCGCGGCGACGACCACTCCCAGCACGCCCAGCAGACTGGCAGAGACGATGGCGGCCACCAGCACCGCGGCAGGGTGGACGCGCAGGGCGTCAGCCATGACGCGCGGCTGGACGAGATTGTCGAAGATCTGGTCAATGAACAGGGCGACGAGGAACACCATCAGGGTATAGTAGAGCGGTTCCATCCCGAACAGTTTGAAGGGTTGGAAGAATGTAACCAGCGCCAGCGCGGTCCAGTTGATGGCGGGACCGACGTATGGGACGAAGCGCGCCAGCCCCGCGGCCAGCGCCAGTCCGATGGCGTAGCGGACTCCGAGAACGCTCAATACGATGAAGTAGATCGAGAAGGTGAGGAAGAAGATGATGATCTGTCCGCGCAGGAAGGCGTTCCAGATCCGTCCCAGTTCCTGTCCGAGACGGCGCAGGTCTTCGGAATAGCCGGGGATGTCCACTTTGAGGATGCCCTCGCGCAGCCCGTCGCTTTCGGCCAGGACGAAGAAGGAGACGAGCAGGACGAACAGCGTCCAGCCGAGGAAATTGGCCGCGCCGCCGGCGACGGCGCTGAGGAGCGAACCCATGCGGCCAAAGATGGTCTGTCCCATTGTAAGCAGTTGGTCGCTGACCGAGCTCAGGTTGACGGCGCTGATATCCAGCCCGAATCTTGCGCCCCACGCGGCCACGTCTTCGATGATCGTCGGCAGTTTGTCGAGGCTGGATTGCACAAAGGCGATCAGGCTTTGCACCTGATTCATCAATCCCACGCCGCCGAGGGCGAGCAGGCTGAGCAGGACGACCAGGATGACCAGGAACACGATTCCCACCGCCGCCCGCCAGGAAATGCGCAGGGAATGGCTGAGGACGCCCGCCACCGGATGAATGAGATAGGAAAATACAAACGCCAGCAGGAGCGGGCCGATGATGGTGTGAAAGCGCACCAATAGCGCCGCGACGATGGCGACGAAAGTGAAAGCCACCACCAGTTTCGTGGTCGAGTTCCACTGCGGGGAGGATGGAGGAGGGGTTTCTGCCATGGCTGATCGAAGTTTCAATTTCTTCCGGCGTGTTTTAAGAGAGGCGTTTTGTCCGGGAAAGCGTTGTCGGCTGCCGCGTCACGCTCACCCAAAATACTGCAACGCGAGGCGGAGGCGTTCCTCCGCATCCTGCGGCGCGTCCTTTGAAACGGACTGGATGGCGGACTGCGCCTCGACGACGGAATATCCCAGCGCGGCGAGCGCGGCGAGGACTTCGCTGTCCGCGTCGCTCATGGCCGCGACCCGCGCCAGCGCGTCGTCGGACTTGAGGCGGTCTTTGAGATAGAGCGCGATCTTCTGGGCGGTCTTCTTTCCCACGCCGGGGACGCGGCTCAACAGGTCGGGTTCCTCGCTGAAAACGGCGCGCTGAATGGCGTCCAGCGTGAGCGTGGACAGGACCGAGAGCGCGACCTTCGGCCCGACCCCGTCCACGCCGAGGAGGGTAACGAACAACTTGCGCTCTTCGGCGGATTCGAACCCGTACAACGACAAGTCGTTTTCACGGACGCTGAGATGCGTGTGGACGAAAACCTTGTCGCCCACCGACAACCTGGCCGCGAGGCCTTTGGGGACGCTGACGCGCAGTCCCACGCCGCCGACGGCAATGACGAGGGAGTTGTCTTCTTTGTGCTGGAGTTCGCCGAGGAGGGAGGAGATCATGAGTCTATTTTAACCGCAAAGTCCGCCGATGGCGCGAAGACATTGGGACTCGTTTTTTCAAAGACAACCCGGCCTCCGGCCCAGACAAGGAAACTGGTAAAATGTCAAAATAAGCCGCAAATCCAGCAAAACCGAATTGGATGAAGCCCGATCGTTCGCGGCAAGAAAAACGGCGTTTTTCCACACGCCGCGTCCTCGGCCTTGAAAGTCCCAGCCCCTCCGCCAAACCGCCACTCCATGCGTCGACTCTCCTTCATCCTCCTCATCGCGTTCCTGCTCGCCGCCTGCGGAGGACGACAACCCGCCCCAACCGCGGTGCATGGACTCCCGTTCATCATCGTCACCCCGCGCGGACTGGCCTCTCCCACGCCCACGCCTTTCCAGCCCGCGCTCGCCACACCCTTCCCCACCATCTCCGCGGAGACGTTCGCCACCCCGCTCCCGCCGCTGGTCATCTCGACGGAAGCCGCCGCGCTGCCCACGCCCGCGCCGGCCGTCCCATATCCCAGCGCGGCGCCTCCGCCCGCCAACATCGCGGACTACCCCGACACGGTCGCCTTCCTCCTCATCGGCTCGGACAAACGTCCGGGCGGCACGTTCCGCACCGACACTTTAGTCATCGCCATCCTGCGTCCAAAGGATGGACAGGTCTCGCTCATCTCCATCCCGCGCGACCTGTGGGTCTACATCCCCTCCTGGGAAATGCAGCGCGTCAACACCGCGTATCAACACGGCGAGTTGAACGATTATGCCGGGGGCGGCGCTCAACTGCTGAAAGACACCATCGAATACAACCTCGGCCTGCACATTGACCATACCGCCATGGTCGAATTCGACGGCTTCCGCCGTATCGTGGACACCCTCGGCGGGATCGACGTCCCCGTGGCCTGCGCCTACACCGACTGGCGGCTCATCTCTCCCGAACTCGATCCCGAAAACGAAGACAACTGGTTTCTCTACACGGCCGGTCCCGGGCTGATGCACATGGACGGCGACCTGGCCCTCTGGTACGCGCGTTCACGCTCCAAGTCCAACGACTTCGACCGCGGCCGCCGCCAGCAGGAAGTCCTGCGCTCCATCTACGCCCGCGCGTTGACCGGCGACGCGCTGACGAAGATCCCGCAGCTCTACGCCGACCTGAACTCGCTCGTCGCCACCGACCTCGGGCTGGCCGACCTGCTCAAACTGGCGGCGCTCGCGCCGGGACTCTCCAACGCCGACATCCGCAGTTACTACATCCGCCCGCCCATCGTCACTTCGTGGATCACGCCAGGCGGCGCCTACGTGCTGCTGCCCGACCAGGCCGCCTTGCAGGGACTCGTGACGCAGGCGCTCACCGCCTCGGCCGCGGCGGCCGTCAACGAGGCGATCACGGTCGAGATCCAGAACGGGACGCCCAACGACGGCTGGGACGCGCTCGCGGCCTCGCGTCTCAACTACGCGGGCTACGCCGCGCGGCTCGCTCCCGCCGACCGCCGCGACTACGCCGCCACCATCCTCGTGGACCTTTCCGCCGCGCAGGATTACAACCGAAGCGCGCTGCTGCTGAACGCGCTGGGGTTGATGCCCAACCGTCTCGTGTCCCTGCCCGACCCGAACAGCCCCGTCCAATACCGCCTCATCCTCGGCGCGGATTATCAGCCGTGCTTCCAGCCGGAGGCGCTCTCGCCGTAGCCGGCCGCCGGAACGCCGAATCTTTGCTTGACATTCCCCTACCCCTCAGGTACAATGCGCTTCGCCTAATTACCGGGCCTGTAGCGCAGTTGGGAGCGCGCCTCAATCGCACTGAGGAGGTCAGGGGTTCGAATCCCCTCAGGTCCACCTGTTCAGTGATTAGTAACCAGTTATCAGTAATCGGTCACTGAACGCTGTCCGCGAAAAACTGAACACTGGAAAGCCCGGGCCCATAGCGCAGTTGGGAGCGCGTCTCAATGGCATTGAGAAGGTCGGGGGTTCGAATCCCCCTGGGTCCACAATTTGGACGTTGGAGAACGCCCGCTCGAGCAGGAACCGAAGAGACGTTCTCCAACGCCGACAAAGGTCACGGCAGGAGTAGTAGGTCATCCCGTCAGCGAGAAGGGACAGCGAGGTGGAAGCCCTTCGGTGTGTCCACGGGAACACATCCCCTGAGGGTAAGACTGAACTCGCCCGCTTTCCCGCAAGGGAGACCGCGTTGGTGAAAAAAGTAGTCAACGCCGGGTTGCCCGTTATCGCAGATCAAAGAGCGTTGGTTAGTCAAATAGTCACGTAGTCGCTTGGTCAACGGACAATAAGACCATGCGACCATTGGATCAGATGACTGCCAGACGAAACCGGGTGGCACCGCGGAGCGACAAAGGTCCTTCGTCCCAGAGTGGATGAAGGAATTTTGTTTTTTTAGCAGGCAAGTCAAAACCGGGCGTTCCCGGCATGTGAAACCTGATTCGACGAGGTCAGAATGGCTGCAACAAAAAAGAAAACTGCAAACAAGAAGACGGCCGTCAAAAAGGCGGCGAAGAAGAAAGTCGTTGCGAAAAAGACGGTCGCGGTAAAAGAGACTTCCGCGAAATCGCCCGCCAAAAAATCGGCGGCGAAGAAACCCGCGCCGAATGCGAAAATGACGACGGCGAAAGTCGCGGCGCGGAAACCCGTCAGCAAGACGAGAGCGGTGAAAACTGTCGTTAAAAAGAAGGCCACTCCCGCCAAAAAATCGGCGGCGAAGAAACCCGCGCCGAAAGCGAAAACGACAACGACCAAAGTCGCGGCGCGGAAACCCGTCGGCAAGGCGGGGACGGCGAAACCTGTCGTGAAGAAAAAAGCCGGGAAGGCCGCGCCCGCTGAAACGTCGAGGGCGAAGCGGACGAAGCGCGTGACGGCGATCGCGCCCGCGCCGCCGAAGGCGGTCATCCCGCACGTGGACGCGGTCCGGGCAGTCATCAAAAAATTGGAGTCGCCCAAGTCCGTCGTCCCCGTGAAAAAGGAAGAGATGCCCGTGGACGAGTCGCGCTATCGCCCGGATGCAATTGAAAAGAAGTGGCAGGAGAAATGGGAGGCGGATAAGTTGTATCGCTCGGCGGTTGACGAGAGCCGTCCCAAACATTACGCGTTGACGATGCTGCCGTATCCGAGCGGCGACCTGCACATTGGGCATTGGTACGCGATGACCCCGTCGGACGCGCGGGCGCGCTTTATGCGGATGAAGGGTTTCAATGTGTTGTTCCCGATGGGCTTCGACGCGTTCGGCCTGCCCGCCGAGAACGCCGCCATTAAAGACGGCATCCATCCGATGAAGCGGACTTACGCGAACATCGAGCGGATGCGCTTGCAGATGCGTTCGATGGGCGCGATGTTCGATTGGGAGCGCGAGGCGGCGACCTGCGATCCCGAATATTATCGCTGGACGCAGTGGTTCTTCATCAAGTTGTACAAGATGGGACTGGCGTATCGCAAAATGGCGGCGGTGGACTGGTGCCCGAATTGCAACACTACGCTGGCGCGCGAGCAGGTGTGGGGCGATGACCGTCACTGCGAACGCTGCGGCACGCCCGTCATTAAGAAGGATCTGGAGCAGTGGTTCTTCCGCACCACCCGGTACGCCGACGAACTGTTGAACTTCGACGGGATTGACTGGCCCGAGCGCGTGAAGACGCTGCAAACGAACTGGATCGGACGCAGCGAGGGCGCGGAAGTCCAGTTTCCAGCGATCGGCAATCAGTCGTCAGCGGCTGACGACAAGGTGACTGTGTTTACGACGCGGCCCGACACGCTGTGGGGCGCGACGTTCATGGTGTTTTCTCCCGAGCATCCGCTGGTGGACAAGGTGACTACCGACGCGCAACGCGCCGAAGTGGAAGCGTATAAGGCGCAGGCCGCGCGTCAATCGGACATCGAACGCGAAGCCGCTGACAAGGAGAAGACGGGCGTCTTCACCGGCGGGTACGCAATCAACCCAGTCAACGGCGAGCGCATCCCGATCTGGATCGCGGATTATGTGTTGATGAGTTACGGCACGGGCGCGATCATGGCTGTCCCCGCGCACGACGAGCGCGATTTCGCGTTCGCTAAAAAATATGGCCTGCCGATTATCGAGGTGATTCGACCCGAAACCCAAAACGCAGGGGAGGACGGGAAGGAACTGGAAGAAGCCTACGACGGCGCGGGCGTGATGGTCAACTCCGGTCCGTTCAACGGGACGGAGGTCAACGAAGAAAAGGGACGCAAGAATCCCGGCATCCGCGCGGTGATTGACTGGCTGGAGCAAAAAGGCATCGGCAAAGAATCGGTCAACTATCGTTACCGCGACTGGCTGATCTCGCGCCAGCGTTATTGGGGCGCGCCCATCCCGATGGTCTATTGCGAAACGCACGGATGGAATCCCGTCCCCGAAGACCAGCTGCCCGTCGAATTACCCGAGGATGTGGAATGGCGTCCGACCGGCGAAAGCCCGCTGAAACTGCATCCCACGTGGAAGAATACCGCCTGTCCCGTTTGCGGCGGTCCCGCCACGCGCGAGACCGACACAATGGACACCTTCATGTGCTCGTCGTGGTATCACCTGCGTTACCTGAGTCCGCATTACGACAAGGGGCCGTTCGACGAGAAGGAATACAACTACTGGATGCCCGTGGACACGTACACCGGCGGCATCGAACACGCCACCATGCACCTGCTGTACACGCGCTTCTTCCACAAAGCCATGCGCGACGGCGGCGTAACCGAGGGCAATGAACCAATGCTGCAACTGCGGAATCAGGGCATGGTGCTGGGCGAAGACAACGACAAGATGTCGAAGAGCAAGGGCAACGTCATCGCGCCCGACCTGCTGGTGCGGCGCTACGGCGCCGACACAGTGCGCGCCTACATCATGTTCTTCGCGCGCTGGGACTTGGGCGGACCGTGGGACTCGCAGGGCATCGAGGGAACTGCCCGCTGGATCCGCCGCGTGTGGACGCTGTTCACGGATCCGACTCCGCCGAAGGCGGGCGCGGCCTACGACGGGCGCGGCCTGCGCCGCCGCGTCCACCAGACCCTGCGCCGCGTGACGCACGACTTCGAGAATTTCGAGTTCAACACCGTCGTATCCTCGTTGATGGAACTGTTGAACGAGATGCACAAAGCGCGCGAGGCCGGCGCGGCCGGCTCTTCCGCATGGGACGAAGCGCGGGAGATCTACTTGAAGATGATGGCTCCCGTCGCGCCGTTCATCACAGAGGAACTATGGGCGCGCCTCGGCAAGCCGTACTCCATCCACCAGCAGAAATGGCCGCAGGTGGACGAGGCCGCCGCGCGGGAGGACGTGATCGAGATCCCCGTGCAGGTCAACGGCAAGGTGCGCGACCGGATCGTCGTCGCCGCGGACGCGGGCGAGGAGGAGGTCAAATCCGCCGCGCTGGCGAGCGACCACGTCCAGAAATTCCTGGAGGGACGCGAGCCGAAGAAAGTGATCGTCGTCAAAGGAAAGATGGTAAGCGTGGTGGCGTAGTCTGACCATAAAAGCCCCCGGGCGCCTGCTCGGGGGCTTGCGTTTAGGCGGATCATCCGGCGTTGAATTCCAGGAGACGCCAATGGTGTTTGGATGGATAATAGACCAGCCGGGCATAACCAGTATCGCCGAAGGCAAACGACAGGCCCTGCTGGTCGGGGGAGGGCGGCGTTCCGACGATCGTTTTCAGGGCAGAGTTGAGAACTCCTCCATGCGCGACTACCAAGTAATTGCCGGGGCCGTGGCGGACCATCTTTTCCACCGCCCTTGCCGCCCGGATATAGATTTCCCATTCGCTTTCACCTGTCCCACAAAATGGCTGGTAGGGATTGCGAAAAGCCGGTCTAGGATACTGTTCGGCTGCGGCCTCGCGAGACATACCCGCCAGAGGACCGTTGTCAATCTCCATCCAGTCGGGATCGGTCTCAATTGGAACATTTAATGCCGCGCCGATGATTGTCGCTGTTTCGTGGGCGCGTTGAAGGGGGCTGGACACGATTCTGTCAAAGCGAAAACTGCGCGTGAGAAACTCCCCGACACGGGCACGGACCTGGGAGCGTCCGACATCTGTGAGCGGGGAATCGTACCGGCCTTCGTGGACGCCTTCATCATCCGCGCGAGAACGTCCGTGCCTGAGAAAGGTGATGTGAATCTCGTCCGTCATTTTTTCTCCCGTTGAGGCTCGCAATCCGTCTTCGCGGAAGGGACGCGCCGTCAGCCCGCCGCGTGACTCTCGGACAGGCCGAATCTCGCCGCGACCTCGTCGAACGATTCCCTGTCCGAGAGCGCCAGCAGGGTGTCGCCTTCTTGCAGCGCGGTTCCTCCGCTTGGCAGCATGAAGTCGTTTTCCCTGGCGATCAGGACCACCAGGAAGTGTTCGGGGAGTTCCAATTCGACGATGGCTTTCCCGGCCATGGTCGAATTGGGCGGTATCAGCAGTTCCTTGAGTTCGCTTTTAAATCCACCTACGGGCGTGTATTCGATGGGATAGGTCCGCCTGCGCGTCATGGGCGCGTCGACTCCCAGCCATTTCGCGACAATGGGAATCGAAGTGCCTTGTAATAACACCGAGTTTAGAACCACGAAAAAGACCACGTTAAAGATCAAGTCGGCCTGCTGAAGTTTGGCGAGGAAGGGAAAGGTAGCCAGGATGATGGGAGCGGCGCCGCGCAGACCCACCCAGGAGATGAACGTCTTTTCCCGCCAGGTCAACGCGCTTGGGATCAGGCCGATAAAAACGCTGACGGGGCGGGCGATAAACATCAGGAACGCCGCGATGAGCATCCCAATACCGATGATAGGGACCAGGCGGGACGGGAAGACCAGCAGGCCGAGCGTCAGGAACATGGCGATTTGCATGATCCAGGCCAGCCCGTCCTGGAAGCGTAAAATACTCCGCTTGTGGATGAAATCGTGGTGACCCAGGACGATCCCGGCCAGGTAAACCGCCAGGAAGCCGCTGCCGCCGATCAAGTCGGTCAACCCAAAGGTAAGAAACACCAGCGCCAACATCAGGACGGAATAAAGGCCTTCGTAACCCAGTTTCAGGCGGTTGACCAGGAACAGGATCGCCCGCCCCATGACGTATCCCAACGCCGCTCCAACCAGCATTTGCTGGATGAAGAACCGGATCAGGCTCAGCGGCGACAAGTCGGGCTGCGTGATCAGCTGGATGAGGCCGATCGTGAGGAATATCGCCATCGGATCGTTGCTGCCCGACTCCAGTTCCAGCAGCGACTTGATCCTGCCTTTGAGACTGATGCCTTTGGAACGCAGCACCGAAAAGACCGCGGCCGCGTCCGTTGACGAGACGATCGAACCGAGCAGCAGTCCTTCAACCAGCGACAGGCCAAGCAGCGCGCCGGCAAAGAGTCCCACGATCAGCGCGGTGATAAAAACCCCCAGCGTGGAAAGGAGCAGGCCCTCCTTAAGCACGGGACGGATTTGATTCCATTCCGTGCTAAGCCCTCCGAAAAACAGGATCAAAATCAGGGCGATAACGCCGACGATCTGCGCCAGGGCGGGATCGTCGAAGTAGATGCCGCCCAGACCGTCGGAACCCGCCAGCATTCCCAGGATCAGGAACAACAAAAGCACAGGCACGCCGAACCGGTCGGCAATTTTGCTGACGAGCACACTGATCAGCAATATGACAGAAGCGCCGATAAGCACGTAATTATCCATAGTCTGTGGTCATGTCTCCTATCCGCTGCCCGGCGGCGGATCGTCCCATTGGCGGCTGCGCGCCATCCGCAGCGAAGCCGCTTCGCCGGGGACGCGCCAACGCCGGCGGTCAAATCCCCGGGATGAATTTAGAAATTGGACGTCCGCGGCCCATCCACAATGGCTCGGCATATTTTAACATGAATCCGGGATGCGGTCTTTATGGTTCTTCCGTCGCTCGGCTGTACGCCTTGACGGCTTGCCGCTGCAAGCGCAGCAGTTCCCCGATTGATGAGAAGATTGCTTCGACGCTTTTGGCGTCTCGCAATGCCGGTGAAAAGCGTTGATTGCAACAAAGTATCCATGAACGGGGGTTCGCCCTGAATGATGAAAATTTGGAATTCCGAAGTTCTATTTCGGGAAGGCCGCAAGTAGAACTTGTGGAATCCTTTTTATTTTTAGTCGGAGTCCCAACGTCCCCGTTGACGCAAACAGAACGCCGCCCTTCCGAAGAGGGGCGGCGCCTGTTTGCGCTGTGGCGTCCTTGCTTACTTGAGGAGGGATGCCACAGCGCTGGGTTGCATACTACTATCCATGTTAGACATCACCTCCTCCTTTCTAAAGGATGGCTCCGCTTTTCATCCCCCAAACGATGATGTGAGTATCGCGCACTTCAATTCGGATGTCAATACTTAAACTACACAACCCTCACCGTTGACCCCCGCTCGGTTTTCTCCACCTCGATCCGCGTCGGGAAGGCGTCCTTCAACTCGTCCAGATGCGTGACGACCAAAATCTTCGCGAAGTCGCCGCGCACGGTGTTGATGGCCTCGACCAGTCTCTGCCGCCCCAGCGCGTCCTGCGAGCCGAATCCCTCGTCAATGACCAGGGTTTGCAGGCGCGCGCCCTTGCGTCTCGCCAGCACTTCGGACAGCGCGATGCGGATCGCGAAATCAATACGAAAAGCCTCGCCGCCCGAATACATCTCGTAATCGCGCAGGCCCGCGCCGTCGCTGATGAGGATGTCGAGCGTCTCTTTCAGGTCGTCGCGCTTCTTGTTTTTATACTCGGCCTGCGTCGCAAAGCGGATGGACATCGCCCCGTCGCTCAGGCGTTCAAGCAGGTTGTTGGCCTTCGCCTCGATCTGCGGGAGCGCCTGCTCGATCAGCAGCGCGGGGACGCCGTTCTTGCCGAAAGCGTGTTCCAGCGTCTTGAGACGCGCCGCCTGCCGCGTCGTCTCCTCGCGTTCCGCTTCGAGACTCTTCCGCCGCGTCCGCAGCGACCCCAGCACCTCCACCAGTTGACGCGCCGCGCCGACCTCCTGATTCTTGCGATTCTCGTCCTCCTGCAATTTGAGCAGCAACGTCTCCGCCTCGTCCAGGCTGACGGCGGGCTTCTTCGCCTCCGCCGCGAATCTCCCGCTGGCGAGGAGCGACTCTACTTCCTTCAACCGCGCCGCGCCGACCGCTTCCCACTGCTGGACGGCGGCCCGCGCCGCCTCGATCCGTTCCGTCCACTGCGCGATGGAACTGGACAGCGTCAGCCGTTCCCGTTCCGCGTTCGACAGTTTCGCGCTCCGCGACTCCGCTTCCGCGGCCGCCTTCGTCAACTCGTCCATGCGGGACTTGTTGGCGCGGAAACGGTCGCCCTTTTCCTTTCCATCCGCCTTCAACTGCTTCAGCGTGGACTGGCGGTGTTTCTCGCTCAACTCCTGTCCGCACAGCGGGCAGACCGCGCCCTCGGCGGATTCCAACTGGTCAATGCGCGCCTTGAGATCGTCCATCTCCAGTTTCCGCAGCTCGTTCTCCGCCTTCAACCGCGCCGACTCCTCTCGCGCCGCGTTGCGCGCCTCCTCGATTTTGCTTCGTTGCGCGAGTTTTTCTTCCGCCTCTGTCAATGTCTTCTTCGCGCTCTCCATCTGATCCGTCAGTCCACTGATCACTGAAAACTGATTACTGATTACTTTTTCCTGCTCTTTCAACCCCCGCAGTTCCTCCTCCAGCCGCGCCTTTTCCGCCGCCAATTCCTCGTTCAACTCCGAGGCGGCCTTGCGGATGCTCTCCAGCGCGGCCTCCTGCGTCTTGCGGGACGCGGCCAGCCGCTTCAGGTCGGCTTCGAGCGACTGCAATCTCTGCCTGCGCGGTTCCTCCTCCGTGAGTTCCGCGTCGATGTCCGCGATGCTTCGGTCAATCCCCGCCGTCTCGCGCTCGATCTCCTTGCGGCGTTCCGCGGCGCGTTCCTTGTACGTCTCCCAGATCTCCAGCCCCAGAATATTGGACAGCACAGCCTTGCGCTCGCTGGCTTTTTTCTGCGTGAACTCATCGGCTTTGCCCTGCAAAATAAACGACGCGTTGACGAAGGTCTCGTAGTCCAGCCGAAGCGTCTGCTCGATGCGGCTCTGCGTCTCGCGCGCGGACTTTTCCGTGAGCGGCCTCCACGCGCCCCCGCCCTCCTGCCCCCCGTCCCAGATCTGGAACTCCAGGACGGCCGTCTTCCCGCGCGGCGACGCGCGCTGCACGCGGTAGATATTCTCTTCGTAGGCGAAAGTCAGCGCGGCCTCGGCGGCCTTCGACTGCAAATTGACGAGCGCGTCCTTGTCGCCGCCGCGCGCCTTCCCGAACAGCGCCCACGTGATCGCGTCCAGCAGAGACGACTTGCCCGCGCCGTTCTGTCCCGAAATGCAGGCCAGGTCGAACGACTCGAAGTCCAGTTCCGCCGCGTCGCGGTACGAAAGAAAACCAGAGATGCGTAATTTGAGGGGAATCATCGCTCGAATTATACCCGCGCGCTTTTACAATAGGACTAGAACGACGCTTGCATTTGCTGGCATGAAAACAAAAAGGACTCCGCAAGTTCTACTCGCGGCTTTCCCGAAGTAGAACTTCGGGATTCCGATGAAAACTCTCAGACTTTGAGAAGACCATTTGCAACAGAGCAATCGCTATTTACCAACCATCCCATCCCATGTTATCATCACCCGCATGGACGATCCCATCGCTGTCCGCGCCCGCCGACGCCTCACTCTCATCTACGTCATCCTCGCCACCATCCCATGTTACTGCCTGGGGGCGCTGGCTATCGCGAGCGCGCCCGGCCCGCGCGCCGCGACGCCCACCGCGACGAAAACCATGACAGCGGCCCCCGTCGCCTCCTCAACTCCCACCGCCGAGCCAGACTTCAGCCCGACTCCATCCTACCTGACAGCCATCGCGCAGACCCTCACCGCCCTCCCCACCATCACGCCCTCCGAGACGCCCTTCGTCTTCATCACGCCCACGCCGTTCCTGCCTCCCACGCGCACGTGGACTCCCTCGCCCACGTTCACCAACACCTGGACTCCCCTGCCGACCGATACGCCGACCATCACGCCCTCGCCCACCGTTACCGACACTCCCACCGCGACGCCGACCGCGACCGCCACCAGCACGCCGACGCCGACACTCACAATTACAACCACGCCTCCCACGCCGTGACAGACATCCTCCCCTTCCTCAAATCCCTGCTTTCCACCGCTGGACTTTCCGGTCACGAATCCCCCGCGGCGGAATTGATCCGCGCCCGCTGGAATTCCCTCGCCGACGAGACGCGCCTCAGCCGTCTCGGTTCGGTCCACGCCCTGAGGCGGGGGACCGCGCCCGAGCCGCGTCCACGCCTGCTGCTCTCCGCGCACATGGACGCCATCGGCATGATGACGGCGGGAATCGAAGACGGCTTCCTGCGCCTGACCAGCGTCGGCGGCCTCGACACGCGCCTCCTCCCCGGCCAGCATGTGACCGTCCACGCGCGGCGGCCCCTGCAAGGGATCATCGTCGCGCGTCCGCCCGCGCTCATGTCCGACGAGGCGAGGAAGAACGCGCCCAGCTGGAACGACCTGCTCGTGGACCTCGGCCTCGCGCCGCGTCGGGTGAGTCAACTCGTCCGCGTGGGCGACCTCGTCTCGTTCGCGAACGAACCGCTGGATCTGGCCGAGGGCATCGTCAGCGGACACTCGCTCGATAACCGCGCCTCCGTCGCCGCGCTGACCCTCGTCCTCGAGACGCTGCAGTCCGCCCGTCACGCGTGGGACGTGTGGTGCGCGGCCACCGTCCAGGAGGAGGTCTCGTTCGCGGGCGCGGCCACATCCGCCTTCGGGATTCGTCCCGACCTTGCCGTCGTCGTGGACGTGACCTTCGCGCAGTCCGCGGACGCGAAGGGCTGGGAATATTTCCCGCTCGGCGGAGGTCCCACGCTTGGGATCGGCACGCACGTCCACCCCTTCCTTTTGGAGCGGTTGAAGGAACTGGCTGGAAAATTAGACATCCCGTTTTCCATCGAGCCGATGCCGCGTCACTCTGGCACCGAGACCGACGCCGTCCAACTCACCGCCGCGGGCATCCCCACCGCCATCGTCAGCATCCCCATCCGTTACATGCACACGCCCGTGGAAGTGGCCGCGCTGACCGACATCCAGCGCGCCGCGCGCCTGCTGGCGGAGTTTGCCGCGCGTCTCGACGAGGGCTTTTTGCAGACGGTGGTCTGGGATGATTGATCCCGCCAGCGAACCGCTGCCACAACTGGGGGAAGTTTCGCCGCGTTGGTTTCTGCGTCTCATCTTCATCCTCGCTTCGCTTTTAACGTTCTGGCTCGCCGTCCATCTCGGACAGGGCGGCGTACTTTTCGTCTTCTGGCGCCGCACCCTGCTCGTCTTCGCCGTCGCGGGACTCGCGCTCGCGTTTCTCCTCATCGCCTATTTTCTTGACCGCGAATTTTTTTTCACCGCTGTTGAAAAAATTACTTCGCTTTTTTCTATCGCGAATGACGCGAATAACGCGAATTTCGCCGCCGAAAAAAAAGAAGAATTCGCGCCATTCGCCCATTCGCGTTGGAGGGGGGACGCTGCAAAGACATCCCCATACCTTCGGATTCTGTTTTCTACCATCATCCTTGCTCTCTTTATCTTCCTCCTCCTCAGCCCTCTCTCCAAAACCTTCCAGCCTCTCCCCGCGCGTTTCATTCTCGTCTTCCTCGCCAGCCTCCTCCTCACATTTTTCTTTTCTACAAAAAACACATCTTCGCATTTACTCTGCGCCTTTCTCTTCACATCTTTACTGCTCTCTATTCTCTACTCTCTGCTCTCTTCCATTTCAGCGCTTTCCCTCTCTCCTTTCTCACGCGGCTGGTCCGAGGGGACGCGTTTCTATCACGCCTCGCTGCTCCTCTCCCAACGCTATTACGGACTCTCCCTCCCGCCCTTTTACCAGGACCTCAGCCGTTATGTCATCGAAGCGATTCCCCTCCTCCTGCCTCGTCCCTCGCTGTTCCTTGAACGTCTCTGGGAGGCCGCGCTCTCCCTCCTCCTCCCCGCGCTGACCTCCGCGCTCGTCCTCCGCCGCCTCGCGCCCGCGAAACAAAACCGCGCGCTGTGGCTCGCCCTCTTCCTCTGGGGGACGCTCTATCTGCTGCAAGGCCCCGTCTATTTCTACCTCCTCCTCGCCGCGATCCCCGTCCTGGCTTTCTACAATCCCAAAAAACCGCTCCCCTCTTTCATCGCGCTCCTCGCGGCCTCGCTTTGGGCGGGCATCAGCCGCGTCAACTGGATTCCCCTCCCAGCCATGCTCGCCATCGCGCTCTACCTGCTCGAAGTTCCCCTCCCGTCCCCCGTCCCCCGTCCGTCCCCCGTCCCCCGTCCGTCCCCCGTCCCCCGTCCGTCCCCCGTCACCCGTCCGTCCCCCGTCACCCGTCTCCTCTACCTCGCGCCTCCCGCGCTCTACGCCCTCCTCGGTCTCGCCGCCGCCTATGCCGCGCGTCAATGGTACTTCCTCATCTCGGACATCCCCTCCGCCATGTTCAACGCCGCGTTCTGGCAGGACCTGCTCTGGTACCGTCTCTTCCCCAGCGCGCTCCAACCGCTCGGCATCCTTCCCGCGGGACTTCTGATGACCGCGCCGCTCGCCCTCCTCGTCTGGGCCTGCCTCCGCCAAAACCGCTGGGACTGGATGCGCGTCGCGGGACTCGTCTCCATGCTGCTCGTCCTCCTCGTCGGCGGATTCATCGTCAGCGCGAAGATCGGCGGCGGAAGCAACCTCCACAACCTCGACGGCTACCTGACTCTCTCCCTCGTCGTCGGACTCTACCTCCTCGCCGACCGCTTCGCCCCCGACCGCGAACGGGACGCGCCGCCCCGCGCCTTTTCCCCGCTCGCGGTGACTCTCGCCGTCCTCGCGGCGGCGTTCTTCAGCGTCTCCCAGGTCTATCCCGCGCTCCCCTCCCTTGACCGCCGCGCGGACTCGCTCGCGCGTCTCCAACAACTCGTGGACGAGGCCGCCGACCAGGGACCAGTCCTCTTCATCACCCAGCGCCACCTGCTGACGTTCGGCTGCATCACGGGCGTCCCCCTCGTCCCCGAATACGACAACATCGCCCTGATGGAATTCGCCATGACCAACTATCGTCCGCTGATAGACCAGTTCCACGCCGACATTGCCGCGCACAAATACGCGCTCATCATCGCGCCGAACCCGCCAGGACAATTGAAAACCCAGGACGACGCCTTCGCCGAGGAGAACAACGCCTGGACCCGCCGCGTCAGCATCCCCATGCTCCGCTCTTACAAAGTCATCGCCAAATTTCCCGAAGGCGATTTTGTGGTTCTAATACCAGATGAGTAGAGAACAGAGAACAGTTCATAATGCGCCTCGTAACTGCCCATCTCGTAATCTCCAACCCCCAATCCCCAACCTCCAATCACTAATCACCAATCACCAATCTCCAATTACCAATTACCAATTACCAATTACCAATCACCAATCACCAATCACCAATCCACCACCCCCCCAACCGCCATGCCCACTCCCTCCCTCAAACTCCTCGAACGTCTCTGCAATGCCATCGCCGTCTCTGGCGACGAAGGCGAAGTACGGAAAATTGTCCTCGAACAGGTGAAGCCGCACGCCGACGACGTCCGCGTGGACGCGCTGGGCAATGTCCTCGTGCGGAAACGCGCCTCGAAACGGAATCCGCTCAAGGTCCTGCTCGCCGCGCACATGGACGAAGTCGGCTTCATGATCGTCGCGGACGAAGGCGATGGGTTCTATCGCTTCGACAAAGTCGGCGGCGTGGACGTCGCGTACGCAGCGGGCAAGTCTGTCCTCATCGGAAAAAAACGCATCCCCGCCGTGATCGGGATGAAGCCCGTCCATCTCAGCGACGAGGGCCCCGACCGCAAAGTGACGCTCGATTCCCTGCGGCTCGACACGGGCGGAAAGGGAGGCGCGCAGGTGGGCGACCGCGTCGGTTTTTCCACGAAGTTCCGCCGCGCGGGGAATTCGCTTTTCGCCAAGGCGCTCGACGACCGACTCGGCGTCGCCGCGCTGATCGAACTCCTGAAGCGCGCGCCGACGAACATCGAACTCCTGCTGGCTTTCACCGTGCAGGAGGAAGTCGGGCTGCGCGGCGCGACGGTGGCCGCGCACGCGCTCGCTCCCGACATCGCCATCGCCGTGGATTCGACTCCCGCCCGCGACCTGCCCGCGCACGACGGCCGCGAGCACTCGCTCTACAACTCGAAACTCGATCACGGCCCCGCCATCTACATCGCCGACGCGGACACCCTCCCCGACCGGCGGCTGGTCGAACATTTCGCGGCCGCGGGCGAAGCGGAGGGAATCCCGTACCAGTTCCGTCAGCCGGGCGGCGGCGGCACGGACGCGGGCGCGATGCACCAGCAGCGCGAGGGCATCCCGTCGCTCTCGATCTCCGTGCCTGGACGCTACCATCACACGCCGACCAGCCTCGCGCGCCTGAGCGACTGGCACAATACAATCCGATTGCTCCACGCGGGGCTGAGCCGGATGACGCGTTCCCTGATACAATCCAGGTGATGTCCAAAAATTCTGCGCCCGCCTTCCCCGATTTGACCCTGCTCGCGGATGTGTTCAAAAAATATTCGAGCGTCCAGGCGGCTTATCTCTTCGGTTCGGCAGTTGGTGGGAGAATGCACGCTGAAAGCGATCTCGACATCGCGCTGGCAGGATCGTCCGATCTACGCGCGCGTAAATTGGATATTCTCGCCGACCTGGCGCGGGTCGGTTTTACCAATATTGACCTGGTCATTCTCGACAGAGAAGACATTGTGTTGAGGTTTGAAGCGGTGAGGCAAAACCGCCTCGTTTATCGCGCCGAGGGATTTGACGCGGGCAATTACTATTCCCTGGTCTTGCGCCAGTATTTCGATTTCCTTCCGTATTTGAAAATCCAACGCGAAGCGTACAAGCGGAGGATTCAAGATGGTCAAAACCGAAGTTATTCGTAAGCGTCTCCAGAAATTGGACGAATATCTGAAGATCCTGCGCGCCATGCGATCTTATTCGCTGGAGGAATTTCTAGGCAATCCCAAATTCCTGTGACATTTACTTTCGCAGACGTTGGGCAAACGCCTTCCCGACGATTAGCGGATCGTTCAGTTAAGACCATGCACAAACTCATCATCCTCTTTGACCGTCCTGTCGACGCGGCGGGGTTCGCCTCCGGCTGGCAGACCTTCCTCCGTCTCGCCGAGCAGATGCCCGGCCTGCGCCGCGAATCCGTCAGCCTCATCGAGGACGCGCTGTACGTCGGGAGCGGGCCGCGCCCGTACAAGATCCACGAGTTCTATTTCGACGACCGCGCCGCGCTGGACGCCGCGCTGGCCTCCGCAGCCGGTCAACAGGCGGGCGAGTGGCTGCATCAATTTGCAGACGGAAAATTTGTCCTGCTCATCGCCCCGCACCAGGAAGCCACAGAAAAGGAATTCAAGAAGACAGTTACGCAGAAGAAGAAAGCCCGCGCGCGATCTGCCTGACCAGCCCCGGGCCGCGATACGCCAGCCCGGTATAGACCTGCACCAGCGCCGCCCCCATCCCGAGGCGGCGTTTCGCGTCTTCGGGACCCATGACGCCGCCCGCGCTGACGACGGGAATCCGACCGTCCACGCGCTTCACGATCTGACTCAACATCGCCTCGCTGCGGCCCGTCATCGGGCGGCCGCTCAACCCGCCCGCCTCGTCCCGCTGCGCGGACAGAAGCCCCTCACGCGCCAGCGTGGTGTTCGTCGCGATGACGCCGTCCATGCGCGTTTGCAGGATCACGTCGAGGGCGTCGTCCAACTCGGATGGGGTCAGGTCCGGCGCGAGTTTGACGAGCAGCGGAAGTCGTTTTTTGCAGCTGGCCTCCTCGAACTGTCGCTGGGCGTGGAGTTGGGTCAGCAGTCCCTCCAGCGCGGCGCGTCCCTGCAACTGGCGGAGTCCCACCGTGTTGGGCGAACTGACGTTAACCGCGATATAGTCGGCGTGCGACGCAAATTCCTGGAGCAGGCTGAGATAATCCAGCGCCGCCTCCTCGTTGGGCGTGGACTTGTTTTTGCCGATGTTGACGCCGAGGATCACATCCGAGCGCCGCGGCTTAAGTTTGAGGGCGCGCTCGAACAGGCTGGTCCTTCGGGAGGGACTCAGTTGTTCGCGCACAAAAACCGAACCGCGGCTGGGGAACCCCATGCGGTTGATGACGGCTTCATCCTCCACGAGGCGAAAGAGCCGCGGCTTCGGATTCCCCTCCTGCGGCAGAGGCGTCACTGTGCCGATTTCCACGTGACCGAATCCCAGCGCGCCCAGCGCGCGGACGGCCAGCGCGTCCTTGTCGTAGCCCGCGGCCAGCCCGACGGGATTCTTGAAATCCAACCCGAAAGCGCGGACAGGTTTATTCGGCGCTCGATACATGATTTCCAACAGCCACAGCGCGGGCGGAACGGACTGCGCGGCGCGCAACGCGGAAAGCGTCAACCCGTGCGCGGTCTCCGCTTCGAGGCGAAAGAGCAGGGGACGGACGAGGCGGCGATAGGTCACGGCACGCTGAACACCCAGAAATTATAATTGGCGCCAATGTACGAAGCGTATTCCTGCAACGTCCCGGCCGGATAGAGCGACTGCAGCAGGTTGAGCGTTTCCAGGTCGTCGATCTTCACCATGAAAACTTTCGGGCCCGGCGTTTCGAGCGTCTTCGCCAACTCCTCGCGCGGCACGGCAATGTCCGGTCCCGGCACGCCCGCCCAGATCGGCGGCAGGCGCGTGTCCACCCAATAGGGATACGGCACGATCCAGACGTTCTCCGCCGGCACGCCCCGCTGCATGGCGCTCTTCATCACCGCGCCCATTTCGGAGGTGTTCCATGAACTTCTGATGTATTGATCGTTGTATTGGCGGAAGACGAGATTATAGTTTTGGAGACTCGACGCGACGAAGAGGACGCCCGCCAGCGCCCAGCCCGCCGCGGCCCGCTTCTTCTCCGACCCCCAGGCGGATATCAGGCCATCCAGCCCGATCCCCACGAACAGGAAGACCGGCACGATGGCGCCCGCGGCGCGGTTCATGGACGGGTTCTCGACGGGGAAGGCCAGCGACAGAATGGACGGCATCTGCGTCAACGGGACGGAGACCAGGAGGACGAGGTCCTGCCACTGGCGCGAGCGGACGTAACGCGCCGTCAGCAGCGCGGCGCCCAGAAGGAACAGCGCGCCGCTCACCACGTCCAGCGCGGGGCGGTAAGGAATCGAGTGCACCCAGGCGTTGCCGTTATCCCAGTTGAATTGCTTCAGCGAGTTCCACAGGTTGCCGAGGAAAAGCTGCCAGGCCGGGCCGGGCAGGGGACGCTCCACCGAACCCAGGCGCGAGAGCGCGCGGAATCCGAATTTGTCGGGAAATTCGAGGGCGTAGCGCGCCAACGGGATGAAGATGATAAACGAGGTCAGCGCCAGCAGGACCAGCCAAAGCGCCGTCTGCTTGCGGACGGTCTTCTCGCGGACGTGGAGGAGGTACAAGCCGACGAGGATGACCACCACGAACGGCATGATGCGGAAGGGCGTATAACCGTTCAAGCCGAGACCGAGCGCCAGCCCCGCGAGGATGAAGTCGTTGCGCTGCTGTCGCCGCAGACCGCGGATGAGATAGTAGAGCGTCGGCGCGACGAAGAGCGGATAAAACGAGATCCGCAAGGCGAAGCGCTCGATGACGTTGGGCCAGTAGGCGATGCCCGCGAAAGCCACCGCCAGTAAGCCGATGCGCGGACTCCCCATCTCCTTGCCGAGCAGATAGAGATACGGGAGCATCGCCAGTCCGCCGATGACCGCCGCGACTTTGATGTCGAGGAAGGAGACGCCGAAGAACGGCGTGAGCAGCGCGGATAAATAAATGTACAGCGGCTCGCGTCCCGTGTTGCGCTCGAAGAAGATGGAATATTTTCCCCTGGCGATATCCAGCACGTCTTCCAATTTTTCGGCGTGGTCGCTCGTCATTTCAGGGACAACCGTGCTGAGGTGGTAGAAGCGGAAAAAGAGCGTGAGGACGAGCGCTCCCGCCGCGAGCGAGAACCAGAGAGCGGCGCGCCGGTCCCATTGGAAGCGTCCGAGCGAGGCGGCAAGCCGTCTCCAAAAGGACTGCGGCGCTTTCAGCCAGAAGGCGCGCAGGAACAGGATGAGCGTCACCGCGAGCAGGCCGAGATTGAGGAGCGTGAAGGTGTTGCTGGGCGTGTCGGTGATGAAGTTGCTCCCCATCATATAGAAGGCGGCTATGCCGTAGACGACCGCCAGGAGCAGCGCGAAGCCGCGAACCGTGAGCGGGTCGGTATGTTCTTCGGACGCGGGCAGGGGCGCGGGAGACAATTCCCCGCAGCGGAAGGCCCACAACGCCAGCGCCAGCGCGGCGAGGTACAGCGGGACGCCGACCAAAGCGCTGCGCATGGGCGGTTCAAAGAGACGCTGCGCGGTCAGGCCGAGGAACAGGGCGAGCAGGGAGCGCCAGGGGAACGCGAACCGTTGAAGGCTGAACGTCGAACGCTCAACGTCTGATGCGGACGCTCCTTCAACCGCCGGGGTTTCGATCAGGCTGGCGGTGTCGGCGTGTTGACTCCAGGCGCGCAGGAAGGCGGCGAAGGATTTCCAATCTTTGAAAATGGACTTGACGTAATCGAGGACGGTGGGTTCGTTCATGGACGGAGGACCGATGACGGGAGACGGAGGAAATGAAGATGGGGGATGGATGGCAGGGACTGCTCTCTACTTTACTTACTGCTCTCTATCTGCTGCTTTCTCGCAATGACAATGATACTCTCTCCCCAACGCATTGGGAGGAAGATGAATCCCGTGATGGCTTGGAATCCGCCGAGCGAGCCGAAGAACAATTTTTGCAGTTGCTTCGGAACGGCGGGCAGGTACGGCACGTCCCAGAATCCGTCCGCGAAGACGCGGCGCAGACTGAAGTTTGCCGCGCGAATTAAATTCAGCCATTCCTCGGGCGGTTTGAGGGAGATGTGCGTCGGGTCCTGGTAGCCGATCCACCTGTCGCCTTTCCACGGCTTCAGCAGGGAGGCGAGATTCGGCGTGGCGAGGATGAGCGTCCCGCCCGCTTCGGTGACGCGCCCGATCTCGGCGATGGCTTTTTCGGGATTCGGCAGATGCTCCACGATGTGCTTGATGATGACCACGTTGAACGCCCCGTCCGCGAAGGGAAGTTCCTGCGCGGAAGCCGTCATCAGCGCGGACGCGTCCACGACGGGCCGCGACTGTTTCACCGCCCAGTGATTCAAGTCCATGCCGAAGGTCTGGAACGAGTCTTCGAGCTGCGCCACGAGATGTCCCAGCCCGGAGCCGATCTCCAGCAGGCGCGCGCCGCGCCGTCCGTATCGCCGCGCCAGCGCGGCGTAGAATCGATTCGACCACCAATACTGGCTGTATTTCGCGAACGACACGTCCGCGTAGGTGTGGGTGGAAAAATATTTTTCGTCGAATGGCATGAGAGACGCCAGCGCGCTATGATTTTCGCGTCAACTTCGCGAACAACTTCTCGTACTCCGCCGCGATGGACTCGGGATCGTACATGGCCGCGAGTTCGGCCGCGTCGCAGCGATACGCGCCGCGATTCGCAAAGATTTTGAGCAGGGCCTCGGCCAGCGCGGGCGCGTCGCCAATGGGGACGACCTCGCCCATCTTGTGCATCTGCGCGGGGCGGCGCACACCGGGCAGCGCCGAAGCAATACACGGCACGCCGTTCAACATCGCCTCCACCTGCACCAGTCCAAACGCCTCGGTGGAATTCAAAGACGGCACGACCAGCGCGTCGAGGTTGGGATAGTACGCCGCCATCTGGACGGGATCCAGCACGCCCAGAAATTTCCAATGTCCGTTCGCTTCGTACTTCTCGATCTGGGGACGGAGCCGCTCGTAGTACTCCGCCTCGCCGATGACGTTCAAATGCTGACCCGCGTACAGGACCTGCGCGTCGGGATATTTCTCCAGCACGGCGGGCAGCGCCTCAACCAGGATCTCGACTCCCTTCTCGGACGCGAAACGCGTCGCCATGCCGATCACGGGACGGCGGACGCGCGTCTCGTGGGTCCGCGCGAAGGCCTCCACCGCTCCCTCGGCTGGGGGCGGCAGCTTGATCGGTGGCAGGATCGGGGTCAGTTTGTTGCGGTAGCGCGAGAGATACGGCGAGTGGTCGGCGTAATCCTGCGTGTACGTCACGATGTGATTCGACAAAATCCCCGCCATGTAATTTTGAAAATGGACGACGACATTGACGATGCGGTTGAAGAGTCCGGGCGGGAGGGTCAGGTCGCAGTGATAGGTGAGAACGGCGGGCTTGCCGAAGAGACGGGCGCGGAAAGCCACGCCGGGCGCGTCGAACTGCGGGAGATGGAGATGGACGACGTCGTGGGTCGCGACCAGTTTGGTCACCACCCAGCCGAAAGTCGGCGAGATGACGCCCTTGCTGATGCGCACCGCCACAGGGACGCGGATGATGCGGACGCCGTCCATCGTCTCCTCGCGCGGCAGGGACTTGTCGTACTGCGTGGTCATCACGGTCACTTCGTGGCCGCGCCTGGCGAAGGCGCGCGCCAGCCGCTCGGCGTAGATGGTCAGTCCCGAAGTGTGCGGACGGTAGTAAGTGAGAACGGTCAGGATTTTCATAAGCGGGGGGGATTATACCCTCACCGACGGGCATGACGCGTAGGGTATAATTTTCGCATGGAGAAATTGATCCACGACGCGCGGGAATTGTTCAACATCCATCTCATGGGGAGGCAAGTATTGGCGCTCGCCGCCTACGAGAAGGAACTGGCGTTGTGGAATCAGAAATTCAACCTGACAGCCATTCGCGACGCGGAGGGAATCCGCGTCAAACATTTCCTGGACTCGTTCTCCTGCGTCCTCGCCTGGAAAGCCAACCCGCCCGCGCGTCTCGTCGACGTGGGGACGGGCGCGGGTTTCCCGGGCATTCCCCTCAAGATCCTTTACCCGTCCATGCAGGTGACGCTGGTCGAATCGGTGGGCAAGAAGGCCATGTTCTGCCAGCACGTCATCGAATTGCTGAAACTGGACGGCATCGAGGTGATCAACGCCCGCGCCGAAACGCTGGGACAGGACGCCGATCACCGCGAAAAATATGACTGGGCGGTGGCGCGCGCGGTGGCGAAACTGAACGTGCTGGGCGAATACCTCCTGCCGCTGGTCAAGGTCGGCGGGACGATGCTGGCGCAAAAAGGCGAAAGCGGACCCGCCGAGGCGCAGTCCGCGGAAGGCGCGGTCAAATTATTGGGCGGAAAATTACAGCAGGTGATTCCCCTCAACCTGCCGGGCGTGGCAGAGGACCGCTATCTCGTCGTCATCCGCAAAGTCCACGTCACGCCGCCGAAATATCCGCGCAAAGCGGGACATCCCGCGAAAGAGCCGTTGTAATTTCAATACAGAACTCCGTTTTCTCGCAGAAAACGGGGTTCTACTTTCATCAACATCCCTCTTCCACTATCTTGATCTCATCCGGCTTGTTCGGCACGATGCACAGGAACTCGAACGGCTCCTCGCCGATGTTCTCGTAATAATGGATCGCGCCTTCCGGGATGAAGAGCGCGTCGCCCGCGCGGACTTCGTGGTCTTCCCCGCCAATGCCGACGCGGGCGCGGCCGCGCAGCACATATTGCTCATGTTCCACCGCGTTGGTGTGACGCGGCATCCCGCCGCCGGGCAACATCGAAAATTTCCGCAGGGCAAAGTTGGGGCCTTCCTGCGCGGAGATCAACACTTGAATAGTGGTGTCTTTCCCCGCGGCGACGTCTTTTTTCTCGACATCTTCAGCATGTTTGACGGACATTTTTATCTCCTTGTAATAAAAATCGCCGATTCGCGCCTGGGACAAACGGACAATTTGTCCTATGCTTCCACTTTCCCGTTTTTCACATGCCAGACCTTCGCGCTCTCCACAAATTCGGGCGTGAACATGCGCAGGTCGGCGGCGGTGAGCAGGGATTGTTCGGCCTGACCGAGATACTTCAACAAATCGGCGCGGCGCTGCAAGTCGAGTTCGGCCATCACCTCGTCGAGCAGGATGACGGGCCACTGTCCCGTGCGCGCCTGGATCCACGCGGCCTCGGCCAGTTTGAGCGAAAGCAGCGCGGTGCGGACCTGTCCGCGCGAGCCGTAGTCGCCGAGGTCAATCTGGTTGGCGAGGAAACGCATCTCGTCGCGGTGGGGACCGATCGTCGTCACGCCGCGTGAAATCTCCTCGGAGCGGAGTCCGCGCAAACGTTCAAGGAAGCCGCGTTCGACCTCCTTCAACGGGATGTTCGAACGGTCGGCCGGCGCGTCCAGTTTGAGGGCGATCTTCGGCAGCGGGTCGTAGGCGGGTTCGTAGGCGAGACGCAGCACTTCCGCGCCGCGCGTCAACTCGAGGTGGATGCGCGCCGCCTGCTTCTCCAATTCCTGGACGGCGGCGATGCGCCACTGGATGATCTGCGCGCCGAGCCGCGCCAGCGTCTCATCCCAGACTTCGAGCTGGTCCGCGTTTCCGCCGCGTTCGTTCAACGCTTTGAGCAGCGCGTTGCGCTGTTCGAGCGCCTTGCCGTAATCGGAGAGGACGCCCGCGTACGCGGGGACGGCCTGCGCCAGCGCGAGGTTGAGGTGACGGCGGCGCTCGTCCGGCCCGCCCTCGATGATCTGCGACATCTGCGGGACGAAGACCACCGCGCTGAACTTCCCCACCGCGTCGCTGGCCTGCTTCTTCACGCCGTCGAGGAGGATCTCCTTGCGGAGGCGTTGACCGTTGCCGACGCCGACGGGGTCGAGGATGAGGCGGATTTCGAGTTTGTGATTCCGCGAGCCGCGCGCGTATTCGCCGACGATGCGCGCCACCGCGGGCGAGTTGCGCGCTTCGAGGAAGTTGACCATCTGCCGGTCCGCGTTGGTTTGGAAGGAGGTCAGCGCGGCGAGGAAATAGACCGCCTCGAGGACGCTGGTCTTGCCCTGCGCGTTGTCGCCCACCAGCACAACCGACCGCCGCGGGACGTCCATGTCCAGGCGGGTGAAGTTGCGGAAGTTGGTGAGAGAGAGGCGTTTGAGATACACGGCGGTTGGAGATTGGAGATTGGTAATTGGAGATTGGATGAGGGATGGAGGCGAGGGCTAGAGGAGCATCTCCAACTCGATCTCATCGCGCAGCGGAATTCCGTTCTCGCCGATCAGCGGAATTTCGGGCTTTAGTTTTCGCGTTTCGTCCATCGCGTTGACGCGCAAGGCGCACAGTTGGAATCCGCGCTTCTGGTAAAACCCCAGCGCCCGCAGGTTGTCGTTCGTGGTGGAAAGATGCACGCGGCGGCATTGATTGGCCCTGGCTTCCTCGATCACTTTTTCGATCAGCGCCGTCCCGATGCCTTCGTTCTCGCGCAGGCTGTCCATCGAGACGATTTCGCAGTCGGTGTCTGGAAACGTGTAGGTGACGAGGCCGATCCAATCGTTGCCGTCCAGCGCGATGAAGCCGCTCACGTTTTCGGGATGGAAGACCGTCCCGTGCGCGACGCAAAACTCGTCGTCCCAACGTTCCTTCCAGAATTGGCGCAAGCGAGGCAGGTCTGCGGCGGTGAGGCGGTGAATGGCTGCCACTAGACCCGGTCCTCCTGCTCTTCCTCGGTTTGCGGAATCCAGACGCGCGTCGCGTGGTCGGTGAAAACGACTCCGTTGATGTGGTCAATCTCATGTTGGAAGATGCGCGCCAGCCATCCCGAGGCCTTGACGCGCATCGGCTGTCCGCGCCGGTTCAGACCTTTGACGTGTATCGCCTCGTGACGCTCCACCTCGCCGACGAGATTCGGAATGGAGAGACAGCCTTCCACGCCCGTCACTTTCTCGCTCGAAGCCTTGACGATCTCCGGGTTGACCATCACCCAGACCTTTTTCCTGGCTTCGTCCTCCGCTTCTTCGGACTTTTCGTTCTCGTAATACTCCACCACGATGAGCCGCTCCGAGACGCCCACTTGCGGCGCGGCAAGGCCGACGCCGGGCGCATCGCGCATGGTCTCGATCATGTCGTCCACCAGGGTTTGGAAAGTCTTATCGAAGGCAGTCACTGCCCGGGCTTTGCGGCGCAGGACCGGGTCCGGCAGGGTGACGATGGTTCGCAATGTCATAAGTACCTCTAGGAAATTTACCCACAGACAGTCTGTGATTTGATTCGGATTCCGATTTTACTCCGGTTGTTTCCGTTCTCTTTGTTCCTGTTGTTCGCGGCGGAATTCATCCGCGTTATTGTAGTACGTAGCCAACCACTCCGCCATACGTTCGCGTTCGGACGCGGCCAGGGCGGCGTTCTTGGCGGCCACGCGCGCCATGCGGCGGCGGTCAATATCCGATTGGACGGAGGGCGGATCGTAAACGTCTTGAAATTCCAGCTTCGATCCGCCTACGGTAATGTAGACCGTGCCATAGTTGAAAATATTTCCCAAAAAACCGACGCGTTCCGATTCGATGCTGAGAATATTTTCCAGCGAAGCGACGCGGCGTTCCTCCGTGCCGAAGGGCTTTTTGTCAATGTCTATGATCTGGTCCGGGGTCACGATAAAGATGTCGTTTTTCCAGTCCGCATATTGATAGGCCCACCATCCCCAAAAGGGGATTGAAACGACGGGGAGCGCCAGGATCAGAGAATCCACCGTCAACCCGCCCTGCAGGGAAATCAGCGTTTCCTCGGGGTGGACGACGAGGTAAATAATCCGGGCCAGCCACCCCGCAAACAGCGCAAACAGAATCAGCGAAGGAAGCCAGATCTGTCCGAAAAGCACGAAGCGGTGCTTGCGATAAGTGACGGTCTCGCCTTCCTCCAGCCGCAGTTTGAACAGGTTGGATAGAAGCAGGCGGATGACAGTCGGCCGCCGCATTCTTAAAGGCTTTGCCGACTCCGACTCGGGGGCCGGTTTCTCCGCTACAGGCAGGTCCAGCCGTTTGCGGATGGCGTCTCTGATGGCCTCCTTTTCCATGCTCAGAGAGCGCTCCTTCGTGCGCCTCCAATATTCCTCCACCACATGCGAGGCCTGGTGCGGATGAGACACATGATTGAACGGGATCTTGCCCACAAATGTGCGGACGATCACATGACCGTAATCGAGAAGCCGGCCGACGGCGTCCGTCTCCACCCCCACCGAAAGGATGGTGCTGAGCGGCGCCTCCGTGCGGCTTTCAAAAATGCCCACCACCTTCTCCAACCACACCACGCGCTGGTTGGTCACCATGTAATAATCGTTTCCCCAGTCCACGATCAGCCAGGCCGCCCAGGCCGCGATCGCCAGGAAAACCAGAAAAGCGAACGCCAACACCCACACGACCTGCGCCAACATGCCCCAAAGCGTCATCGCAATTGGGACAGCGAGCGCCGCAATCGGAAGCGCAAGCGCGCGCCACAGCAAAATGGGATGCTTGCGCGCCAGAAAATACACCACCTCGTCCGCGCGCACCCATTTAAAATTCAACTTCCTCCACAGGCGATGAGTCTGGATCGCCACGCCGAAATTCAGTTTCAATCTCGGAACGCGTTTAAATAACTCGTCGAACTTCCGATAATGCAGGCTCAGCAAACTTCCGTTACTGGTCGCGGAAATCGAAGCGGCGCGGACGCCTCCCGTAAAATACTCCTCCTCCCCAAAAAAATCCTGCGGCACAAGATTCGCCAGCACGCGTTTATCCTTGCCGCGCCCCCTCGTCACCTCCACCGTGCCGCGATAGATGGCGTAAAACATATCGCCGCGCGTCCCCTCTTCGATCAGCGCCTTGCCCGCTTCAAAAGGCTCATCCGTCATGGCCTGCGCCAGATCGTTCAGGTCGTCGTCCGAAAGCCCATGAAACAGGTGGATCTTTTTCAGAAAAACGATTCGTTCAGGAATGCTGCTCACAGACCGATTCTAGCACGGTTTACGGGTCGCGCACGATCGCGCAGCCGAACGCGGGGACTTCCGCCACCGGCGGCAGGCGGCCCGCCAGCAGCGCCTCCACCGCCTCCGCCGCGAAAAAACGCGTCGCGGCGCGCCGACGCAGCGAGACGTCGTCCACCGCGCCGCGATAGCGGACGACTCCCCCGCGGTCCATGACGAAGACCTCGGGCGTGACCTGCGCCCCGAACAGGTCTGCCGCCCGATGCCCCGCGTCTTTCAGGACCGTGAACGGGCCGCGGCTGCGGGAGGCGTTTTCCAACGCCGCGTCCGATTCGTTCGCGTTCGACGCGACCATCCACAGAAGCGCGCCCGCGCCCCACCGCGCGGACGCGGCGCGCAGGGACGCGTCCGTCCGCTCGACGTGGGGGCAGTCGCACGACCAGAAGTCCACCACGAGGATTTGGCCGCGGCAGTCGCCCAGGCGGTAGAGTCGCCCGTCGAGGCCGCGCAGTTCGAAGTCTGGCGCGAGGCGGTTGAGTTCCATGACGATCGATGAGCAACCAGGTTTCTGGCAGCAGCCTGGTTTTTAAACTTGCTATTTTTTCTTCCGTTTTGGTTTGGACGCGTCCGGCGGCGCGGATTGTAAAGCGGGAAGGTACAAGCGGCCCATGTATTCCTTCACCATGCGGCGGGCGCTGAACTGTGGCGTGATGGTGGCGATGGCGTTTTTGGCGCGCGCGATCCACTCGCGCGAAAGACCGTCGGCGCCGCGCTCGTGATACATCGGGATGATCTCATTTTCGAGAATCTCATAGAGGCTCTCCGCGTCGGCCTCGTCCTGGACTTGCGCGTCGAGGTCGGCGTCCTCGCCGATGGCCCAGCCGTTTTGACCATTGTAGGCTTCGCGCCACCAGCCGTCCAGCACAGAGAAATTAAGCGCTCCGTTGATGGCGGCCTTCATGCCCGAAGTGCCGCTGGCCTCCATGGGACGGCGCGGGGTGTTGAGCCAAACGTCCACGCCCTGAACGAGGTAGCGCGCCAGTTCCATGTCGTAATCTTCGAGGAAGACGAGCCGCCCGCCCGTCTCCGCTTTTTTGACGGTGCGGTAGATCTGTTGGATGAGTTGTTTGCCCGGTTCGTCGGCGGGATGCGCCTTGCCCGCAAAGATGATCTGGACGGGCATGTTGGGTTTGTTGATCAGTTCCAGCAGGCGCTCCACGTCGCTCATAATGAGTCCGGCGCGTTTGTAGGTGGCGAAGCGGCGCGCGAACCCGATGGTCAAGGCGTAGGGGTTGGCCAGGGCGCCCGCGGCGATCACCTGGACGGGGTGCACGCCCTCCTCCAGCCACTGGGCGCGGGCGCGTTCCCGCAGGTAGAAGGTCATTTTGCGTTTCAAGTGCATGCGGACAGCCCAAAATTCCTCGTCGGGGATCGCGTTCACTTGCGACCAGAGGTCGTGGTCGTCGAGGCGGTCGAGCCAGTCCGCGCCGAGGTATTTGTCGTAGAGCAGTCTCATGCGGCGCGCGAGCCAGTTGGCGGTGTGGACGCCGTTGGTAATGTAGGTGATGGGCGTTTCGTCTTCGGGGCGGTCTTTCCACAGGAAATGCCACATCCTGCGCGCCACGCGTCCGTGCAATTCGCTGACGGCGTTGCGGCCCTCGGCGCCGCGCAGGGCCAGGATGCCCATGCTGAAGGTCTCGCCCCAGGATTGCTGGTTGCGCGCCAGGTCCACGAACTGGTCGCGGCTGAGGCCGAGTTCGGGCCAGAGCGCGGCGAGATGCTGGTCGATGAGCCAGAGCGGGAATTCGTCGTTGCCCGCGGGGACGGGGGTGTGGGTGGTGAAGACGTTCGAGCCGCGCGTCTGGGCGATGGCTTCCGCAAAGGGGAGGCCGGCGGCCGTCAATTCGCGCGCCCGCTCCAAAGTCAGGAAAGCCGCGTGGCCTTCGTTCATGTGCCAGACGAGCGGGTTGTAGCCGAGAATTCGCAAGGCGCGCACGCCGCCCACGCCCAGCAAAACTTCCTGCGCGACGCGGAAGTTGAGGTCGCTCCAGTAGAGGCGCGCGGTGAGGGCGCGGTCGGCTTCGGAGTTGGAGTCCACGTTGGAGTCCAGCAGGTAGAGCGGGACGCGCCCGACGCGCACTTCCCAGATTTGCAGCGCCACGACGCGGTCGGGAAATTCGACCGCGACCGTGACGCGTTGGCCGCCGCCGCCGCGGACGGGCAGGAAAGGATGTTCGTTGATGTCAATGGGGTGGTTGATGGCTTCCTGCCAGCCGTCTTCGCTGATGTGCTGGGTGAAGTAGCCCTGCGAGTAGAGGAAGCCGATGCCGACGAGCGGCAGGCCGAGGTCGGAGGCTTCTTTAAGGTGATCGCCCGCCAGCACGCCGAGGCCGCCCGAATAGATGGGCAGGGTTTCGTGCAGGCCGTATTCCATCGAGAAGTACGCGACGGGACGCTCGGCCAGTTCGGGATGCGCGGCCGCGGCCCAGGTTTTTTTCTCGGACAGGTAGCGGTCGAAGTCCGCGAAGACGCGGTCGTACGCGGAGGCGTAGTCTTTGCTTTGCGCGGCGGCGTTGAGGTCGGAACGTCCCACCTGCCGAAGCATGAGGATCGGGTTGTGGGCGAGGCTTTCCCACAGGTCGTAATTGAGACGGGCGAAGAGGCGCGTGGCATCGGGGTTCCACGTCCACCACAGGTTGTAGGCCAGTTCGCCGAGACGGGCGATGCGGCGCGGCAGGTCGAAGCCGTCGGGGGTGTGTGCGAGAAATTTAGTCATGGCGGGGGTAATGATACCAGATTCGTCTTATAATTCGATGGTTGCGCGGTCAGGCGGTTCGCGGCTTTCCCAGATTATGCCGGAAAAATCCACTGAACCGCAAAGCCCGCGAAGGGCGCAAAGAAACTCCTGGCGGTCTATGCGGTAAACTTTGAGAGATCATTGTCTGGGCTGAAAAGACCGCAATTGCCCGGTTTTCGCCCTTGCCTTAAATCTCAAATTGAGATATACTTCCGCCATGCACATTATCACGCGTAAAGCATTGGTCCAGTTTTGGGAAAGACATCCCGACAGCCAAACCGCCCTCCAACGCTGGTTCAAGATTGTGCAGAAGACCGATTTCCATAATTTCGCTGAATTGCGCGCCGCATTCCCATCTGCCGATCAAGTTGACCATTGGGTCGTTTTCAACATCGGCGGCAACAAATACAGGCTGATCGCGTCCATTCACTTTAATCGCAACAAAATCTACATCCGTCATATTCTTTCCCACGCGGAATATGACCAAGGAGATTGGAAATATGACATTCGCAACTCCTGAACTTCAAACCCACTGGCAAACCATCGCTCCCGTGCTGACCATCCGCAACGAGCAGGAATACAACGCGGCCGTAAAGCGGCTGAACGAACTGTTGGACGAAATCGGCGCCGACGAAAAACACCCTCTCTACAGTTTGCTTGACACGCTCGGCACGCTGATCGAAGCGTACGAAGAAGAACATCATCCCATCCCCGAAGCCAACGGCAGCGACGTGCTGCGGTTTTTGATGGATGAACACGGCCTGACGCAATCCGATCTGCCCGAGGTCGGCTCACAGGGCGTCGTCTCAGAAATTCTAAACGGCAAGCGGGAATTGAACGTCCGCCAGATCCGAAAACTGGCGGAGAGATTTCACGTCTCTCCGGCAGCGTTCATGTGAGATCCATATCCAAACTGGAACCGATTACCAAATGACCAACGAATACCTTCCCAGGCGCGCCATGTCCATCCACGCGCATCCCGATGACCAGGAATTTACCGTGGCCGGCACGCTCGCCAAATGGGCGCGCGCGGGATGCGAGATCGTCTCCGTCATCATCACCAGCGGCGACGCGGGTTCCAACGACCCGCAGCGCGGCGGGGAGTACAAGCCCGAGCTGGCGAAATTGCGCGAGCGCGAACAGCGCGCCGCCAACAAAGTCCTCGGCGTAAAAGAGACCGTCTTCCTCGGCTACTCCGACGGCGAACTCGAACCGACCCTGGCGCTGCGGAAGGAATTGACGCGTCTCATCCGAAAGTACAAACCCGAGGCGGTCGTCATCGGCGACCCGCAGGGAGTCTTTTACGGCAACGGCTACATCAACCATCCCGACCACCGCGCCGCCGCGCAAGCCGCGCTCTACGCGGTCTTCCCCTCCTCGGAGACGCGGCTCATTTTCACCGACCTGCTCGAAGCCGGGTACGAACCGCACAAGGTCAAGCGCGTCTACATCCACGGGGCCGAAAAGACGGATACCTGGGTGGACATCACGGCCACGCTGCGGGTCAAAATGAGCGCGCTAAAAAAGCACAAGAGTCAGATCGGCGATTGGGATTCTTCAAAGATGCTCCGCGAGTGGGCCGCCGAAGAAGGCAGGGAAAAAGGGCTGAAATATGCCGAGGCCTTCAAAGTCATGCTCAACGAAGAAGACCAGCCTTAAGTCCGATGATGCAATCGGGGCGTTTTGAATCCACCAGCAAGGCCGGCGCATGACCCTCACCAGTTACGATTTTCTCGTCTTCTTCGTCATCGTCTTTTCGCTTTATTGGCTGGCGCGGCGCAGGCAGCGGCAAAACCTGCTCCTGCTCGCGGCCAGTTACGTTTTCTATGGATGGGCCCATCCGTGGTACGCGCTTTTGCTGGGACTCTCCACCCTCGCGGACTACGGACTCGCCCTCGGCATGGCGCGCGACCGTCAACGCGTCCGCCTCTTCCTGACGTTCAGCCTGATCCTCAACCTCGGCGTTCTCGCCGTCTTCAAATACTACAACTTCTTCAGCGAGGGACTCGTCGCCGCGCTGACGGGACTTGGATTCCAGGCCGACGCGCTGCTGACAGGCGTCCTGCTTCCCGCCGGGCTGTCCTTCTACACCCTGAAAAAACTGGCCTACATCTTCGACGTGGCGAATGGCAGCCTCGAGCCAACGCGCGACCTTCTCGGCTTCAGTCTCTTCGTGGCTTTCTTCCCGCAGATCAACGCCGGTCCCATTGACCGCGCCCAAAAACTCCTGCCGCAGATCCAATCGGACAGGACCTGGCAAGCCGACAACTTCCATTCCGCCTGGCCGCTCCTCGTGATGGGCTTCTTCAAAAAAGTCGTCATCGCCGACACGATGCGCGTCGCGGTGGACCGCGTCTTCAACATGAAAGAGCCGACCGTCCTGCTGCTGTTCGCCGCCGCGCTCGGCTTCACCCTCCAAATCCTCGCGGACTTCTCCGCCTATACCGACCTGGCCCGCGGCGTGGCGCGTCTCTTCGGATTCGAGACCACCGAAAATTTCCGCTCGCCCTATCTCTCGCTCACTCCCACGGATTTCTGGAACCGCTGGCACATCACACTCTCCACCTGGCTGCGCGACTACATCTTCTTCCCGCTGCGACGCGCCCTCCTGCGCGCCCGCTGGCCGGGCTGGCTGGCAGACGCGCTCCCGCCCCTCGCCGCCATGTTCGCCAGCGGACTCTGGCACGGCGCGGGCTGGACGTACGCCGTCTGGGGACTCTACTTCGGCGTCCTCATCGTCGTCTATCAGGCCATCGGGATGGGCGGCGCGTGGAGGCCCGCCAACAAAGCGACGCGGTTCTTCGCCTGGCTGACGATGTTCCTGCTGCTCGTGTTCAGTTTCGCCGTCTTCCGCGCGTCCACGCTGGGGTGGCTGATCGCCGTCCTGACGCGCGCCCCGCTCCTCGGTTCGGTGGAATACCAAGCCGTCGCTCTCGCCACCCTCTCGATGACGCTTTTCTACGCCGCGCCGCTCTTCGTCAAATCGCTCATGGACCGCCGCCTGCCCGCCAATTCGATCTGGCGCGACGTTTACCTCGTCGGCGCCACGCTCGCCATGCTGGCATTCCTGAACGCCTCCGCCCCGGACTTTATCTACTTCCAGTTTTGACCATGCGATTCTCCCGCTATTTTTTTCTCCTCCTCGCCTGCCTCGCCGCGTCGACCTTCCTTCTGCCGCGCCTCTATCATCTGCCTTTCCCGTCCCAGCCGGGACCCGCTTTCGACGACAAGACGCGGCCCAGCCTGGTCAAGATCCTTCAGAAGAACGACATCCAGTTGGCGTTGATCGGCGATTCCGTGTTGCAGGAGGGCGTGGACCCGCAGGCCTTGTCCGCCGCGCTCGACGTTCCCGCCTACGCCATCGCGGTCCCGGGTTCCACATCGCCGTTCTGGTATCTCATCCTGAAGAACGTCATCCTCGAAACGGTCCCGCCTCCGCGTGTTGTGGTCGTCCTGTTCCGCGACACCATTTTGACCCTGCCGAATTACCACGTTAACGGCGGCTACGTCAACGAACTCGATCAATGGGCTGCCGCGCGCGAGGATCTCCTGGTCCAACGCGCCTATCTCAACTTTATGAACCCGCTGGAAAAATGGGCGCTGACCTGGCTCCCGCTTTACGGCGCGCGCCAGCGCCTGACGGACGCGGCCGATTTCGTCAGCCGCAACGCCCTCCCCTATCTATTCCAGACCTGCCGCGGCGACTGTCTTGCCCAGGCCGAGACCGACATCTTTCACATTGACAATGTCCAACCGTCCCTGCAACAGCGCGCCCTTGTGGAGGAGGAACAATTCCTCTACACGCCCGCGGCCATGGACTTCGACTATTGGGTGGACCGTTCCTTCCTCCCGGAGATGATCCGCCTGGCGCGCGAGGGCGGCGTGCGCCTCGTCTTCGTCCACGAGCGGACTCTGCTCTTCCCGAGCGCGGTCGCCGAGCCGGAGGCTTTGCGCGCGTACAAGGCGAAACTGGCCGATTACCTGAGGGCAAACGACGTCTCCCTGCTCGATTTTTCCTACGATCCGCGCCTGCCCGCATCTGGTTTCAACGACGCGCTCCACATGAACGCGGCCGGCAAAGCGGCCTTCACGCAATTGCTGGCCGAAGCATTGAGACCCCTGCTTTCAAAATAGAACCAATCCTGCCAGCGCCACCGCCAGCGGGACGGTGAGATTGTCCACATCGTGGAAGGGCAGCGATTCGACCGCGGCAGCCGTCAGCGAGAGGAGCGCGAGGGGAAGGAGAAAACGGCTGAACGGTCCGGGGAAGACGCCCGCGAGGACGTACGCCCAAAGGATGAACGCGGCGAGGAGGAATCCGCCGAGCAGGACGGACAGGGATCCGATCCAGGATTTGTCGCCGCTCCACGGAAGTTTGGGCGAGGCGACGCGGCGTCCGACGATGTCGGCGATGCCGTCGCCGCCGCACAACAGCATGAGGGCGGTCATGCCGACGGGGGAATCTTTCCAGAAGACGAGAGTCAACGCGACGAAGGCGATGCCGTAGAAGAGCGGGCCGCGCAGGATCTCGCGGCGGTTACCCGTCCGCGACAAGGCCTGGACGGAGGCCTCGTCTTTGACGAGCCCCAATCCAACGAGCGCGAACTGGAGGGTGATGACGAGCGGGACCGCGGCGGCCCACCAGCGGGCGTCGGGCGTGTCGCGGAAGAGGAGCCAGCATAGGACGAAGATCGGCCCGGTGGTAATGTGGATGACCTTGCGGCTGAGGCGGCTTTCGACGAGGCCGCGGTGGGCGGCGAAGTCCATGATCCGCAGCCAGAGTACGCAGAGGACGAGGGTGAAAAGAGCGGCGAGCCAGTTGTTCATGGGATCTCCTTGGGCGGCTTCCCCGGCGGGGAGGCTGTTGAAGCGAGGGCGTTTTCGTTAAAGAAGAACCCCGTTTTAAAAACGGGGTTCTGCGTTCGGCGGACAGGGTTTATGGGAAGATGCGGATGGCGTCAATGTTGGCTTTGTCGCCGACAAGGCGGAATTCCACCACGTGGTTGCCCAGCGCCAGGCCGACGCGCTCCCAGTTCTGCTTCCAGGACGTGATGTCGGAGTTTTGGTAGATAGTACCGGCGCGTCTGCCGTCCAGGCGAACGTCCAGCCGGCCGTAGAAATCGGCCTTGGCAAAGGTCAGGCGGAAGCCGGTGCCGGTGAACCAGAAGGTGGCCGAAGAGCCGGGCATGAGTTTGGTCAGAACACGATAACGACCGCCGAGGGCTTTGGCGTCAATGCCATTAAACCAACTGCCGTTGTAGGACCAGATGGCGTTGTTTTCCTGGTAGGGGCCGGCGGGGGCGTACGCGCCGCTGTATTGGACCGAGGATTGGACGGAGTTCGAAAGCACATCGTACCAGGCGTTGTCGAAAGCGCGCACGGCAAAGTGGTAGCGGGCGCCGGGCGTCAGGCCGATCACGGTCATGGATTCGAGGGAACCGCCGGCTTGCGGCGGCGCGAGAATCCCTGCGGCCGGTTGGGCATAACTCCAATCCACGAGGTTGTTGATGGGGGTGGAGGAGTAGCGGACTTCGTACTTTTTAGCCTTGCCCACGCCGGCGTCGTCGCCGGGAGCCGTCCAGGAGAGATCCACTTCGCCGTCGTTTGCGCCGGGAGCCGCCGCGAGGTCTGTGATCGGATCCGGCGGGCCGCCATCCACTACATTGTTTACATGGAGTTGATCAACATATACTCTTCCTGTGCCGTTCTGAACGAAACGCACCAGGTGCGGCCCGTTCACGAGCATGGGACTGGTGTAGTAGAAAGCGTTTCGGTAGTAGGTGTACTGGTCAATGGTCGTCGTGAGCACGTCGTCAATATAGACGTCCATCTTGGCGCCGGCCGGGACGGTGACGTAAGTAAAGACGAACTGGGAACCAGTAAAATAGAAAGAGGCCGAATTGCCGGGTTTCAGAGAATAGTGTAAAGTCTTGTAACGGGCGTCTGGATCTGAAACGAGTTTCCAGTTACCGGAGTAAATCCAGCCGGGGTGCTTGTCGTCGTAGGTACCGGGACCGTAAAGGACGCCTGCGGTGGGAACGGCGCTGGCAAGATTGGACGGAATACCCAGGTTGCCGACCTCGTCCTCTGCCGCGATGCAGAAATAGTAACGCAAACCTGGCACAAGACCATTGAGCATGAGCTGCTGTTGCGCGCCGGCGACGGCCGGAGCGGGAAGGTTCTGCACATAGGACGAACCGCTGCCCCAGTCTGCAATGCAGTCGGGAGCCACGGCGCCCGTGAAGTATTGGAGTTGATACTTGGTCGCCGTGCCGACGTTTTTGTCGTCGCCTGGCGCCTTCCACTTCAAAATGACCCGGCCGCCGGTCGAGGTGTCGGCTAAAGCGCTCAGGGAGGTGATGCGGGCCGGGCTAATGCCGTCTGGGAAAGCATAGATCTTGACGTAATCGAAGTTGACCTTGATCCCGGAGGCGTGAACCAGCGTCAACTTGTGAACGCCATCCGAGAGAGGCGGACTCGACCAAACCTGATTGAAGAGATAAGTGGCGTTTCCCTCACCCAGCGTGGCGACATAGGCGTTGTCAATCAGCACGTCCATGCCGCCCATCTGCGGGCCGAGAGCGTAAACGAGGTCGAAACCGCCTCCATCAAAGTACAACACTGCGGTGTTGTCCTTTTTATTCGAGACCCGCAGATTGCCGTTATTCGTCCCCATAAACAGGGAATCCTGCCAGCCGGTGGTATAAGTGAAGACGCCTGGCTTGCTGCCGTCCCAGATCACCCCGGCCAGATCGCTCCAGACCACGTGTTTCTGGCTGAACTGATATTGCAGGTTCATCTTGTACGAAGACGCGGTGGTCCCCGTCTTGCGGACGACTTCGATGTAATAGCGGACGCCGCCGCGCAGGGGCAGCGTGAGCGCGGAGGTCAGTCCCCCGGCGTTATTATTACACCCCAATTCGATCAGGCCGCCCGGCACAGACGGATCGTTCTTAAAGACCGCCAGGACGGTATCGTAGGAACTGCCTATGGTATTGATCTGCGCCTCGCCCGACGCGGCCGGCACAAAACTATACCAGACCGAATTTTTCCCCTGACTGCCGCCGACGCAGGAGAGACCCGGGTCGGTCGCCGCGGTGGTGGCGGTGGAAACGCTCGGGATGTACGCGGCAAAGGCCGAGGTTGTGATCTTGACGGCGTTTCCAATGTCGTTATTCGGGGGAGCCGCGGCGTAAGCCGGCGAGGCGTTCGCGGCGGCCGCCAGCACAAGGCCGAGAATAGCCAATCCGTGCATTATGACGCGGACCGGCGAGGATTTTCTTACAGCAAACATGGGACCTCCATTGAATTTCAAAAACTGGCGCAAGCGTTGGGGTTTAAACGAATTTAAGCGGTAATTGGTTCTTGCGATTGGGACTGTATTGTACCCGCCAATGGGACAGCCCGCAACCGACCCGACAAATTTTTAGTACCCAAGTACCGCAATTTCGGGCGCTTATTGAGCAAAATACTTCTCGATCACGTCCTTCCAGGTCTCCTCCGGCAAATTCATGAACGCGGACAGGGCGGGATGCGCGCTCCGAATTTCGTCGGCTACACGCTCCGCGATTTTGCGGATGGAGAAATGCGCGTTGGCCGCGGCCCGCAACTGGCAAAAGTGATACGCCGTCCGCAGGTTGAACTGGGCGAGGACGCGGCGGTTGAATCCGTTCGGGACGACGTACTGCGCGACCTGCGGATTCCACGCCGCGAGTTTCTCGTACGCGGACGCGGCCCTCTCCATCGCCGCCTCATACCCGGACCTGAAGCCGGCCTCCTCGACGAGGCGCGGGAGCGCGTACCCCAGCCGCGTCGTCAGCAGTTGCGGCGTCTGCGTCATCATGCGGTGACGCTTGAACTCGGCGTACGCGCCCTGATCCATGACGAGGTCGAAGGTATAGTTGCAGTATTCCAACTCGCGCAGGGGGATGTCGTGACGCTTCAACCGTCCCAGCAGGGACTCGGCCAACTGAACGCGTTCCGCTTTCTTCAGCGCGTTGACGCGCGCGCGCGCGTCCGTGAAAGGCATGTCGCCGAAGCGGTAGAGCGCCGCCGCGAGGACTTTCTGCTCGCCGTCCTTATCGTAGTCAACGAGGGTGCAGAAATCGTTCGAGGGGCGCGAGACGGGCGAGGGAAGACGCGCGGCAAGCGCGGCGAGCTCGTTTTGCGTTTCGACGAGGTACGGAACCGCCTCCGCATATTTGACGAGAGTCGGGACTTCGCCCTTCGTCACCTCTTTTACGCGCCGCCCGATCTCGCGCGCCTCCTCCAGCGGATGCGAGAGGAGCTTGCGGACGGCGTTCTCCAGGACGCGCGCGTTGGCGGTCATGCCCACGTTGGCGAGCGCGGCCGCAGGAAGCAGGAAGCGGCACGAGTCCACGTATTGCGAGCGGACGCGGCGGTCCCAGGCTTCGTCGGATTCGCCGTCCCGACGCGAAACGCGCTTCGAGACGATCTCCCGCGCGGGGTCGAGCGAGGCGGCGTAGGTCGAGAAGAGGAAGCGGACTGTGTCCACAAATTCGCCGCGCAGGGGATGTCCATCCAGCTCGGGAGGGATCGTAAAGTCGTCGGGGCCCCACTTCTGGTAGCGCGTGGATTTTTCGGTGTAGGAGGCGAGGCGGTTGGACTCGATGGCTTCCATCGCCACGCGCGAGACGTTTTCGATGGCGACGTGCAGGATGGCGTGTTCCGCAACCGAGGCGTGGCCGTAGCCCACCACCCAGCGTTCGTGGAATTTGGCGGAGGTTTCGTCGGAGAGGCCCTCGGCGATCTCGCGAAAGGATTCGGGCGAGCGCGAGGTTTTGGCGAAGGCGACCGCGATGGTTTCGGGGGAAAGGTTTTTCGGCGAGAGGAGGTAGATCTGTTTTTCGGGCATGGCAAATCCTTTGGGCGTTGAGTGGCAATATAGACGAAAACGCATCGAAAGTCAACACGGCGTTTTGCAGGAGGAGGCTATAATCGGGCAAAGTCATACGGAAGCGACGTCGTTTTATTTCGGGAGAAGAACCATGCCGCAGAAATATTCCTTTCGTCAGCGCGTCAGTTATTGGTTCGATAATTACATGGCGCGCGGTCCCGCCGCGTTGATCGGCGGACTGGCGGTCGTTTCACTGGTCGTCATCTTCCTCGCCGCGGCCATCATCAGGCTCGGCGGAACGGCCCTGTCTCCCGCCGACTCGGAAACGCCGATGGAATTCGTCGAGGCCGCGTGGGAGGGGTTGATGCGCACCCTCGACGCCGGCACGATGGGCGGCGACCAGGGCTGGGGCTTCCGCTTTGTGATGTTCTTCGTCACGCTGGGCGGCGTGTTCGTCGTCAGCGCGCTGATCGGCATCCTCACCAACGGCGTGGACGATAAACTGGCCCAGCTCCGCAAGGGACGCTCGCTCGTCCTCGAAAGCGACCACACCGTCATCCTCGGCTGGAGTCCGCAGGTCTTCACGGTCATCTCTGAACTGGCGGAGGCCAACTCGAATCGGAAGAGCGGCGCGGTCGTGGTCGTCATGGCGGAGGAGGATAAGGTGGCGATGGAAGACGCCATCCGCGAGCGCGTCCCTGAGACGAAGGGGACGCGCGTCATCTGCCGCTCGGGCAACCCGATGGACTTGAACGACATCGAACTCGTCAGCCCGCGCACGGCGCGCTCCATCATCATCCTGCCGGGGGGCGAAGACCCCGACTCGCTCGTCATCAAATCGGCGCTGGCCCTCACGAACAATCCCAACCGGCGCGCCGAGCCGTATCACATCGTGACGCAGATCCGCGACCCGAGAAACATGGACGTGATCCGCATGATCGGACAGCGCGACCGCGTCCAGCCGATCCTGGTCAACGACTTGATCGCCCGCGTCGTCGCGCAGACGTCGCGCCAGTCGGGGCTGTCCATCGTCTACACCGAGTTGCTGAATTTCGGCGGCGACGAGATTTACTTCAAGGAGGACCCCGCGCTTGTGGGCAAAACCTACGGCGACGCGCTGCTGGCCTACGAAGATTCGGCGGTAGTAGGCATCTTCCGCGCCGGCGGAGAGGTGCGGATGAATCCGCCGATGGATACCGTCTTCGGCGCGGGCGACTCGGTGGCGGCGATCTCACGGGACGACGACACCATCCGCCTCGCGGACGCGCCGGCCGCGGTGGACGAATCTGCCGTCAAATCTGGCGCGGGACGGCGCGAAGCGGCCGCGGAGAAATGTCTCATTCTCGGATGGAATCGCTGCGGCGCGGCCATCGTCCACGAGCTGGACGCGTACGTGGCTAAAGGTTCGCTGGTGAAGGTGGTCTCTGAGACGCCCGGCCTCGCGGCGCAAATCCGCCGGCAGACGGGAGGGCTGAAAAATCAAAAACTGGAAGCGGAGGAGGGAAACATCGCCGACCGCGCCCTGCTCGAGTCGCTCAAGGCGCGCGATTACGATCACATCATTGTGCTGGCGGATAACGACCTGAGCGAGCAGGAGGCCGACGCGCGCACGCTCGTCACGCTCCTGCATTTGCGCGATATGGCGGACAAGGATCGGACGCCCTTCTCCATCGTCAGCGAGATGCTCGACCTGCGCAACCGCGAACTGGCCGAGGCCGCGCAGGTGGACGATTTCATCGTCAGCGAACATCTTGTCAGCCTGATGATGACACAGCTCAGCGAGAACCCGAACCTGTATTCCATCTTTGCCAATATCCTCGACCCCGCCGGCCCGGAGATCTATCTCAAGCCCGTCGGCGATTACGTGGAGACCGGCCGGCCCGTCAACTTTGCGACGGTGGCAGCGGCGGCCCGCGCGCGCGGCGAGACCGCCATCGGATATCGGATTCTCCATGAGAACCACGACGCGGGGAAATCGTACGGCGTCCACACCAACCCGAAGAAATCCGCGTCGGTTAATTTTGTGGCGGAAGACAAGGTCATTGTCATCGCGGAGGATTAAATTTTTGTAGGGGCAGTCCTGCGTGACTGCCCGCCGGGGCGGACACGCAGGTCCGCCCCAACGGGTCCGCCCCAACGGGTCCGCCCCAACGGGTCCGCCCCAACGGGAAATTTATTGGAGGAACGGCGCGAGATAACCTCCCAGCACGCGCAGGAAGAGTCCGTTGTTGACCAGCAACGTCGCCAATAGCAGAATCAGCGCCCATTCCAGCCATTCCTGTTTGGGGAGATCGAGGAGGGATAACGCCACAAAGAGCAGCAGGGCGTAAGTCCAGTTGGGGGTATAGAGGAAAGGCTCGAACCCGTAGAGAAGGTGCATGACGAAATTCAAGCCGAGGACCGCGAGGAACGTCAATTGGAAGGAAAACCAGGGAGAGGATCTCCCGCGCCGCGCAAAGTTGACGAAAGCGGCGCCCAGCAGGATCAACCAGAGAATGAACGGCGCGAATCCGTATGGGTTAAAGTATTCCCTCAATGAGAACGGCGGCTGGAAATAATTGAACTTGGGGAACGGAGCGCGCCCGTCCTTGTTCACCACGTTGACGTCCGGCGAAACCGCTGCCACGTTGTACAGAAACAGGTTCTTCGCCACCAGCGCGGCGCGGACGCCGCCTTCAATACGCGAGGCGTGACGACTTTCATAGAGCAAGTCCGAGGGGACGAAGAAGAATCCCATGCTGCGCGGGTAGACGATGACGGTGAAGACGGTCAACGCGACGCCCGCGGCGAGGAGCAGGCCGACGAAGCGGAGCCACTCGCGGACGTTGCGGCGGACGACTGCGAACCCGACGAGACTCTGCGCCGCGTTCGTGACCGTGATCCCGAGCGTCATCAATCCCGGCAGGAGGAAGCCGCGCACGGGTCTTTCGCGGTCGAGGAGGGCGACGAAGAAGAGCAGCAGACCGAGCGCGGAAAAAATGTACGTCTCGGTGACGGAGCCGAAGACGAGGTGCGCGGCAGAAAGTCCGAGCAGGGCGCTGAAGAGGAGGGCGTACGTCGGGCGGCCGCTGACGCGCAGGACGAAAATCCACATGAGGAAGACGCAGGCCGCGGCCGCCAGCGGGACGAGCGTCAACGCGGCGAGACGCCAGTTGCCGCCGAGGAGGAACGCCAGCGCGGAGGCCGATCCGCGCAGGAAGAGCAGCGCCAGCGGATGGACGGCGCGGCCGATGGGGTATCCCTCCGCGCTGCCGAAGCGCGCCTGCCAGAAGTACGTGTCGGAGGCGAAGAAGGTGTTGTTCAGGCTGAGGCCGTCGAGGGGAGGGTTGAAGCCGCGCGCCAGAACGGCGGAACCGATGAAGATGGCCGCGGCTGCGTACAGCCCAGGGAGATGCGTCTCGAGCCAGCGGCCGAGGGCGGCGCGGCGCGCGGCGCCGAGTCTGTCCTGTAAACACGACGCGGTCCATCCCAGCGCGGAGAGGCCGGCGAGGAGTCCGACTCCGATCCAGGGGAGGTTTGCCGCGGGAGGCAGGAATTGTTCGGGATGGAAAACGGAGGGCAGGCGCAGCGCCAGATAGACGATGCCCCCGTCGAACAGGAGGAGGATGGCGGCGGGGATAAACAGCCGCGCCTGGAGGAATTGCCGGGCGCCGCGCGCCAGTCCGTCCCGCGCGAGGAAGATGAGACTTCCGAAAGTCAGGATGAAGCCCGCCGCGAGGAACATCTGCTGCCAGCCTGCCGCGTAGGCTGGTTGGACGAGCGCCAGCAGAAGCAAACTCGGCACGATGGCCGCCAGCCCGCTGACGAGGCCCGGTTTCGAGGCGCGCGCCGTCAACGCGGGAAGCGCGAGCCAAAGCAGGTACGCGAAAGCCAGCGCGGGGACCGCGAACAGGAAGACGCGGTCGGCGTCCGCGCGGGAGGCGTCGTCGAAGAATTGGATTCCCAAAACGAGGCTGACGGTCCCGCCGACCAGCAGGCAAACCAGTCCGCGCAAAAGAGAGGAGAACCTGTTCATAGGTTGCCCTGCATTTTACTCCAGATTATCGCGCCCGCTTTTCGGTGTAGAATTGGGGCAAATCACACAAGGAGTTCAGCATGGCAGGCAAAACAGGCACCATCGGAATTTTGACCGGCGGCGGCGATGTGCCAGGGCTCAACCCAGCCATCCGCGCCGTTACCATCCGCGCGCTGCGCGAGGGCTGGAAGGTAATCGGCATTCGCCGCGGCTGGGCGGGATTGGTGGATATTGTCCGCGATCAGAAAGCCGATAATAGTTACAACTTCCAGGTTTTGACGGAGGAGATCGTCAACAAGGCTGGACGCACCGGGGGAACCTTCCTGCATACGTCCCGCACGAATCCCTCCAAAGTCAAGCGCGACCGGCTGCCTCCCTACCTACAGGAGAAATATTCGAGCGAAATCAACGACCTGACGCCCGAAGTCCTCCAGAACCTGGATTTTCTCGGCATTGATTACCTCGTCCCGATCGGCGGCGACGATACGCTCAGTTACGCCGTGCGCATGTTCCAGGAGGGCGTGAAGGTGGTCGCCATCCCGAAGACGATGGACAACGACGTTCCAGGCACCGATTACTGCATCGGATTCTCCACCTGCGTCACGCGCACCATCGAGCTGGCAAACAGCCTGCGCACGGTGGTCGGCTCTCACGAACGCCTGATGGTGCTGGAAGTCTTCGGACGTTACGCGGGCTTCACCGCCATGCTCCCCACCATGGCGGGCGCGGCCAACCGCTGCGTCATCCCCGAAAGCACATTCGAGATCGAACG
>JAANMU010000160.1_pt1 | contig 85563 bp, 84 predicted proteins | sample 7279701 | NCBI WGS metagenome assembly JAANMU01 (sample SAMN14094539, study PRJNA606508) | bioreactor metagenome | isolation source: A lab-scale SPAN reactor treating ammonium-rich wastewater day 57 | place: Ireland: Galway | collected 2017-03-13 | reverse complement strand
AATATATTGTATCTACAAATTGATTTTTTCTAAATTTTAATAATGTTATAATATTACCATTTTTGTCGTATTCTTTTATTAAATCGTGATCTTTCTCATTTTTTACATGATATCTTATCATATTACTATTAGGATAAAGTACTTCATACTCCTCCTCCTTCTTACAAGAATATAAGAGAAATAGGAACCCTAATACAAGGATTAGCTGGAACATTACCCCCTTATTATTTAATACTATCATATATTGTTTCTCTTACTATCTTTGAAGAATTTCCTTGAATTTCATATATTCTTTCACTCCCTATACTTCCGTCTGGCTTATAAATCACTTTTTTTCCATACAACAAAGAAGAACCTATTACACTATCAATATCTAATCCTTTATTGAATCTCATTAAGGAAACTTCTGCGTACGCGCCAGTAGAGTATTTTGAAAGGAATGTGCCATAAAAGTAATTATTATCTGAGCTGTCTATTTTTACAAAATGATCAAAACCCTCTTGATCGAAAATAAAAAGTGTATCAATTAACTGGCTTTTTGAAAACCTTCCTACAAACATCAAATTTCCTTCTCTATCAAATCTTTTAAAATTTAATATACCTTTATCCATAGTATTGAGGTATTTTACTTTTCCATCATCAAAATACACTTTCTCCTCTTTTTTGCAAGAAATTAGAAAGAAAGATATCAAAAAATAATACAATTTTTTCTTCATTTTTATCGTTTTAGCATAGTTTTTAATAGTGAATCTCCTATTTGCCGAGTTCGATTTATATATCTTAAACTATCTGATGTATTCTTACTCTTTAGCGAATCATATTGAGATCCGGATAAGTTATTAATGAATGTTGTTTCTGCTGTCATCCCAACTCCAACCACTCTTCCTTCAGGGTTTGTAAGTAACCTTGTTCCAGTGAATATTGTTCCATAAAAACTTTGATTTTTCTGTTCACTAATAGCCCCAGGAACAGCATCGGCAAGACCCGCAGCCTGCTGGCTTAGACCTAAAAGTGCTTCCAAGCGATCCATATTAGCATTAAATGCTCCTATTCCCAAACTATTAAGTATTGCGCCAAAATATCCCCCAGTATCAACAACTTTGTCGATATCTGGCCTAAAGAACGGGCTGCTACCTCCTAATCCAGCTCCTCCCATCCCCGTAAAAAAGTCACCTCCCATATTCCCTAAGCGAGATAGCCAGTTCTCCAAATTAAAACCTTCCTTGCTTGTTATAGAAGATCCAACAATTGTTGTTCGCGAATCTCCTCCACTAAAGTCCACACCATTTGTGGTAAAAGATCCGTCAGAATGTAGATCTGTGACGAATTTAGTCTGTCCGTTTTCAGACTCAATTACTCTAGTATTATTTATAGCAGTCAAATTGGTATAGCCGTCTATCTCTGCACTGCCGTCATGCCATTCAATATTATTAGTCTTGTTGTTCTGATACCAATCCTCCCAAAGTCCATTCGGATCTGTCGCATTCACAGGATTGTTGAAACTATATCTATAAGGCGACATATTTGGTCTGCCTTCACTCAATCCGTCAACAACACCCCACCTCCCAATATCCGGCATATACATTCTTGCACCATAATCATACATCCCAGTCTCCTGTAACTCTTTCCCATTGTACTTATAATTAAAATAACTTCCTGTTCCAAAATGGGCATCCTCTTCAGAGTTTCTCACAAAACTCATCCCGAAAGGATAATAATCATTACTGTCCGTTACTATTGGTTGGTTTCCTTCCCTTTTATAGCTTAATCTCACGTTTCCTAAGTGATCTTTATACTGGTAAATATATTCATTATTTTCAAAATCGTAAAAGCCTTCGGCAGTGGGGAAGAATTTCAATACATCTGCGAAATTTGTTTCGGTGGTGAAGGCGATAAAGGCTTCCATTTCGTAAGCATTGCCACCGGCATCCTGAAACATTTGCCATAATTCATCATCTCCTACGGAGGAAGCGTAATGAAACCCATCGAGGTATTCTGTAGAAGAAGAATACATCCTTCCATCAGTTCCGGTGGAAAGGAAGTTCTTCTTTAGTTTCGTTCCGTCTGCCCGGAACAAATAATTCATGCTTTTTTTTGCACCATCAATACTAAAACTGTTCGGAAGATTTAAGTGATTATACCGAATCTGCTCCATCAGTTTATCCGGCATGGAAATCATATTGCCGTTATGATCATATTCCATGGTAGATCCTCCGCCCTCGTATCCTGTTGCATTGCCGCTGTAGTCCTGAACCACATTCAGGCGGTTGCCCTCGTATTCATAATGCAATTCGTCAATTACTTCCGCATAATTACCGTAAAACGAAGGGGCATTACGTAAAATATGCAGAATATTCCCGTTCAAGTCATAGGACATATTTTCATTGTAAAATTCATTATTGGGGAAAGCGGTGTTGGGTTCGGAGAAGTTGGCGTTGGTAAGCCGGTTAATGGCATCATAAGAATAACTGTATCTCCTGATGGTAGGCTCACTATACCCTGTTGCTTTTGCCCAGTCAACCTCGGCAATGTTACCGTTGTACCGTGCATTGGCCTCTTCGGGATTGGTATATTTTATTTCATACCCGAAAAGTTTACCATTAAGATCCGTAGGTTCGTTGATTTTGGTGAGCCATCCTCTGATATTATACTCGTAATCGATGCTCTGCAAACCGTTGCCTACTTGTTTGTTGGTAAGCTGTGAAAGCTCGTTGTATTCATTCTGGGCAAGGATTTCTTCAGACTGAGAATCCACTTTATGCCTGTGCTCCAGCAGCCTGTTCTGGTGATCATAGGTGAAGTTCTCGGCAATTACCTTTTCGGTATCGCTGCTGAGCCTTTTATGGTAGGTATAGGTTTCCTGCGGCACTCCCGCGAAATCCAACAGGGATTCCGTCCTGGTGTAGCCTCCGAGATGGTTGATGCTGTGGGTGGCGACGGCTCTGCCTTTTTTATCATACCAGGTATAGGTTTTTGTCCAGTTGTCGTCTTCAATGTTCTTTACATAACTTGCCGTAGGCAACGACTTGGTGCTCTGGTTATGATTCTGGGAATCATGGGAGAGAATGTCCTGTCCTAAAATCTGCGCGGGAACAGCAGGGCTGCCTATGGGATACGTATCGTAATAGTTGACAGACAGCACCGTTTGGATATTGGTAAAATATCCATTGGTATAGTATACTTGCATGCCGTTCTTAGTAAACCCTGCGGTATCTCTTGCTTCGGTAATCACAAGATTGGGGTTCGGGTTCGTGATCTGGTTCTGCATGCTGATCCTGTTGCCTCCGGGCAGAATCCCGGTATAAGCTACCCTTCCGAAAATATCATACTTGGTAATCATCCATTTTCCTTGTTGTTCCAGATTGGCATCTTGGGTGAGAATCAGGCGGTCTGCTTTGTCATACACCATATATTCCCATCCTTTCCCGGGAAGCTTCTTTTCTACCAGCCGGTTCCGGCCGTCATAGCGGTACTGGTAACAGAGATGATCCAGAATGGTGGTGGTAAGCGAAGGAGCCACGGCAGCCAGAGGCGGGATGACAAAGGCCAGCTGGTCGTATTCGTTATATACGTAGTAGGTATGCAGAACCCCTCCCATACCCCATGAATCGATGAACCCTCTCGCCTTCCTTTACCCGTACCATACCTATGGGCATACCGATAGGCATACCGAGGGTTCACCGCCGGTAAGAGCAATACAACGACATTACAAGTCCAATACAAGTGTAATAGGTGAGAGGTAAAAATAGATAAATGAGAAAAAAAAAGCCGAAAATGCATAACACAGGATCACGAATCCTGCATGAGATCAGAATAAGAAATGAAAGGTACTAAAAAAATGTAAATGGAAAAAAAACATAGATTTTTATGTGCCTGTTTAACTTTATTGCTTGAGTTTTTGTAATTATTTTTTGAAAATACTACTAACCCGCTCCCTTCGCATCGATCATAAAAAAAATGTATCTTTAAGAGCTTGTTTAAATTTTACAATTTTCAATTTTTATCGCTATTTCTGGATGGATTTTGCTCTTTTAGATTGAAAGGTTAGCGGGTTAAAAGGGTCAAATACGCCGAAAGGAACATAAAAGTATCATTGAGAATGATTAAAATATCTATACTAAAAATATCAATAAAATGTAAACAGGCTCTAAGAACGTATTTAAAAAAGAAAACTCAAACTGAATAGTATGGCCAATATTAACAAAAAAGGAAATTTGAGCGGAGCCCTCGGAGAGATCGTATTTGTAAATGACGGCGACCGGAAATATACACGGTTAAGACCTGACTTGGTAAGGCAGTCGGAGCGTACCAAGGCTGCTTCAAAAGTTTTCGGAATGGTGAGCAGTCGGGAAAAAAAATTCAGAACTAAATTGCTTAATCGCCTGCAGATGCCTGCTATACAGTATCTGGCAGCACAACACCGGGGCAGGCTGCAGAAATGTATTACGGGTGGGCGCAACGGTGCGCAGAAAGAGGAGCCGCAGTTCGGAAGTCCGGAAGCACTGATAGGCTTTGAGTTTAATCGGAAACTGAAATGGCACGAACGTACGAATTTTTTTCCCTTCTTTAAAGAAACCGCAAACGGAGCACTGAAGGTAAGCCTGCCCGCCATAAAATGGGGCAGGGAAATCAAAACACTTCCAAAAGCAACTTCTGCGGTGCTGACCTTCACGGCAGTGTCGGTCAACCTGAATTCAACGGACGTACCGCTTAAGATAGTCTCCACGTTGACCATGGAGGTCGGCCGTTCTTCTGAAAACCCGGCTCAGGAATGGACAGTGTCTGCGGATGACGCTCCGGGATGGCTTCTGATTACAGGCATGGTGCAGTACAGCGGTAACGGGTTATCGGAAAAAAGATCAGAAACCTTTTCGGCAACTTACCTGTGGACCGGAATAAATAGGATATAGCATCCTAAAATCCTTCTTATAATGCCGCCTCAGTTGTGAGACGGCTTCTTTTCGTATCACAAATGACTCTTGGTGAAGTGGGATATTCTAGAAATCAATAAAAGTGTCCATTTAATAAATTAAAATCCAAAATGATTTGTTAATATTAAAACATTATTTAACTTTGTAAAATAAAGTATTAATTAAATTAAAATAACAATGAAACTTCCTGTACATTGTCCCAGTTGTGAAACTGCACTTAACGTTCACCAATTGAAATGCAACCTGTGTGAAACGAGCGTAAGCGGAAACTATGATTTGCCGCTTTATCTCCAACTTTCTCAGGATGAACAGGAATTTATCCTGAATTTTTTTCTTTCCTCGGGAAGTATTAAAGAAATGGCAAGACAGGCCGACCTCTCCTACCCAACGATGCGAAATAAAATGGATGATCTGATCAATAAAATTAAAAACCAATAACGACATGAACTGGAAATTATTCTTTAACCCATTCTCTAAATTCTCTGAAAAAGCCTTGTTGATGGCAGGAGTTTTCTTTCTTTTGGGGGGCAGCTTCATCGGATATTATTTCGGGGTGACGTACGACGGCATTTTTGATGTACACATTTCTCCGGTCACTTTTACAGAAAGCCTGACAGAGAACGTGATCAATGTTGTGATTTTAAGTCTGCTTCTTTTTATTGCCGGAATAATAATCAATTCCAAAACCAGAATTATCGATGTATTAAATGTAGCACTCATCAGCAGATTTCCGATTTATTTAGCCGGGCTTTTGGCCAATAACCAGCGTATTTCAGAAATTTCGGAGCAGTTAATTGACAGTGTTCATCAGGAAACGCCCGCGTTGGCATCTTCTTCAGATATGATGATTCTGATGCTATTTTCTGCAGTATTAATTTTACTTCTTGCCTATCAGCTAATGCTGATGGTTTTCGGTTTCAAGACTGCTGTGAATGCACGAAAGTGGCAACACTGGCTGCTTTTCGCCTTCGCACTTATTGCAGCAGAAGTTATTTCCAAAGCAATCATTCACTTTATCTAGAAAAAATTTAATATTCTGCATATTCAATTTAACGGTGAAGCATATTCCCATAGAAAATTAAATACTTGATGATGCCGTTATCGGCACAAACTAAGAGATAAAGCGCTCTGATTTATTGTAGATTTGCCGATAATTGTTAGATACTTGTCTTACCGCTCAGGATCAGTACAAAGCTATTCTTCAGTATTTTGAAATAGCGTTTAATTAGATCAGGGAATCACCTTGTTTAAATAAAAAGATAAACCCTCTATCCCTCTATCCGGTCAAAATCAAAAAAAAGGAAAACGTATCTTTGTAAAAAATACAAATGCCTTTTAAAGCAGTACTTTTCGATATGGATGGTGTCATTGTAGATACCGAACCGCTTCATCGCAAAGCTTATTTCCAAACGTTTCATGATTTAAATATTGATGTTTCTGAGGAACTTTACGCTACCTTCACGGGCGCTTCGACCAAAAAAGTATGTGATACGCTGATACAACATTTTGATCTTTTACAAACTCCGGAAGACATCATCAGTTCCAAACGGCGTTATTTTAAAGATTATTTTGATCACGATACCACTTTTGACCTGATTCCGGGTGTGCTCGATCTTATCCAAAACTACCATCGCAATAATATCAAACTTGTCTTGGCCTCTTCCGCCAGCATGAATACGATTCGCTGGGTATTTGAAAAATTTGATCTGGATCAGTATTTTATCGCAAAAATAAGCGGTGCCGACTTGAAAGCTTCGAAACCACATCCTGAAATTTTCCAGAAAGCAGCAGAGCTGGCCGCAGAACCCCGCGAAAACTGTATGGTGATTGAGGATTCTACCAATGGTATCCATGCAGCACACGCTGCCGGAATATTTTGCGCAGCCTACACCAGCGAACACACGCATCAGCAGGATTATTCCAAAGCCGGAATAGTAGTTTCTGATTTTTCGGAACTGAAAACAGAAAATATCGCTCCTCTTTTTAACGGTTCAGGCAGAAAAGCGTCCGCTTTAACCTAACGAAACGCAAAAGTTTTAAAAGCAGGAAGATTAATATCCCAACAGTTTCAGCACATCTTCAGGTTTTTGTTCTTCGCGGAAAATTTCATACTGAAACTCCCCGTTTTCATCTTTCTGAATGAGGATATGTCTTGGCTGTGGCATCAGACAATGATGTACACCACCGTATCCGCCGATGGTTTCCTGATACGCACCGGTATGGAAAAAACCAATATACAAAGGCTTTGTATCGCTGAATACCGGTAAATAAATCGCGTTGGTATGCTGTTCCGAGTTGTAATAATCGTCGGAATCGCAGGTGAGTCCGCCCAAAAACACCCTTTCATAAGTATCATCCCACCGGTTGAGCGGGAGCATAATAAAATGTCGGGAAATGGCCCAGGTATCCGGAAGGGTGGTCATGAAAGATGAATCAATCATGTTCCATTTTTCCCTGTCGTTCTGGCGCTTCTGCGAAATAATTTTGTATAGATTGGCACCACTCTCTCCTACCGTAAAACTTCCAAATTCCGTATAAATATTAGGTTCATCCACACCCTCTTCTTCGCAGAACTTTTTGATTTGGGAAACAATTTCCTCCACCATGTACTGGTAATCGTAATCAAAATTCAGGGAAGTTTTAATAGGAAAACCGCCACCAATATTCAGGGAATCTACTTCCGGAGCTATTTTCTTCAGCCTTGCATACACCCGAAGACATTTGTACAGTTCGTTCCAGTAATACGCGGTATCTTTCATTCCGGTATTGATAAAAAAATGGAGCATTTTCAGCCTTGCGTTGGGATGTTCAGCAATTTTCTGGGAATAATAGGGGATAATATCCTTGTATCCGATTCCTAATCTGGAAGTATAAAATTCAAACTTAGGTTCTTCTTCTGAAGCAATTCTGATTCCGATATTAAACGTAGAATCGATACTTTCCGTCAGTTTATCCAGTTCGCGATAGTTGTCCAGAATTGGTGTGATATTGCTGAAACCGCTGTTCACCATTTCAGAAATTTTCTGCAGATAATCATCGGTTTTAAAACCATTGCAGATCACTTCTATTTCCTTATCCACTTTTCCTTTATCATACAACGCTTTCACGATATCCATATCATAAGCGGAAGAAGTTTCGATGGAAATATCATTTTTCAACGCTTCTTCCAGCACAAAATTGAAGTGGCTGGATTTGGTACAGTAACAGTACCTGTAGGTTTTTCTATAATCATGTTTTTCAAAAGCTTCTTTGAACCAGGCCTTTGCACGATTGATATTGTGGGAAATTTTTGGTAAGTAACTAATTTTTAAAGGTGTTCCGAACTGTTCAATGACGTCCATCAAAGGAATATCATGAAAAAGCAAGTTATTTTCGGCAACATTAAATTCTTCTGTCGGAAAATACAAGGTTTGATCAATCAGCTCGGAATATTTAATTTTCATTTCTGGAATAAGATTTAATCTGCAAAAATGCTAAAAAAGATTGAGTTTCTGTTTTAAGAGCCTGTTTAAATTTTACAATTTTCAATTTTTATCGCTATTTCTGGATGGATTTTGCTCTTTTAGATTGAAAGTTTAGCGGGTTAAACTAAAAAATGAAAGAGTGAAATACGCCGAAAAGAGCATAAAAGTGTAATTGAGAATGATTAAAATACTTATACTAAAAAATATTTCGTTAAAATTTAAACTGGCTCTAAAATCTTCTTAAAAAAATCAGAGGTATTGCTTTCCGATGAAAATCAGCAGATCCCCGGACTCATATTCGATCGTCACCTCATCTTCGGAAGCGAAATTCCGCGTCCCGATTCTGGAAGTAATGCTCAGGTCATCAGCATGTAACGGCCAATGTAGCCCGGAAGTGGTAATACGTTCGGCGGCCGGAAAAGGATACAGGGAAATCATTTTGTTTCTTACACCTTTCAGAGAAATAAATTTCGGAATAAAATAATAGGTTGAAAACTCATCATAGAAACGGATTTCCAGACGGTTTTTAAAACTGAAAGCTACCGAAACATTGCCTAAAAAATGATCCATTTCGCCACCGCTTCCACCGTAAACATCCACTGTCGCTGCACCTTTCTGCTTCAGTATTTCAAGAGATTTTTCGAAATCGGTTTTGTCCTGATCCGGAGTATAAATGAATTTTTCCTGATAAATAAGAGCGTCGTTTCCAGAATGCGAATCGAAATCGCCGGAAATAAAATCCAGTTTTTTCAGGGGAAATCCCAAAGACTTTAAGTAATGGAAAGCACCGTCAGAGCACGCTATCAGATCATAACTTTCAAAAACAGGAAGTTTTTCGGGTGGTTCTCCATTGATGAAAAGGAGTGCTCTTTTTTCTTTCACGGATTTGTTATTCTCTAACAGATTAATTTTCTCTCACAGATTACACAGAATGGCACGGATATTTTTTAATTTTCGTTCATTAATTGGTATCCATTTTTCCAGGATTATCTGTTGTTCGGATTCCAATACTCTTCCTCTTCTCCGTTGATTTTGGAAATATACCGCGCCGCGATAAAAAGATAATCGGAAAGGCGGTTCAGATAGCGGATGAGTTCCGGACGCACTTCTTCTGATTCATTAAGAAAAACCAAAGCCCGTTCTGCCCTTCTGCAAACGGTTCGGGCAACATGAAGCGCTGTTGCGGCTTTGCCACCACCCGGAAGAATGAAATACTGCAACGGTTCCAGATTTTCATCCAAAACATCCATCCATTGTTCCAGTTCTTCAATTTCCTGATCAGAAATGATGAGCGGAAGCCTGGATTTTCCGTTGGCCAATAACAGTTTATCCGCAGGTGTAGCCGATTCTGATCCAACGGTAAAAAGATCAAACTGAATTTTCTTCAGCTGTTGTATTATTTCAGCATCCTGAATTTCACTTTTTGCCTGTCCTATGAAAGCGTTCAGTTCGTCTATCGTTCCGTAGCTTTCCACTCTTATGCTGGCTTTTGAAACTCTGGTTCCGCCATAGAGTGCCGTTTCTCCTTTATCCCCGGTTTTCGTGTAAATTTTCATTGGACTAATTTACTGAATTTCGAATCAATTTTATTTTACTGCTTTTTTACATCAACAAACTGATACACCGTACCATTTTTCGGATTGTAAATGATGGTGCTGGAATGTGGAAATCTTTTCACTTTATAATATTCTGCAGTCGGGTTATTTTTCAGCTCCTCAATGACTGCCCCTCCAAAAGCATCAGCCGGAAGAAACTTTTCAAAAAAGCTTAATTTTTCAATGAATAATGCGCCGTCAACTTTCTCAAAAGTTTTCATTGACTGGGCTTCATCAGTGGTTTCCTGTTCATACAGCATTTTCAGTAGTGCGTCTTTATCGAAAGTTTTATATTTAAAAAAGTAAAACGGAGCTCCGTTAGGAAAAACTACTTTCTTTCCGGAGTCTTCCTGTACCAGATCCGGCTGCGAATGCGGAAAAACACTGTCGAAAGACAACGCTTCGGCATCCACTAGTTTTCCCAACTGATCTGTAACCGCGTTCTGAACCAATTCTTCTGTTTTCTGCTGTACTTTTTCCTGAGTACTTGTAACGGTACTGTTGACCTTTTCTTCAATTTTGCTGCACGAAATGAACAATAAACCAAGAATGCCGACTCCGATGAACACCTGTTTCATAATGATAAATTTTAGCGTGTAAAGAACGGAAAAAAAGTCTTTGTGTTGTGTATCTGACGCGTTTTATTTGTACGCTTTCACCATTTTTTCCAGATTCAGGCTTCTTGCGGAAGCGTCAAAAATCTGTCTGTAAGCTCCGTTTTCATTGAATAATTTTTCGTGAGAACCGTGTTCCACCATCTTGCCACTTTCCAGAACATAGATGGTATCTGCATCCAGAATCTGCGAAAGCGAATGGGATATGATGACCACAGTTCGGCCTTCTTTTATGGCATCTAGGGAATTTTTAATTTGTTCAGTTGCTACGGCATCCAGACTTGCAGTGGGTTCGTCCAGAAAAATTACCGGGGGATTTTTCAGAAAGAGCCTTGCGATGGCAATTCTCTGTTGTTGTCCGCCGGAAAGCTGGGTAGCATCATGTGCGTATTGTTCCGGAAGTTTCATGATCTGATAGTGGAGATAAGCTTTTTCTGCAGCCTGTTTTATTTCACTGAAAAAAGCCTTCATATTTCCATAGCGAATATTGTCTTCTATACTTCCCTGAAAAATATGGTTTTTCTGCAACACAAGCCCAATATCATCCCTGAGCGAATGATTATCATACTCCGAAAGCGCAATTCCATCCAATAGGATTTCACCGGAATCGGGATCATAAAATTTACAAAGCAAATTAATGACTGTCGATTTTCCGGCACCGCTAAGTCCCACTAATGCTGTGGTTTTTCCTTTTTCGATTTTCATAGAAACGTTCTGCAAAGCGGCAGCACCATTAGGATAAGAAAAAGTTACATTTTTCAGTTCAAATGTTCCTTTTATTTTCGGCGACTTCGTTCCGCTGGCTTCTTTTTCTCCATCGGCATTTAAGATTTCAAAGTATCCTTCAGCATAAATGATGGCATCGTTCATATCGTCATAAATCCTATGAAGCTGCCTAATGGGAGCAGATACATTTCCAAACAGCATGATGTGAAGCATGATAGCACCAATGGTCATCTGCTGGCCGAGTACGAGATAGACCGTGAGGAGGATTACCAAAACAATCCCGAACTGTTCAATAAAAGTTTTCAGTCCGTCATAGAGGAAATTGGTTCTCCGTGTATGGAGTTGGCTTTCCATGAGCTGCATCTGAAGATCATATTGTTTTTTTCCTTCAAATTTTTCACGGACAAAACTTTTAATTACCATGATAGAATTGATAAGATTCAAAAGCCCAGACGTTTTTTGCTCTCTCTGATTTCTGAGCTGTCTCCGCACACCACTCAATTTTTTAGCTTGCAAAGAACTCACCCAGAAAAACACAGGAATTACAAAAGTAGAAACCAAACCAACATATACATTTTGAAGATACATCACCACGAGGGCAATAGCTGCATTGGCAAAGAGGGGAAGAATATCAATGAAAAAGTTCTGAACCAGCCGTGTAAGACTTTCAATACCGCGGTCTATTCTCGTCTGAAGTTTTCCGGAATGGTGATGTTCATCCGTAAAATAAGAAACCCGGTAGTCCAGAATTTTGTCTATCACCGTTTGCGCCAGCACAGAACTGGTATTGATCCGTATTTTCTCGCCATAAAATTTCTGCCCGAAATTGATAAAAATATGCACCAGTTCTTTACCCAGAAGAATGGATGCGATGATGACCAAAACATGAATTCCTTCAGTCATGGGATCCGGAAGTTTCATGATTTGTTCCACCTCGTCGATGGTGTATTTCAATACGAGTGGATTTACCTGTGCTGCGAGTGCACCGATAAAAGTGAGGCTTAAGGTTCCGAAAATCATCCACCGATAGGGTTTGATGAAAGGAAGAATCTGCCGGTAAATCTCAAGCAGGGTAACGGTTCTTCGAAATGGTTTTTTGGCCATTGGCAATGAATGAAAAAATAAAAAGAAAAATGAATCTGGAGATCATCCAAAAACACACCAAAACGGTAATTATGGGCTTTCAAAGTATTCCTTATGCAGAAAGGAAGCAAGAAGTTTCAAAAATTTTACCCTTCAAAAGAATAGCAGGTAAGATAATGCAAATCATCCCGACTCAGTGCTTTTGCATGCTGTTCTGCCTCCTCCAGACTGTAAGTAGAATTGATATCTGTTTTCTGAAACAGGAAGGAATTATTCGCATTTTTATCCACCACTTCATTAAAAATATATTCAATTTCGGAATTGGCAAGAGAGGCAAAACTGATGTCTTCAAAACCGTAAAACAGACGTAAATTCGGTTCTTCTGAAAAATTATCTTCTACATATTGCTGAAAACTGGATTTGTTTTCAAAATTGCCGGCCCATATTTTATAAGCCATTTTCTTCTTTTTAGGCTTGCTCAAAATATCCTGATAGACAAAATTTTCTCCCAAATAAGCCTCTCTTACCTGCGGATCATTCGCAAGATCGGCGGGAAGCCCTTCCTTCAGAATGCGCCCTTCAAACATGATGTAGGTTTTATGGGTAATGGCCAGAGTTTGCTGCACATTATGATCGGTAATCAAGATTCCGATATTTTTATCTACCAGACTGCGTACAATTTTCTGAATATCTTCAACGGCAATAGGATCTACTCCGGCAAACGGTTCATCCAAAAGAATAAAATTCGGGCTTGTTGCAAGACACCTTGCAATTTCAGTTCTTCTTCTTTCGCCACCGGAAAGCAGGTCGCCCCGGTTTTTCCTGACATGCTGGAGTGAGAATTCTTCGATGAGTTCATCACATTTAATGTGCTGTTCGCGCTTGCTCAGTTTGGTGAGCTGAAGCACTCCCATGATATTTTCTTCTACAGAAAGTTTTCTGAAAACGGATGCTTCCTGAGCCAGATACCCGATTCCTTTCTGGGCACGACGATACATGGCATCTGAAGTAATTTCTTTATTGTCGAGGAAAATTTTCCCGGAAGTGGGCTTTACCAATCCTACAATCATATAGAATGTGGTGGTTTTTCCGGCACCATTTGGACCTAAAAGACCTACGATTTCTCCCTGCGAAACCTCTACAGAGACGCCTTTTACCACTTTCTTCGGACCGTATTCCTTTATTAAATTTTCTCCCCGTAAAATCATGGGAACAAATATATCATTTTTGTTTGAAGTTGCAGGCCGGCCCGTTAAATTTAAGAAAGCTTTGCGTCATGTTGTAACATCACTTTTCCGGCTGCGACTTATCAGATTCACCACATTAAAATATCAACGATGGAAACTTATGGTTATCACAATCCTGAGGAACAAAATCTCCCGCCTTACCGTTCAGAAAAGAAACTGACAGCGGGAATCCTCGCTATTTTATTAGGAGCGTTGGGAGTTCACAAATTTTATCTCGGATATTCGACCGAAGGCGCGATTTTATTGCTTTCTACACTGATTATAATTCCTTTGCTTACCCTTATTACCTGTGGAATAGGAAGTGCTTTATTTCCCGCAGTGTTCATTATTCCTGTCGTAGAAGGCGTCATTTATCTCACGATGAACGACCGCCAGTTTGATGAAACGTACCTGAAAAATAAGCGTCCCTGGTTTTAATTTCTGAAGTTGCTGAGTAATTTTATTGATTCAAGAGCATCGCAGCTTCTTTTGCGGCATAAGTGAAGATCATATCGGCACCAGCTCTTTTGATACAGGTGAGGCTTTCGATGATCGCTTTATCATTATCCAGCCAGCCGTTTTGTGCCGCAGCTTTCAGCATGGCATATTCTCCACTCACGTTGAACACGGCAATGGGCAAATCGATCGCTTCACGAACTTTTGAAACGATATCCAGGTACGGCATTCCGGGTTTTATCATAATAATATCCGCTCCTTCTTCAATGTCTTTCATGACTTCATCCATCGCTTCGCGGGAGTTGTGAAAATCCATCTGATAGGTTTTCTTATCTTTCGGAATGTCATTATTTTCTTTCGGAGCACTATCCAGAGCACTTCTGAAAGGCCCGTAAAATGAACTTGCATACTTAGCCGCATAACTGAGGATTCCCACGTCTGTAAATCCCTTTTCTTCCAAACCAGATCTGATGGCAGCTACTCTTCCGTCCATCATATCACTCGGTGCGAGGACATCTGCTCCTGCTTCAGCATGAGACAAAGACATTTTCACCAAAGCTTCATTGGTTGCATCATTATCAATTTTTCCATTGGTAATAATTCCGTCGTGACCGTACATGGAATAAGGATCCAGCGCTACATCCGGCATGATGACCATTTCCGGAACTGCATCTTTGATGGCTTTGATGGCAGACTGCATCAATCCGTTGCTGTTCCATGATTCCTTTCCGGTGTTGTCCTTCAGATTTTCGGGAACTTTCACATACAAATTCACTGCTTTTATTCCCAGACTGTATAATTCTTTGCATTCCTGCACCGCCAGATCCAGAGTTCTGCGATAAATTCCCGGCATGGATGCGATGGGTTCCTGGGTGTTTTTTCCTTCCATAATGAACATCGGCATTACGAAATCGTTGGTGGTAAGGACAGTTTCCTGAACCAACGAACGCAGTGCGGAGGTCATTCTCAATCTTCTGTTTCGTGAATATAGTATCATTTCGATAGGGACTTTTGTGGTATTATTTTTGAAGATACAAATTTACGCATACTTCATGTAAAAAACTATTGCAAATTATTTTAATAATGAGTACATTCGCAATGTTAATACGTACTGCAAAAAAGTGTCTATGAAAAAATATTTATTCCTTATACTCTTTTTAGGGTTCGCTTCCAGTGTATCAAACTGGAACGCCCAAAGCATAAAAGAGCCTTCCTTCAGCCAGCAAAAGGCTGATGACGGCGGTCTTACGGTATATCCGAACCCTACCAAAGATGTTCTTTTCCTGAAAACAAAAGACCAATCGCTGAGGGTAAAATCTGTTACTTTTTATTCCATTCTGGGAATGCCTGTCGCGATGTATAATGTCAACATGAACGCTGCTGAAATTAATGTAGAAAAATTAAGACCGGGGAAATATCTTATGAAATACACCCTGAGCGACAATACGACGAAGATAAAACAGATCATTAAACAATAATGTAATCTACTGACTTAAAACTTATTACTATCCGCTTCCTGAAGCGGATATTTTTTTTATCTTTGATGTAAATCCTTTGACGATGTTTGGTTTCAATAAAATACATTTTATTCTTTATGTGGAAAATCAGCAATTGAGCACCGGTTTTTACGAGAAAATATTCCGAAAAAAGGCTCGGCTCAATGTTCCGGGAATGAGTGAATTTGAACTTGCAGACAATATCGTTTTGGGTTTAATGCCGAATGCAGGAATTGAGAAGATTCTAAAGGATAAAATGCCAGCTCCCGAAACCGGCAACGGAATTCCACGCTGCGAACTGTATCTGTATTCCGATCAAATAGATTCGGAATATGATAATGTTAAAGCTTTGAATATTGACATCATCAGTCCTTTGCAGGACATGAACTGGGGAGATAAAGCTTTTTACTTTGCTGATCCTGACGGTCATATTATTGTTTTTGCGCAGAAAATTAATCGAATATGATAACTTGTTTGGAATGTGGTGACAGAATTATAGGAAGAGCGGATAAAAAATTCTGCAATGATGCCTGTAGAAATTCTTATAACAACAAGCATAATAAAGATGTTACTAATCTAATGCGGAATACTCATAACAAACTCCGCAAAAATTACAGAATACTTTCTGAAAACCGGTTTACCGAAAGGAAAGTGAAGACTACCCGAAAAAAACTGTCAGAGGAAGGTTTTGATTTTGAATATTTTACCAACTTAAAAGTATATAAAAACGGTGCAGAATATCGTTTTGTATATGATATTGGTTATAAATTTCTGGAAGATGATTGGATTCTGTTGGTGAGAAAAGAATAGTATTCTCGCTTTTCCAAATCACAAAAAATTCTTATTTTTGTAGTCCCAAAGCGGGATGTAGCGCAGCCCGGTAGCGTACTTGCATGGGGTGCAAGTGGTCGCTGGTTCGAATCCAGTCATCCCGACTTAAGGAGAAAGTAGTTAACTATTTTCTCCTTTTTTTATGCTAATAACAATCTGTGACCCAGATTGTTACTATTGGGTTGTCTATAGTTCGATTTTTACGCTCAAAATCTTTGAGTTTTTGTGTCGGATTATCTAAAAAACTGCATCAGTTTTCGTTTTGGTGTATTTCTTCAGAAGTTCGAATTCCGATTAAGGTTCCGGTATTTTCCTCTTCTTCGATTTCCTTGTGATTCTTTGACATTAGATAGAGAAAGTCTAATATGACAGCTTCCGGTGAGTTTTCGCTTACAATAAGGACACTCCAATACTCCTCGCAGAAAGAACGTCGTTTTTAGAAGATCCTCTTTTGCAGTAATCACTCTTTTTGTTGTGATAATCCGTTGGACCTCGTAAAACAAAATTTCAGATATTAATGGATCATGCGTTCCCTTTACTAAGTCCTATTCACCTGAATTAAATTTTATTGGAATAAGACTGCAGTAAACAGGGTTACGTATAATTCTGTAGAAATGTGACCTGAAACATTTCAGTCTTTTATCTTCAGCCATCTTCCGAACATCCTCAATCTTATGGATATTCTTGGAAAGTTGCTGAAAAGTCCACCTTAGAATATCCGCTTCCGGTTGCTTGAGGCGATAACTTTCTTACTTTCCATCGTTGTCAGATTGATATAGCCGAAAGGAGCTTTGTTGGGATATCTCCCCATCAATTTTGCCCGATGATTACCGGCAGCCGTATTCAATGCTCTTCTACTATTTTCTGCCTCTGGTACGGATAGATAAACAGCAAGCATAACCGTGCTTTCCGGTACTGAAAGATCTAAAGGTTGATCAAAAGCCTTGCTGTTGTCTTGAATTTTCGAAGTATCCCAAGCATCTCATAGGCGTATCCAATATTTCGGCTAAATCGATCCCATTTAATGAACAGTATATGTCTGTTTTCCTTTAATGACTTGCTTTTGATCACAGTCATTAACTTTTTCCATTCAGGATGGTTGAAGGTCTTGGCCGAGAAATCTTCACGATAAATATCTTTGACTTTAATGTTGTTATACTCACAGTATTTCAATAATCGATCCTCCTGCTCTGGCATAGAGTATCCTCTCCTCTTTTGCTCGTCCGTGCTTACACGGATGTATAAATAGGCTGTTTTCATAGGATATAATGTATTTGTTCGTTATGTTTCTTAATGAATAAATATAGTGAAGCCTGATCTTGTAGGTTTCTAACAATAGAATGATTTATGTTTTTGATTACGAAAAAGGAGATAATTAGGGTATTAATGCAAATGGAAACTCTAAGAAATATGGATTTCTAAACCATGAAAATTAATTTTGTAGCAAGGTCTTTGAGACTAAAAAAATCAATATCTTTACAAAATATGCAAATTATATGAGCAAAAAAGCAATTAATAGATTGAAAGTAGTGCTTGCAGAAAAGAATGTAAGTAGCAAATGGCTTGCAGAACAGTTAGGTAAAAATGAAGCAACTATATCAAGATGGTGTACAAATGAAGTGCAACCCCCTATTAAAACTTTTGTTCAAATTGCAGAAAAGCTAAATATAAGATTAACATCCCTCTTCAATGACTAATAACACAGTAAAAATACCATTTAAAGTTTCTGCAAGAGCAGGAAAACTTTTGGGTAGAGAAAATTTCTCTAACCCTGAAGGTGCTATTACGGAATTAGTAAAAAACTCCTATGATGCCGATGCAGAATATTGTGTAGTCATTTTTGATATACCGCTTATAGAAAAAGAGGATGAAAATGGAGATTCTTATACTGTTCCAGACAAAGAAAATAGCGTAATATATATTATCGACAATGGAGAAGGAATGGAGAAAACGATTGTTGAAAACTATTGGATGCAGATAGGCACGGGTAATAAAGAGCAGTTCCATTTATCGGACAATCAAAGAGTAAAAACCGGAGCAAAAGGTATTGGACGTTTTGCTTTAGATAGGCTTGGTATGCAGACTGAAATGTGGACGTTGTCTAAAAAATGTGAAGATGGAGAAGGATTGTTTTGGAAAATGAATTGGGAGCAGTTCGACGATTTGGAAAAGACAATTTCGGAAATAGAAGCAGATTTGACGGTTGAACAATTAGATTTAGAGGACAAAATAAAGAATCTACTTGGTCCTGATTATGATTATACTGATGTTGAGCAATACCATTTTAAACACGGTACTATTTTGAAAATTAGCAACTTAAAGGATGAATGGTATTCTGATGATATTGATGTTGTTTTTCAAAGTCTTGAATCACTGATACCACCAAAGGAATTAAACATACCATTTCAAGTTTATTTCAAACATTTCCAAGTTCCTCTAAAATATGGAATTGTTAATACAGCCTTTTTCAATGATTTTGATTATAAAGTAATAGCAAAGTATAATTCTGAAGCGTTGATGATTGACTTTATTATAGAACGTAACGAATTAGACCTTACTCAGCTCAATAAAAAATATAAACATCTATTTGAAAGCTTATCTTCTCCGTTTGATATAAGTACTATTAATGAGCGAATATTTACTTATTCTAAAAGTGTGGGGAAAATGCTTAATTGGGATTTGAATGAAGCAAGAAAAGAATTTTTAAAAGGTATTGGAGACTTTCAATTTTCATTCAATTTCATAAAGCTTACAAATTCCAAAAAGGAAGGTTATCCTTATAAAGATATTATTTCTAAAGAAAGAAGAGCAACATTAGAAAGATTTGGAGGTATAAAAATTTACAGAGATTCCTTTCGCGTTCGTCCGTATGGAGACCCTAAAAATGATTGGTTAGGTTTAGGTTTTAGAGCAGCGAAAAGTCCTTCAGGAGCAGGTCAGAGAATTGGCGACTGGAGGGTTAATAATGAAAATGTAGCAGGTATTATTACTATTTCGAGAAAAGCAAACCCTTTATTAGAAGACAAATCAGACCGTGGAGGTTTGCAAGAAAATGAAGTATTTGAAACATTTAAGAATATTATAATAGGCATCATACACGAGTTTGAAGTTGACCGTTCACGACTTCTCAACCCTATTTATCATTTCATTCAACAAAAAAAGAAAAAAGAGCAAGAAGAAGAAATTCAAAGGCAGGCAGAAGTAATTGCAAGAAGAATAATAGAAGAACAAAAAAATAATCCAGCACCAGACGAAAATACAGAGCAAGAACGTGTAGAAGCGTTTTTTAAAGAATCCGTTAGAACTATTATAGAAGACAAAAAAGATGAAGAAAATCAAGAAATCGTTCAGGTAAGGTCTTTAGCAAGTTTAGGTTTAATTGTTTCATCATTTTCACACGAATTAAAAGAAGTAAGCAACAATGCTTCTGAAATTGAAACCTTAGAAAAATATGCTTTGGCGCTAATCCCGGAAGACAAACATAAAACAGTTGAGTATAATGATGTAGTCGATATTTTTGAGTTACTAAAAGATGATAAGGATAAAATTAAACATTGGGTTGATTACACTCTTACAGCTATAAAGAAGGACAAACGAACCCGAACTAAATTATATTTCAGTGTTTTCTTTGTCCAATTGCAAGAATCTTGGAAAAGAATATTCAAAAGAAAAGATGTTAGTTTTGTGCTGAATGATAATATTAAAGAATCACAATATGAGTTCAGAGCTTTTGAAATGGATATGACCACCATTTTTTCAAACTTAATCAATAACTCTATTGATTCATTTGAACAACGTACATCCGTTGATGATAGAAATATCACAATTGATTTAGGCATTGTAAATAATAAAATTGAAATTATATTTTCTGATAACGGAAAAGGATTAGATAAAGCATTTGAGAATAAAGAGGATATATTTTTGCCATTTACAACCTCAAAAAGAGATAGAAAAGGAAATGAAATTGGAACTGGGTTAGGAATGTATCTTGTGAAGTCTGTTATTGATGATAACAACGGAAACATTGAAGTCTTAGAGCCACAAAATGGTTTTGCCGTGAAAATAACTTTTTCACTTATAAATAAATAACAATATGGATATGCATTATAAAATAGGATATATAGACGAGGATGCCAACCAAGTCAAATTATATAGAAGAAAACTTAGGGACTTTGGTTTTGAAGTAGTTGGTTATGAATTTCATAAAGGAATAACATTAGAAGAATTAATGGAACAAGTGTATAACTCAGACATTGATTTACTGATGATTGATTTTCGTCTGAATGAGAGCAATATCGTTCCTTTCAATGGAGATGCTGTTGAGCGTGAGATTTATGAGAAAAAGCCTTTGTTTCCTCACATAATCTTCACTAATAAAGCAGACCAGGCAGAGCCCGAAGTTGATGATTTAAAAATAATTTTTGACAAGGAAATCGTATTTCCTTCCGATGATGAAAGTGAAAATCCACAGACCAAACGCTTTATTGATACAGTTACCAAAAGCATTGAACGATATAAACGTCGTATTTCTAAAAGAAAGGATATTATTTCGGAATTATTAGAAAAAGAACAAAACGATACATTGAGTACCGATGAAAAAAACTTGTTATTGTCAACTCAAAGAGAGCTTTTAAGTCTTGATACATTACGAATTTCAGAAGTTCCAGAAAGCTTAACATCAATTGACAGTTTAGATAAAATTGCTAAAGCAAGGCAGGATGCGGAAGCCTATATTAAATCATTGTTAGAAAAAGGAAGTGATGAACGTAAGGGATAATTTACCACAAAGAAGACCAAACCCTACTAAAAATCCGACCGGTAATAATTGGTCAGAACACAAACCTGATTTAAGAGAGGATTTTCATAAACATTGTGCTTATTGTGGTTCTTATGATGGGTTTAGTCATACTTGGTTTGAAGTAGACCATTTTGTCCCAAAATCTCTTTTTGTAAAAACAGGAAATATAGGATTATGTCAATATGATAATTTAGTATACTCTTGTAAGTTTTGCAATAATGTAAAACTTAGTAAATGGCCATCTAATGATGAAACAATACCAATTATTGATGATAAAGGATTTGTAAATCCTTGTAGTATTGATTACGACGCCCACCTATACAGAACAAATAAAGGGAGTATTAGATGGAAAACAGATTTAGGCAAATGGATGGTTGAAATTGGTTTTAAATTTGATGAAAGAGACTATTGTGTTAAACTATTGTGGGAGCTAAATCAATTGAGGAAATCTTTCGAGTTTTTAGTTGAAGAAGCAAATAAGTATGATATAAATACTGATGAATACAATAACATAACAGCCCAAGCAAAAGACAGCGCATATTATTATTGTCTTTACCGCAATGAATTAGATGAATATTACAAGACAATGTAATTAATGAAGAATATTTTTAAATATCTTGAATCATACTCTCCACTTCCAAAAGAAGTGGATAAGCTCATTGTGTCTGCTTTTATTGAAATTAATGATTTACAGTTAATAAACAATCGGTTTCTAAGAAACTATTCAATTTCAAAGAGAAAATCAGCAAAAAGAGAAAAGTTATTACAGTTTATTGAGATTGTACGAAGTGAAATTGAAACTTTTGATATCGAAAAACTAATCGAACTATTTGAATTTGTTATTTCTCCTTCAGATAGAATAATTAACGGTGCAATATATACTCCTTCAGAAATTAGGGAATATATTATTGGGCAATCTTTTCGCAGAGAAGGTAATAGAATCGCAGATGCTAAAATAGCAGATATTGCTTGTGGTTGCTCCGGATTTTTATATACTGCATCCAAAGAATTAAAAAGAAGAACAGGCAATAGCTACCAATATATTTTTCAAAATCAGATTTTCGGCTTAGATATTCAAGAATATTCGGTTACCCGGAGTAAATTACTATTGAGTTTATTGGCGTTGTCTGAAGGAGAGGATGTAGAAGAGTTTCATTTTAATTTACATCAAGGAGACGCATTAACTTTTATTTGGAATGAACATTATGCTGATTTTAATGGATTTCAAATAATAGTTGGAAACCCGCCTTATGTGTGTGCAAGAAACTTGGAAGATACTGTAAAAGAGAATCTGAAAAATTGGGCTGTATGTGCTTCTGGAAATCCAGACCTTTATATCCCTTTCTTTCAAATCGGTTACGAAAACTTGGCAGAAAATGGTATTCTTGGATACATTACAATGAATACTTTTTTCAAAAGCCTAAACGGTAGAGCATTAAGGAACTATTTTGAAGAAAACAAAACTACCATAAGGATTATTGATTTTGGCACGCTTCAGATTTTTAAATCTAAAAGCACTTACACCTGTATTTGTTTTCTTGAAAATTCACAACAAAATTATATCGAATATTATAAATCGACTGAAAAAGAAGTACCGACCAATAGAAATCAATACAGTAGAATCAACTATCAAAATCTTGATGCAAAAAAAGGTTGGAATTTAAACGACAATGTGATTATTTCCCGAATTGAAGCCACAGGAACGCCTTTCGGAGAAAAATACAAAACAAGACACGGTATTGCTACATTGAAAAATGACATTTACATTTTTAAACCAGTAGCTGAGGATGATGATTATTTTTATCTCCAAAATGGAAGTCTATATCCAATTGAGAAAGGTATATGCAAAGATATTTTGAACTCAAATAAATTAAGTAGAGATATTAATTTTGATACAGTAGTTGAAAAGGTATTATTTCCATACAATGATGAGGTAAAGCCAAAAGCACTTGATGAAGACTTTTTAAAAGAAAATTTTCCAAGAGCTTTTGAATATCTGCAGGTAAAAAAGAAGATTTTAGCAGGAAGGGATAAAGGTAAAGGTAAATACGAAAAATGGTTTGCTTTTGGAAGGACCCAGTCTTTAGAAAAGGTTGGTAATAAATTATTTTTCCCAAAGTTTTCAAATAAAACTCCGAGTTATTTAATCAGTAATGATGATGATTTACTGTTTTACAATGGTCAGGCAATCATAGGGCATTCAGAAGAAGAAATGCAGTTGGTAAAGAAAATTTTAGAATCACGGTTGTTCTGGTATTACATAAAGACAACAAGCAAACCTTATTCATCAGATTATTATTCCTTGAATGGTACCTACATCAAGAATTTTGGTATTCCTGATTTTACTGAAGATGATATTGATTTTTTAATCAATGAACCTAATCAAAATATTATTGATGCTTTCTTGGAAGATTATTATGATGTGCAATTAAACGAGGAATTGATTCCTGGATAATCTAAATGTGTGAAATGGAGGAAGACATACATAACCACAATAGAGAAAAGTATAAAAGTCTGAGTGAAGATAGTTTTTTTAATAGAACAGAATACTCTCTTTTGTTGGAATATGCTTTAACTGATGGATATAACGAATATTCAAAACAAGATACAAAGAGTAACAACGGCTTAATCACTACAGTAACGAGTGTTGTTCAAGGTTTTTTTGTTGATGATAATAGAACAAGAGCTATTATTAGTGATGTTGCAAACCTGCAACTAATTCCTGAAAAAATTTCAAATCAAATACAAAATCTTATTCCGATAGACCACATTTATGAAGGCTATGAATATTTACTTGTAAAAAGCAGAGACAAAATTTTCACTTTCAATATTCAACTTTATTTTAGTATTAAAGAGTTAGTTCGGTTGATGGACTTGTATGTAAGTTGTAAAATTGAAAAATTCTTAACTAATAAAGACGGGACACTTTTAGTTTTGGACACTGGTCAAACAAAGTTCTTAATTTCTGGTATGCTTACAACAGAAACACAGGAAATTGAACGTGCTGTATTAACTTCAAAATTGGAGGAGGCTAAACCTTTTTTTGAATTTAAAGCGATTAAAAAAGTTGATTGGTCAAAATTAAAAGACAACAAAGGAGATTATTTTGAAAAACTAACGGAAACATTATTGCCCTTAGAGCCAAATCTTACTGATATTAAGCCAATCGGAAAAACTAATGCCTCAGATAGGGGGAGAGATTTTCTTGTTGTGGAAAAAAGTTTTGACACTTTTGGCAATCCACTCGAAAAAAAATGGTTAGTACAATGTAAATTTTCAGAAAAAAGTATTTCTCCAAAAACAATTCCTGATTGGGTCAATAGGACAGTTGAACACCAAGCTGATGGTTATTGGTTAATTACAAATAATGACCTCACACCTGATTTATTCGACCAATTAAATGATGTCCCAAAGAACAAGCATTATAAATTTGAGACAAGAATGTGGCAGAGAAATACATTTGATATAAAATTAGCTACGAGACCAGAAGTATTTGTTACTGGACTTTATTTTGATTAAAGTTAATATGTCTAATAGATTACCTTAAATGTAATTTTATTTGAATTTACGCCTCAAACATTAGAAGTATTGTAACCCATCCTTATAATCATTTGATTTTTAGCGTTATTTAATAAATCAGTCGTTTTAAATCCTTTAAAAAAATGGTTCGAAAATTGTACTGGGAAGTCAACAAAAAAAGCTCTCATTTTATGAGAGCTTTCTTATTTATGAATATTTTCACCTTCCCGATCGGCTTCGGCTTCCTTAAACGTCTTACAGCAACCGGATTTTATCATCCAGAATTTCGATTTTCTTGTCTTTGTATAAACCTCCTATCGCTTTTTTAAAATTCTTTTTGCTCATTTGGAGTTCATCTTTTATTTCTTCCGGAGTAGATTTGTCGGAAACATACAGCAAGCCATAATTTCCTTCCAGTTTTTCCAAAATTATTTTCTGAAATTCATCTATATTGGCGTACCCTTCAGGTTGCAGGGAAACATCGATTTTACCGTCTTCGCGGATGGTTTTAATGTAGCCGGTTTCTTCGGACAAAGGATAGAGTTTTTTATATACATCCGAAGCATAAATCAAACCGATATATTCCTTATTAATAATGACATTCCAGCCCAACTCTCCTTCTCCCATCAAAATAAGACTCACTCTGTCGCCTTTTTCGAAAGGCAGATCTTCATACTGCGGATTTCTTTTGAACTTGGTTGTTCCGGTGATCAAACCTGTAGGTTCATCAACATAAACATACACTAAATAACGTTTGCCTTCTACAATCTTGGCCTTCTGTTGCTTGTACGGAATGAACAAATCCTTGATGATTCCCCAATCCATAAATGCACCACTAGGCAGACTCTGCACACAACTCATAACCGCAAATTCACCTACTTCGGCCAAAGGTTTTTCGGTTGTGGCTTTCAGTTTGTCATCATCCTGATAAACAAACACCTCTATTTCATCGCCTTCTTGCATTTCATCGCGTACGAAAATCTTCGGCAAAAATGCCTTCTCTTCCTGATCATCTACCAGTATATATCCGGAAGTATTTTTTTCTGAAACCTTTAAAGTCTGTGTTTTGCCAATGTTCATGTTGCAAAGTTAAGATAATTGCTCGGAACAGTTATTGCTGAAAAACGAATATGCCTTCCACTGTGATTAAAAAATATGAGTATTTTCCCGAAAAGATGATTCTTCGCATTGAGTTTCTGTCGGGTAAAATATATGATTATATGGAAGTTCCGAAGATCGTTTATGATGAATTCCGGGGCGCTTTTTCAAAAGGCACCTATTTAAATAAGAAAATAAAAGGATTTTATCCGTTTAAAAGAGTATCCAATGGAAAACCTGATCCGTTACCGTTCTGATTTTGACGAACTCAATTCGCAAGAAATAAAACTGCTGGAAAAAGCCGCCGTTTCCGTCAGGGAATTTATTCAAATATCAAAAAAAATAAGTCATGTTTCCTATGCTACCAGAGCTGCACATTCCAAAAGTTATGCTGTAGCATGGGGAACATTACAGATTCACCCAACTATTCCTAACTGGCTGCGGATGATTTTTTCTGAAGAGAATTATGAAACGACTACAAGATTTTCTCACTCCAATCCCATTATTTTTAAATCAAAACATGAAGTTCCGGCTTATGGAATATCGCTAAAAATAAAAGCTCCTGATCGGAATATTCATTATCCACTGGTTAATTTCCCGCTTTTTCCCACCAATTCGGTAGCAGGATTTCTGAAGTTTTTCATATCAATGAACACTTTTCTCACGACCAAAGCAGATAATTTCGTGGTGTCTGCAATGGATCTTCCTGCACTGCTGATTCACAGCAGGACCTTTTTTCCGGGCATATTTTCTCCCGACATTATGAAACATGCGGCACAACTGTTATTCAGAAAAAATGATTTTATCTTGTCCTTCCCTTTTCATTCCATCGGTTGTTTTAGGCTCGGAGATTTTATCATGAAAATAAAACTGATTCCGATAGAAATTGAAAAGAATTTTGCCAAAAATGAACGCGGAGAAGACAGAATATGCAAATACTTCAGTCAACAGGAAGCGCAGTACAAGTTGGTATTTCAATTGTGCAGCGACCTGAACCGCCATCCAATCAACGATCTTACCAAAATGTGGAGAAATGCGACAGAAATAGAAATCGGAATCCTCACTTTACCGAAAAACTCGTTGCTAAATGTTCAGGATCCTGAAGTAGAAGCATTGGTTTTTAATCCTTTTGATAATCCTGAACAATTACAGCCTGTAGGAAAAATACAGCAGTTGCGGAATATTATTTATCAGACGGCTGCGAAAACCCGAAATGAAATTAATTCTAAAGAAATCATAAAAGAACAACATAAAAAGACGCCATAAAATGGCGCCTCAATTAATTTTACAATAAATTTTCACAGTGCTAAAGCGCCGTCAATAGCGTCTCTGAATGAAAATTTACATGTGAATGGCAATTTTACCGGTAGCATCCAATGCCGCTTCTTTGATCGCTTCTGCGAACGTAGGGTGAGCGTGCGACATTCTTGCGATGTCTTCTGCAGAAGCCCGGAATTCCATCGCGGTAACTGCTGCTGCAATCATATCTGCGGCTCTGGCACCGATCATGTGAACACCCAGAACTTCATCGGTTTTCTCATCAGCAATAATTTTTACGAAACCGTCAATATCTCCTGAAGCACGGCTTCTTCCCAAAGCTCTCATCGGGAAATTACCTACTTTTATTGCTCTTCCGGCTTCTTTCAGCTGCTCTTCAGTTTGTCCGACTCCGGCTACTTCAGGCCAGGTATATACAACACCCGGAATTAAATTATAGTTAATATGTGGTTTTTGTCCTGCCAACTGTTCTACTACCAAAACTCCTTCTTCAGACGCTTTGTGAGCCAGCATCGCACCTTGAATTACATCACCAATAGCGTAAATATTCGAAACATTGGTTTGGAGATGTTTATTTACTTTTACTCTTCCTCTTTCATCCAGATCAACACCCGCTTTTTCAAGAGCCAATCCTTCTGTGTAAGGCTTTCTTCCTACAGAAACGAGAACGTAATCTGCTTCAAAAACAACTTCTTCGCCTTTTTTATTTTTTGCTGTTACTTTCACAATATCACCGTTTCTTTCTACAGCGGAAACAGCGGTGGAAAGTTCAAACTTCATTTTTTGTTTTCTCAGAACCTTCTGAAGTTCTTTAGACAAAGCTCCATCCATTCCCGGAATAATTTTGTCCATATATTCAATCACGGTCACTTCGGAACCTAATCTTAAACATACGGAACCAAGCTCAAGGCCGATAACGCCGCCACCAATAACCAGCATTTTTTTCGGGATTTCCTTTAGATTTAAAGCTTCTGTGGAAGTGATGATTCTTTCTTTGTCGATATTGATGAATGGCAGTGACGATGGTTTTGAGCCTGTCGCAATGATGACATATTTCGTATCCAGAATTTCTGACGAGCCATCGTCTTTTGTCACTTTTACCTGTGTAGCACTTTCAAAAGAACCAACACCTTGGTAAACTGTCACTTTATTTTTGTCCATCAGGAACTGGATTCCTTTGGTTGTTTGGTCTACCACTTCGTTTTTACGCTCTACCATTCTTGCAATATCGGCAGTCGGAGATTGTACTGAAATTCCGTGGTTTTCAAAATTGTGAACCGCATTGTGGAAATGCTCCGAACTGTCCAGCATGGCTTTGGAAGGAATACACCCAACATTGAGGCACGTTCCGCCCATGGTAGGATATTTCTCAATAATAGCTGTTTTGAAACCCAACTGTGCAGCTCTGATTGCCGCAACATAACCACCGGGCCCGGAACCGATAACGATAAGATCGAATTGACTCATTTTTATTTTTTAGTATATTATTAATCGTTTTATCTGCACAAAATTACGAAAAATATCCTTCCATTTTTGTGTGAATTGAATTGTGAATTTAAATAATTTTGAAACAGCGACTTGATCTCAATAATGGTTAAAACTCGTTTTCAATTTGTTTTTTTAAGCCAAACCTGTTGAATAATTTTGACAAAAAATCTTAAGAATATTCAAATTTCCGGACGGCTTCCAGGGTCTTTTCTATTTCGTTTTCTGTGATGGCACTGCTGATGAAATAGGTTTCATAACCACTTGGTGGAAGATACACTCCGTTTTTAAGCATATGATGAAAGAAATTATTGAACAAAGCATGATTTGCGTTTTGAGCTTCATCAAAATTACTCACGGCACCAATGTGAAAAAAGATGCTCATCATGGATCCCAATCTGTTGATCCTGTGTCTGATATTTTTAGAATTCAGAATTTTAGCTATTTCAAAATCCAGGATTTCTGTCGTTTTGTCCAAACGGTTAAAAAACTCAGAATCCTTCTTAATAATTTTCAAAGTTTCGAGTCCGGCTCTCATGGCCAGTGGATTCCCGCTGAGCGTACCTGCCTGATAAACGGCTCCTTTCGGTGCAAGATGATCCATAATTTCACTGCGTCCTGCAAAAGCTCCAACGGGCATTCCCCCACCGATTACTTTACCATACGTTACCAGATCGGCTTTCACATTGTAGCGTTCCTGAGCTCCTCCGAAAGCGAGCCTAAAACCGGTCATCACTTCATCAAAAATCAATAAAGTTTTATGTTCATCACACAACTCACGCAGTTTCTGAAGGAAATTATTTATAGGCAACACACAGCCCATATTTCCCGCCACCGGTTCTATGATGATGGCAGCAATCTGTTCGGGATTATTGCGAAACAAATCCTTTACCTGGTCAAAATCATTAAATCTTGCCAGCAAAGTATCTTTTGCTGTACCTTGTGTAACACCGGGAGAATTTGGATTTCCAAATGTTGCTGCCCCGCTTCCGGCTTTAATTAAAAAACTGTCGGAATGGCCGTGATAACACCCTTCAAATTTGATAATTTTATCTCTTCCGGTAAATCCTCTTGCCAGGCGAACCGCACTCATACAGGCTTCTGTTCCTGAGGAAACCATCCGGATTTGATCAATATTCGGAACATTTTCAATGATGAATCTGGCGATTTCCGTTTCAAGTTCTGTTGGAGTTCCAAATGAGAATCCTTTTTCGGCCTGCTTCTGAACTGCTTCCAAAACTTCAGGATGGGTATGGCCCAAAATGGCCGGTCCCCAAGAATTAATATAATCAATGTAGGTTCTGTCGTCTGCGTCTGTAAGATAAGCACCTTTTGCAGATTTCATAAATACCGGCGTTCCGCCTACCGATTTAAACGCACGAACCGGCGAATTGACTCCACCGGGAATATATTGCTGCGCTTCGGTAAAGAGCGCAGAACTTCTTTGATACATCATAAAAATTAGTTTCTGGGTTTCTTCCCTTGCAGATAAATGAGGGTTCCCGGTTGTGGTTCAGAGCCTTCTGACATTCTGTTTTTCACATACAGTTTGTCCAGTCTGACGCCAAATTTCTGGGCGATTTCTCTCATGCTTTCCCCGTTTTCAGCCTGATAGGTAGCGATGTTTCCTTCAGCATTTTTGGGTTCAAGAAAGATAATATCGTTTTGTTTTAGTTTTCCGTTTTGAAGTTCGTTCCATTTCAAAAGACGGCTTTCGCTGATTCCGTATTTCTGGGCGATAAGCTGAAGTTCCATGTCTTCCGGAACTACGAGATATTTCATTCCTCCATTCGGATGATTTTTCACCAGAATTGATCGCAGCACTTCATATTTGGATTTCGTGCGTTGATCCTGAATTTCTTTTTGCTGTTGAGCGTAAGAGGTTTGTTTGTACGCTACATTCAGCGTATTCGATTTTTCTTTTTCAGGAGTTTTACCTTTTTTATTCTGCCGGGCCATGAATTCTTTATCATCAGCTAATCCCGGATATATTTTCAAAAGTGTAAACAGGACTTCTTTAGAATTGGTATTATCAAATTCATACAACCTGTGTTTTTCAATAAGATTGATGAGAATTCCGGCATACCTTGGATTGGTTGCGTAACCGGCTTTTTTTAACCCGTGAGCCCAACCTTTGTAATCTTTGATATCCAGCGAAAATAATTTTGTGTAATATCTTCTTTGTGTCAGAAAAAGAGAATGATCTTCATAGGATTTTTTGGGATCATCATACACGCGGAAACATTCATTGGGTGCATCATCATTGTGACGCATGGTTTTTCCGGTCCATTCTTCCTTGCATTTTATTCCGAAATGATTGTTGCCTTCTTTCGCTAACCGGCTTTGTCCGCCACCAGTTTCCAATAATCCCTGAGCCAGTTTGATGGAAGCGGGAATGTTGTGTTTTTCCATTTCTTCTACAGCAAACGCCGCAAAATTCTGGATATATTGTTCATCTGTTTTCCAGGTCTGAGCCTGGGTAAAGTTTAAAATTAAAAAACTTGCAACTACCAGTAGTTTTCTCATTATTTTTAATTTCTGAAGTTAATCTCTGCTTTGTTTTGCTGTTTCAGCCGTTCATTAGCTCCTGCAATTCCCTGCAATCCACCGGTATGAAAGACTAAAACGGAACTGTGTTCAGGAAAATATCCTTCCTCTATTTGTTCCATAATCTTTTTCATCATCTTTCCTGTGTACACCGGATCCAGCGGAATTCCAAATTTCTGAAAAAAACTGTTTATAAAACGGATATTTTCTTCAGTTATTTTACCGTAGCCTCTATCGTGTGCTTCCAGAAAAATAACGTTTCTTTTTCCTGAAAGTTGAAACACATTTTCCTCAACGGATGCATCCTGAACTACCTGACACCCAATCACCTGTTGATGAGTTTCACAGAATTTTGACAACCCTGCAACGGTGCCTCCTGTACCCACAGCGGTGCAAAGATAATCAAATTCCTGAGTTTCATTATTCAGCATGTGCCGAACACCTTCCACGGCCTGGTCATTGGTGCCGCCTTCAGGAATGATAAGGGCTTCGGGAAATTTTTCTTTTAGTTCTAATGAAATATTTTCCTTATTTCTGTATTCTTCCCTGGTAACAAACAGGTACTCCATTCCGTTTTCGGATGCCTGTTTTAGTGTAGGATTTTCTTGATATTTTAAACTGAGTTCTTCACCGCGGATAATCCCTAAAGTTGAAATATGCATCATTTTTCCCACGGCAGCTACGGCGGCTATATGATTGGAATAAGCGCCACCAAAAGTGATAAGTTTAGGATCATTGGGTTGTTTATTCAAATAATGATTGACATTATAAAACAGTTTCCAGTATTTGTTTCCGGAGATTTCCGGATGAATCAGGTCTTCTCTTTTGATGTAAAGCCGAATATTTTTCTCCAAAGGAATCCGTGTAATGGGCAAAGGAACGGTTGGGAATTCAAGCCTACTCATCACTGCTGTTTCTGTATTTTAAAAAATTCCAAAATGCTCTGTTTTTAAGATAACTTAAATCAGTTTCTTTGGCAAAAGCTTCTCTTTCAAAAGAAATGGAACGGTAGGCTTTCATCTTGTTATTGTATTTCAGAAACCAATAATAGTATTCCACGATATACCAAAGATAAAAAAAAATCACCAGCATTTCCAACTGTTGCCGCAGGTGAATTTTCTCATGATTGATGAGAACAGAATTCTCCATGTCCGATTTATTTCTGAGCAAAATAAAAGGGAATAAAGTTATCCCGTGAATTTTTGTATTTTTGAGCAATGAGCTGAACACAATAATCATTCAGCAAAAATAGTTTTTTCATCATCAACATTTTAACTAATGATTCAGAAAAACATCAAAGAAAAAGAAGATTTTTATTATAATGAACAAGGATATAAAGTTTTTACAGAACAATATCACTTGAAGCGAGGCTATTGCTGCAAAAGCGGATGCAAACATTGTCCGTATGGTTACGATAAGAAAACAGATACATTTAGAAAACCCACTAAAAATCAATAAAAAATGAAAAAATATCTTTATGCACTGATGGCTTCTGCAGTACTGGGAGTCACTGCATGTTCCCCGTTTCAGGTACGTTCAGATTATGCTGAAACAGCCACGTTCAGTAATTATAAAACCTATAAACTTCGGATCGACGATCTGAAACTGAATGATCTGGATAAAGACAGAGTACTGAATGAAGTATCAAAACAATTGCAAACCAAAGGGCTTTCTGTTGCTGAAAATCCTGATCTGATTGTTAATGTAAAGGCGAATCATAAGAAAATCACTGACGTTCAGAACCGAACTCCGTATGGAATGTATGGTTGGGGCGGCCCTTTCGGATGGGGAGTCGGGATGAGCAGAACTTGGACTTCGCAACATAATGAAGGTGCTTTAATTATTGACCTTATCGATTCCAGAACGCAGAAACTGGTTTGGCAAGGTATCGGAAGCGGAATTTCCGTAGATGCGCCTAAAGCCAAACAAAAACAGATTCCCCAAATTGTGGAAGAAATAATGGCCAATTATCCTCCTAAAAAATAAGGAAGAAAATTAAAAACAAATCAGGCTGCCCTAAGTGAGCAGCCTGATTTTGTTATAAGTAAGGTCTGTTTATTGTCCGCCAAGTTCTCTGATTCTTTCCTGCATCAGCTCAGGATCTGTGAGTGATTCAATTCCAAACATTGCGAGGAAAATGATCATCATCAGAAGATAAAGAATACTCATGATGAGACTGATGAGTGACAGGATTTTTCCTGCTTTTAGGTTTCCGTAGTCGGAATACATTTCCGGGTTCTGCCGGTACAGTTTTTCATCTTTTCCGGCGAGATAAAGACCCACAATGGCCAATATCAAACCTACAACACCATAGGTGCAAAGACATCCCACAAATGCTGTAATTCCCAAGATGAGTACGGCAGTTGCATTAGGTAGTTTTTGTTGATTCATAATAGTTTATTTTAAAATAGTTTGAAAAAGTTATTTCTAAAAAAATACGACCCTACCATCAGAATAGCGTTGATGAGTCCCAGAACAATCAGGAAAGAAGAATAATTTCTTTTTCTGTCCATCAGGCTCAGCACCACGAATCCTAAAAGAAGAATCAGTGTATACACCGCAGGAAAAAGCCGAAATGCTTCTCCGAATTTTCCATCCAACAACAGCAGAAAAGCCCGTTGTGTTCCGCATCCGAAACACTCCAGCCCAAACAGCTTTTTGTTCATGCACTGCAGCATATAATCTTCAGCAGCCATCAGTTTCCTTTTTTTTCAATTCAATAATACGATAATTTCGGGAATCTGAAAACTATTTCTTTGCCCGTTCATACTGTTTTGGGAAGAAGCATTCCTCATGGGTTTCCAAGGCTCCTTTAATAGCGAGATACGGGTTTCTGAGAATTTCCCGCGCCACAAAAATAAGATCGGCATCACCTTTTTGTAAAATTTCTTCAGCCTGTTTTACTTCGGTAATCAAACCAACGGCACCAGTCGCAATGCCTGCTTCCTTACGAATTTTCGCAGCAAAGGGAACCTGATATCCGTCAAAAACCGAAATTCGGGCTCCATGAATATTTCCGCCACTGGACACATCCACAAGATCGACTTTTTTTTCTTTCAGCAATTGGGCCAGCTTCACACTATCGTCCAGATCCCAGCCATTTTCGGCATATTCCGTTGCAGAAATTCGGACAAACAAAGGATGATTATCATCCAAAACTTCATTCACAGCCTCTACAACTTCCAGCAAAAAACGGCATCTGTTTGCAAAACTTCCGCCATATTCATCGGTTCGGTTATTGGACAAAGGCGATAAAAACTGATGCAACAAATATCCGTGGGCTGCGTGAATTTCAATCACATCAAAACCTGCGTTTACTGCTCTTTGCGCAGCTTCTTTAAATCTCTGAACCAGAGCATTAATTTCCTCAACAGAAAGTTCATGTGGAATCCGTTCGCCTTCCATATATGGTATGGGCGAAGGTGCGACGGTTTGCCAGCCTTCTTCCAGAGAAATCTGTTTTCCATTCCAGGTAGAAGCTTTCCGGCCAGCGTGGGCCAACTGAATTCCGATTTTACTTTTTGAATGCTGGTGTACAAAATCTACAATTCTCCTGAAACTATCGGCTTGTTCATCATTCCAGATTCCGGTGCATCCGTTGGTAATCCGGCCTTCCGGAACTACGCCCGTTGCTTCTGCAATTAAGAGTCCGGTACCACCCTGAGCGCGGCTTCCATAGTGTACCAAATGGAAATCGTTGGGCATTCCTTCGATGGCAGAATACATGCACATCGGCGACATCACCCATCGGTTTTGGAGTTCGATATTTCTAAATTTTATCGGTGAATACAACATTTTTAATACGTTTAAAGAGAAACAAAGGTACGAAACATGTGTGCATAAAAAAGAGGCTCCTTTTCAGAAACCTCTTTCTTCCCACGTTACCGATATTCATTTTTATGTTGAAAAATCGTTTATGATGAGTTCAGTTTTAAAATAAAAGTTATCTTTACTCTCCTACTTTTAAAAATGGAAAAAAACCTCAACATCAGATATCAGGAATTTGAAAATGATACCCAGCTGAATGCGTTGGAAAAAAAGCTTTTTGCTGCCGCTTCTGCAGCCAGACTCCAGGCTTATGCACCATACTCTCATTTTTTGGTGGGCTGTGCCATTTTACTGGATAACGGTGAAATCATTTCAGGAAACAACCAGGAAAATGCAGCGTATCCGTCCGGATTATGTGCAGAACGTACCACTATTTTCTGGACTTCTGCCAATTATCCTGATGCGAAAATCAAGACGATCTTTGTTGTAGGCGCTCCTGAAAATGGTGAAACCAAATTTCCAACTCCTCCTTGCGGTGCATGCAGGCAATCCATTCTGGAATATGAAAGCCAACAGCAGGAATCCATTGAAATTTATTTCGCTTCCACCTCAGGAATCATCTGCAAAACTTTTTCTGTGAAAGATTTACTGCCATTTTCTTTTGACCGTTCATTTCTTTAGTGTAAAATCCGTATCTTCGCATCAACTTTTTCAGAAAAGGGAATCACGTCCAATTCGTGAACTGTCCCCGCAACTGTAAATCACGGGATGAAAATAAGTTTATCACTTATCATCCGATTTTTCTGCTTATCAAGCCATTGTAACGATACGAGAAGGCGCAGAAAAGTGAAAGTCAGGAAACCTTACTGAAAAGCAATATATCAATACCGCTTTCGGAGGAAAAGCCTGAATTATGAAACATACCTATTTTCTCGCCTTGCTGTTTTCAGCATTTACAACTGTCCTGCATGCGCAGGAAACTCTTATCGACACGGTGTACATCAGCGATATACGACTGAAAGATGCCGAAAAATCACAAAAAATAATTCGCATCAGCAAAGATGAACTGCTGAATAACCCGGTCAATCTTTCGGAAGTTCTGCGTTTCCAAACGCCCTTTTACATTCGGGAAAACGGTCGCGGAATGGCTGCCTCGCCCTCGTTCCGGGGAACTACGGCACAACAAACGGCATTCTTATGGAACGGCATTCCCGTGAATTCTCTGTTTTTAGGACAAGCGGATGTCAACAATATTGGTTTGCTGAATTATGATCACATCGATGTAAAACCCGGCGGCGGCAGCATTTCTTACGGAAGCGGTGCTGTGGGCGGAAGCGTTCATTTGAATAACAGCCTTTCTTTTAACAAAGGTTTTAACGGAGATCTGTTTGCAGAATATGGATCTTTTGAAACCTTAAATTCCTCTGTAAAATTAAATTACAACACTGATAAAGTATCTTTCCAACTTAATACGGCTTACACGGAAAGTGAAAATGACTATGATGTTCCCGCTTTGCAATACGTAAACCGCAACGGAAAATACCGCCAACAAAGCTTTGGATTGAGCAGCGGCTATCGTTTTAATACGGGAGATGTTCTGTATTTTCATTCACAAATGAGCGATGGACTACAGTATTTTCCTGTTTTTTTTGAAGAAGATACCAAGACAAAATACATTACGCAGGGCTTCCGTTCGCTGTTGCATTGGGATCACCAAAACCAACATTTTTCCAATCATTTAAAATTAGCATTTCTTGAGGAACAGTTTCGTCATTTTGCTGATATTGAAAAAACGGAAAGCACCGGTTCCGGAGGCCAACTTTTCATGGTGAAAAATGATGCATCATGGACTCGCATTAAAAACTTGGTGTTGATTCTTCAGACTGAATTTCAACATCAGAAAGCAGAAGGCTTTCAGTCCGGAAAGAGCAATCCCAAAAGAAATTTAGGAGCTGCAGCACTTGTCGTGAAAAAACAATGGGGAAAGTCGATATACACTGAAGGAGCCATTCGCAAGGATTTTATTGAAAACATGAACAGTCCGCTGTTGTTTTCTTTCGGATCGCAAATCAAAGCGGCACCGTTTTATACGATAAAATTGAATATTTCCAAAAACTTCAGAATTCCCACGTTTAACGATCTGTATTGGGAACCCGGAGGAAATCCCGATCTGAAACCGGAACATTCTGTGCAAATTGAATTGGGGAATGAATTTCAGTATAAAAATTTCACTCTGGAAATCGTTCCGTATTATCTGCGTGTTTCGGATTTGATACAATGGATGCCGGGAAATACGATCTGGACGCCTTTCAATACCAATGAAGCAGAAAGCTACGGTGCGGAAGTTTATGGTAATTTTTTTGCGAAAATCGGCAATCATCAGCTGAAGCTCAAATCTGCTTATACCTACACCCTATCCAAAGATCTGGAAACCCAAAAATCATTGATGTACGTACCAAAACATAAATTTTCAGGCACCGCATCTTTCATGACGAAGTTCGGAAGTATTTTCATACAGGGAATGTTTACCGGACTAACCTTCACCTCTACCGATGAAAACAGGAGAACTGCGCTGAACCCTTCTACGGTAATCAATGCAGGAGTTCAGATCACGCTGAGTCCGCATTTGCAACTCGGCATCAGAGCCAATAATATTTTCAACGAAGTGTACCAAACCAGCCAACATTACCCGATGCCGTTCCGGAATTTCGGGATAAGTCTCAGAAGCCAATTTTAAAACCTTATACAATGAAATTTTCAAAATTAATTACTGTAGGCCTTGCCTTAAATGCCATTTTCATGACTTCCTGCGAACGACATGATCCCGAAGATGAAACACCTATTTCCGGCTATGAAAACGGAATTCTTATTACCAATGAAGGCGGGTTCAGCACACCAACTGCCAGCGTTTCTTTCCTTTCCAATGATTTTTCTGTAAATGAAAGTGATATTTTCGCGAAAAACAATAACAGCGAAAAACTCGGAAATGTACTGCAAAGTATCAGTTTCAAAGGAGATTTGGCTTATTTAGTGGTGAACAAGCCTTCCAAAATTGAAATCGTGAACCGGAATAATTTTCAGAAAAAAGGAACCATCACCACAAATTTAGATCAGCCTCGATATATCGCTTTTCACGGAAATCACACGTATGTTACCAACAACAATTTTTTCGATGTGAAAAAAGTAAGTGTTTTCGATGCCGGAAATCAGTTTGTAAAAGACATTCACTTTCCGCGTTATGCTGAAAAAATTACTTCTTCGGGAGGATATATTTATGTGCAGACAGACGGTGTAGATTATACTCCGAATGAAGTTCCGACCGGACATAGCATCAGCAGAATTAACCCGGCCAACAATGAAGTGGATAAGGAGATTATCCTCACTGATAATGCGCCGATCCGGGATATGGTTTCTGATCAGAATTTCGTGTATGTGCTGACTTCTGACGATCAGAATACGTATCTGTATACCATCACAGCAGATTCTGGAATTTTCAATAAAACCCAGTTTTCCGGGATTACTCAGGCCAGAAATCTTGCTTTGGATCAGGGAAAAATCTATTTCTTTACAGGCGACAATACCGTTCATGCGGTTACCGGAAACAGTAGTGCGCCGTTATTTCATACCAACAGTTCTGCGTATGTTTACGGATTTAATGTGATTGGCCAGAATGTTTTTATCGCAGAACCCTCTTTTACTTCCGACAGTACGGTGAAGATTTTTAACCTTTCAGGAGTATTGGTGAAAACCCTGAGCACGGGAATTGGAACGAATGGATTTTATAAGAATTAGAGAGAAAGAAAAAAGAAGATAGAGAAACGACTGTAAACAGATTTACATTTTGAAGCTGTGTTAATTTTCAGGAATTGACGGACATTGCCAAAGTTTTGAACTTTGGCAATGTTGTTAAAATTCAAGAATCACTTCTCACCCGATGCAAAAACGCTGTTCAGCAGCCAGGTGATGAAAGACAGGGCAATGCTGAAGATAAAAGCCCACCAAAATCCGTCGATTTGCATGCCGTCAACAAAATACTCGGCCATCAGAATGACGATCGTATTGATGACCAAAGCGAAAAACCCAAGTGTAAGAATAGTAAAAGGAAGTCCGAACAATTGGAGTATCGGTTTCACCACAACGTTCAGAATGCCCAAAACGATGGCAAAAATAATTGCAGTAGAAAAACTATCAAAATGAACGCCTGATAGAAACTTCGTCAGCCCGAAAGCTACAATAGCTGTGATTAATAATCTCACTATAATTCCCATAAAACAAATTTTTAGAAATTAAAGATAAGAAGAATCGGAATATCCACAAAATGAAATGAAGCCCTTAAAAAAAACACTTCGGAAAGCATTTTTCAATCAGGGCTTCAGTTAAGTTTTCATGGTTGTGTTTTATGCAAAATTATATTTAATCAGTTCCCCGCACAATAGCTAGATGTAGTCATTTTTCTTATTTCTTATGAAAACCAAGGTACTCAATGATGAATTCGGTAAGTCTCTCTTTCGTTTTGAAATCCCAACTTTGGTAGCATCATGAAGTAAAATTCCGTACCTTTGTATGATGGAAGAAATGGTAGTTTTAGTCTCGGAAAACGATGAAGTTTTAGGGCAAATGGAAAAGATGGCCGCTCACGAAAACGGTATTCTTCACCGTGCATTTTCCGTTTTTTTATTTAATGATAATGGCGAAATGCTGCTTCAAAAGCGTGCCGCCCGTAAATACCATTCTCCGGGACAATGGACTAATGCCGTCTGTTCCCATCCCAGAATTCAGGAAACCTTTCTGGAAGGCGCGAAACGACGCATGATGGAAGAAATGGGAATAGAAGCTGAAATAGAAGAAAAATTTCATTTTATTTACAAGGCTGAAGTAGGAAACGGACTTCTGGAACATGAACTGGACCGCGTGTTTGCAGGCACTTACAACGGCTCTTTCCGGCTGAATCCTGATGAAGTGGAAGCAGTACGCTATATTTCTATGGACGACCTGGAAATGGAAATGAAAGAACATCCGGAACATTTCACCGAGTGGTTCAAAATTATTCTGAAAGAATACCAACATCATTTGTAACCTCTGATAACGAACAAATTTTATAAAAAATGAAAAGAACACCCTTATTCAACAAACATGTCTCTCTGGGAGCGAAAATGGTTCCTTTTGCAGGATTCGAAATGCCGGTACAATATTCCGGTCTTACTGAAGAACATTTCGCAGTTCGGGAAAAAGCCGGGCTTTTTGATGTTTCGCACATGGGACAGTTTTTTATTGAAGGTCCGGGTGCTAAAGACCTGCTGCAATATGTAGCCACCAATAATGCTGATGCCCTGAAAGACGGCAAAGCGCAATATACTTGTCTTACCAATGAAAATGGTGGAATTGTAGACGACTTAATCGTGTACAAAATAGCCGATGAAAAATATTTTGTCGTGGTGAACGCCTCCAATATTGATAAAGACTGGAATCATATCAACAACCACAATACTTTCGGAGCTATTATGACCAATGCTTCGGACGAGATGTCGCTGCTCGCGATTCAAGGCCCGAAAGCGACGGAAATTCTTCAGAAACTCACCCCGGTTCAGCTTCAGGATCTTCCGTATTATCATTTTACCATCGGTGAAGTTGCTGGTATACAGGATATTATTATCTCCAACACAGGATATACAGGTTCCGGAGGTTTTGAAATTTATTTTAAAAATGAAGATGCGGAAAAACTCTGGGACGAGCTGATGTCAGCGGGCGAAGAATTCGGAATGCTACCTTGTGGACTGGGTGCCAGAGATACGCTGAGACTGGAAAAAGGATTTTGCCTGTACGGAAATGATCTGGACGACCACACTACTCCACTGGAAGCCGGTCTGGGCTGGATCACGAAGTTTGACAAGGATTTTGTGGCAAAAGATATTTTAGAAAAACAAAAATCCGAAGGTGTGACGAAAAAATTGGCCGGTTTTGAAATGCAGGAAAAAGCCATTCCAAGAAACGGCTATCCTGTAGTAGATGCCGAAGGAAAAACCATCGGGAAAGTAACCTCGGGAACGATGTCGCCGATGAAGAAAACGGGAATCGGACTGGCATATCTGGACACTGATTTCACGAAAGTGGGAACTGAAATTTTCATCCAAATCCGCAACAAGAATATTCCGGCGCAAGTGGTGAAGCCGCCGTTTGTATAATGTTTTTGCAACCAATATAAAAAGTCAGGCTGAAATGTGGATTCAGCCTGACTTTTTTTTAAGAATATTAAAAATTATTTCACTTCTATTCTTTTAATATCTTGCATTGCAATTTCTTTCTTTGGCACTGAAACGTTCAGAATTCCATTTTCGTAAGATGCTTCTATGTTGTCAATGTCTACAGATTCTGGAAGCGTAAATGAACGGCTGAAAGAACTGAAATTAAATTCGCGCTTGGTAAAAAATCCTTGCTCGTCTTTCTCTTCTGTTTCCGATTTGTTCTCGCTGGAAATCGTAAGTATATTCCGGTCAATACCAATATTAAAATCTTCCTTTTTCATTCCCGGCGCTGCAACCATAATCTGATAGGCACTGTCTTCTTCTTTAACATTCACTGAAGGCATCGTGAATCCAGATTCTAAAAATCGTTTGCCGAAATCAAATACATCTTTTGTGAAAAAATCATCAAAAAAACTGTTTCTTCTGATTAATTGGTTCATAGCAATTGTATTTTAAGGTTAAACATTATTGAATTTTCCATTCTTAATTCAACAAAGCTAATGCCTTCTGAGTTTTTGTGACAAAATTTCATACGATCCCTGTCAATCAGCACATTATGTCATAATACGAGAAAAACTGATACCCAAATTGAGTGAAATTTTGACTTGCTTTACCCCAATTAGATTTCAGTTTTTGTTATTAAAGATGATAAATCGAATGTTTAATCCTTTTCTTTTAGTTCAAAAATTTCATTGACAGTTGTGTTAAAGACCATTGCTATTTTAATGGCCAAAACTGTCGACGGAACATACTTTCCGGATTCTATTGAGTTGATCGTTTGCCGGGACACACCCGTTCTGTCAGCCAATTCCTGCTGTGTCATGTTCCATTTCGCACGTACTTCACGAATGATATTACTCAACAACATCCAATTCCCTGTATCTGATGAAAATTACAATATTCGCCGATAAATAAGTGATAAGCAAGGCTGTAGCCGAATTATAAAATTGCAGATCTTCGTCAAGAAAAAAATTAAAAATTCTTCCTGCTACCACTGTAAATGCCACAATATAAAAAGAGTACGCCCATGCCATCAGTCTAATTCTTATGAGCCGTTCGTCCTCTATTTTTTCTTTCGAAAAGTTAAAAAGAAACAAACCTCCCAAAAGCAAGATCTTTACAATTTCATATTCATCATCAAAACTCAAAATTTGAGTCTGAGTTTGAATTATAAACAAAAGTATAGCGGATATGAAAATACCAGCCCCGATAAAAATTCTTACTGAAATACAATAAAGATTTTTAAAATTTGTATAATATTATAAGCAGATTTTCCTGCTATTTTTGACCTTAAAATATTTCTTATGAAAATTACAAAAGGTTTAATACCGATGATAGCCGCAGGCTTACTATTGGCTTCATGCGAAAAAAAAGTAGTAGTACAGGATCAAACCGGAAATGAAACTGCTGTTTCCGATGCACCGAACACGACCATTTCAAACAATGAAACTGTGCAGCGGGAAGATTTGCCTGAGCCTGTAAAATTGTTTGTTGATAAGCATTATGCAGGAACCGGAGTTGCTCATTATGAGTTGAAAACTATTCCTGCGATGGGCGACCGTTACGAGGTAAAAATGAACAACGGAGCCGAAATTGATTTTGACAAAGACGGAAACTGGGAAGAAATAAAAGATGGCCAAGGCGTTCCCGATGCCTTGGTTCCGCAAAATATTCTCTCTTATGTTCAGCAGAATTATCCGGGAATAAAAATTAAATCCATCGACAAGGACAACAATAAAATAAAAGTGGATCTTCTAAACGATATAGATCTGGAATTTGATTCCAATGGTACTTTTATCCGAATCGACAAATAGGATCAACTTCAGTTGAAAGCCTTAACTTACAATAAAAAATGCCTCTGCACTGCACTGCTGAGGCATTTTATTTTTAGTTTCAAAAACTTCCTTTTAAAGATTAATTACTGAAAATATTCTACTCCGTTTTTGAAAATATTATGGTAATTCGCATCAGGAATATTTTTCATCAATCCATTTGAAAAGCGTTCAGGATGAGCCATTCTGCCATATATTTTCCCATTGAGGGAAGTAATTCCTTCAATTCCAAACAGAGAATTATTAGGATTAAACGGCATTCCGTGAGCGATATTTCCGTCTAAATCTACATATTGTGTTGCGATTTGCCCGGCTTTGTACAGCTCTGTTAAAACTTCTTCCGACGCTACAAATCTCCCTTCTCCGTGTGAAATCGGAACCGTAAAAGTTTGGTCTTTCATTCCTTTCAGCCAAGGTGAATCATCATTAACAACTTTCACATTCACCATCTGGGAAATATGCCTCCCAATAGCATTATGAGCCAGAGTAGGTGCATTGGCATCCAAATCGCGGATTTCACCAAAAGGCAATAAACCGGATTTTACCAAAGCCTGAAAACCGTTACAGATGCCGAGAATCATTCCGTCTCTTTCAAGAAGCTGATGAACGGCTTCTTTCATTTTTTCATTTTTCAAAACATTGACGATGAATTTAGCCGAACCATCCGGCTCGTCACCCGCTGAAAAACCACCGGAAAAAACGAGAATCTGTGATTGATTAATTTCCTTTACCCAAAGATTGATACTTTCTGACAATAAGTGATGATTCAGATTGATCAAAGGAACACTATGAACGTCGGCACCTTCTTTTCTGAAAGCGTTCTGGGTTTCATATTCACAATTGGTTCCCGGGAAAATCGGTGCAAAAACCCGTGGTTTCGCAATGCCGTGTTTTTTGATGAAAATATTTCGTGGTTGCGTAGAATTGAGTTTCTCATCAATCTCAACAACGATTTTTTCTTTTTCTTTGGTGGAAAACACTTCTTCAAAAGTGGATTTATTCACCTTAAGCAAATCATTGATTTTAAAAGCAGAAGCATTAATTTTCAGAAGAGAAGAATCATTAACAATTCCAATTTCCTGAAGGAAACGATGTTCCAAAACCGTTTCGGATTCAATAATCAAACTGCCAATATTTTTATTTAAAAGAAGATTTTCTTCCAGCGAAATTTCAGCGCCCAAGCCATTTCCGAAAGCCATCTTTGCAATAGCCACCGCAACACCTCCGTCTTTTACCGTTTTCACGGAAACAATTTTCTTCGCTGTAATATTTTCATAAATAAAAGAGAAGATTTCTTTCAGACTTTCATAATCCGGAAGGCCGTTTTCCTGCGGTTGATGATGGAATAAATAAATTTTGTTTCCTGTTTTTTTAAATTCCGGGGAAATGATATTTTCTTTTTCGCCTTGCGCACAGGCGAATGAAATCAAAGTTGGTGGTACGTTCAGCTCCTGATACGTTCCGCTCATCGAATCTTTTCCGCCGATAGCTGCCAATTCAAGATTCATTTGAGCATCATAAGCTCCCAGAAGAGAGGCCAATGGTTTACCCCATTTCTGTGGATTGGTTCCCAGTTTTTCAAAATATTCCTGAAAACTCAAACGAATGTTTTTATAATCGCCACCCATCGCCACAATTTTCGAAACACTTTCTAAGACGGCATTTGCAGCACCAATCATTGAGTTTTGTGATGACCAATCCGCATCAAATCCCCAACTTGCCAAAGAAACCGTTTCTACATTTTCCGCATTCAGTACAGGCAGGGTTTGCACACTTCCTTCCATCAATGTTTCCTGAAATTTCCCACCGAAAGGCATCGCCACAGTAGTTCCGCCCACCGAAGCGTCGAACATTTCGTGTAAACCTTTTTGTGAAGCGACATTTTTATCTGCTAATAATGTTAGGAAATTATCTTCGTTAAAAGAAACATCATTTGCTTTAATATTTTGCAAATGAGAAACTTCCGCCGATTGAGACTTTGCACATCCGTTGGTATCAAGAAATTCACGGCTTAAATCAACAATTTTGCTTCCGCGCCAGAAGATCTGCATTCTGCCACTGTCGGTCACTTTTGCAATCTCAAAAGCATAGATGTTTTCTTTTTCGCAAAACTCAATAAACTGTTCCTTATCAGCAGCGGAAATGACCACTGCCATTCTTTCCTGAGATTCGGAAATGGCCAATTCGGTACCATTCAGTCCTTCATATTTTAAAGGAACCACATCAAGGTTGATTTCCAGACTGTCGGCAATTTCGCCGATGGCTACAGAAACGCCGCCTGCTCCAAAATCGTTGGATTTCTTAATTAATCTGGTTACTTCTGGATTTCTAAAAAGCCTTTGAATTTTCCTTTCTTCCACAGGATTTCCTTTCTGAACTTCTGTAGAAAGCGTATGAATAGAGGTTTCGTCCTGTTCTTTCGAACTTCCTGTGGCTCCGCCAACACCGTCTCTTCCTGTCGATCCGCCGAGAACTATCACCACATCGCCCGGTTCAGGTTTCTCCCGTTTTACCCAATCTTTAGGCACGGCTCCGACGACGAAACCCACTTCCATTCTTTTGGCTTTATAACCTTCGTGATAAATTTCGCTTACCAAAGTCGTCGCCAATCCAATCTGATTTCCGTACGAAGAATATCCGTTCGCAGCCTGTTTGGTAATCGTTCTTTGAGGAAGTTTGCCCGGTAAAGTTTCAGAAATGGGTTCCAAAACATTGCCCGCACCGGTCAACCGCATCGCCTGATAAACATACGCTCTTCCCGACAAAGGATCCCGAATAGCACCACCCAAACACGTGGATGCACCACCAAAAGGCTCAATTTCAGTTGGGTGATTATGCGTTTCATTTTTGAAAAGCAGGTACCAAGGTTCTTTTTTTCCGTCGTATTCAGCCTCTATTTCTACTGTACAAGCATTTATTTCATCAGAAATTACCAGATTTTCCAGTTTTCCGGTTTTATATAAATATTTTGCAGCTATAGTTCCTAAATCCATCAGAGAAACCGCTTTGTGTTCTCTCCCCAAAAACGTCCTTTTCTCCTGATAATCAGCGAAAATTTTCTCTAAAGTTTCTTTATAAGGACCTTCAAATTTAATGTCCGTTAACGCCGTTTCGAAAGTCGTGTGCCTGCAGTGATCGCTCCAATAAGTATCCAGAACTTTCAGTTCAGTTTCAGTTGGATTTCTTTTTTCAGATTTAAAATAATTCTGAATATGTTCCAAATCATCCAAACCAAAAGCAAAACCGTCTCTATGATAAAAATCGCGGAGCTGGTCTTCAGTAAAATCAATAAAACCATCGTGAGTGATGACCGGATCGGGGGTTCCTTCTGCAGGAATTTCTAAAACTGATAAATCTTTTTCCTGACTTTCCACTTTGTTAATCAGCAGATCTTTAATTTTTACCAAATCATTTTCTGAAATTCCAAAAAGTTCGATGAGTTTTCCGCTTCGAACCTGCGACTGACTGTTTTCTGTGAGGAGAACGATACACTGCTCGGCCGAATCGGCACGTTGATCGTACTGTCCCGGAAGATATTCTGTTGCAAAATGCGGCTCTTTCGCCGGATTTTCTTCGTGCAGAATATCAGTAACCGGATCCACAAAAGTACTGTTGACCACCTTGGCAAACTCAGCTTCATTCAGCCCAAAAATGTCATAAACATTATAGACTTTGGCGTTCTGAATGGCAGGAACGATATTCTTTATTTCATTAAGAACTTGTGGACTTTCAACATCGAAAATTCCTTTTTTTTCTACGAAAATTCTTTTGTTCATTATATTATTTTAAACGCCAGGAGCGCAAATATTTTTATTAATTATAGATCTGTTTGAAGATCGCAAAGTCTGCCTTTGAGCAGAGCATCAGTATCCTTTATTTCAAAAATGTTTCCGCTCAAAACTTATACTTTTAAACTTAGAAAAAATGCAGACAAAACCGCCTGCATCATTCTTACACTTTTAAATCTGCTTCCAAGCCGATTTCGCCGGAATACTTTTCCAGAATTGGCTGGGCTTCATTTTTAATAAATTCCTCAGTTTGAATGGGCGCAAAACCAATGAAATTTTTGGGATCGAGCACCTCCATGATTTTAGATTTTTCCATTTTCAGGGAATTGTCGTTCATGATTCGTTCAATCAAATCATTTTCCTTGCCTTCCATTTTCACTTTTTTGCTGGCTTCCATGCTGTGAATCCGGATAATTTCGTGAATTTCCTGTCGGTCGCCGCCGGCTTTCACTTCTTCCATAATGATGTATTCGGTAGCCATAAATGGAAGTTCATCCATAATATGTTTGTTGATGCGGTTTTCGTACACTACAATTCCGTCCATTATATTATTCCAGATCAGGAGAATGGCATCGATGGCCAAAAACGCCTGCGGAATGGTAAGTCTTTTATTGGCTGAATCGTCTAACGTTCTTTCAAACCATTGCGTAGAAGCGACCATTGCGGAACTTGACGACAAAGACATCACGAATTTTGCCAACGCTCCTATTCTTTCAGAACGCATCGGATTGCGCTTGTATGCCATTGCAGAGGAACCGATCTGGTTTTTCTCGAAAGGTTCTTCAATTTCTTTTAAATTCTGCAAAAGCCGAAGATCATTGGAAAATTTATGTGCTGACTGTGCTATATTGGAAAGCAATGCCACCACTTTTGCATCAATTTTTCTATCATACGTTTGTCCCGAAACGCCAAAAACTTTTGGAAAACCAAATCTCGCTGAAAGTTCCTTATCCAAATGTTTTATCTTAGAATAATCCCCATTGAACAGCTCAAGGAAACTCGCTGCAGTTCCGGTGGTTCCTTTCACGCCGCGAAATCTTAACGTTTCAAGAAAAAATTCAAGTTCTTCAAAATCCAAAATGAGAGACTGAAGCCAAAGCGTGGCTCTTTTTCCAACGGTAGTAAGCTGTGCCGGCTGAAAATGCGTGAATCCCAACGTGGGCATATCTTTATATTGGATGGCAAAATCTGAAAGTTTTTTGATCACGTTAACCAATTGTTTTCTCACAATCAGCAATCCGTCGCGCATCTGAATCAGATCGGTATTATCACCTACGAAAGCGGAAGTTGCCCCCAAATGGATGATACCTTTCGCAGAAGGTGCTACATCTCCGTAAGCGTGAACGTGTGCCATCACATCATGGCGGAATTTCTTTTCATATTCTGCAGCTTTACCATAATCAATGTTTTCTGCATGGTCTTTCAGTTCCTGAATCTGTTCCGAAGAGATATTCAGTCCGAGATCTTTCTCGATTTCGGCAAGCGCAATCCAGAGTTTTCTCCAGTTGCGGAATTTATTTTTGGGCGAGAAATTATAGAGCATTTCCTCACTTGAATAGCGTTCTTCAAGGGGGTTTTTGTAGGAATTCATTTTCATTTTGCTTTTACAGCACAAATTTAAGATTTTTTTAATGATCCTGAAAGCCGCTGAAACATATCCGCCTCTCATTTTGGCGCAAAATTTGACTCGCATATTCCTGATTCAAATCTTATATTATGAAAAAGATCATTATTTCCGCAGCGCTTTTATTAGGTTCTACAACATTCATCACCACTTCCACGCAATCCTGTATGACACTGGCCACTTCCAGCGTTGGTTTATCCATCATTAAACAAGTATTGCTTGGAGGAATTAATTCCGCAGCAGGAATTTTCAGTAACAAACAAGCTTTTCTACAAAACGATCTGATTATAAAAGCATTACCTTCAAACCTAAGGAGTATTTACAATATGTTGGATTCTGTGGCTCCCGGTCTCGCAGCTCAGGGAAAAAATTATATCGCTGAAGCGGCAGTTTATACCGTAAATACCTCCACTCCCATCCTCAGAAACGCTGTAAACAGCCTGAATGCTAACGATGTCACCCGAATAATGCAGGGCCAGGACGGCATTGCCACGCAAATTCTTCGCGAAAAAACGGAGGAGCAGCTTGTGCAGGCGATTATGCCACAGGTAGATGCTAAACTGAACGAATTCGGAATTGTAAGAAGCATTAATATGGCACTTCAGGGAACTAATTTATTGGGAACTTTATTAGGAAATCAAAGCAGTTCAAATCTCGGAAGCAACGGTCTCAGCAGGCTGGCTTCTGAACAAATGGTGAATGGAATGTTCAACATTATTGAGCAGCATGAAAAGCAAAATCGGGCTTCCATGTTAGGCGCATTCAGCGGAGCAGCAAATAAATAATTTTATTCTATTCTACATAAAATGAAGCCACCGAGAGGTGGTTTTTTATTAAAAAAAAGCCAGACTGAAAGCATCTTAGCTTTGCCAACAAAGATTTAGAAACAAGATTGGAGAACTCTTCAAACTCGAAATTTCTTCAAATTGCATGTCCATTCTGTTTAGTATTTTTGCTGTCAGTATTTACTTATGAAAAACATTATTAGAATTCTTTTTTTACTGATATCCACAGTTGCGATGGCTCAACCTTTTACCCGAATGGATTCATTGAAAGGTTCGGATACTGTTTTCAGAAACTTCTGGGACGTTAAGAAATATGAACTCACAGTAGAAGTAAATGCTGATCGAAAATTCATTTGTGGAAAAAATAAAATCAGTTTTGAAATAACTAAAGATATTCAAAATCCTGTTTTCCAGATTGATTTACAACAACCGATGCAATTCAAGCCTGATGATTCCGATTATACGAAATTCACTTTCGAAAGAGACGGGGATTTCATTTGGGTAAAAAGTAAAAAACCGTACCGAAAAGGAGATCGCGATTATTTTACCCTTCATTATTCGGGACATCCCGTGATTGCTAAAAACGCGCCCTGGGAAGGCGGCTGGGTGTTTTCTGAAGATAAAAACAGAAATCCTTTCATCAGCGTAGCTCAGGAAAGTATCGGCACTTCGGTGTGGCTTCCGGTAAAAGACATTTGGAATGATGAACCAGATGAAGGCATTATTATGCAGATTACTACACCCAAACATTTAACAGGAATTGGAAACGGGAAACTGATTTCCAAAACGCATGAGAAAGACAAAAACATTTTTGTCTGGGAAGTGAAAAACTCTATCAACACCTACTCTATCGTTCCGAATATTGGGAATTATCTTCACATTAAAGATACATTTTCAGGGGAAAAAGGAACACTTTCGCTTGAATATTGGGTGCTTTCTGAACATCTCGAGCTTGCAAAAAAACAATTCACTCAGGTGAAACCAATGCTGGAAGCTTTCGAATACTGGTTTGGGCCTTATCCTTTTTACGAAGACGGATTTAAAATGGTGGAAACGCCTTTTTTAGGAATGGAACATCAGAGTAATATCGCTTACGGAAACGGATATCAAAATGGTTATTTAGGCTCGGATTTATCGGGCACCGGTATCGGTTTGAAATGGGATTTCATTCTGGTTCATGAAAGCGGACACGAATGGTTCGGGAACAGCATTACCGCGAAAGACGAAGCCGATATGTGGATTCATGAAGCCTTTACCTCCTACTCCGAAACGTTGTTTACGGAACATTATCTGGACAAAATTTTATCTGAAAAATATCTTCAGGGAACCCGACAAAATATTCTGAATGACAGTCCGATCATTGGGCAATATGGCGTAAGAAATACAGGAAGTACGGATATGTATTTTAAAGGAGCCAGCATGCTACATACAATCCGGCAAATTATGGATAACGATCATAAATTCAGGCAAATGCTTCGGAAAATGAATGAGGAATTTTATCACAAAACGGTCACATCAATAGAAATTGAGAAGTTTATTTCAGAATTTTCAGGTTTCGATTTCTCGGGCGTTTTCGAGCAATACCTCAGAACTACAAAAATTCCGGTATTCGAATATTCTCAGAAAGGAAATATATTGGAATTCCGATATTCACAAGTTATTAAAAATCTGAACTTACCTCTTAAAATTAATGGAAATCAGCTCATTAAACCGTTAGAAAATTGGCAAAGCGTCACTTTGGAAAGCAGCAAAGAAGTAAAATTTAATCCCAATTATTATGTTCATTATTTGAAAGTAAATCGTTAGCTGTCGCTTCGGTCTTTCAGAACAATCCTGAAAACAGAGCCTTTTCCTGTTTCCGTTTGCGCGATCTTAATATCGCCGTCATGATATTCATTCACCACGCGTTTGGCTAAACTAAGGCCCAATCCCCAACCTCTTTTTTTGGTAGAATAACCGGGTTTAAAAACATTTGCTGCTTGCCTTTTTGTCATTCCGCAACCGGTATCTTTGAAATCAATATAAATATTTTTTCCTTTTCTGTAGAGATGGATATTCAGTTCTCCTTTCCCTTTCATCGCATCTACGGCATTTTTCACCACATTCTCTATTACCCAACTGATCAGGATTCTGTTATGGGAAATCAACATTTCTTCTTCGGGAAGTTGCAATGTAAAGGCTACTTTTGTTGAAATTCTTGTCTTTAAATAATCAAAATTCTGTTGAACCGTTTCGGAAAGATTCATATCATTCAGTTCCGGAACGGATCCTATTTTTGAAAACCGCTCAGAAATAGTTTTCAGGCGTTCCACATCTTTTTCAATTTCGGAAATTCCGGCCGAATACGGATTTTCCATTCTCATGATTTCAATCCACCCGATCATGGACGAAAGCGGGGTTCCGATCTGGTGTGCTGTTTCTTTGGCAAGTCCGGCCCAAAGGAAGCCTGCATCCGTCTTTTTGATGGTGCGCAAAAACCAAAATGAAAACAGTAAATAGCTGAAAATGAACAATCCCAGCAGATAAGGCGAATATCGGAGATTGTTCAGAAGGCGGGAATTATCGTAATAAATAAACTGATTATTGCCATCGGGAAATTTTATTTCTAAAGGTTCGTAACTGCTGCTCATCCTTTGTATCAACTGTTTCAGGGCAACAGGATCATTGGCAATTTCTTCAGCAATATTCATGGAATAGCCGTATTCCAAAATAGGTTGGTGATATTTATCGGTCACCACAATCGGAATGGTAGAATTACTTGAATAAATTTCAGGAAGAAGTTCGAGAATGGCAGGATCTGGCGATTCTACTTCTTGCTGAATTTTGATCGCTTTGAAAATCAAGTTAATCCGTTTTATTTCTTCTTTTCGCAGATAATTGATGAAAAAAACCGTCGAAATAATTACAGCAATCGTTACCACAGTGAGCATCACAAATACAAACCACCGGTTGATCCTGGAAAGAAGTGCTATTTTCAAAACTTTATTTTAAATGGTTTAAAAGCTGATACAATGCTTCGCTCACTTTCGCGCCCTGATAATTGTGAATGATGACCGCAAAAACGTAAGGTTTTCCTGCTGACGACGTATGATAACCTGCAAAGGACTTGGTATTTTTAATGGTTCCGCTTTTCATTTTCATGCCGTTATATTCGGGAAATCCGATAAAAAAGCTGTTGAACCAGGGTTGCTTTTTCGACCATAATAACGCCTGAACTTCTGCCTTTGCCGAAACATAATTCTGTGGCGAGAGACCACTTCCGTCCGCAAAATTAATCGTGGAAGGATGAATTCCTTTTCCTTTCCAAAATTCCTTGAGATAGGCCACACCTACATCAAAACTTCCAGTTCCTTTCTTTTCTTTGGCCATAGTTTTAATGAAAGTTTCACCGTACAGGTTGACACTTTTCTTCAAAAACCAATACACTATTTTATCCAATGTCGGCGACTGATAGGTAAAAAATACATTGTTTTTCGGCGTCTGTAAAGTTTTCTGCCCTTCTATTTTCAATTGGGAAGTGGTAATTACTTTTCCATGAATTTTAATTCCGGCTTCTTTCAGCCAGTCCATCATTTCGGTTCCCAGTTGATACGGCGGATTGGGCATCGCTCCGGAAACCGTGATATTGCGGGAAGGCAACGTACCGTTGATGTACGCGACTTGAGAATACGGTGCCGTGAAGATTAAGCTTTGGTCAGAATTTCCACCTGTTTTGACTTCATTGATCCATTTTACCTCATCCATATTTATATTAAAACCCTGAATAGAATTTCCTTTCATTTTCATGTCAAACTGATTCTCGCGCCAGTTAATACTCCACACTCCTGCTCCGTAATAATTTCCCATATCATCCCAGGGCCAACCTCCGGGAACGGTTTGAAAATCAAAATAGCTATCGTCGAGAATCAGATTTCCAGAAATTTCTTTGATTCCGGAAGTTTTCATTGCAGCGACAAATTTATTCTTAAAATCTTCAGGTTTCCAGCCGTCGTAACGCCAGCTTCCCAACGTAGGATCGCCATTGGAAGTGATGAACAGATTCCCTGAAAGTTGCCCTTTGGAAATTTCACCGGAATAAGAAGCTTTTGTGATGTATCTGTATTCTTTCCCCAATGTTTGCAATGCTGCTGCTGCGGTAAAAATTTTCTGGGTAGAAGCGGAAGAAAACCCTTTATTTCCTTGATAATCAAAAATCATATTGCCCTGTTCATCGGAAACATAAAAGGAAATACTGGCAGCGAACGCGGCATCAGAACGGAGAAATTCCTGAACAGCCTGATTCAGTTTCCGGGAAATATCCTGAGAAAAAAATAAAGAAGGAATAAAGAAAATAACGAGCAGCAATCTGTACATGAACATTGAATTTTATTCAAATATAAAGAAAAAAATACGCTGCTGAGAACTAAAAATATAAAGAGGCTGTATCAAAAAGAAAAAATATTTTCCTGCAAAACGCTATCCTAAGCAAGGTAGGGATGCTTTGCTCCTGCTGAAATAATTCAGAAGGCCTTTCCTGATACAGCCTCTTTTAAAAGAGTGATGACAAAATTATTCTGCGTTCAGAACCTGAGTAATTTCTGGAGCGTACTGTCGGATGGTATTTTCCACACCCAGTTTCATGGTAGAAAAACTCATGGGACAACCGTTGCAATTGCCCTGTAGTTTTACCCAAACTGTAGAATTTTCCACTTTTACCAGTTCTATATCGCCACCGTCACTGTTCAGAAACGGTCGGATACTTTCCAAAGCCGCCATAACTCTTGAAGTAGTATCGATGGTATTTTGATGATTTTCTAACATTTACTTATTTTATTTTGCAACCTTCTGGTTACGATTTTGGAGAACAACCGGCCATGGTTGTTATTTTCACAGCTTCTGTCGGCGGCAGGTTTTTGTTTCTTTCTACGAGACTTTCCACCATTTTTTGCGCTGTAGAAATATAAACTTCTTCAATTGCAGAACCTTCCTGCAAAGCAGCAGGCCTTCCCACATCTCCCGCTTCACGAATACTCTGGATGAGCGGTATTTCTCCCAACACGGGAATCCCAAGGTCTTCGGCCATATTTTTAGCACCCTGGTTTCCAAAGATATAATATTTATTTTCCGGAAGTTCAGCCGGCGTAAAATAAGACATATTTTCAATAAGTCCTAATACAGGAATGTTGATGCTTTCCATAGTGAACATCGCAATTCCCTTTCTAACATCAGCTAACGCTACATGTTGAGGCGTACTGACGATTACCGCACCGGTTACCGGAACTTCCTGAATGATAGACAGATGAATATCTCCAGTTCCCGGAGGAAGATCGATAAGAAGGAAATCCAAAGTTCCCCAATGCGCATCACGGATCATTTGGTTCAGTGCTTTAGAAGCCATCGGCCCTCTCCAAACTACGGCCTGATTGGCCCCTGAGAAATATCCGATAGACAGCATTTTAACACCATAATTTTCTACGGGTTTCATCAGGTTTTTACCGTCCACTTCTACAGAAACCGGTTTGCTGCCCTCCGTATCCAGCATAGTGGGAATAGACGGACCGTAAATATCGGCGTCCAATAAACCCACTTTGAAACCCATTTTAGCCAACGTAACTGCCAGATTAGCAGCTACTGTAGATTTTCCAACACCTCCTTTTCCGGAAGCGATGGCGATAATATTCTGAATTCCCGGAATTTGTTTTCCTTTGATTTGATTCTGCTGAACTTCTGTAGGTTCCGGCGAAACGATTTTCAGTTTCAACATTACCTGTTCGCCAAATGCTGATGCAAAAGCGTTTTTCATGGCGACTTCCAGCTTCTTTTTTTCGTGCATCGCTGGCGAATGAGACTTCATGTCGATATAGACATCATTTCCCACAACTTGCAGGTTAGTTACGAGATCATCTACTTCTATTTCTTTCAGAAACTCTTGAATTTTATCTTTTGTCAACATAATTTTCTTTAAAATGGAATGACAAATTTACGGACTTTTTTATAATTTAGAATGAATAAGAATAGGAGATTTGTCAGGTATCGGCTAAAGATTCTGTTACTTCCGGTGAATAAAATTAATGTTGTAAATGAATTTATTCTTCAGTAAAATTCAATGCTTTTTCTTGGTCAAATTCACCTTCCCATTTTGCGATCACCACAGAGGCAAGACAGTTTCCAATCACATTTACCGAAGTTCTCGCCATATCCATTAATTCATCAATTCCTAAGATGGCAGCGATAATAAACGTAGGAAGTCCGAACTGATCGGCTGTTGCAATTAAAATAATTAACGAAGCTCTGGGAATCGCTGCAACACCTTTGCTAGTAATCATTAACGTAAAACATATTAACAATTGCTGCCCGAAAGAAAGATCCATTCCCGCAGCTTGGGCTACGAAAATAGAGGCCAGAGAAAGGTAAAGTGTGGTGCCGTCCAGATTGAAAGAATATCCTGTAGGAACAACAAAGGAAACTATTTTTCTGGGCACGCCGAACCGTTCCATATTTTGCATTACAATGGGAAGTGCAGCGTCGGAACTGGTGGTAGCAAAGGCTATGGAAACCGGCTCTTTGATAGCAGAAATGAAGCGTTTTATAGGAACTTTCATATACAGCGCTATTGGAAGCAGTACTAAAAGCAAAAACGCGATGAGTGCACCATACAATGTGAGCAGCAACATGAAAAGATATTTCAGGATATCAATTCCCATGTGTCCTACTGTATAAGCCATAGCCGCGCCCACTCCTATCGGTGCAAAATACATGATAATATGGGTATATTTAAACATGGTTTCTGCGAGACTTTCCATGAAATCCACCATCGGTTTCTTCTTTCTTTCAGGCAATTGGGCAAGCCCAATTCCGAAAATAACTGCAAAAACAACGATCTGTAACACCTGATTCTCATGAATGGATTTGATAATATTTTCTGGGAAAACATCTCGAAAAAATGCGGTGGTTTTAAAAATCCAATGTGCAGATTCGGGGATTTGTTCCAAAGCCTGAAGGTCGCTATCCTTGGTGGAAGAAGTTTTGGGGAGTTCATGTTGCGGAATTTCAGACATATCAATGCCGACTCCTGCCTGGGTAATATTAATCGCGGCAAGGCCGATAAAAAGAGCCAATGTAGTAGCAGTATAAAAATAAAGCAAAGATTTCCACGCCATTCTGCCCACCTGTTTCAGATCTGAATGTCCGGCAATTCCGTACACCAAAGTGGCAAAAATAATAGGCCCGACAATGGTTTTTACCAGCCGGATAAAGCCCTGGCTTAGCGGCTGAAGCGACATCGCAACTCCAGGAAAATCACGTCCGATGATTACTCCCATTACGATACTGATGAGAATCCAAGTGGTGAGATCTTTCCTTCTGATTGCAAACACCACCAAACCTAAAATCAGGAAAAGATGGCCATACACCAAATATTCGGCGGGCAAAGGATTGATAAAATTGATACCATGGAGAATCACTGCAACAGTGAGGGTAAGGATAGGGAAAATCTTCAGAATGGACCGCATAGATGTTTTTTGTAAGCGTACAAATATAGTTTTTTTTGTTAAAAAAGGTTAAGGAAACCTAAGACACTTTAGATCAGAAAATTGACATCAGAAGTTACTTTTTCTCTTTGATGTTCTGTGATTTGATTAGAGCAAATTTCTCCATCGCAGATTCTCTTACTCATTATGGTAAGGTTTGCCCTGCAAGATTTGATCTGCACGATACAACTGTTCCACAAAGAAAAGCCGGATCATCTGATGGGTAAAAGTCATTTTGGAAAGAGACATTTTCTCGTTACATTTTTGGTAAACCGTTTCATCAAAACCATACGCACCACCGATAATAAAATTGATTTTTTTCACGGAAGAATTCATCCATCTTTCTATTTTAACAGCAAATTCGCGGCTGGTTATTTGTTTGCCTTTTTCATCTAACAAAACTGTGATATCGGTACTGTCTATCGCATTCAACAACAGTCTGGCTTCTTCTTTTTTCAACAGATCTGGAGTCAGGTTTTTTGCATTTTTCACATCAGGAATTTCTGTCAGTTCAAAGTTCCAGTGTTTGGGAAGGCGGCTCCTGTAATAGTCGATCATTTCAGAAATCTCACGACGGTCCGTTTTGCCGATGCAGAGCAGATTCATTCTCATTGCTTATCTTTGTTTCTGCAAATATAGTTTGAATGCAGATAAAAACGCCGAGATTCATCCGCAAAATACACGACTATCTGGACGGGATTCACATCCCTTTTCTGGGAGTTTCGTTGTGGAAAATGTTCGATATTTACATTCAGGGAATTTTTAAAAATCAGATCGGAAGAAAAGCCGCTGCTATTTCGTGGAATTTCGTGTTTTCACTTTTTCCTTTCATCCTTTTTTTAATTTCTATTCTGCCCTATCTTCCGCATTACGACAAGCTTCAGTTCTATATTTTTGAAGTCCTGATGCACAGGATTTTTCCGGGCCGTATCGAGGGCGATGTCATCAGTTACATTCAGAGTACCATTATTCCCAATTCCACTTCCATCAGCAATATCACTATTATTCTGGCGCTTTTTTTTGCTACCAACGGAACTTTTGCACTCATCGACGGTTTTAATGAAGAAAGCGATGTGAAACACCATGATGTGAAGGAATTTATCGTGGCCTTTTTCATCACAGTCGGATTCATCAGTGTGGTGTTACTCGCCATTTTCGGGGTGTATTATTCCGAGGTTGTGCTGAAACTTTTCACTCCCGATTATGACATTTCCTGGTTTGTAGACAATCTTTCCCGAATTATTGGATTTATCTCTTTTCCGTTATTTTATTTTATTCTTTTAACCTTTTTTTATTGGGTAGGAACGGTGAAAATTACCAAATTCAAACAAGCCATTCCCGGAGCGGTTTTGACGACCGTGCTTTTCGTGCTCACCACGTATTTATTCGCCATTTACGCCAGAAATTTTGCAAGGTACAACGTGCTTTACGGATCTATCGGTACCATGATTTTGCTGATGGTTTGGGTGAATGTGAATGTTTATCTTTTACTTTTTGGAAATGAACTTAATCTTGCCATACGAAGGGTGAGGTTGGATAAAATTATCTCTGACGAACTGCGCAAGGAAACCCAAAATTTCAGCCCGGAACCTACGGAACAGGAGGTATCCGAAGACCATCAGATTGTCCTTGACAACGCTGAAACCACACAAAGCAAGACTTAATTTTCCTGTATTAACTCAGGTTTTTTCGCAAAATATTTCAACCACAGTGCTCCTGTAAATCCGGAAAGCACTGAAGCAATCAGTACCGCAAACTTGGCTTCATCCTGCAAATCGTGATGTCCTTTAAAGGAAAGCAAAGCGATAAATATCGACATGGTAAATCCAATTCCTGCCAGAAATCCAGCTCCGATAATATGAGACCAATTGCTTTTTGCCGGCAACGAGCTTATTTTGATTTTAATGGCAATAAAAGAAAACAACACAATTCCGATGACTTTTCCGGCTAGTAATCCGCCTACAATTCCGTAACCTAACGAAGAAAAAAGACCTTCTACCATTCCCGGTTTAAAAAGAATATTGGTATTGGCCAACGCAAAAAGAGGCATAATGAAAAAATTCACCGGAGTGTGAAGCCGCTGTTCCAGTTTTTCCAAAGGAGAAATTTGCGTAGTGGAAACGTTGGTAGGAATCGTAAAGGCCAACAGAACTCCGGCTATAGTAGCATGAATTCCCGAATGATGCATACAATACCAAAGAAAAATTCCGGGAACTAGATAGAAAATGTGTTTAGAAACTTTAAAGAAATTCAATAAAACCAACAACAATAAAATACCGCCGCTGAACAGAAGATAATTCCAGTGCAACGCTTCCGTATAAAAAAGTGCTATAACGAGAATGGCTCCCAAATCGTCAATGATGGCTAAAGCTGCCAGAAATATTTTCACGGCAATAGGAACACTTTTTCCTAACATTGAAATAATGGCCAGTGCAAAGGCAATATCCGTCGCCATCGGAATGGCCCAGCCTTTTGCATAAGGCGTTCCGTTGTTGAAAAAAAAGTAGATCAGTGCCGGAACCAACATTCCGCCGATCGCAGCAAATATGGGCAAAGAAGCATTCTTGAAACTAGAAAGTTCGCCTTCTACAATTTCTCTTTTTATTTCAAGACCAACCAGAAGGAAAAAAACCGCCATCAATCCGTCATTAATCCAGACCGAAACGGAATACGCACCCAACTGAGCATCCAGAAAATACTGAAATGAAGTTCCTGCTGATGAATTAGCAATTAATAAAGAAACAAAAACACAAAAAAGCAAAATCATCCCGGACGATTGGCTGCTGTGGAAAAATTTCTGGAAATACTGTGTTATTTTCATAGGATACTTTTATAATCTCTTCACTTTTGAAACACCGTTGATGTTTTTAAGGTGTTTAAAAGTTTCTTCCAGCTGGCTTTTATTCCGCACTTCCAGATTGATAGTTCCTGTAAAAATTCCGTCGTTAGAAGCAATAGTCATGCTTTTCATATCCATACTCATGGAGTTGCTGATGACCTGTGTGATGTCGTTAATCATTCCCATTCTGTCCAGCCCTTCTATTTCAATTTTCACACGGTTTTTGAAACTTTCAGCATTCACCCATTTTGCGGGCATTACTCTGTAATCGTACTGTGCACGAAGGTTAATGGCATTCGGACAGTTCTCATTGTGCACTTTTATTCCTTCTGAAATGGTAATAAATCCGAAAATTTTATCGCCCGGAATTACATCGCAACATTTGGCATAGGTATAATTCAGTTTTTCTTCATCTTTCCCGAACACCACCATGTCAAGGTTGCTTTGCGGAGCTTCTTCAAACTGCTCATTTTTCCCGGGAGATTTCCGGAATCGGTTCAAAAGGTTGTTAAAGACATTTTTGCTTTCTAAATATTTCCTGAGATCTCCTGTATCAAAAGTTCCGTCCTGAAAACCTAGAAAGAGTTCCTGAGAGGTGTTCAGGTTAAAATATTTTTGCATCCTGTTCACTTCCTGATCGTTGAAAGCAATTTTGGCGTGTCTTAGTTTACGCTGAAGAATCTCTTTTCCATCCTGCACGAGGTGATTTTTCTGAGAATTCAAGAAATGTCGGATTTTAGATTTGGCTTTGGAAGTGACTACAAAATCCAGCCAATCTAATTTCGGTTTCTGATTGTGGGAAGAAAGAATATCCACCTGGTCGCCATTTTTCAAAACATAAGAAATGGGCACCAGTTTTCCGTTTACTTTAGCACCCAAACATTTAGTTCCCAAGTCGGTATGTACAGCAAAAGCAAAATCCAATGCGGTAGATCCAACGGGCAGGGTTTTGATTTCTCCTTTCGGGGTGAACACAAAAACTTCTTTGGAATAAAGATTTAATTTAATATTGTCCAGCAATTCTGTGGTGGAAAGATTCTGTTGGTTTTCCAAAACTTCCCGAATTTCTGTTACCCACTGTTCGAAATTTCTTTCATCGGGATTAGCACGAAAACCTTCTTTATATTTGTAATGCGCTGCCACTCCTTTTTCTGCGATATCATCCATTCTTTCTGAACGAATCTGCACTTCAATCCATTTTTTGTCTGGTCCGAGAACGGTGAGATGTAAACTTTCATATCCTGTGGAACGGGGCCTTGTAATCCAGTCGCGCATTCGGAGCGGATTGCTGTGATAAAGGTCTGTAACGATGGAATAAATTTTCCAGGCGAGAAATTTCTCATTCTTGGCATCAGACTTATAGATGATTCTGATAGCGTAATTATCAAAAACTTCCTCAAAAGAAACACCCTGTTTCAGCATTTTCCTGAAAATTGAGGAAATAGCTTTTGCTCTTCCTTTGATGGTGAAATTTAAGCCTTCTTCTTTCAGTCTTTCGGAAACTTCCTTGGTAAATTCATCAATATATTTATGGCGCTGTTCGTTGGCGAGCTCCAGTTTTCCGGCGATTTCATTATATACATCAGGATTATTGTACTTCAATGAAAGGTCTTCCAGTTCAGATTTAATATTGTACAAACCCAATCTGTGGGCTAAAGGCGCATAAATGTATACCGTTTCCGATGCTATTTTCTTCTGTTTATCGGGCCGCATGCTTTCCAGTGTCCGCATATTGTGAAGCCGGTCTGCAATTTTAATCAGAATCACCCTGAAATCTTCAGAAAGAGTCAGCAAAAGTTTTCTGTAGTTTTCGGATTGAATGGAAATGTTCTGATGGTTCATAATGGAGATCTTCGTGAGTCCATTAACAATATCAGCGATTTTTTCTCCAAATATTTTTTTCAGGTCTTCATAAGTATATTCCGAATCTTCTATCACATCATGAAGCAACGCACAGGCGATGGAAGTAGCACCTAGCCCGATTTCGTTAGCTACAATTTTGGCCACTTCAATGGGATGGTAAATATAAGGCTCCCCCGTTTTCCGGCGCTGGTCTTTATGGGCATCCAGAGCAATATCGAACGCTTTACGAATGAGCTTGTTATGTTCCTCGTCCAGCGTTCGGTAGGTATTGGAAATAAGGTCACGGTAGCGTGCGAGAATTTCCTTATTTTCCTGTTCTAAATCGTAAACCATTTGTGAATAATCTTTGAACAGGCTAAAATACTAAAAAATGAGAGCATTTATCTCTCAATCAAAAAGAAATATTCTTAGAATTTATCGGTTGTAATTTTACTTATTTACAAGGGAGTTATAGTTTCCCTTTCCTGATTTCTTCCACTACTTCCGGATCCTGAAGTGTGGACATATCGCCGAAGTTACTGAAATCGCCTTCTGCAATTTTTCTTAAAATCCTACGCATGATTTTTCCTGAACGGGTTTTCGGAAGTGTTTCCACAAACTGAATTTTGTCCAACTTGGCGATGGGTCCAATAGAATCAGAAATTAAAAGATTGATTTCATTTCTCAGATTATCCTTGTCCCGAACTTCACCACTTTCTTTCAGGGAAACAAAACCGTACAAAGCACTGCCTTTGATGTCGTGCGGATACCCTACAATTGCGGATTCTGCAACGGCCGGATGCTGATTGATACTGTCTTCTATCGGAGCCGTTCCCAAATTGTGTCCGGAAACAATGATAATATCATCCACACGCCCTGTAATCCGGTAATATCCTGTTTCATCGCGAAGTGCGCCATCTCCAGTAAAATATTTCCCCGGAAATGCGGTAAAATAAGTTTCTTTATACCGCTGATGATCGCCCCAGATGGTTCTTGCAATTCCGGGCCAAGGGAATCGGATACACAGATTTCCATCGACCTGATTTCCGGTAATTTCGTTTCTTTTGTCATCCATAAGTACCGGCTGAATTCCCGGAAGCGGAAGCGTGGCATAGGTTGGTTTTGTAGGCGTAACAAACGGAATCGGCGAGATCATAATACCCCCTGTTTCGGTTTGCCACCAAGTATCAACAATCGGGCATTTTCTTTTTCCAACATGATCATTATACCAATGCCAGGCTTCATCATTGATAGGTTCACCCACGGAACCAATCACACGAAGGCTGGACAAATCATGCTTTTCCACCCATTCTGAAGATTCTTTGGCTAATGCCCGAATCGCTGTTGGTGCCGTGTAAAACTGAGTCACTTTATGCCGGTCGATCACTTTCCAGAAACGGTCGGGTTCAGGATAAGACGGAACGCCTTCAAACATCACGGTGGTGGCACCATTGGCCAATGGACCATAGAGAATATAAGAATGTCCCGTAATCCAGCCAATATCTGCGGTACACCAGTACACATCATTTTCCAGATAATTGAAAACATTTTTAAAAGTATAAGCAGTAAAAACCATATATCCCGCAGTTGTATGCAGCATTCCTTTTGGTTTCCCTGTTGAACCCGAAGTGTACAGAATAAACAAAGGATCTTCAGCATCCATAATTTTGGAAACAAAATCCGCAGAAGCTTTTTGGTATAATGGTTCCAGCCAAATGTCCCGGCCTTCACTCATTCTGACTTCGCTTCCTGTTCTTTTTACCACCAAAACTTTTTCCACCGTTGGACATTTTTCCACGGCTTTATCTACAATTCCTTTCAAATCAATGGTTTTATTTCCCCGATAACTTCCGTCGGAACAGATGATCAGTTTTGCCTCACAATCATTAACTCTGGACGCAATAGCAGAATCTGAAAATCCCGCAAAAATAACAGAATGTACAGCACCCATTCTTGCGCAGGCGAGCATGGATACAGCAAGTTCCGGAATCATGGGAAGATAGATACAAACACGGTCGCCTTTCTGAACTCCGAGTTCCGACAGCACATTGGCCATTTTACAAACTCTTTCATGAAGTTCACGATAGGAAATGTGTTGTGGTGATTCATTAAGGTCATTAGGTTCCCAAATGATGGCGGTTTTGTCGCCGCGAGATGCCAGATGACGGTCGATGCAATTTTTAGTGATGTTCAGTTTTGCGTTTTTGAACCATTTTATTCTGGCTTCTTCCATGTCGAATTCCACCACTTTAGTCCAGCGTTGGTACCAGACGAAGCCTTCTTCAGCGATCTTGTCCCAGAATTTCTTTGGGTTTTTAATGGATTTCCGGTACTGTTTAAAATAATCCGGCAGGCTGTCGATATACAAATTTTTCATTTTAAAATGATGTGAAGATTGATCTGATAAAAGTAATTAATTTTTCTCTCTTTTGATTTTTGAATTTTCAATTTTTAATCCCTGCGAAACTTTACCGAACTTCAACCTGACTTTAATTATCTAAATTTGCACCTTTATTAAGAAAATGAAAAAAACAGCCAAACGGATTATGATCGGCTTTCTTCTGTTTATTTTAGCGTTAACGTTGACAGGGTATTTAGTTCTCAGCCAACCTCACTTTGGAAAAGCTCCTTCAGGAAAACGTTTAGAACGTATCCTGAAATCTCCACATTATAAAAACGGGCGGTTCGACAATTTGAATGCCACGCCTCAACTTGCTGAAGACACCTCGATGCCGGAAGTGATGTTCCGTTTTCTCTTCGGGAAAACTCCCGATAAAACGCCGTCAAAAGCTTTTCATTTTCAAAAAACTGATCTTCAGCAGCTTAGACATGATCAAGATGCATTTGTGTGGATGGGACACTCTTCCTATTTCATGCAAATTGAGGGAAAAAAAATCCTTGTCGACCCTGTACTGAGTGGTTATGCGTCGCCATTTTCATTCACCGGAAAAGCTTTTGCGGGAAGCGATGTGTATCAGACTGGGGACATTCCGGTGCTGGATTATCTCATCATTACGCACGATCATTGGGATCATCTGGATTACAACACCGTACTGAAGTTATTTCCGAAGACAAAGAAAATCATTACCGGACTTGGCACAGGTGAACATCTGGAATATTGGGGATATAATCCTGAAGATATTATAGAATTAGACTGGTTCGAAAGTGCGGATTTAGGCAACGGCTTCAAAATGACAGCCGAACCGGCAAGACATTTTTCCGGACGCGGGTTGAAGCGCGACCAGGCCATTTGGGCAAGTTTCGTTTTTGAAACGCCTACACAGCGAATTTATATTGGTGGGGATAGCGGTTATGATGATCATTTTAAAAAGATTGGCGAAAAATATGGAAGCTTTGATCTGGCGATTCTCGAAAACGGACAATATAACGACGATTGGAGGTATATTCATTTTATGCCGGGCGAAAATCTGAAAGCGATGAAAGAACTGAATGCCAAAAGAATGATTCCTGTACACCATTCCAAATTTGCGTTGGCTGCGCACTCCTGGTATGAACCTTTGGCAAAAATAGCAGAATTCAACACAGAAAATCTGCGGCTCATCTATCCGAAAATCGGAGAAAAGATCGACTGGAAAGATGATGCAAAAGTGTATGAAAAATGGTGGGAAAAGTACGACTAACCAATATTATTCCTTCATTTATCTTTTTAAAATAAGGATTAAAACAGAAAAAGCCGCATCAGAAAAAACTGATGCGGCTTTTTTTATTTATCAACAGTAGTTTATGCTAAAATCGAAGCAATGGTTTTGCCGATATCTGCAGGAGAATCAACCACGTGAATTCCGTTTTCTCTCATGATTTCCATTTTGGCCTGTGCAGTATCTTCATCACCGCCTACAATCGCTCCGGCATGTCCCATGGTTCTGCCTTTCGGAGCCGTCTGTCCGGCGATAAATCCGACAACCGGCTTCTTAGAACCGTTCTCTTTGTACCATCTGGCTGCTTCTGCTTCCAAAGAACCACCGATTTCTCCGATCATTACCACCGCTTCAGTTTCAGGGTCGTTGATGAACAGTTCCAATGCTTCTTTGGTCGTAGTTCCGATAATCGGGTCGCCACCGATACCGATTGCTGTAGAAATTCCGAAACCAGCTCTCACTACCTGATCAGCCGCTTCATATGTAAGCGTTCCGGATTTTGAAACGATGCCTACTTTTCCTTTTTTGAAAACAAAGCCCGGCATAATTCCGATTTTCGCTTCTTCTGAAGTGATAATTCCTGGACAGTTGGGTCCGATAAGCCTACAATCTCTGTCAGCAATGTAAGATTTTACTTTGATCATATCAGCTACGGGAATTCCTTCGGTAATACAAACGATTACTTTGATACCGGATTCTGCAGCTTCCATAATGGCATCTGCGGCGAACGCCGGCGGCACAAAAATAATGGAAACATTGGCTCCGGCTTTTTCCACAGCATCAGCCACGGTATTGAAAACCGGCTTACCAAGATGCTCAGAACCTCCTTTTCCGGGGGTAACACCTCCTACCACATTGGTTCCGTATTCTATCATTTGCTGCGCGTGGAACGTTCCCTCGTTTCCGGTGAATCCCTGTACAATTACTTTAGAATCTTTGTTTACTAATACTGACATGTTATATTTTTTATTATTTTTTGAATTTTAAAAAGATGCACAAATTTACTCAATAAAATTGAATTAGTGCTTACCTGGAAGACAATTTACAAATTTTTGAGTTTCACTTCCTTCCTCAAATAATCCCTGAATTCTTCGGCAATGGAACCGAAATACGTTCCTTTTTTCAAATCCCGGTTCACGCCACATTTAGCCAAGAGCACCGTTCCGGATTCCACTCTCACTCCGGAAGCCATCCCCACCTGTCCCCAAATGGTCACTTCATCTTCAATAATGCAGCAACCTGCAATACCCGTTTGTGAAGCAATCAGACATTTTTTTCCGATAATGGTATCGTGCCCAATTTGAATCTGATTATCCAGCACCGAACCTTCTCCGATAATGGTAGCATCCGTCACTCCACGGTCAATCGTGCAGCCGTTGCCAATTTCCACCTGATTTTCGATTACAACGTTTCCGACGGAAACCAATCGATCGAAATTTCCATTGAGTTTTCTGTAATAAAAAGCATCACCACCAATCACCGTATTGGCCTGAATGATCACATGATCGCCGATAACAGTGCGGTCGCCGATCACGACGTTCGGGAAGATATGACAGTTTTTCCCGATTTTCACATCATTTCCCAGCACAGCCGTGGGATGGATGAAACTGCCTTCGCCAATTTCCACATTATGAAGTTCGTCGCGGAAATTATTCAGTTTGGTAAAATGTAAATTGATGAGATTAAAATCCCGGAAAGGATCATCAGAAATCAATAACGCTTTTCCTTCCGGACATTCCACTTCTTTATCGATAAGAATAACTGTCGCTGCCGAATCCAGGGCTTTGTCGTAATATTTCGGATGGTTCACAAATACGATATCTCCGGGCGTCACCCTGTGAATTTCGTTCGTTCCGAAAACCGGAAAATCGCTGCTGCCGATATATCTTGCTCCAATGATTTCAGCAATGGAATGGAGGGTTTGGGGCTGATGAAATTTCATAAAAATAAATAAAAAGGTTTCAAATTACGCATTCAGAATATTCTGAACCCGCAACATAAAACCTTGCACTTGTTATTGAAAATATTATTTTACTCTTTCCAGATAAGAACCATCTTCGGTATTTACTTTAATTTTGTCTCCAGGTTCTATGAATAGAGGAACCATCACGCGGGCACCGGTTTCCACGATGGCATTTTTCAATGCGTTGGTCGCGGTATTTCCTTTCACCCCCGGATCTGCTTCTATCACATCCAGATACACCGTTGGCGGAATTTCTGCGGAAAGCGGAGATTCATCGGCTTCTTTTAAAATAATGGTCACTTCTTCGCCAGGCTTCATAAACTGGGCATTTTCGATCATTTCTTTATTGAGATAAATCTGCGAAAAATCATCATTGTTCATGAAATGAAATCCGTTTTCATCATCGTACAGATATTGGAATTTCCTGGTAATTACTTTTACCTCGTCAATTTTATGTCCTGCTGAAAAAGTATTGTCGATCACTTTTCCGTTGGTTACAGACTTCAGTTTTGTTCTTACAAAAGCAGGGCCTTTTCCCGGTTTTACGTGTAGAAAATCAATTACTTTGAAAATATCATTGCTGTATTCAATACACAGTCCTTTTCTGATATCGTTGCTTGTTGCCATTTATAACTATTTGTTTATTTAGATTGATACACCGGAATATGAAACAAAGTTTGTAATCCCTGATTCGCGGTGTTTTGATAAGGTTGAGCGTACAGCGGATGGTCTGCTACAGTCAAATCGTTTTTTAATAAATTATTGAAATTTAAAGTATTTCTGATGAGTTCATGCGTATTGCGTGTCATTTCTGACTGCTGTTGTAGTGCTAAATTGCTGGACACCAATTGTTTTTTAGCATGAAAAAGGATGTCTTGCGCATTTCTGACCGCCAATGAATCCAGGTTTCTTTCCAGATCAGGATCTGTATTTTGGGCGAACGTGATGGTGGAAACCAACAATAATAAATATCCTGTTTTTTTCATATTTTATTCTTTAGCCGTTCCGTAACCTTTTACAATTCCGCGCGGAGAATTTTTGATAAACTCCAAAATCTCGTCGCGTTCAGCAGTTGGCAGCATTTCTTTTTCAATAAGGCTCATGGCTTGTGAGACATTCATTTTCATTTGAAAAAGATAGCGATAAATCTTCTGAATTTCGAATATTTTTTCATTGGCAAATCCCCGCCGTCTTAATCCTACAGAATTAATTCCGGCATAAGACATTGGTTCCCGCGCTACTTTTATGTAGGAAGGAATATCTTTTCTCACCAGTGTTCCGCCGGAAATCATGGTGTGTTTGCCAATTTTACAAAATTGCTGAACGGCAGAAAGTCCGCCCATCACCGTATAATCTCCTATTTCTACATGACCGGCGATGCCGCATCCGTTCACAATAATCACATGGTCGCCCAAAATGCAATCGTGGGCAATGTGAGAAGTGGCCATAATGAGGGCGTCGTCGCCTATTTTGGTATATCCTAAAGCTTTGGTTCCCCGATTGACGGTAACGCATTCCCTGATGGTAGTGCCGTCTCCGATAATCACCTGAGTATCTTCGCCATCGAATTTTAAATCCTGAGGAATAGCTGAAATAACGGTTCCCGGGAAAATACGGCAATTTTTGCCAATCCGCGCTCCGTCCATTATTGTAACGTTAGGACCGATCCAGGTGCCGTCACCAATTTCCACATCAGCTGCAATGGTGGTAAAAGGTTCTACCACTACATTTTTGCCAATTTTTGCACGCTTATCTACGGCCGCTAACTGATGAATCATTTATTCAATATTATTTTTTGCCACCTGTGCCATAAGCTCAGCTTCTACTACGATATTTTCTCCCACATATCCGTATCCCTGCATGTGGACAATTCCCCTTCTGATAGGCGATATCAGTTCTATTTTAAAGACAAGCGTATCTCCCGGAACTACTTTTCGCTTGAATTTTACTTTATCCATTTTAATGAAATACGTAGAGTAATTTTCCGGATCGGGAACACTTGCCAAAACGAGAATTCCGCCTGTTTGCGCTAAAGCTTCTACCTGAAGAACACCCGGCATTACCGGTTCTTTTGGAAAATGGCCTACAAAGAATGGCTCATTAAATGTTACATTTTTCAATCCTACCACATGTTTATCGGAAAGTTCCAGAACTTTATCGATGAGAAGGAAAGGATACCGATGCGGCATCAGTTTCATTATTCCGTTAATATCGAAAACCGGTTCTTTATGAATATCGATATCTGGAACATTTCTTTTCTTCTGAAGTTTCCACTGGCGGTTCAGTTTTTTTGCAAACTGGGTATTCACAAAGTGGCCGGGTTTGTTGGCAATCACTTTTCCTTTGATTTTAACCCCTATCAATGAAAGATCGCCAATGACGTCAAGCAGTTTATGACGGGCTGCTTCATTCGGATAATTTAAAGTAAGATTGTCCAGAATTCCGTTCGGGCGAATGGATACTTTTTCTTTGCCAAAAGCTTTTCTTAGTTTTTGTGCTGTTTCCGGAGTTAATTCTTTGTCCACATACACAATCGCATTGGAGATATCACCACCTTTGATGAGACCTGCATCCAGAAGCATTTCCAATTCATGAAGAAAACTGAAGGTTCGTGCCGATGCAATTTCTTTTTTAAATTCTGAAATATCTTTCAGTGTGGCATTCTGTGTTCCCAGCACTTTGGTTCCGAAATCCACCATCGTAGTCACCTCATAATTTTCGGAAGGAATAATCGTGAGTTCTGATCCCGTATTCGGATCTACATAATTCACAACTTCCTTCACGATAAGGTATTCTCTGGCAACTTTTTGCTCCTCAATACCCACTTTTTCGATGGCTTCCACAAAATACTTTGCAGATCCGTCCATTATAGGAGGTTCCGCACTGTTCATTTCGAGGAAAGCATTATCCACATCGCACCCAACAAGTGCTGCTAAAAGATGCTCGCAGGTATGGATTCTGACACCGAGTTTCTCCAGAGTAGTTCCCCTGTCGGTGGTCGTGACATAATTGACATCAGCTTCTACCTGAGGATTTCCTTCCAAGTCTGTTCTTATAAAAACAAAGCCTGTATTTTCTTTAGCTGGCTTTATCGTCAGTGTTACTTCTTTGCCGGTATGCAGACCGATTCCCGAAAGAGAGACTTCTTCTTTCAGGGTTTTTTGCATATCACTCATTGGATTTTTCTTTTGCGTTTCTTTCCAGAATATTAATTCTATTTATAATTTCTGTAAAATTTTTAAAATGTACATAATTTCTGCGGAAATCTCCTGCATTCATCGCAGGCGAACCGTAGAGGACTTCTCCGTCGGCTGCACTGGTATTCACTCCGCTTTGCCCTTGGATACGGACTTTATTTCCGATCTGAATATGCCCGACGATTCCGGTCTGTCCGCCGATCATGTTCCAGTCTCCTACCGTAGCGGAACCTGCAATACCTGCCTGAGCAGCAATCACGTTGTGCTCGCCTATTTTAACATTGTGTGCGATTTGAATAAGATTGTCGAGTTTGGTTCCCTTTCCGATAATGGTGGATCCTATGGTACCCCGGTCGATAGAACAATTGGAACCTATTTCCACATCATCTTCGATCACTACATTTCCCAACTGCGGAATTTTGGTATATCCTTTTTCGGAAGGCTGAAATCCAAAACCGTCGGAACCGATAACAGCGTTAGCATGAATCGTACAGTGATCGCCGATTACCGTATAATCATAAATTTTCACACCACAGTCTATTCTACAGTTCCTGCCAATTTTCACATTCTTACCAATATAAACCTGAGGATGTATCTGAGTTTCTTTTCCAATTTTAACTTCTTCGGAAATATAAGTGAACGCACCGATATAGACCTTCTCCCCGATTTCGGCAGATTCATGAATATAAGAACCTTCTTCTACACCGGTTTTTCTTTCACGCATCTGCTCATAGAGATTCATCAGGACCTGGAAAGAAAGATAAGCATCTTCTACGGCAATAATGGTAGGCGTATAGGAATCTTTGGTTAATAAATTTTCTGAAACCACCAGCACAGAACACGCTGTAGTGTTGATATAATGAGCGAAACGGTCTTGGGCAATAAAGGAAAGATGGCCCATTTCTCCCCTTTCAATAGGAGAAACTCCGGTAATAACGGCCTCCGGGTCGCCTATGATTTTTCCGTTGATAAAACCTGCAATCTGCGCTGCTGTAAATTCCATATCCTGCAAAGATAATAATTTCCCTAAAAAACGATAAAAGTATGCAAAAAAGATTACGTTCCACTTTCTCCGGGAAAGGACAATATATAACGTGTACTGCTTTCTGTAATGGAAGACGACAACAACTGCCCCTGATACTCATGAAGGAGCGTTTTTGCGCCGTTTTTTCCTAACAGATAAATCGGCTGGTGTTCCGTACTGTATGGCAATAAACTTCTGGAAATTTGATCTACCAGAAGATGGCCATCTGTGGTATGGAGCCTCAGGTTGGCCTGTTCTGTTTTCTCTTTGATCATTTCATGAGAAAAAGGTACGGCGGAAATAATGGTTTTCGGAAGTTTTCTTCTGATAACACTGCGGCAGAGATAAGCCAAAATCGGATCTTCTGAATACTGCCATTCTTTCATCGCACTGATGATGTCATTATCGTCCAGTTCAGTAAACCGCTCCAAATCTTCATCGCTGGCCGTTTGAAATTCGTTTTTATACAGAAAATAACTAAGATGTTCCGAAGCTGGCAAAACCTTGCCCTGGGAAACAAGCCATTTGGCTCTGTCCAGAATTTTTACCAACAGAAATTCTGCCAGTGCCGCCGTTTTATGATAATACACTTGCCAATACATGAACATTCTTGCTGTAAGATAGTTTTCAATAGAATAAATTCCTTTAGCATCTATAACGAGCTCATCGTCAGACACATTCATCATGGAAATAATTCGCTGCGTATTGACATTTCCTTCTGTAACGCCGGTATAAAAACTGTCTCTTTTCAAGTAATCCAGACGGTCTACATCCAATTGAGAAGAAATAAGCTGATTGAAAAATTTGCGATGGTATTTTCCTTGAAACATTTGCATCGCGGTTTCCAGTTCTCCATTAAATTCAATATTAATTTTCTCCATGAGCAGCAACGACAGTTTTTCGTGATGCCATTGGTCCATCAACATATTTTCCAGTGCGTGAGAGAAGGGGCCGTGTCCGATATCGTGCAGTAAAATGGCGAGCATTGCCGCTTTTTCCTCTTCTTTTGAAATTTCTACGCCTTTCAGCTTCAAAGTTTCCAAAGCAGTGAACATCAAATGCATCGCGCCCAAAGCATGATGAAACCTCGTGTGTGTAGCGCCGGGAAAAATTAAATTGAGCAGGCCGGTTTGAGAAATTCTCCGAAGTCTTTGAAAATAAGGATGTTCGATAACATCAAAAAGAATTTCATGTGGAATTTTGATAAAACCGTAAACCGGATCGTTAATAATTTTCAGTTTATTCTGCATCTGTAAAAACAAAAAATAGGGATTCAAAGGTAGCTAAAAACACTTGAAACCTCGTACTTTTCAATGGTTTATTTGCTTTAAAATACTTTTTAAAATTAACTGAACTTTAACTTTATTTTTAAGAAATTGGAATTTATTTAAGAACATTTGTTTGTATTTTTGATGATCTTATTTACAACCGTTCCAATCAATGGAACAATAACCCTTACAAAAAATTTATGTCAGGAAAGATTTTATGGATAGATGATGAAGTAGATTTACTGAAACCTCATATCGTTTTTTTAGAAAACAAAGGATACCGCGTTACTCCAGTGAACAATGTCAATGAAGCTTTAGAGCTGATGGACACTGAGAAATTCGCACTCACACTTTTAGACGAAAATATGCCCGGAATATCCGGGTTGGAAGCCATTCCCATGATTAAAGAGAAAGACAGCTCGCTCAAGATTGTGATGGTAACGAAGAGCGAAGAAGAACACATTATGGAAGAAGCGATTGGTTCTCAAATTTCAGATTACATCCTGAAGCCGGTGAATCCCAATCAGATTCTGCTTTCGCTTAAAAAAAACCTTCAGGAGGATGACCTCGTGGAGCAGAAAACCATACAAAGTTATCAGCAGGAATTCCGGAACCTTTCCATGGAGCTCTCCTATCTCCGGACTTATGATGAATGGGCCGAACATTACAAGAAAATCCTGAATTGGGAAATAAAATTCGATAAAGTTTCGGACAGTGAATTCGGGGAACTGCTTCAGGCACAGAAAGAAGAGGCTAACATCCAGTTTTCTAAATTCATTGAAAAAAATTATGAAGAGTGGCTGCATGGAAACGATAAACCAATGATGAGCCATACTCTGTTTAAGGATAAGGTAAAATCTGAAGTAAAAAGTGATAAAGTACTTTTGCTTATGATTGACAACCTGCGCTATGACCAATGGAAAGTAATAGAACCGTTGTTCACCAAATTTTACAATAAAGTTTCGGAGGATTATTATTACAGCATTCTCCCTACGGCTACACAATACGCCAGAAACTCATTTTTTGCCGGGCTTTTGCCTTCAGAAATTGAAAAACGTTTCCCCGAAAAATGGTTTAATGATAATGAAGAAGGAAATAAAAACGAATACGAACGTGATTTCCTAGAAGACCAAATGAAAAGGCTTGGATTATCTGACAAATCCATGAAGTACCTGAAGGTGCTGAATGCCGATTTTGAAAGAAAAGTTCTGGATGATTTTAATCAGCACAAAAATAACGATCTCCTGGTGATTGTTTATAATTTTATTGACATCCTGAGCCACGCTAAAACCGACAACCACATCATTGATCAGCTGATTCGGGATGACAAAACCTTCCGATCCCTGACTTACAACTGGTTTGAAAATTCGTCTCTATTGAAGATCATCAAAGCTGCCGCTGAAAATAAATTCAGGCTTGTGATTACCACCGATCACGGCACCATCTACGTAAAAAAACCAAGCCGGGTGGTGGGCGACCGTGAAACTTCTACCAACATCAGGTACAAAACCGGAAGAAGCCTTACCTATGAAGAAAGCGATGTATGGGCGGTGAGCAATCCTGAAAAACTTTTCCTGCCGAAAGGAAACCTGAGCAGCAAATACATTTTTGCCAAAAACAATATGTTTCTGGCGTATCCCAAGAACTATAATCATTACGTGAACTATTATAAGGACACGTACCAACACGGCGGCATTTCTCTGGAGGAGTGCATTGTGCCGATCAGCATACTGGAACCCAAATAATTTTTTTTCATAGTTTATTTGATTTTTTGGGTTTCATAGGCGGAAAAAACGAATGTTTTTTCCGCCTTTTTATATGAAAAAACCTTCCGTTTCTGGAAGGTTTTTGGTCAATAAATTCATTTTACACCTATATTATTATAATGAGTGTGAAATATCACATTAGGTAGGCGTTTCAGAACCGGATAAAAATCTTATTTCTTCAGCGTAAGAATATATTCCACCATTTTCTTGGCGTTTTCTTTACTGAGTCCCGCATGAGGCGTCATTGGAATCTGCCCCCAGGTACCCACACTTCCGTCGATAATTTTCTGAGCCAGCATATCCATATCCGCTTCAGTATACTTATCCGCAATTTCCTGATAAGATGGGCCTACCAGTCTTGCATCTATTTTATGGCAAGTAAGACAATCCATTCCTTGAATCATTTTCAATCCTTCAGCACCAGGCTCAGTGGATATTTCCTCGGTGCTTTGGGCTACAGGTTCTTCCATCATGACGTTGGTTTCTACATTAGGATCTGTTTCTTTTTTGGAGCAGGAGGTGATAAATAATGCAGCAAAAAATACTATAACAATGTGTCTCATAAATTTTTTTTTGTATATTTGAATAGTACAAATATAAGAAAAATATACTTTTATACTACCTAATAAAAGTCATATTAAGCTTATGACTGTAATCATAAAGCCCATGTGCAGAACGGTGTTATTTTTGTTATCAATTAAATTAATATATAAATTCTATCATTATGAAAGTACTAAAGACACTAGCATTCTGTGCTTTTTCACTAGCTCTGACTTCTTGCGGAGGAGAAAAAAAGGAAAGTTCCATTCCAACAGCAGACAGTTCTGCACCTGCAACTGAGACAACAGCACCTGCAGGCGACAATGAATATGACCCTAGAAGAGGTTTAGGTAAATATGATGAAACAAATGTTGATGTATCAAGCTTTGACCCTGCCATGGCTGCAGAAGGTAAAAAAGTAGCTGATGTAAAATGCATGTCATGTCATAAAACTACCGATGAACGATTGGTTGGGCCAGGTTGGAAAGGAGTTACCGAAAGACAAACTCCTCACTGGATCATGAATTTCATTTCTAATCCGGATCCTATGATTGATGTAGATCCTGAATTACAGAAGCAGTTGGAACTTTGTTTGGTAAGAATGCCAAACCAAGGACTATCTGATGCCGAAGCGAGAAACGTTTTGGAGTACATGAGAGAAATCGACGGAGCTAAGTAATTTTTTTGAATGGGCAAGTGTTTCTTCACTTGCCATTCATTTACCTCAATATTCAATTCTGAAAAGATAATCTTTTATATATGAAAACTTATAAGCAATTAGGTCTTGCTGCATTAGCAGCAGTAACCATCGTCGCATGTAAACCGAAAGGTACCGAGACGGCGGTAAGTGGCGATGCAGCCCAGAAAGTGTACGTAGCTCCAGGAAAACTGGATGAAGTGTATAACTTTGTAAGTGGAGGGTTTAGCGGCCAGGTAAGCGTGGTAGGGTTACCGAGCGGCAGAACCATCAAGGTGCTTCCCGTGTTTTCCCAAAATCCTGAAAACGGATACGGTTACAGCGAAGAAACCAAGCCGATGCTGGAAACTTCTCATGGATTTATTCCCTGGGATGATCAACACCATCTTTCTTTATCACAAACCAACGGTGAAATAGACGGAAGATGGCTTTTTGCTAATGCCAACAACACCCCCAGAGTTGCCAGATTAGATTTGAAATCATTCAAAACAGTTGAAATTCTTGAAATCCCGAACTCCGCGGGAAATCACTCTTCTCCTTTCCTTACTGAAAACACGGAGTATGTAGTAGCAGGAACACGTTTTGCAGTTCCGGCAGACGGACAGGATGACGTCCCTATTGAGTCATTCAAACAAAATTTCAAAGGATATCTGTCCTTTATCGGAATTAACAAGGACAGCGGGGAAATGGATATTACCTTCCAGATTGAAGCGCCAGGATTCAATTTTGACCTTTCGCACGCCGGAAAAGGAAAATCCCACGGATGGTTCTTCTTCTCATGCTACAATAGTGAACAAGCCAACACTTTGCTGGAAGTAAATGCTTCTCAGAATGAAAAGGATTTCATCATGGCGGTAAACTGGAAAAAAGCTGAAGAATATCTAAAAGCTGGTAAAGGTAAAAAAATGCCGGTGGAATACGCTCACAACAAGTGGGATGAAGAAAAGCACATGGCTACTTCTACCATCAAAAAAGAAGTAATGGTACTGAGCGCAGAAGAATTAAAAGATATCTGCTACCTTATCCCTTGCCCGAAATCACCGCACGGTTGTGATGTAGATCCAACTGGTGAATATATTGTAGGGTCAGGTAAACTGGCTGCGTTAATTCCTGTATTCAGCTTCGACAAAATTCAAAAAGCTATTGCCAATAAAGATTTCGCAGGAGAATTTGACGGAATTCCAATTATTAAATATGAAGCTGCACTTCATGGTGAAGTTCAAAAGCCTGGCCTCGGCCCACTCCACACCGAGTTTGATGGAAAAGGAAACGCCTATACCTCGCACTTTGTGTCTTCTGAAGTTGTAAAATGGGACATTAAAACACTTCAGGTTCTTGACAGACAACCTACGTTCTACTCTGTAGGTCACCTTATGGTAGTTGGAGGTGACAGCAGTAAGCCTTATGGTAAATATCTGGTTGCGTATAACAAAATTACCAAAGACAGATATCTTCCTGTAGGTCCTGAGCTTCCACAATCGGCACAGCTGTTTGACATCAGCGGCGATAAAATGAAACTTCTTCTGGATTTCCCGACTCATGGTGAACCTCACTATGCACAGGCCGGGCCTGCAGAACTCTTCATGAAAGATCAGGTGAAATTCTATAAAATAGAAGATAATAAGCACCCTTATGCAACGAAAGGTGAAAATGAATCGAAAGTAGTTCGGGAAGGAAACAAAGTTCATGTTTATATGACCTCCATCCGTTCTCACTTTGCACCGGACAATATTGAAGGAATCCGGGTAGGCGACGAAGTTTATTTCCATGTGACCAATCTGGAACAGGACTGGGATGTACCTCATGGTTTTGCCATCAAAGGAGCTCAGAATGCAGAGTTACTAATTATGCCCGGTGAAACTTCGACACTGCGATGGGATCCTAAAAAACCGGGAATGTATCCAATGTACTGTACAGACTTCTGTTCTGCACTGCATCAGGAAATGCAGGGATATGTACGCGTATCTCCGGCAGGAAGCAACGTGCCGCTAACGTATCATCTCAATAATAAAAAAGATAATGCACAAGGGCCTGTAAAACAAGGTGAAGTTAAATAAGTAATCTTTAAAAAGGGCAGTTTCTCTGCCCTTTTCCTTTTTACTGATTCTTTAATGTAGCAGGGAAATGTCCATCAATAAAGATCAGTAGCTAAAAAAAAATCAAACAAAATGAAAAATAATTCATTAACCACGCTGACCCGAGTATTGCTGCTGTTATGTGGTATCGGTTTAATTATTAGCATTTTCACTCCCATTTGGTCCATATATCTCAGTGCACCACAATATCCTGAGGGGTTGGCGATGTTTCTGCATGCCAATAAAGTCTCAGGAGAGTATGAAATTATAAACGGCCTGAATCACTACATTGGGATGAAAGAAATTCATGCTGATGAGTTCTGGGAATTCACGTTTTTACCTTATGCACTGGGCTTTTTTGCTCTACTGTGCCTATTGGCTGCTCTTTTGAAAAACAGAACCATTCTGTACAGCGTTACCATTCTGTTCCTCGTTTTTGGAATTGCTTTTATGGGAGATTTTTATTACTGGCTTTATGATTACGGACACAACCTTGACCCCAACGCGGCCATCATTGTTCCGGGAATGTCCTATCAACCTCCTTTAATTGGATACAAACAACTACTTAATTTTGAAGTTTGGTCGTACCCCAACATCGGCGGCGGAATTATGATAGGAGTTGCCGTTATTTTGCTTATCTTAGCCATTGTAGAATATAGGCGGGCAAAAAAAACTGTGTAAGAATAAACAAATTAATCCCAATCCTGAGACAGGAAATTTTCATAAGAGATTTTTCTTATCAGGATTGGGATTTTTCATATTATAAAATCACTAAAATATAAAGACATGAAACTAATCAAAAACTTATTAGTAGTCGGCGCAGCCGCAATTCTTTTTACAGCTTGTTCCGAAAGCGGACCCAAAGAAATCGCAACCGGGAAAGACCAGTGTGAAAATTGCAAAATGACCATCACTGAAGCTAAGTATGCTACACAACTGGTCACCGAAAAAGGAAGAAATTATAAATTTGACGACATCAGCTGTATGGATGATTATACGACTTCCAATACAGAAGTCGCTCAAAATTCAGATGAATATGTTGCAGACTTCCCTACCGGAACTTTCTTCGATCGCAGCACAGCAACCCTCGTTCAGGGAGGAAGCATTAAAAGTCCGATGGGAGGAAATACGCAGGCCTACAAAGATAAAGCAGCGGCAGAAAAAGCAGCAGCAGAACTTGGAGCCACCGTCATTCAATAACCACTATTCCATTTGATACGGAAAGAAAAGAAATAAAATGTATAAACTTCTGCTTTTATTTTTACCAATTTTAGCATTTTCAAATACCTTAAAAGTTGGTAAAAACGAACAATACAGAACCATAAAACAAGCTGTCGCGGCTGCCAAAAGCGGCGACAGCATTCTAGTAGAAAAAGGAATTTACAGGGAAGGCCCCATCCATCTGGAAAAATCTCTCACACTCATCGGCATCGGAAGGCCTGTGATAGACGGCGAACTGAAGAGTGAAATCATCACTTTTAAAGCCGACCGCATTACCCTGAAAGGATTCAAACTCATCAATTCGGGAAGAGATGAAATCAGAAGTGTTTCCGCTGTACACATCTACACCAGCAGCGATTCGGTGATCGAAGATAATATTTTTGAGAACAATTACTTCGGAATCTACGTTCAGAGAGGCTACAGATGCCTGATTCAAAATAATAAAATAACCACGAACAGAGGAACTTCGCAAGAAAATATCGGTGACGGCATTCATCTTTTGGGAAGTTCTGAAATCTGGGTCAAAAACAATTATATCAGCGGGCATAAAGACGGAATTTATCTGGAAAAAAATAAGAGATGTTTTATTTTCAAGAATCTTTCCCGCAACAACCTTCGGTACGGACTTCATTTTATGTTTTCTGATGACAGTGTGTACACCGGCAATGTATTCGATAAGAACGGAGCGGGAGTAGCCGTGATGTATGCCATGAATGTGAGCATGTACAACAACCGGTTCATCAATAACTGGGGAGACAGCGTATTCGGCCTGCTGCTGAAAGAAATTTCCTACAGTAGAATAAAAGGCAACACTTTTGAGAATAATACGACGGCAATCTTTGCGGACGGCGCTACTAAAATCGATTTCTACAACAATCATTTTGAAGACAACGGATGGGCTTTAAAATTAAATTCCAACTGTATGGAAAACCGATTGTTTAGCAATAACTTTATCAACAATACTTTTGATGTAAGCACCAACGGAAGTACGGTGATGAACGATTTCAAGCAGAATTACTGGGATAAATATGCAGGATATGACCTGGATAAAGACAAAATTGGAGATGTGCCTTTTCACCCGTTAAGTCTGTACTCTGTTCTGGTGGAGCGTAATCCTGCTGTGATGCTGCTTTTCAGAACTTTTTTTGTGGATTTACTGGATAAGTCTGAAAAAATTCTTCCCAGTCTTACTCCGGAAAGTTTTGTAGACCGCGAACCCTTAATGAAACCCGTAGAGAGGTAATGGAGCTTACGCTTCATCTTTCAAACAAATTATCATGATAGAAATAAAAAATCTTACTAAAAAATTCAACAAATTTACTGCGCTAAACGATGTAAACCTCAGTTTCCAGAAAGGACATTCCATTGCGCTGATTGGTCCGAATGGCTGTGGAAAAACGACTCTCATCAAGTGTATTCTTGGACTGAACGTGTTGGAAACCGGGGATATTACCGTTAATAACGAAAGCGTAAAAGACCATTATAAATATCGGGAAACCATCGGATATATGCCACAGATAGGCCGTTATCCCGAAAACATGACCATTGAAGAAACCATCAAAATGATCCGCAATATCCGGAAAAATCACAATACCGAGGTGGATACAGAGTTGCTGGAAGCTTTCGAACTGGAAAAGATTTATGATAAAAAAATGAGCACACTCTCCGGAGGTACCACTCAAAAGGTGAGCGCCGTGCTGGCTTTTATGTTCAATCCGACTACGATTATTTTGGATGAGCCCACTGCCGGCCTGGATCCGCTGGCTTCCGAAATCCTCAAAAATAAAATTATAAAGGAAAAAAATAAAGGCAAACTCGTCATCATCACTTCCCATCTTTTAAGTGAACTGGATGACATCATCAGTGAAATTGTGTTTATGAATGAAGGGAAAGTGATCGTTCACCAGTCTGTAGACGACCTGAAAAAAGAAACCAACACCGGAAAAATCTCGGAAGGAATCGTTGCTATATTAAAAGAAATGAAGAAATGAACAAGATTGCACGTTTTATATTATTTGACATTCTGAAAAACAAAACCATTATCCTGTACACGGTTCTGCTTTTCATTATTTCTTGGTCTGTACTAGGCCTGGAAAGTAATTTCACCAAAGCCACCCTCAGTTTGCTGAATATTGTTCTGCTGGTGGTACCTCTGATGAGTGTTATATTTTCTACGATTTATGTGTACAATAGTAGTCAGTTTGTAGAGTTGCTGCTCAGCCAGCCGGTTCCCAGAAGCAAAGTGTGGTTCAATATTTTTCTGGGACTTTCCACAGCGCTTGTTCTGGCGTTTCTTTTGGGTTGTGGAATTCCGATTTTGCTGTATTCATCGATAGAAACAGGAATGTCGCTCATTATCACGGGATGTTTTCTCTCGGTTATTTTTACATCACTGGCGATGCTGGCGGCCATTTTCAGCCGCGACAGAGCCAAAGGAATCGGAATCGCTATTTTTCTCTGGATTTTCTTTGCCATTATTTACGACGGAATTCTGCTGGTTTTGATATTCCAGTTTGCTGACTACCCTATTGAAGGCATCATGGCGACATTAACCGCCATCAACCCTATCGGGCTTTCCAGAATATTCGTCTTACTGCAACTGGATGTTGCTGCGATGTTGGGATATGCCGGTGCAGTGTTTCAACAGGTTTTCGGATCCGGTGGAGGAATGGGAATTTCGCTGGTGATTCTTTCTGCATGGGCTATTGTTCCTTTTGTTTGGTCTTTGATCAAATTTAACAGAAAAAACCTGTAAATCCGCATTGTTATAAAAAGATGATAAAACTCACGAAATCAATAACAAAAACATGATTCCAGTCATAAATTTGTTTGGTTTTTCGTTGTAATTTTATCTTCAGTTAAAAAGCTGTTCTCCTAAATACCGAAAGAATTTTAAAAATATAGGTACTATGAAAAAATCTTTTTTTATCCTCGGATTGGCCACACTGGTTCTCATTTCATGCAAGAAAAATGAAACTGTGGCTACTACTTCAGACGCTGAAGTTACAGAAACACAGACCGTAGGCCAGGAAGGCGTTCTCGACAACGAAAGCACACCGGACATTGTAAAACTTGCCGCTTCCAATGAAGATCTTACAACGCTTGTAAAAGCGGTTCAGTCGGCTGGCTTGGCTACTTCCCTCAGCAACGCGGGACCTTTTACGGTTTTTGCGCCGGTAAATGCCGCTTTCGACAAACTTCCTGCAGGCACCGTAGAGGATTTGCTAAAGCCTGAAAACAACGGAAAATTAAATGACATTCTGGGGCATCATACGTATGTAGGTGTTATCAAAACTGATCAGTTTTCTGACGGGCAAAATCTCGGTATGGTAGACGGAAAAAATATCACAATTAAAATGGTGGACGGCAAGCCTACCGTGAACGGAACGGTGAATATTATTGCATCCGTACCAGCTTCCAATGGAATTGTACATGTGGTGGACGGTGTTATTCTGCCTGAATAACTCCACTGGCGATAGTTAATTTGTTTAATGTTTTTGAATCCTTCCAGACTTTTTCGGAAGGATTTTTTAATACTAAAACGGCTCAAAATCAAGAGAGTTGCACAGCAAGGAAATATGTAAAAACTTTGCCAATGTTAATAGTGATTCTTCAGACCTGAACAGCCAATCTCTACTCCACTTTATCTGCCTTCTTCAACGTCAGTACCATCATCATAATTGCCAGCATCATAAGGACAGAAACGGCTAATAAAGTCTGGGCAGTATAAGGCAATGCAATATATTTGATGGAGAAAACACCCATTAAGCCGAGCACGGCTTCATTCAGAAAAATTCCCAATAACAGAATTTTAAAGCTGTTCAGCACCATCGCATTCAGTTTGAAGATCTTGGAAGCAAGAATCTGATGGACCAGGAAAACTGAAATACACATCAATAGAATAAGATGGAGATAAGCAATCACCACATTTCTGAATCCGAAGGCAAACTGGCTGACCGCAGGAATATTGGATCCCAGTTGAAGCGCTATCTTGGCGAAAAATGCAAGTCCTACATACAACAATGTAAACCGTTGTAAAGCAGAAAAATGAACCATCAGCTGACCCCAATTTCTGCGGACCATCTGAAAAAGCTGCACCGAAGCAATGGTTTGTGCTAACGTTCCGATGACAATAAAGACGAAAAGCCAAACCGGCATTTTGAACCACAGTACTGATAAACCGTATCCCACAACGCATCCCACAAACATGAGCCAGAACATCCGCCTGTTTTCCAAAACCGGAATGGTACCACCAATATTTTTTAAAGTATTGAGAAGCAATCCAATGCAGGCAAACATGAAAAAACCATTATACTGAAAATGAAGATAATAATAAGTAGAACCTAAATAAAGATCCTGATTTACATTCCCCGTCATCATCATATAACTGAGCATAAAAACACCTGCCGAAGAAATTACCGCGAAAAACAGACCTGCCAGAAACCAAGGTTTTGAAACGTCACGAACAGGTTTCAGGTCTCTCATCAGAAAATAGCCGAACACAAAACTTACCAGTAACGCTGCAGTGGAAGCCGCGATAGAAGCCCAATAATAACCGCTGTACAGAAATGAAGGAATCATGGCATACGCGGAAATCATATTGATGATCAGTAAATAGTGATATTTTTTAAGCCGCTGTTCTTCCACAAAACCCTGAAGATAACGAATGATGAAAACAAAAATAATTTGTGCAATCCAGCCGTAAAAAGCAAAATGCGAATGCGCTTCCTGAACATGCTTTTGGTCGACAAAAGGAAAAGAATAAGCTATTTTGTAACGCATTAAAACTCCTAAAACGGCAACGATTAAAAAATTTACCAGGGAAAGCTTTAACCAAAATGCTGTGTTCTTCATAATAAAAATAATTAATAGCGGAGATAAGGATGATATTTAAATGAAAATCTTTCCGCTGATGATTTCCAGTTTTCCTTCTTTTTCCATTTTTTTCACCGTCCGGATGATGGTTTCAATGCGAAGCCCCGTCATGTTTGACAGTTCTTTTCGGGTAAGATTGATGAATATTTTTTCGTCTTTAGATTTTCCTTTTTCCTTTTTATAATCCAGGATCTGTTGAAACACCCGCTCCTCAGGATTCAGAAAGACAATATTTTTCAGGGAAAGGCTTTTCCTCAGTGATTTTTGTGCCACGGAACAGGTGAATTCTAAAAACTTTTGAGGGTGCAGCAAGGCAAATTGTATGAAATCTTCGCGTCTTATTCTGATGATTTCCGCTTTTTCGGAGTACACCTCTACATTTCCGGGAAAAGGCTGCTGAAGCAACACCGCAGGTTCGCCAAAAAAATTCCCTGGCTGTACCTTATGCTGCAAAAACTCTTTTCCTTCTTCCGTAAAGTTGAATACATCCAATTCGCCTTCTTTCAGATAGAAAAAGTACTGAGAGGTATCTCCTTCGGTCATAATCATATCGCCTTTATTATGCCTCTTTACCTCTGCCTTCGTAGCTTTTATCGTTTCATCATCAAACTGGAACGCCATTCACATGAGTTTTTTCAAATATAGTAAATCTTTAAAGTATAGAACAGAAAAATTGTCAAAAAATTTAATATTGAAACCCGTGTCAAATTCATTATTTTTGAGGAAATTCACAATATAATGCCTCATCAGTTCAATCCCCGGGATATCACCTGGCTGTCTTTCAATGAACGGGTTCTTCAGGAAGCGATGGATCCGTCTGTTCCTCTTCCGCTCAGGATCAGGTTCCTCGGAATTTTCTCCAATAATCTGGATGAATTTTTCCGCGTTCGTGTAGCGGGATTAAAGCGTGCGATGGATTTCAAAGATAAATATCTGAATGAATCGTTTTTTCGGCCACCATCAAGAATCTTGGAACAAATCAATGATATTGTTTTAAAACAGCAGCATGATTTCAACCGAACATGGAAAGAAATTCAAAAGAAAATGGAAGCAGATCAGGTTTTTATTAAAACCCATCAGGATCTGACCGAAGCACAGAAAAAATTTGTCGTTCAGCATTTCGATGAAGAAGTAGAAAGCAGCATCATCCCCATCCTACTGCATGACAATACGCCGATGCCTTATATGAGAGATAAAAGCCTCTATATCGGGATTGCGATGCGAAAAAAGAAATGGAATCACCACGCTGCCTTTGCCATGATTGAAGTGCCGTCCCGAACGATGGGAAGATTCGTTCTCTTGCCTTCCTCCAACGGAGAAAAAAATGTCATTCTTCTGGAAGATGTTATCATGGCCAATCTTCCGCATATATTTTCATATTTCGGATATGATGAATTTCAGGCGCACTGTTTCAAAGTGACCAAAGATGCAGAATTTGATCTGGACAATGACATCCGGACAACGCTGGCGGAAAAAATAGAAAAAGCCGTCAAAAGCCGCAGAAAGGGAAAACCCACCCGTTTTGTTTTCGACAAGGACTTGGATCCTTCCCTGCTGGAATTTCTCATCCGAAAACTGAATCTCACCGCCCGCGACAGTATTATTCCGGGGCAGAGAATTCATAATTTTAAACATTTCATGGATTTTCCGGACGTATTTCCGGCACAGAAAAAACCTGAAGAAAGAGTTCCTTTTATCCATCCCAATTTCAGCGAAGGCCAGCGCGTGACCGATGCAGTTCTGAAAAAAGACATTTTATTTACTTTTCCCTATCATAGTTTTGTTCCCGTCATTGATCTTCTGCGCGAAGCTGCGATGGATCCTGATGTAAAAACAATAAAACTCACCGCTTATCGTTTGGCTAACAATTCAAAAATAGCCAATGCGTTGGTGAATGCAGCAC
>JAANMU010000157.1_pt1 | contig 86160 bp, 82 predicted proteins | sample 7279701 | NCBI WGS metagenome assembly JAANMU01 (sample SAMN14094539, study PRJNA606508) | bioreactor metagenome | isolation source: A lab-scale SPAN reactor treating ammonium-rich wastewater day 57 | place: Ireland: Galway | collected 2017-03-13 | reverse complement strand
GGCGTTATAGGCGTATCTCCAGGTCGTGGCCGACCCACCCGCCGGCGTAACCACCTACCTCATGATCTGGTTCAAGCGGTTCTCGAACCCGATGGTCGCTCCGGTCGCGCTGGCTGTCGCGTTGGCGCTGGCCACGAAGCTGCTGGCCCCCTTGCTCGACACGGTGGTGCCGGCGGGAAAGGCCGCGTGCTGGATGGTCTCGCCCACCGCCAGAAGGGCCAGGTCCGCAGTCGAGACCGAGGAGACGGTGCTGGACCCATTGCTGATGGTGCCCACCACGAAGCTGGTGCGGTCATCCGTGCTGGTGCCGCTGGCCGTCTCGGTGGTCTTGCTGGTCATGTTCGCGGCCTCGTCAAAGGCGAACACCTGCAGCATCGAGGTGCTGGTCCCGCTGTGGATGAGCTGCACTTTGGTGAAGTCCGGAGTCAGCGTCCCGCTTGAGCCCGCCGTCAGAAAGGCCTTGTAGCGCGCAGAACAAACAGTTTGGCCGCTTGGCCTTGCTCTCCTTCACTCCGTCAGCTCGGCAGCAGCCACGTCCATGTCGCGCCACAGGTCCCCCCGGGAGATCACCCGCTCGGGAGCACTGGCCAGGGTGAACTCGGTCGGGTAGACTGAATCGAGCTCGTCCCAGGCCAGCGGCACCGAGACTCCGCCCCAGGAGACCGGACGCGGCGAGTAGATCCAGGCCAGGCTCTTGCCATAGCTGTTCTGGTTGGCGTCCACGAAAATCTTGCCGGTGCGCCGGGCGGTAGCCCATTCCAGGGTCACCTCATCGGGCCTCTTCTGGGCCAGGAACTGAGCCAGGGTGCGGCTGGCAGCCCGCACTGCCTCGAACGGGTAGCGCCTCTTGAGGGGCACCATCAAATGGAGACCCGTCTTGCCTGATGTCTTGACGAAGGGGGTCAGGCCCACCCCCAGCAACATCTCACGCAGGTCGCGGGCCAACGAGCAGGCGGTGCGAAAGCCCGCCTGGTTCAGCTCGGGCTCGGCTCCCTCGCTCTCCAGGCCGGAGTAGATGTAGGGATCGAGATCAAACAACAGCCGGTCGGGAAACTGCAGAGGATCGTCCTGACCGTCCAGCGGGGTGGACCGCGAAAGCCAGGCGTGCAGCTCGAGGTTGGCCAGTTGGGCCAACCAGACCATGGTGGCCAGGTTGTGACACAGAAGCCATGGCTCGCCAGGATCCTCGCGATTGGGAGCTGTCTCCACGAATTCGGGCAGCTCGCTCTGCGTCCAGTGCTTCTGATAGAAAGACTTGCCCTCGATGCCGTCGGGATAGCGAGTCAGGGTGATGGGACGATCCACCAGGTGCGGCAAGGCATAGGCTCCCACCCGCAGTACGAAAGCGATCAGGTCACGCTTGGTGTAGTCAGGCCAGAGACGCTTGTCGAGATTGGTCAAAGCCAGGCGGTGGCCTTCCACCTGCAGCGTCCCCTGCGAGCCGAGCCGTCGCAGCTGCTCCAGCGCCTCGTCCTCGGCCACACCCAGGAACACAGGGCCTCGCAGCTTTCCCTGGGCGGTCCGCTCCTGATAGCGAACCTCCACCCGCAAGGAAGGGTCGACCCAGGTGATGGGTCCGTCACGCGGGGGGTCGCTCAGTGCGCTCTCCTTGATCTTGAGAGCCTCCAGCTTTTGGCGCCAGAGCTCGAGGCCGGCCTCGTCGAAGCCGCTGCCGACGTCGCCCACATAGCGCAGACAGCCTTGCTCATCGCGCCAGCCGAGCACCAGCGAGCCGAAGGTATCGGCCCGGCTCCCCTCCCCCGGCCGGAAGCCAGCCACCACAAAGACCTCCTCGCGAGCGCTCTTGACCTTGAGCCAGCTGGCGCTGCGGCGCCCTGGCTCGTAGCGCGAGCCCCGTCGCTTGGCCATCACCCCTTCCATGCCCAGGGCCGTGAGGGCCCCAAAGGCAGCCAGTCCATCCTCAAAGCGCGCCACCGCCTGGAAGGGAGGAACCAGAACGGTTTCCAGCAGGCGCTGGCGCTGCTCGAGCGGGCAGCCGATCAACTCGAAGCCGTCCAGGTGGAGCAGGTCAAAGGGGTAATAGAGGACCGGAGTCTCTCGCTCGGCACGGGCGATGTCCGCCTCGCGCTCGAGGTTGATGCGCCCCTGCAGCCGCTCGAAGCTCGGACGACCCTGCTCATCCAGGGTCACCACCTCGCCGTCGAGCCAGGCCTCGGCCACAGGCAGGGTGCTCAAAGCCTGGCTCAGTCCCGGGTACTGCCGACTGTGATCGCGCCCCTGCCGGCTCCACAGCCCGACCTGGCCCTGCTGCAGGCGCACCAGCAGGCGCACTCCGTCCAGCTTGGGCTCGTAGAGGAAGGCCGGATCGTGAAAGGGTTGCAGGGAGCTCTGGGCCAGCATCGGCTGCATCAGAGAAGGAAGCGGCCGCGGGCGCGAGCCGTCGGCAAGCTGGGGGACAGGCCACGAGGCGGGCCGGGAGGAAGGGCCGGTCACCTCCTCCACCCGCCGTCCAGTCAGCACCGATAACTCGTCCACCGCCCGGCCCTCAAGCCCGTCACGTGATTTGGAGAGCAGCCAGCCCTGCTCGGTTCGAATCAGGCTGAACCGCCCTTTCAGCTTCTGGCCGCGCAGAAAGACCACTACCCGTCCACGCTCGAGATCGCATCGCATGCGCGCGCTGGCCTCCCTGGCGTCAAGCCAGCTGTGGACGTGCTCGTGGGCGGGCGAGTAAGTGCCTACATCCCACACGATCACCTCTCCCCCACCATACTCGCCGGCCGGGATCAGGCCTTCGAAGGTGCCATACTCGAAGGGGTGATCCTCGACGGCCACAGCCAGGCGTTTATCGCCCGGGTTCAAACTCGGGCCCTTCGGGATGGCCCACGAGACCAGCACGCCATCGACCTCCAGGCGCAGGTCGTAGTGGAGCCGGCGGGCGCTGTGCAACTGAACCACGAAGGCCAGGGGGCCGATCCGCTGCATGGCCTGGCCGGGAGGTGGCTCAGGGGTGACTTCAAAGTCGCGTTTGCGCTGGTACTCTTGCAACCCTCAGGGGTTTGCGCTGTAGACCGCCCCGGCCTGCATGCCGGGAGCGACGCCCTGGACCGAGCGACCGTAGACCGCTCCCGCCTGCATTCCCGGCGGGGGAGCGATCACGTTGCTGTTGAACAGGGCCGGCTGCCAGACGGGGGCCTGGACCAGGGCTCCGTTCTGGGCGTCGGGGCTGAGCTCGACCGCGTCGGTGGCGGGGCGGTCAGGATGCCAGATGCTCTCACTGCCTTCCACCCGCGCGCTGGCCTGGCCCAACAGCGCGCCGTTGCCGCCCACGCTCTCGGTGTTACGAGCGGAGTTGACTGCAGCCAGGCCATCCACGGTTCGGTGACTCATTCTGAGCACCTTATCCCACACCGGAACATTTCGACTAGGCAAACCATGTTAGCAATTCGTTAACCGTCGACCGACCTCGAAGAGCAGCTCCTCGTTCCAGGGACCGGCGGCCACCTGAATCCCGAGCGGCAGGCCCTCGGGAGAACGCCCTGCGGGCACGCTCATGGCCGGCCAGCCGGTCAGGTTGAAGAAGGCGGCAAAGCTGATCCAACCGAGCATGGCCTCAGACCAGGGCGAGGTGCCGTGCAGGCGGGCGGGCCCGGGGGCCACGGGACAAAGGACGAGCGGGAATTGCTGGGAGAACTCCAGCATCCGCGCGCGCAGACGGGCCCAGCGATAGCGCAGGTGACAGTACTCAGGAGCGGTCAATCGGTGGGGGGCGATCAGCTCGAAGAACTCGGCCAGCAGGCGGTGAGGCTCGCGGGTGCCCAGCTTCTCCAGCAGGCGTTTGAGGCCGATCCCCTCATCGGCCAGAAACAGGCCCTGCAACAGCTCGGCCGTCTCCTCAACCCCGGGTGGACGAATCTCGGTGGCCGGCAGGCCAAGCCTCTCCACGGTTGACTCCAGGGCGGCCCGGGTGGCCGCGTCGGCTGAGACGATGCCGTTGTCGGCGAACCAGGCTACCTGCAGTCCGTCAAGTCGCAGTTGCTCGAGTCCCGGCGTCACCACATCGGGGTCGTGCCCGTCCGGCCCCTGTATCAACCCGAGCAGCAGTTGCAGGTCCCCCACGTTACGCGCCATCGGACCGACCTGCCACAGCCCGTCGGTGGTGCCGCCGGGGCCAGGAGTGTGCCCGGTGCGGGCCACCCGCCCGGTGGTGGGCTTCATCCCCCAGACCCCGCAGTAATGGCAGGGCAGCCGGATGCTTCCGCCCGTGTCGCTCCCCAGCCCCAGCGGGGTGGCCCCGGCGGCCAGCAAGGCCGCCTCTCCCCCGCTCGAGCCGCCGCAAGTGCGCTCGGAGTCGTGCGGATTGAGGGTCCGACCTATCAGCGCATTGTCGGTCTCGAGCCCCATGCAGAGCTCGGGCACACTGGTCTTGGCCAGCACCACCATGCCACCACGGCGCATGCGGGCCACGACCGAGGCATCACGATTACTACGACAGCCGCGTCGTCCAGCCGTGCCGTAGGTGGTGACCGCCCCCTCCACGTCCAGCGAGTCCTTGACCGTGAAAGGCACTCCCCAGAGCGCTCCCCCGAATCCGTCAGGATCGAGCTTGCGAGCTTGCTCCAGGGTCCACTCCGGATCGCAAAACAAGACGGCATTGAGCGATTTGACGGCCTCGATGCGGCCCAGGAAGGCGCCGGCGACCTCCACCGGTGAAACCTCTTTCACCCGGATCAGCCGGGCCAGCTCGCGGGCGGGCAGGTCTGTCAGCATCGCGACGAAAAGGAGCCACGATGAGGTGGCGTGCGGTTCTGGCCGGCTCGACCGGTGCGCTGGCTGTGCTGGCTGCGCTGGTGTTGGGCACCCACGAGCTGGCCTTCGAGCATTTCTGGGCCGATCCCCTGCGGGCCTACCGCTCGGTCGGCCTCACCACGGCCATGAGCCTGTTGACCTGGCTGGGTGATAACCGTCTGCTGGCTGTGCTCGTTGTGCTCGTTACGCTGCGCCTGACCGACCATTGGGAAAAACGGGCCCTGGTCGCAGTCTACCTGCTCAATCTGGTGGGCAATGCCTTGCTCAAGGCCCTGTTCCGGCGGGGACGACCGGACGCCGCCTTCGAGCCGCTGGTACAAGAGCCATTCTACAGCTTCCCCTCCGGCCACACCATGGCCTCCGCCGCTGTATACGGGTTTTTGGCAACAGTGCTGGTCCGTCACGGTCATCCGCGCCTGGCGGCGTTGGTCTTGATCCTCATCCCCGCGGTAGCCATCAGCCGCGTCTACCTCGGGGCTCACTACCCCACCGACGTGGTGGGAGGCATGTTGGCGGGCATCGTCGTAATCGCGCTGGTCTATTCGACCAGGAAATGAGGGGCGGCCATGGCCATCGTCACCGGGCTCTCGGGCAACGAGATCTACTGTATGCACTTGAAAGGCTACCAGCCCGGCGATCTCGTGATCGGCAACAGCGTCTTCAGCATGGGGCTGGTGGGCAGCGTGGGCTCGGCGATGCGCACCCTGGCCGGGGGGGAAGTGACTCAGGTCACCAGCGTGATCCGCGATGGCCGCACCATGGCCCTCGAGCGCATGATGAAGGAAGCCCGCCAGCGAGGTGGCGCCGGTATCACCAGCGTGACCAGCGAGCTGGTGCAGCATTCGGGCATGATTGAGTTCTTGTCGGTGGGCAGCACCGTGCGCAAGGAGGCTGGCGGGCAACAGACCGAGCTCGAATTCTCCACCTCGGCCGATGGACAAGAGCTCTACTGCCAGCTTGACTGCGGCTTTCACCCATTACGCTTCGTGTTCGGTAACGTGGCCTACTCGGTGGGCATCGGCGGGGGGCTGGCCGGCATGTTCAAGAGCCTGGTGCGGGGCGAGGTCACCCAGTACTCCGACGTCTTCAACCGGACCCGCCGCCTGGCTCTCGACCGCATCGCCCACGAGGCCCACGAGGCCGGAGGGAACGCCGTGGTGGGCATCCGCACGTCGATCATCAACTTCGCCGGCACTCAGGAGATGATGATGATCGGCACCGCCTCGCGTCACGACCTGCTGCCACCCGAATATGACCAGAACCCGGTCACCAGCGACCTGACCAACGAGGAGATGTGGAACCTCATCCACCTGGGTTACATGCCCATCCAGCTGGTGCTGGGGGTCTCGGTCTATTCGTTGGGGCTGGCCGGAGGGATCATGGCCGCCTTCAAGTCCCTGGTGCGGGGCGAGATCTCCGAGCTGACTACCATGATCTATGATGCGCGCGAGAACGCCGTGGCCCGGGTGGCTCGCGACGCGGCCGCCTGTGGAGCAGACGACGTGGTGGGCCTGAAGACCTACGTTTATCAGCTGGGGGGCGGGATCATCGAGCTGATGGTGCTGGGCACAGCCGTCAGGAAGATGGAGGGGGTCAAGACCCTCACTGACTCTTTGCCGCCCCAGGCGATCATCAAGGACAAGGACACCTTCTTCAACGCCTCGGTGCTGAGCCTGGCCAACAACCTAAACCAGGGCACCGGCTGATCACTCGTACATCCACAGGCAGCCCTGCTTGAGCAGGGCGAGCACCCGGCGATAGAGCTCGTCATGGACCACCTCGAAGCCGCTCACGTCGAGATTGAGGTCTTGAGCGCTGACCACGGCGATCAAGCCATTGCGCTCGAGCACGTTGCGCTCGGTCGAGATGACCACGCCGTGGCGCACCCAGTGCAGCTCGGAGTGGGATTTGCCGGTCAGGGTGAGGATGGCGTGACAGGCCAGCAAGGGCTCGCCCTGAGCAGTCCAGGGAGTGAGATGCAGAGGGGGCTCGCCGGGTTCGGCCGGTAGGTCGCCCAGCAGGCCATCAATCACTTGATAGCGCCGCAGCCGGCAGCGGCTGCGGCGGGGCACGGCCAGCAGGCCAGCAGCGGCCTGGGGGGCCACCAGATACCACTCGGCCCGGCCCAAAGGTGCGGGGCACGCACCCAGATCCCAGTAGCCGGGGCGGAAGTCGGCGCCCTGGGAGCGTCCGAAATAGGGACGGTTGACCAGGGTACCGTTGAGGGTAATGGGGATGCCGGCGAAGGCCAACCGGCTCACCTCGAGCCGGGCCAGGGCACCCGGTCCAAGATCGATGCGGGTCAGCGGTTGCAGGTTGTCCATGGGCTGCTTGTCGGCCAGCAGCTGCCCGCTCTCGAGCCGAAATCGCAAACCCTCGGGAGATCGTCCCGACAAGACTTCCAGGCTGCGACCGGTCTCGGCTACCGCATTGAATCCCATCGAGAATCGCCGCAGGTAGGGCTCGGACGATTCGAGCGGGTCCATCAGCACCCGGGCCAGCTGATCGGGCTCAACCTCGCTCAGCGGGGTACCGTCGTGGGTGAGCTGGTAGGAGGAACGAAACAGCTTGCGTTTCTGGCGCAGCTCGACCAGGGTGGCCCCTCCCACGACTCCGGATTGCACGAGACAGAGCAAGCTCTGGGATGGATCACTCAGGGCAAATCGGGCCAGCTTGTGGCGCGCGCTCAAGAAATCGAGACTGAACTGACCGCGAGAATCCAGGCTGCCCTCCTGGCGCAGACTGGTCAAGAGACCCTGCAACTCGATTTCCACCGGCCACAGGTTCGCCGAGGCTCCGGCTTTCCCCGGTCAAACCAGAAGTGTTTACAAAAATGTTGCCGGCGTAAACAGATTGTTAACATCCGTGCCCCCCCTTGACCACTTGAAAGAGGTCCGTGATAAACCCCACAGAAGTTGCGCCTGAAAACTGGAGGAGGATTCGAAAATGCCACTGCCCGCAATCGCTGGAGGACTTCTTATCGGTGGGCTCGTCGCCCTGTTCAGCGGCAAGGACAAGAGCCAGGAATCACAGTACTGTCAACACGCGGGTCAGGGATCGAACCACCTGCTGGGAACCCTGGGTGGTGGCGCCGCCGGTGCCGTAGTCGGCTCGGCCATCTGCCCGGGACTTGGCACCGTCATCGGCGGCGTGCTCGGCGCGCTGTTCGGCCGTGAGGTCTCCAAGCAGTTTTCCCAGGACCAGTGCTGCCCGCAGCCTCAGCACGGTAACTATCCTCCGCCCGGCCAGGGCAACTGGGGACCGCAGGTGCCTCAGGGCAACTGGTGCAACCCCGGCTACCCGCAATATGGCGGTGGCCCGCAGTTCGGTGGCTTCCCGCAGACCGGTGGCTACTGCTGCCCGCCCCAGCCCCAGTACTGTCAGCCGCAGCAGTGCTGCCCGCCTCAGAACTGCTGCCCGCCTCAGCCGCAGTGCCCGCCCCAGCAGGGGGGCCAGCAGGACATCAACTGGGGCGGCACGCTCCAGCAAGACGGCAAGGGCAAGCCGGCTACCTACACCACCAGCGGTGGCTACAACATTACCATGAACGGCGACCGCGTCTCGATCACCGACTGCGAGGGCAACAAGGTCGAGCACTGGGGCGACCCCCACGAGAACGTCAACGGCAAGCACGTGAAGGACTGGAACGAGAAGACCCGCACCCTGATCCTGGCCGACGGCACCAAGGTCACCATGAACGCGACCGGCCCGCAGGGCGTCACCGAGAGCACCAGCATCTACGACGGGGCCCAGAACATCCAGTTCAACAACAAGAACAACACCGTCGAGCACCGCTCCTTCGACCCGTGGGATACGGCCGGACGCGAGCGCACCCAGGCCGACGGCGAGACCTCCTATATGGGTTACGCCCGCAACGGCGACCTGATCTACCGCAACATCTACACCCAGAAAGATAATCTCCAGGTGATTCCCAGCTTCCAGGACCTGGCTCGCGTGAACGGTGGCAAGGTCACCGACCTTTACGACGACCCGCGCCTCGGCCACACCTAAGCTGGCCCGGAGCCTGCTCGAGCCGCCCTCGCGGGCGGCTCTTTTGTTTCCCCAACAAAGGAACGAGCCAGAGGCTCTTGAAAGTGAGGGGCAAATTTTGCTGTCTTTGGAGTGATGATGACGCAAGGAACCCAACAAAAGGCGCTGGTCATGCTGGTCTCCGAGGTCATCGAGGGCAAAGCCAATCCGGCCGAGCTCGAGGTGGCGCTGGTCATCGCCAGGCAGGGCCTGGAATCCATGCAGGAAGAATGGGAGGAGACAGTCGACAATCTCGCTCCCGAGGCCCAGGAGAAGTGCGAGGACATCATCGAGCAGATCCAGACCACCTTCGGCCTGTTCAAGCACGGGCTGGATCTTCTGGGCGTGGCCGTGGACAATCGCCGCACGGAGGAGCTCTTTCAGGGCGGCGAGCTGGTGCGCCGCTGCTCGTATCAGCTCGACGTGCAGTTCTCGATGTATCGCAACCTGGCGCTGCTGGCCCAGGGTCCGACCGATATTCCCAGCTTGAATCTCCTGATCCGAACCCTGGAGCAAGTCCGCTCCGGCCAGACCGAGATGCAGACTTTCCTCAGCGTGGTCAACGCCGAACGCCTGACCACGCTCAAAGCCCTGGACGATCTGGCCGGGGCTCCCGAGGAGGGCGAGTACGGGGCCGTGCGGCGAGCCTTCGACGATCACCTGCGGTGCATGAACCGGCTGGCCAAAGCGATCGAGGCGGCCGACGACTATCTGGTGGACGAGGAGATGAAGAAGGCTGACAAGACCTTCCGTTATCTGCAAGAGTTGATCCCGCTGGCCAGCTTGCGCGCGCGCACCTCCGGCCCCACCAAGTCCCAACTGGTCAACCTGGTCATCCACATGGCCTACGACGTGGCCCAGGGAGCCTGCCACCAGGATCTTCTGGAAGAACACCTGGAAACCCTGAAGAAGGATATTCTTCCCCTGGCCACCGCAGTCAAGGCGGCCGCCCCGGTGGCCTCGGTCATGATGCAGCAAGAAGCGAGCCGCGCCGTGGCTGCCCTGCAGGGTTACCAGGAAGCCATTCAGGGCTTCGAGCAGTTCTTCGAGACGCGGGACGTGCTGCTCTTGCAGGCGGCCTCCAACCGCCTTCGAGAATCGGCTGATGAGCTGCACGCCTGCTGGGAAACGCTGCAAAACCTGGCCGACAGGGAAGGCAAAGTCTGTTGTTTGCGGTGCAATTTCTACAACTCCCCCGATCGGCGCAACTGCGCCAAATGCGGCGGAGCGCTCCCGATCCTGGTAGAGAAATCCGTCTCCACCTCGACCTTCTCGGTGGAGTCGGAAGGGGCGCGGCCTCCGGCCGAGGAGCCTGTCTCCAGCGCCAACCTCGACCGGATGTACAAAGCGGTCGACGCCATCCGGACCAAGAGCATCGGTAAGGAGGAGTTCGAAGCCGAGCTGACCTGGTTTGAGGGGCTGATCGACCAGCAAGAGAAGTCTGTCGGTCAGGCCCCCGAGACGAACCTGGAAGGGCTCTCTGACGAAGAGCGCGAGGAAGCTGTTAAGCGGGCCGAGCTTGTGCGCGAGACCGAGCAGGCCTTCCAGGGAGGGATCCAGGACTGGCGCGAGGCCATCGAGGAGTGGCGCAACTATCTCGACACCGGCCAGCGCGAGCTGCGCCTCCTCGATCACGGCAAGGAGCTGTGCGACCAGGGGGCTCGCAAGCTGTTGAGCCTGGCGCTGGCCACTCAGGCCGCGGCGGGCTCTGGAGAGCCGTCATGAAGCGGTGGCTGCACCGTGTGCTGACCGTGGTCAACCAGGAGGACCCGGGCTGTTGGCCCAGCGATTTCGAGCTGCAGGCCGCGCTCAATCACGCCGGCGACGAGGGCTTTGGCATCGACTCGGTGGAGTATCTGCAGTTGAGTGACGAGACGGTCGGGGTTCAGGTGGTCATGTCTCGGGTCGCTAAGAAGTGAGGCTCCGGGGGCTGCTGCTCCTCTGCCTGACGGCCGTTGTCCTGGGCCAGAGCGCGCTGGACGGGATTCTGGCCCAGATGCTGAACGCCAAGAGCGAGCAATGGGATGTCATCCTGACCCGCAACAAGGCCGCCCTCAATCGCGAGGAGGTCGTGCCAGCCATCCGCAAAGCTCTGCAACTGGCCGTCAAGGGCCGTGACAAAGAGGCCGGCGACCTGCTCCGAGCCATCGACCACGCCGACTGGTTCATGTCCGAGAAGAAAGAGTATCGAGCGCTGGGCCAGTTGACGCTGGCCACCTACTACATCCAGCAGGGGGTGCCGGCCAAGGCGGGCCCCCTGGTTGACTGGTTGATCGAGACCCATCCCGATCTTTCCGACGCCTTCATTTTGCAGGGACACCTCTACATGGAGAGCGATCCCAACCGGGCCATCGCCATGTTCTTGAAGGCCGCAGAGCTGACACCCACCTCCGAAGGAGCCTACATGGGGCTGGGCCAGGCCTACTTCCTGGTGACCCGCAAAGCCGACGCCATCAAAGCCTACAAGAAGGTGCTGGAGCTGAACCCTGACAACGCCACCGCCCGCGACGCCATCCGCTATCTCCAAGACCCCAACGCCGGCAAGATCACGGCGGCCACCGCGGCGGCCGGGCAACACTTCCAGAGAGCCGAGGAGCTCTTTGCCCAGGGTAAGTACGCCGAGGCCATCAAGGAGTATGATCTGGCCATCAAAGCCGATGTCCGCTTCTCCAAAGCCTGGGTCTACAAGGGCGATGCCTATTTGCAGCTCGGCCAGCTCGAGAGGGCCATCACCTGTTATCGCCAGGCCATCAAATTCGACGGCAAGGACAAGCAGGCGTATCGTTTCCTGGGTGCGGCCCTGGAGCGGAAGTTCGCCGAGATGTCCAAGGACCCCAAAGACCTGGAAGAGGCCATCGGCTCTTACCAGAAAGCCCTCGAGCTCGACCCTGAATACGCCTCAGCCCAGCAAGATCTGGCCCGGGCTCTCAAGCTCCGCGATCAGAAGTAGTCGACGTCCACCACTTTCAGCTTGAGTCGTCCCACCAGATTGATCCAGCTCAGATCGCGCGGGTCGTTATTGAGCTTGATGTGGGTGCCGTCCACGGGAAGCTCGTTCCAGGTCGGGTCCACGCTGACCCAGTGATTCTGGTCGTGGAACTCGGCCCAGGCGTGCCAGGCGAACCCCCCATCCTGGGCGTAAGCCAGACCTCCCACTTCGCGGGCCGGAATGCCTGCGGCTCGAAGCAGAGCCACCAGGAGAAGAGCGTGCTCGGTGCAGTCGCCGGCCCGGTTGTGGAGGACGTCGTGGGCGGTGAAGGCGTTGCTGGCCCCCGTCTTCTCCAGCTGCTCGAACACCCACGACTTGAGTCGATCGGCCTGCTCACGCGGATCCTTGCCACGTCCGTGACGCCTGGCCAGTTCCCGCATCTTGGAGTCGACTTGAATCTCAGGCGTGGAGGCAAGGTATCGCTTTTTGTCCTCGCTTCCCAGCGCCCGCCCCAGGTCGGTGGGAAGGTCCTCACCGGTCACGAGAAGCAAACGCTGATCCTGGCGCTGGAGGCGCTGGCGGTGCGACTCGGGCAGGGGGAAATCGTCCAGACCTTCTACTTCCATGATGAGACCCCGCACCGTGCGGGCCTCGCCCAGGTCACGGCCACCCTGCACCATCATCAGGTCGAGCATTTCGCGGGCAGGCTCAAGCCTGCGGGCCTGAGCTTCCTCCTCGGCCCGCAACTCTACCCCCGAGCCGATGCTGATGCGCTCGGCCGAGCCATCGGGACGGGCCAGCATCTCGCCTAGAGCGCCCTGCTGACTCAACTGCAGTAAGAAGAACGGAGGCTGGCTTGCTCGGAAAGTAAGGCGGGTTTCGCTGTCGCAATCGAGCGCATTCCAGTCGCAGGTCCAGTCGGAAAATTGCTCTCCGGGCAGGGCTCTGGCCAGCCACCGCTCCAGCTTCTGGCTCTCAGCCAGATTGTCGCGTACCCTGACAACGGTGCGGGCTGTCTCGCCTCCCGGGCTGCGACGCTCGATGCGGTACCCATCGGTACTTCGCTGAACCCGAATTGTGCTCTCCTGGCCGTCTTCGAGCGACCACTCGTGGCAGGCCAGGACTGGCCCTTCCCCGGTCAGGGTGTAGTACGTAACGCTTCTGCCGTGACTGACGGTTCGCTCGCCCATTATGACCATCTCGGTCCAGTCTTCCTCCGACGACACCGCGACCGGCCTACCCTGGTAGTTGCCAGGGCGCAACTCGACCAGGCTCCAGCCCACCTTCTGGCCGAGCATGTAGACCCCGTAGGCCTGTCGCCCGGCCGTGCGCTCGACGAACTGAGCCAGGGACTCGCTCTCGGTCGCGGCCAACGCCACCGAGACCGTTACGACAAGGGGAACAAGCAGCTGCCGTAGCACCCGATCGTCTTCCCCAGGACCTGACCAAAGCCTGCGCCGAAGAGCCGGGTAGACCAGGGAGGTTGCCCTCCCTGGCCCCCCACAGAACCGGACGTGCGCAATTAACGCATCCGGCTCGTCAGGTGGGAGCTTTGCTGAAGGTCGGAGCCCGGAATATCTTGGGTTTGGGAAGGGGGTAGTGTTGCACCAAACGGTTCATCCGTTCCCAGTTCATGTGCGCTTTGGAGCAACGCCGTCCGAGCCACTTTTGCCATACCCGGCGCACCTGGTTCACGAACCTTTCCAGGCTCGGGAGGTTCCCGGTGAGCCCAAAGTAGTTGAAGTGCCCTCGCACCTTGCGCGTCAGCGCCTGCCACTGGTCGCGCCCACAGGGTTCCACCGCAAGGTTTCAAAACTCTACGTCATAAAATTTATCCTCCTTGCCCAGGCTTGTCCTGGCGCAACGACACTACCTGTCGTCCGACCCGGCTAGACTCGCCTCATGGAGCTGACTGATGAACGTCCCGACCTGGCCCTGGGAACCCTGCCTGCGCTGGTGATGAGCGACCCGTTCCTGACGCAGCTGGCCAGGCTTTGCGCGCAGGAGCCGAGCGCTCCCAAGTGGGTGATCGTGCCATCCTCTACGGTCGGCTGGACCCTGGCCGAGCGACTGGCCCTGAGGGGAGTCGCCTGGGCCAACCTCCGCTTTGTTACCATGCACGACCTGGCTCGCGACCTGGCCGCCCCCCACCTGCTGGAAGCAGGCCTCGATCCTCTGCCGGAAGGTCTGTCGGCCTCTCTGCTGCTCCGCTTGCTGCTCGACCTGCCCGATGGAGATGAGGGATACTTTCGCCCCCTGGCCGAGCAGCCGCGCATGGCCGACTGCCTCTGGGCCTCGCTGCTCGAGTTGCGCCTGGAAGGCTGCCTGGCCGAGAGCTTTCCCTTCGAGCAGCTCGAGCCAGCTCGCAAGGCAACCGAGCTCCGCTCTCTGTTGCTGGCCTACGAAGACCACCTGACCCGGCATCGCCTGGCCGACCAGGCTGAGCTGTATCGGGTAGCCATCGAGCGGGTCGATGAGGCCCCCATGGCCGAGACCGATCCCGTGGTTACCCTGCCCGGTCTCAGGCTCCCCCGCCTGGCCCGCGAGTTGCTCGCCCGTCTGGGAGGTCGCCGCCTGCCCGGTCACCGGCCCGAGTTGCCCGGGTGGGACCTTCCTTCAAGCTGGCCGGCTGACGAGGAGGTCGCCGGAGGCTCGAACTTGCGCTGGCTCTCTCGCCCCGTGCAGGTTCCGCGGGTTCAGACCCTGGCGGCCGGTGGGCGTGACGCCGAGTTGGAGGAGGTCTTTCGGCGCTTGCTCGAGCAAGGGATTGCGCTGGACCAGGTGGAGCTGGTGGCGGCTCAGCCTGACCTGCGCCTGGAGCTTTGGCAGAAGGCCCGTCGCCTGGATCTTCCGGTAAGCCTTTCGGACGGTCTGCCGGCACCCCGCACCCCTGATGGTCGGGGCGTTCTGGGCTTGCTTTCCTGGATCGAGAGCGATTTCTCGGCCAGCGAGCTGCGCTCGCTGATCCTGGCTGGCGACCTGGTGCCACCAGAGGGCATTGGCAATGGCGCGGCCGCTTCTCTGCTCACTCGTTCCCACCTGACCTGGGGCCGAGAAACCTATCGGCGGGGATTGGGAGCAGCCAGCCTCAGGTTGAGAGCGCAGGCCGAGGAAGAGCTCGATCACGCCGAGCTGAGGCTGGCTCAAGCTGAGCGTGTGGAAACCTTGCACTGCTGGATTCAAGGCTTGCTTGACAGGCTCCCCGTGGAACAGGACAACCAGCTCGAGCTTGGCACGCTGGTCGAGGCTCTGGTCGCCCTGCAGCGCCCTCAGGCTGACCCGGCCGTGACCCGCGCTCTGCGCGAATTGAGCAGCCTGGCTCCCTTCCGGCGCCCTCGGGCTCAGATACTGCGACTGGTTCGTGAGCGGCTCGAGCGTCTGAGCCTGGGAGCTTCCCGGCCACGTCCCGGCTCTCTCTACGTGACCGGTCTGGAGAGCGCCGGTCGCTCGGGCCGACCTCACTTGTATCTCCTGGGGCTGGAAGAAGGCCGGGTCTTCAGCCCTCCCATCGAGGATCCGGTGCTGCTCGACTCCGAGCGCAGGGGTCTTGGCCTGCCCACCTCGCTCGAGCGCATTCATGAGCAGGTCTCCGATGTCTTACTGCGACTGGCCACCTGCGAGGCTGAGCAGGCGGTCTTCAGCTACTCGGTTCGCGACCTGCGCGAGAATCGCGAGACGGTGTCCTCCTGGCTCTTCAAACAGGCTTTGCGCCTGGAGCGGGGGCCCGAGAAGGAGCCCTACGAGCCCGATCCGGTCACGGTGGTGGCCTCCCGAGTCGGCTCGGCTCCCTCGGTCAGCTCCTGGTGGCTGTCCCGACTGGTCCCTCGAGGGCCGGCTGCCGCCCCCTGGGTCTGGCAGGCCTATCCCTGGCTGGCCCGCGGCCAACGGGCCAGCCAGGCCCGCGAGAGCGCGGTTTTCACCGAGTATGACGGTCTGGTGAGCCAGGCCTGCGAGCTCGACCCTCGTCGCACCGGTCGGCCCATCTCGGCCACCTCGCTTGAGACGCTGGCCGCCTGCCCCTTCCGCTGGTATCTCGAGCGAGCTCTGGGCCTGACCCGCCGCGAGCAGGTCTCGCCCAACCCCGACCAGTGGCTGGACGCGCTCCTGCGCGGCAACCTGATGCACGATCTGCTGGCCATCTTCTTGCGGCGCTTGCGCTCGGCCGGCCGTCGTCCCACCCGCCAAGAGCACGAGCGCGAGCTCCTGGACTTGCTCGAATGCAAGCTGCAGGAGCTGCGCCGACGAATGCCGCCCGTATCGGAAGCGCTCTACGCCGAGGAGGCAGAAAGCCTGCGCAAAGATCTGGGAAATTTTCTCGACCAGGAAGAGAGACGCTCAGGGCACACGCCGATCGCCCTGGAGGTCACCTTCGGAATGACCAAGAATGAAGGCGAGCCCCTGGATCGAGCCGAGCCAGTCAGCCTCGAGCTCGGTCCGGCCGGGGTACTCAGCCTGCGAGGTCGCATCGACCGCATCGACCAACTCGCAGATGGCACCTACCAGGTGATCGACTACAAGACCGGTGCCCGCCCCCCTCATCCGGCCAGGGCAGTCTTTGCTCATGGTCGCCAGCTCCAGCATGCCCTCTACGCCCTGGTGGCCGAGGAGCTTATGGGTGGCCGGGTCAGCTCGGGAGCCTACTTCTTTCCCTCGATCCGAGCCCTCGAGGACCACTTTCCCATCCAGCGGCCTGACTCCAGGCAACTCTTCGATCTGATCGGCGAGTTGCTGGCCATCGTGGAGGAGGGGGCCTTCGTGCATACCCCCGACCCGAGCCACTGCCGCTGGTGCGATTTCCGGGCGGCCTGCCATGACCAGACCGAGCGTCAGGCCCAACTCAAGCTCGAGAACACCTCCAACGAGCTGCTCGAGCCTTATCGCAGGCTGCGTGCTTATCCCTGATCGAGCAGGCTCTTGCCCACCGGAGGAGGGGCTACCCCGAACACCTCGGCCAGAGTCGCCCCGATGTCGGCGAAGCTCTCTCGAATGCCATAGTCGCGCCCGCCCGCAAGCGAGGGGCTGAAGAGCAACAGGGGAGCATATTCGCGACTGTGATCAGTGGACGGTGTGGTCGGATCGTTGCCATGGTCGGCGGTCACGATGAGAAGGTCATGCGGCCCGAGGCGGTTGAGAATCTCGGTAAGATAGCCGTCGAAGGTTTCCAGCGCGGCAGCAAAGCCAGCGCAGTCGTTGCGATGCCCGAAGAGCATATCGAAATCCTCGAAATTCACGAACAGAAAGCCCAGGTCAGTGGTCAGTGCCTCCAGGGTGGCTTGAAAGTGATCCTCATTAGACTGGGTGCGGCGAGCAAATGCGAATCCGCGGCCGTCGAATAGCTCGGGGATCACCCCGATACCCCCAACCTTGACCCCGGCTGCTGCCAGACGGTCGATGACGTTCTCGGGCGGCGAGAGGGGAAAATCCTTGCGGCGCTCGGTACGCCGATAGCCCCCTTCGAAGGTTCCTTCGAAGGGTCGTGCGATGACCCGCTGTACCGAGTGCTGCCCCGTCAAGAGGCCGCGGGCGACCCGGCAAAAGTCGTAGAGCCGCTCAATGGGAATGACTGCCTCGTGACAAGCGATCTGAAACACGCTGTCAGCGCTGGTGTAAACGATGGGATGACCGGTCGCCTGGTGCTCGGGACCGAAACGTTTGAGGATCTCGGTGCCCGAGGCAGCGCAGTTGCCAAGCACCGGAGAACCGATAGCGGCGCAGAACGGCTCGATCACCTCGGGAGGAAAGCCCTGCGGGTAGGTGGGAAAGGGGCTCTCGGTCACGATGCCCATCATCTCCCAATGGCCGGTGACGGTATCCTTTCCGCCCACCGAGCGCTCGGTCAAACGGCCATAGGAGCCCCGCGGGTGCTCGACCGGGAGGCCCCCCGGCAGGGCCAGGAAATTCCCCAGACCAAGCGAGCGCAGGGTTGGAATGCGTAGCCCGCCTACTTTCTGAGCCAGGTGCACCAGGGTATCCCCCGCATTCTCCCCCACATCCCCAAAGAGCTCGGCGTCGGGGGCAGTTCCGGCCCCGCAGCCGTCCATCACGATTACCAGCACGCGTTGAAGATTCATCCAGGTCCCTTCCCGGCCCCAGCAGGTGGATCCTGGGAAGGCAAGTTCGGGTCCAAGGGGGAATGCAGGCTCCTCACTTTCATTGTCGGAGGTTTCTCGTGGCCGATCGCAAGGTAACTTTTCTCTGCATGGCGAGCTTCTTCAAAGGCACCGCCTTCATCGAGGAGTGCCGCGCCCTTGGCTGCAACACCCTGCTCTTGACCAACGAGCACCTCAAGGACAAGCCGTGGCCCTGGCAATCGATCGACGAGCGCTTTTTCATGCACGACATCTACCGGCAGCCCGACGTTACCCGGGCCGTCAGCTATCTGGCCCGGACCCGCGAGATCGACCGCATTGTGCCCCTGGACGACTTTGACGTGGAAGTGGCAGCCTCGTTACGCGAGCACCTTCGTTCGCCTGGCATGGGGGATACAACAGCTCGATTCTTCCGCGATAAGCTGGCCATGAGAGTGCAGGCTCGGGACGAGGGCATTCCCGTCCCCGAGTTCGTGCATGTGCTCAATCACAAACAAATTGACGAGTTCAGCCGCAAGGTTCCCGGGCCCTGGATGCTCAAACCCCGAAGTCAGGCCGGGGCGGTCGGCATCAAGAAGATTCACAGTCCGGAAGAGCTGTGGCGTCGCGTGCACGAGCTCGGCGACGAGCAATCCTACCACCTCCTGGAGCGCTGTGTGGCAGGCGACGTATTTCATGTCGACTCGATCGTCTACGACAAGAAAGTGCTCTTTCAGGTCGCCTCGCGCTACGGGACCCCTCCCTTCAACATCTGGAACGAGGGAGGAGTGTTCCTCAGTCATACCGTGAATCCCAAGAGCTCTCTCAATCGCGAGCTGCTGCAGCTCAACGAGAAGCTGATCAAGGCCATGCGGTTGGTGCGGGGGGTGACTCACGCCGAGTTCATCAAGGGCCACGACGGCCAGCTCTATTTCCTCGAGCTGGCAGCCCGGGTGGGCGGCGCCAACATCGACCGGCTGGTGGAGGAGGCCTCGGGGTTCAACCTCTGGCGCGAGTGGGCCCGCCTGGAGTATGCCTATTGCGTCAAGGGGTCCTACGAGCTCCCCAAACCCAAGAATCTCCACGCAGGGCTCTTGATCTGCCTGTCACGAGCCGAGAAACCCGATCTATCGCGATTCAATGCTCCCGAGGTCGTCTGGCGCCATGCTGAAGACCATCACGCCGGACTGGTGGTAGCAGGCAAAGACTATGATCGGGTCAACGAGCTTCTTGGGCGCTACCAACACCAGCTTACCAAAGAGATTCTGGCTGTCCAGCCCCCGACCGACAAGGCCATTCACTGAGTAATTAATACCTCAGAACATGAACCGCGACTCGCCTGGCACCACCTCAGGCCTGGCCGGGGCCGGTATGACCCCGTTGGCGTAGCTCGACTTGACCACCAGAAAAACGGGGTAGTTGGATCCCGACTGGGGGAAAGTCTCGATGCGCACTTCGCGCTGCTCGCCAGGCTCAAGCTCCCACTCCCCCACCTTAATCTCACTGGCCGAGTTGCCCATGTCGGTTTCCACTCGCTGGCCATCCACGAAAAGGCTGCCGCGCGCCGGTCCAGCTCGAGGCACGAAGTCGATCCAGGCCTTGCGGGAAACGACGTCGGTGTTGATCAAGAGTACCCGTACCCGGTAGACCATGCCAAAATGTCCGTAATTGGTTTCGCCCGTCACCGGCTCCACTTCAAAAGGAGCCTCCCCTAAAGGCATGTAGGTGAAAGGCCCGCCCAGGTTGTGGGCGTGGGCCACGTCCATGGCCGGGGGGAAGAGGCCTCGTCCCGTCCGGCCGCCGGTATCGGGCGCCTCCTCGTTGGGTATTCTGCCCCTCCCCTGCTCGCTGGCCCGAACCAGCAGCCGCAGTTGTGATCCGTCCAGAGGCTCGAGCCAACCCATGCCACTGATGGTGTGGCCCGACTTGAGTAGCTTGCGGTCGAGCACCACCTCCTGCCCCGGACCCACGCGGACGAAGAAGCTCTCTCCCTTCTCTTGCTGATCGAGCAGCAGCTGGGCCGCCCGGTGGCCAGCGAAAATCTCGTCGGTGCTCGGGCCGACGCTGGCCACAGCCACTCGAACCCTGGCTGGCGTCGCATTCACGTTCTTGAGCAAGACCTCGAGCTCTTGATGAGGAGCGTCGGGACTGCCTCTGTGGTGATAGAGCAGACGGCTCGGCCCGGCTGGTAGGGGGCGATCCAGCAGTATTCCTGGAGCCAGCACCAGCTCGGGGCGATTGCTGACGACCAGAGTGCGCGCCGGGGTGAAGGGTACCTGTTGCAGGGAAATATCCACCCCCACGGTGCGGCTGACCGGCAGCAGCCCGGGCCCGCTGGCGCTTACGTCCACCAGCAGCTCGCCATTCGCGCGGCTTGGCTGCAGGTTGAGTTTAGCCCGGGGGTCGAGGCCGCTCTGGGCATCCAGGGCCACACGCAGAGCCTGCGAGAGCACACTGTTGGAAACGGTCGCTCCCGTCAGGCTGACCGACAAACGGGCAGGCAGGCGGGCGGCTGGAGTGCGCACCTGGACCGGCAACCCGACCTCACGGGCGCCAAAGCTCAGGCTGATCAGAGCATCGCCCTCGGCGAGTCCGCGCACTACCACCCGGTTTCCCTCCAGACGGGCCTCGGCCACCTCGGGGTCAGAGACGGCCACCTCGGGCCGACTCGGGCCCTGCCAGGCAGCGCTACGCGACTCACCCAGGGGCACCACGAGTCGCGCCGGCCGCACGGCGATGGGCGGGACAGCCAGGGCTACCAGCGTCAGGCAGGCAACCAGGCAGAGGGCCCCTACACTCCCGCGCGTTGACCTGTTCAGAACTAGAACGCGCGGGAGTGTAGACAATCTGTTGAACGGCGCCGCGCCAATTCCTGAAACGTTCAAGGCGCGGCGCCTTAAGCTGGAACGTCGCACGGAAACTGCTTCCCGGCCGGGCAGGCCGGTCCTCCCCAAACAGGAATTCGTCCGCCCGAGCAGAACGTCAGGAGCTTATGTCGCGGTCTTTGACCATTGCGGTGGACGCAACGCAGCTACCGCGGGTCCGTCGAGGGGCGGGACGGCTCACGCGCAGTTTGCTCGAGGTCTGGAAACAAAAGAGCGGAGTGCTGTCGCATCGGGTCGTACTGGTGGCCCGCGAACGCCACCAACTTGCCCCCCTGCAAGATGAGCTGGGCTGGGATTTCGAGTGCACCTGGTCCGGGGCCGGATCCCGCTTTGACGTAGCGCTCTTCCCTTTCGCTCGGGTCGACTGGGACCCTGAATGTCCCCGGGTGGTCTGGATCCACGATACGGCCAGCCTGGGTCCCCAGGCTTCCGCCAAACCGGATGCCGAGCGGGAGCGATTGTGCCTGGCAGCACGAGTGGCCAATCGTATCGTGGTGCCCTCGGAGTTCTCCCGACGTGAGCTGGTGAGCGCCCTGGAGCTTCCCCTGGGAAAAGCCGAGGTGCTCACACCGGGAGTCGACCCGATCTTCGCTCCTCCGGGTCACGACCCGCGGCTACGTAGCGAGTTCCTGGAAGAATGCTCGGGTGGCATTCCTTATCTCCTGTTCGTCGGCTCCACCGAGCCTCGCAAGAACCTTTGCGGGCTCCTGGATGCCTTCACCTGGCTCTCTGGCCAGATTCCTCACCGCCTGGTGCTCGTTTGCCGACGTCCTCGGTTGAGCCTTACTCAGCGCCTGATAGGGCGGGCCTGTCCGGTGATGGAGCGAGTTCGGGCCCTGGGCAATCGAGTCGTGTTTCTGGAGGAAGTTGAGCCCGAGCGACTGGTGCGGCTCTATCAATACTGTGACCTCTTTGTGATGCCCTCGCTACACGAGAGCTTCGGTTTGCCGCTGCTCGAAGCCATGGCCTGCGCGGCCCCTTGCTGCGCGGCTCGTAACAGTGCCCTGACTGAGATCGGTGGAACCGCGGTGCGCTGGTTTAACGCTGAGGAGCCGGTTGAGATGGCTCAGGGGATTTTGGAGGGATTGAGCCAGGCTGAGACGCTCCGCGAGCTCGGCCCAGCTCAAGCCGCCCAGTTCGACTGGGAACGCTCGGCCCACCGCATGCTCAAGCTTCTCGAGCGGGAGTGCATTCCTGCAAGCAACGGCCAGCCTGCGCCATCGGCCAATGGCTCAACTTTCACCCGGCGCCTCTCGACTGCAGGCTGAGCTTCAGTCGGCCGCGCGCCGACCACCCCAGCGATTGCGTATCTCGTCATCGTAACGATCAGCCAGACTCGAGACCGAGCGGACGGTGGCCTCCAACTCGGGTTTGTCGCAAGTTGAGCCCACGATGGAGTGCAAAAAGAAGATCTCGTTGTCTGACTCGATGCCGAAGGCCCCGAACCGGATAACAGTGTTCTGGCGAAGCAGGTACTGCAGCAACTCCGGGCTCAAATCCACCCCGTGGATGACCCGAGCCCTCGCACAGACGACCGATTCATCCTCCTTCCAGGGAAACACCCCTACTTCCGTCACGGCTGAGCCAACCCGAACATCGAAGACCGGCTCGCCGGTGCGACGGACGGCCGCCTCTCCGAACAGCTCACTGATCCAGGGGGTGACTTTGGCAAAACAAGCCTCTTGGGCTGGTGTGGTAAACAGCATGAAGGCCGTTTCCTCCTGGCGCAGGCTCGCTCCTCTTATCGTCGAAGCGCGCCTCGATGACACGTCGTTTCTGGGCCATCTGGGGGGTTATGCTGGGGCTCATGACTCTGGCGCTGGTGGCCGCGATGCCCTACCATCAGTTTGGTGGGTTCAACGATGACGCCTGCTACTTAATCGGCACCGAGCGCCTGCTCGAGAGCGGTCGCCTGCTGACCACACGCGAGCAAGATGGGGGCTCAGCCCATTATTTTCCGGGCTTCTCGATCATGCTCATCCCGGCTTATCTTCTGGGCGGAGGCTCGCCGGTCGCTTTACAGGCCTTCTGTCTGCTCTTGACCTTGATCGGAGCCACTCTCGTGGTGGTGCTGGCTTTCCCCCGCCTGGGCGCGGTCGCCAGCACGCTCCTGGGCCTGACCTACGTCCTCACCCCGGCCGGGCTAACCTTCGGCACCAGCGTGATGTCCGATATCCCTTTCAGTTGCCTGTTCCTGGCGGCAATGGTCTGGGGACGGCATGAGTTCGAGATTGGGCGCGACAGCCGCTGGCATTGGCTCGGCTTATTCGTCAGCTTTCTGTACCTGGTACGCCTGCCCGGCGTGATGCTGGTCCCGGCCTTCACTCTTGCCCTGGCCCTGCAGCGCCGCTGGAAGGCCATCGGACTCTTCCTGTTGGGCAGTCTGGCGGCCGCACCCTACACAATCTTCTCCATCCTCCTCTCAACCGGTTCGGGAAACTACACCAATCAGGCGGTCAACTTTTTCAAGAAGACCACGGTGGTGGACCAGTTTTTCACTTTCTGGGCTCAACTTCCGATTTTTCTGGGGAGCGAATTCATCGGCCTGAGGCAACCGGGAACCTGGCTGGCCATCCTGGTCCTTGTGGGCGCCCTCCCGACCCTCTGGCGTACCCGCCGCGAGCCCGTCACTCTCGGTTTTCTGGGTTATCTGGCCTTTCACAACCTGTGGCCCTTCCTTTACGGCCGTTACTGGTTGCCAGGCTGGCCGCTGGTGCTCTTTTTTGCTCTCCAGAACGTGCCGCGACGCGCTGCCGCGGTCGCGCTGGCCAGTCTGCTGGCGCTGGCTGTGCCACGTGATCTTGAGCTGGTGCGATTGGGGCATCTGACCGAGCAGCAATGGCAGGCTCGTCGCCAAGCTTACGGCTGGATCCGCGACCACACTCCTCCGGACACGCTGATCTCAGCCATGATGACCTGCTGCCTGGAGTATTACACCGGTCGTAGGGTGGCTCAGGCGGGCTCGACCCCCTCCTGGAGCAGCTATCTTTACGCCGCTGTGGTTCCCCGGGCGGACCTGATGGTGCTCGAGCCCGATGACGGTGTGGCAACCATCTTCGGACGAAAACATGACGACATTCCCCCCCACGTCGAGTGCTGGGCCGATCACAGCAGCCTGGTCGAGTGCGTGCATCGCTCTCCTTTAGTTCTGGTCTACCGCATCAAGCCAACTGCTACGGGCCTCGAACTGGCCCTCCCCCTCTTCCTTGCTCACTTCGAAGAGAGCGACCCAACCCGGAAGGTGCGACTGCTCGAGAAAGCCCTGGAGCACTGCCCCGACTACCCAGACGCCGTCAATTCCCTGGCCTTGCTCTGGCTGCAAACGGGGGATTCGCGAGCCATCCCGTTGCTCGAGCGTGAGGTGGCCCAGTATCCCTGCGACCTCACCGCCGCCTACAATCTGGGCCTGGCCCTCAAGAACCTGGGCAAGGCAGCCCGGGCTCGCCAGGTCTTGGAACGTGCCATCCAGGAGGCGCGAGCCCTGGGCGAGCCGACAGCGCCACTGGAGGCTATTATGCAGGGTCTGTGACGGCCGGCGAGAAATCTGGCAAGCCAAGCGCGCAGAACCCGGCAAGCGAAGCTGCGCAGCGAGCCTGACACAGAGGAACCTCATGAACAGAAGCCTTCCGCTCGACCAACTCACCACCCTCATAACGGCCGCCCGAGGCGATACCACCGTGGACCTTCTGTTGACCAACGCCCGGGTGGTGAATGTGTTCACCGGCGAGGTCCAGAGCTGCTCAGTTGCGGTTCATCAAGGCTTCGTGGTCGGCCTGGGCGACTATCCCGCTCACCAGACCGAGGATTTGCAGGGGAGCTATGTCGCCCCCGGGTTCCTGGACGCTCACATGCACCTCGAGTCGAGCATGGTGAGCCCGGCCGAGTTCGCACGAGCCGTCGTGCCGCTGGGCACCACCGGGGTGTTCGCCGACCCCCACGAGATCGCCAATGTGTGTGGACTGGCTGGCATCGATTACATCCTCGGCTTCAACGGCAAGATCCCCCTGGACATTTACGTCAACCTGAGCTCTTGCGTTCCCGCCACCAACCTCGAGCATTCCGGAGCCAATCTCTCGGCCGAGGATCTGGCTACTCGATTCGAGCGTCCGGGCGTCTGCGGGCTGGCCGAGGTCATGAACTTCCCCGGGGTCTTTCTGGCTGACCCAGAAGTGCTCAAGAAGATTCTGGCCGCCGGGGAGCGGCCCATCGACGGCCATTGCCCCGGATTGAGCGGAAAAAACCTGTCGGCCTACGTGGTGGCCGGCATCGGCTCTGACCATGAATGCACGACTTATGACGAGGCACTCGAGAAGCTGCGGGCGGGCCTTTACATCATGATTCGCGAAGGCAGCGTAGCCCGCAACCTCGATGCCCTGAGCGCTCTGATCAATCCCGACCGACTCAGCCGGCTGATGCTCTGCACGGACGACCGCGAGCCCATCGATCTCGTCGAGCAGGGCCACATCAACTATCTCATCCGTCGAGCGGCCGGGCGGGGCTTCGACCCCATCACCTCCATTCGGCTGGCCACCATCAATGTGGCCAACTATTTCGGTTTGAGGCGCCGGGGAGCGGTGGCGCCCGGCTACCTGGCCGACATTGTGGTATTGGAGGACCTCTTCTCCATGAAGCCCTCCCGCGTCTACAAAGCAGGCAAGCTCGTGGCCAAGGACGGCGAGGCGCTATTTGAGGCCACCCGGGTCGACGACAGCCAGGTCGTGGGCACTATGCGAATGGCCCCGCTCGCCGACGACTCCTTCAAGATCCCGGCCCGGGGAGCTCGGGCCCGGGTGATCGAGCTGGTTCCCCGCCAGATCGTCACGCGACAGGCAGTCGAGGAGGTGCGCCAGGAGGATGGACAGGTGGTGGCTGATCCCAAGCGTGATATCCTCAAGCTGGCCGTGGTCGAGCGACACAAAGCCAGCGGCCAAATCGGACTGGGGCTGGCGCGAGGCTTCGGGCTCAAGCGGGGGGCGCTGGCCTCGACCGTGGCCCACGACTCGCACAATCTGGTGGTGGTAGGCGCCAACGATGCTGACATGAAGCTGGCAGCGGAGGAAGTTCAGCGCATCGGGGGGGGCCTGGCGGCCGTCGGTGACGGCGAGGTCCTGGCCAGCCTGCCACTGCCCATCGCCGGACTGATGTCCGACCGTCCCCTGGGTGAAGTAAAAACGCAGCTCGAGGCGATGTATGCAGCCGCCAAGAAGTTAGGGGGAACGGCCGAGCACCCATTTATGTCACTGGCATTCCTGGCCTTGCCGGTCATCCCATCACTAAAGTTAACCGACATGGGGCTCGTGGACGTGGACATTTTCCAACTCGTGGACCTGTTCGAAGATCAGCCTGTAGCGGCAGGCTGATTGCTGGAATCGCTCTGCGGCTTTTCTGGTCGCGTTTCAGCCCGGGTCGCAATCAATGAAGCAATTCTCGATTATTCCGAATATACCAGAATTTCTGTTCGATTGACTCCAGTGCGCATGTTTGCTATAATCCAGATGGTTGATGTTCACTTCTTCCTAGATTGATCAGGGCTCGTGGAGTCCGGAAGTGTATTGTCCCCGAGGGGACGCAGGAGCTTCGCTAAGACCGAATTGTTCGGGACAGTGTGGGAAGAATGGGAACGTGACGCCAGGGCCGGCCATGACGCCGGCCTGTCTCATTTTCCGGGGGTTTCCCTGACAGGGCTGACCCGGCCGGGTGCGAAACAGGGCGTATGCGACATCTCTTGTTCGGTGCTCTCTTGATCGGGGCGGCCTGGGCCGCTGATGGCGAGATCGTGCAGACGCTCAGGGCCGACCTCAACAACGACGGAAAGCCCGATTCCATCGTCCTCAAGCGGCTCGGCGAGCAGGCCAGGCTGGTGGTGCTCGATAGTCAGGGTCGAACCCTGTGGGAAGCTCCACGCACCGAGTTGTTCATGTTTGGTGGCCCCCTGGACGGAGGCGACCTGCAAGCCGCAGGCGACCTGGACGGCGACAAATCCATCGACCTGGTGGGGACCTACCAGAAGGGGGATGTCAGCCCCACTCGCTTTCGCTGGTTCCGTTGGACCGGCTCAGAGCTCAAGCTCGTGAGCCAGGGCTATCTTTGCCCTCTAAACCAACGGCCGGGTACCTTCAAGCTCTCCGAGAACCAGGGCGCCCCCTACTGGGTCGAGCGGGTGCTGCGGATCGAGCCCGGCCGCATGGAGGTCGAGCTTTACGACTCGGTAACCGACGAGCGAAATCAGAAGGTCTGGCTGCGCAGCGACCGAGACGGCGAGTTCGTGATCACTCAGGGAAGGTAGACTTCAAGGCCCGTCACGGTCGCGACCGGCAAGCGAAATTGCGGGTCGACGTGGCGCGTCAGCTCGAATCGCAGCCCGCCAACATCGGCTGTCCCCACCGAGACCTCGGTCCCATCCTCGCGGACGGTGGGTGGGCCATACTGTCCCCGAGCCCGGGGATACACCTCCTGAACTTCCTGCAGCAGGCTGCCCACTCCCAGGGCCCCTTCCTGTAAGCGGTAAAACTCCGAGTGGGTGGTGGCGCTGACGATCTGACGCGTAAGCGGATCAACGCCAATGTGCACGTCATAGAGGTCCTTGATCCGGACCACCTCCACCTCGCTGCCCTGGTAGCTGGGGAACGGCTCTGGCCAGAACTGGGCGAAGAGGCGGCCGGCCGGACTGCCCATGGCAACTCCCCCTAACTGAACCCCGGGGATCACCACCCCGTTCATCTGGACCATCCGCCGAGGGTTGGTGTTCTCGAGCCGCTCACGCAGCGCCCGTTGGGCTTCGAGCTCACGTTGCTCGGTATCCAGCGAGGTCAGCCAGCGTCGCGCTTCGGGAGGATACTCCAGACTGGGGGCCAGATCGATGGCTCGCGACAGGAGGGCGTGGGCCCGCGAGCCCGGGTGTCGCTCGGGCTCGCGAAAGTGCAGCAAGACCAGGGCCAGATGGACGGCCGCCTGGGTATCCTCGGGGTTGCGCAGAACGTAAGACTCCATGCGCTGGATGCCGGCCTCAGGATTGGTCGGGTCGATGTTGCGCAGGGCCGCCTCGCGGCTCTCCATGGGAAGAAGCACCGCCAGTCTCTTGACCAGCACGTTGCGACCGTCGCGGTCCTCTACCAACGAGCCCCCCATGCCGACTCCGGCCGGGCCCACCTTGTCTCGCAGTGTCAGGGGCGCGAGCAGAGGATCGAACATCACCTCCAGATCGAGTGGCTGGCCGCCCGGGGCTCGGGCCACGTCCAAAACCAGGTAGTAGCGTCCGCGCTTGACCTGACCCCGAGCTCGAGCCACTGACAGACCGTCCTCGGGGGAAGACAAAATGGCTTCAATCGGTGCTCCCTCGGGTAGATTGGAGCGACCCTCGACGGTCAAGGTGCGGTTGGAGTCGTTGGTCAGCTGGACGGACAGATCGTAGCGGTGCACCGGGGTGATGGTGCACCCGGTCAAGAGCCACAACAGAAGCATCCAGCGTCTGGCCACGAAGGGATAGTTTCCGTGAGCGCGGGGCGAGCCCCTCTCAGCCCCTCAGGTCGGCGATTGCGCGGGCGTAGTCGGGCTGTCCGAAAATGGCGCTGGCAGCAATCAGGACGTTGGCTCCGGCTTCGCGGCAGGCCGGAGCGGTCGGCGGCGCTACCCCTCCGTCCACACCGATGTCGATGGGACGACCCGCCACCAGTTCACGAACACGACACACCTTGGCCATGACCGAAGGCAGGAAGCACTGGCCCGAGAAGCCCGGGTTGACGGTCATGAGCAGCACGTGATCGAGATCGTCGAGCACATACTCCAGGAAATCGACCGGAGTGGCTGGATTGACCGCCACACCCGCCCGCATGCCGGCGAAACGAATCTGGGCCAACACACGCTGCAGGTGGATGCAGGCCTCGACGTGCACGGTGAGGAGTTGGGCGCCGGCGTCGGCAAAAGGCTCCACGAAGCGGCCGGGGTCGGCCACCATGGCGTGTACGTCGAAAGGCTTATCGGTCACGGGACGCAGGGCCTTGATCAGAACGGCCCCAAAGGTCAGGTTCGGCACGAACTCGCCGTCCATCACGTCGAGATGAATCACATCGGCCCCGGCCACATCCACGGCTCGAACCTCTTCACCCATGCGAGCAAAGTCAGCCGACAGGATGGAGGCGGATACCTGCAATGGCCTCAAAGCTTCTCGCGCTTGGTCAGCTTGTCATTGATGTAGACCTCGACCTCCGAGCCAGGCAGACCGGAAACCAGGAGCTTCATGGTATCCCCCGAGGCCTGCCGTCCATCAAAGACCGTGTCGGTGCCCACCCCGTTGTTCAAGAGCACGCTCACCCGCTGAGCGTCGGCCCCGGTAGGCACGTCGATGGCCAGTTGTCGGGAGCGATAGGCACGACCTTCGGGGGGGCCTGCGCTGACTTCAAACTCAACCAGGGTGCGAGCCGATACCTTGCTGCCGGCAGGCGGTCCCTGCTCGATCACCTCGCCCCGGGCTGCGACCTGGTGGAATTTCCAGGTAATGCCGCCCATCTGCAGGTCGGCCCTGGCCAGGGCCTCGGTCACGGTATAGATGGGCTTGCCCTTAAGGTTTGGTACCGGTGTCATGGCCTCCGGGCCTCCGCCCTTCTGCATCTTAACGTCCACACTGGTGCCCTTCTTCACCTTCTTGCCGGGGGCCGGCTCTTGCTTGAGAACCTCCTCGGGCTTCTCGGGGTCTGGCTTGCTCCAGGTGACCTTACCCAGCTTCAAAGCATTGTTGGCCAGCTCGATCTCCACCTCGCGCAGAGACTTGCCCATCAGGTCAGGAACTTCCATCAGCTCCGGACCCAGGCTCACAACGACCAGGATCTCATTTCCTTCACGCACTTTGCGCTTGGGGGCCGGGTTCTGAGAGATGATCTCCTTTTCGGGTTTGCCTGTATAACGCGACTCGTGAACCTGCAGGCGCAATCCAAGCTTGGCCAGCATCTCGTTGGCCTCCTCCACGGTCTTCCCGGTGATGACGGGCACCTCGACCTCTTCGGGAAGCTTGAAATAGCTCTCGTAGATGGTCCAGCCGTAGATGAGCGAGAAGACCAGGGTGATGCCCACAGCCAGCACCAGTGCGATGGTCTTCAACGTACCCACAGCAAATTCGGCCGGGGTCTCCTTCTCGAAAGGGATGCGCGGATCGAGCAACGGCCCCTGCTCGGCACCCCCCGAGGGCTGTTTCGGCTCGCTAGCCAAGATCAATCCTCCGGTTCAAGCAACTACAAAAGGACATTCTTCCTGCTGATACGGTCTCCTGGCAGACTCTTTGAATTTTCCTCACCGAGGAACCCATGGCGGCGCGGGCGAGGACGGCTCGACTGGTGTCAGAACAGGGTCGGGAGTAGGCAGCGGAGCGCTCGGGTCGGACACGTAGAGGTGAACGGGCGTGCCCGGCGACACTTCCATGCCCGAGTCGGGCTCCTGTCCAACCACTTCGCCCTCGGGGGCAGCCGAATTGATGCGGCGGGTGTCCCCCACCTTCAGGCCCAATTCCTCTAGCTGATTGCGAGCATCGTCCTCGCCCAGACCGCTGAGATTGGGCACCACCACGCTGGGGTTGGTCTTCACCGTCACCGTGCTCCCTTTGATCGGGTCGCCGGGCAGCGGATCCTGGAAGACCACCGAGTCCTGGGGACTGCTCGGACCCTCCACGACCAGCTTGAGACCCGACCTTCGCGCGATCTCCTCGGCCTCCTTGAGCGACTTTCCCTCCAGATCGGGCGCAGTCATTCCAAGCGACCCGGCCGAGAGGATCACCGAAACCTTACGACCCTTCACGGCCAGCGTTCCGGGCGACGGGAGCTGCTCCAAGATCGTCTCTTCGGGGGCGCTGGCATCCTGACGGGTCCCGCCCACGACCAACGTCATCTCCAGGCTCTTGAGGAGAGCCTCAGCCTCCTGGCGACTCATGCCCACCAGGTTGGGGATGGCCGTTTTGGCTGCTCCGGTCGAAATGAAAACCTTGACCTGACCGCCCCGAGGGAGCTCTTCCCCGGCTAACGGGTCGTGGCGAATCACCCGCCCCCCCGGCACGGTCGCGCTCTCCTCACGCTCGAGCAAAACGCGAAAACCGAGTGACTCCAGGGTTTCCACCGCCTGGGGCTCGGTCTTGCCCAAAAGGTCGGGCACGGCCACCTTCTCGGGAGCCTGACTCACCACCACTCGCACGAAGTCGCCTTGCTTGCGCAACTCGCCGGGGGTCGGATCCTGCTCGAGCACGGTATCCTTCTCCGCCGCGGTATCAGGGCGACGCTCGGACACCTCCAATCGCAAGCCCAGGGCCTCAGCCTTCTGGCGCGCGGCCTTGAGCTCGAGTCCGACCAGATCGGGCACCACCACGCTGGGAGGGGGCATGAGCAGCATTCCGACCAGCACCGATACCACCGCCAGCAAGGCCAGAACACCGAAAATGTAGGGAGCGCGCGAAGGGGCAGACGCCCTGGGCTCCACCGGGGGGCGGACGGCAGGCTGTCGCACCCGCGTGTGCTCGAGGATCGGCCCGGGAACGGGAGCCGAGCCTTCTTGGAGAGCGCGAGCCATCTCGCTGGCCGAGCCGAAGCGATCTTCGGGGCGCTTGGCCAGGGCCTGCAAGATCACCTGGTCGAGCCCGGGGGGCACAGCCGGGTTGATCTGCGAGGCGCTGGGCGGGCTCTCCTGAATATGCTTGAGGGCCACCTGCACCGGAGTATCGCCAGTGAAGGGGAGCCGGCCAGTCAGCATCTCGAAGAGCAGTACGCCGGCCGCATAGATGTCCGTGGGTGGGCCTGAGTCCTTTCCCTGAGCTTGCTCGGGAGACATGTAACTGACCGAGCCGAGCATTTCTCCTGTCCTGGTCAGGGTTTGGTCTCCCAGGGCCTGGGCCACGCCGAAGTCCGAGACGCGGGCCGAGCCCTGGGCATCGAGCAAAACGTTGCGGGCCGACAGATCGCGATGCACCACCCCGTTGGCATGGGCACATTCGAGTGCCGACAGGACCTGAACCATCATAGCCACTGCCTGAGAGTGCGGAAGTGGGCCGCGCTGCAGACGCTGGCGCAGATCCTCGCCCGGCACCAGCTCCATGATCAGAAACGGCTCATCGGGCTCATCAGAGGAGTCATAAACCTGGACGATGTTGGGATGATTGAGCTTGGCGGCGCTTTTCCCCTCGCGAACAAAACGCAGGCGCGCATCCTGGTCGCGAGCGATCTCAGGGCGGGGAATCTTGATGGCGACCTCGCGTCCAAGCTTGAGATCGCGACCACGAAAGACCTGAGACATCCCGCCCTCGCCGAGCGGGGCCAGAACTTCATATCGACCGCCCAGACGGCGCGGCTCCTGGTTTTCGCCAGCCATGGCGGCGCCATGTTCTGATCTTGAGCGTTGAGTCCTCCCTCGCCCTCTCCTTCCAGCCCGGTAACAGGTTCTTGCCTACTTCTTGTCGGGCCAAGGAAGGGGGAGAGGCGCCCTCGGTCAAACAGGGGGGCGGGGGAAGGACCCGGCGAACGGGTTGCGATCAGCCTTATGTTTGGAGTAGCGTAGTGGCAGGGAGGTTCCCAGCAGATCCCGAACCTATCCGTCGGGGGAGAATGGCCAGCATTCTTCCTCTTCTGTGCACCATGAAACTGGGCGGGCAGGCCCCCGCCTCTGGAAGGGAGATACGGTGACTCCCAAGTTTGGCTCTGGAAATCAGCAGCACAAACCGCAGCTGCCTGCCAAAGGCACGGGCAGCTCCGGCCAGGCACCCACCGAAGGTGGGAAGCTCGGCGCTGCGCCCTCCGGTCTGGTCCGCAAGGACGTTCCCTCGAAGAATCCCATGGCCGTCGAAGAGGGTGATAAGCCCATTTTTGGCGATATTCCCAGGGAGAACCTCGAGGAAGCTCTGGCCGAAGTGGACGCTGCGCTCGAGCAAAACCCCGACGACAAAGAGCTCCACATCCGCAAGTACCGCATCCTGCGAAAGTCCAACGACCGCCCCGCGATGCGGGCCGCCCTGCAACAGGCGGCTCGTGTGTGCGGCGACTCCTTCTTCGGCGTCAAGCTGGCCGAGGCACTGGAAGAGGAAGGATCCTTTACTAAGGCTCTCGAGTGGCGTCGGTGGGTGGCTCAGTTCACACCCGACGATCCCGAGACCATCCGCCGTCTGGCGGCCACGGCCGTGCGGGCCGGGGCCCTGAAGACCGCCGAAGTCTCCTACACCAAGTTGCTCGAATTGCGTCAATCCGACGAAGCGCCGCTGGGCGGCACCTTTTATGAAGAGATGCTGGGCAAGGGGTTGGAGACCGAAAAGCGCATTCAACTTCACCAGATGGGCATCCGACTGCTGGCCAAGGCCCTCGAGACCCGAGCCGACTCGCCTGCCCTGCTCGATTCGGCCGCTCGACTGAGCTACCGGGTCAAGGACATGGATGCCGCCCGACTGTTTTTTGAGCGCTCACTGAAGACCAACACCGATCACAAGAATGCCCGCCAATGGAAAGTGGAGCTGTTGCGGGTCTACTCCAACAAGGGCATGGTCAAGGAATGGCGTGCCCTCAACGATAGCATGATCGCAGAGTTGAAGGAGTATGTCAAAACCTATCGCGGCGACACACGAGCCTGGCAGATTCTGACCGGCCAGCTGATTCAAGCCGGGGAGTTCGACGAGGCCATTCACTACCTCAAGGAAGCCCTCCTCTCCGACTCCAAGAACGCCCAGGCCCTGTGGGAGCTGGGTCGGCTCTACGTCCGCATGGGCCGTTCCCAGGACGCGGTGGACTACTACGAAGAGATCATCAACGACCCCAACGAGAAGAAGTCCGTGCGGCGAGCCATCGAGCGCGCCCTGGCCGACCTGTTTTTCAAGCTCGGACGCTATCGGGAGGCCCTGGCCATCTACGATCGCGACCCCGAAGGCAACTTGCGCATGATTGCCCCCATCTACGAAGCGGTGGGGGATCTCGCCGAAGCCGAGAAACTCTATGTCAAATCGGTCAAGCAGGCACCACGTGACGCCCGCTGCCACCTGGGCTTGGCCGAGTTCAAGGTTCGTCAGGAAGACTGGGCGACGGCCGCTGAGTCCGGACGCGAAGGCCTGCGCTGCAGCTATGCTAATGAGGAAGTTCACTCCAACCTGGCGGTGGCTTTGGCCACCGCCCAGATGAAGCTGGGTCAGGTCGAGGAAGCCTTCAAAACCATGGAGGAGATCTGCGAGGCCTACCCCGACTCGATTCACCAGGTGTTCCGCAAGGTCAAGCTGATGGTGCGCCTGGGCAAGAAAGAGGAAGCCCTGGGGCTGGCTGAAGAGGTGCGCACCCAGGCCGAGCATCAGACCGGCTGCGCCCCGGCCTCATCGGCTCTCTGGAGCCTGCTTGGTGACTGCTGCTCACTGCTGGGCAACATCACCGCTGCCGAGGAAGCATATACCAACGCTTTGCGCTACGATTTCATGGACTCGGTGGCCGTGCGCGGCCTGGGAATGGTGGCCGAGAAGCGCAACGACCTTCGCCGGGCGCTTGAGCTGTATCAGCGTTTCGTCGTGCTTGATCCACTCAACCTGGCAGTCCCCACCATCAAGGGGCGGATCGAAGAGCTCGTCGAGAAGGTCGGACCTCTGCCCGTGCCCGAGTCGGCCGAGCAAGCGGCCGACACGATGAGTAATGAAGAAGACACCTGGACGCCGCCGGCTCGTCCCGAGACACCCGAGCCGGCTCCAGCGCCGCCGCCGGCACCCAAGCCCAAGGCCCCCCCTCCCCCGCCGCCGCCCGAAAGTGCGTCGCCCGAGGGATGGATGGGTACGGGCGAAGTGGACTGGTACCAGCAGTAGGCAGGAGACGGGAGCAATCCCGTCTCCTTCTCTTACAGGGCAAGCTCCCGGGGCGCGCGAAGCGAGTCTGACATGGCCCTGCAACCCGACGCCGCCGAGCGCATCCAGGAGATCGAGAAGCGCCTCAAGGACGAGCCCAAGAATGCCGAGCTGGCGGTGACCCTGGGCGAGGCATATCTGCGTATCGATCGGGTCGAGGACGCCGCCGCCGCCTACGCCCGCTCGGCCGAGCTCGACCCGCGCTCGGAGTTGAAGTCGCTCTACTGGGAGTGGTTGGGCGGGGTGCGCGAGGCCCGCGGTGAGCTGGAAGAAGCACTGGAGGCCTATTTCAACTGGGCTGACGCCGAGCCCGCCGGGGTTGAGCCGCTTGATCGGGTGGGCACCCTGCTTGTGCGCCTGCAACGTTGGACCGACATCGTTCTGCTGCGGCCCCACTACTTGCGGCGACGCGAGCAGCAGAGTGGCTCGGACCCGCGCTTGAGCGAGTCGCTGGCCCTCTATGGGTTCGTGCTCGACCAGTTGGGCAGCCCCGAAGAGACCACGCCCCTCGAGCGCACCTACGGCGCGCTCGAGGAGGACGCCCGCAGCGTCTCGATGCGCTACCTGCTGGGGGTTCTGTTCTACCGCACCGAGCACCTTGAGGCTGCCCGAGCCGAGTTCGAGCGCGTGTTGGAGCTGGATGTAGACGGCACCTGGCACGAAGACCGGTTTTCCCTGCAGTGGGACGCCTCGGCCGCTCGGCTCATGCTGGCTCGCATCGCCCGCTTGCAGGGCGATCCTGAGGAGGCTCTGAGTCAGCTGTCCGAGTCGCTCAAGACGCGCGACGACGACGCCGAGCGTCTGGAAGAGGTTGCCTCGCTGCTGCTCGACTATCGCCGCTATCAGGAAGCCCTGAGGATCATGCCCGAGCTGGGCGAGCAAGCCCCTGGTTGGGTGCACTCCTATCAAGCGGAAAGCCTTCTAGGCCTGGGCCGAATCAGGGAAGCCGAGGCAGCCTTCCTGAGCCAGCTCGAAAGTAGCGCGGAGGAGGAGGACGAGCCCGAGCGAGCGGTCGAGGCCAGTAACGGCAAGCACCAGACGGCTCTGGCCCGGGCCGAGGAAGAGTTCGCCCGAGGCAAACCAGCTGCCGCGCTCAAGCTCTTCACCCGCCTGCTGGAGACAGAGCCGGGCTGGCCCGCCCTGTGGGGCGAGGCTCGCTGCCTGGCAGAGCTGGAACGCTGGCCTGCGGCCCTGGAGAGCCTTGAGAAACTGCTGGCACTGCGCCCCGGCCTGGAAGAGGGTTGGAGCCTGCTGGCTGAAGCCGCTCGCCATACCGGTCAAACCCGCCTGAGCACGCTGGCCCGGGTGCAGCGCGAGCGCCTGCGATCCGAGCCGGAGGTCTCTCCGGGACTGGTCTATCCGGTGGGATCCGAGCGGGTGGTCGGCTTCCTGGTGCAAGCCCGCTCGCTACCCGGTCGGGGCGAGCTGATCGTGACCGGAGAAGGGGGCAAGCTGGCCGGCGAGCTGGCGCGCCTGGCCCTGTCGCTGTTGCAGATTCGCTTCGACGAGCTAGGGCTGGACGATCCCACCTACCGGGTGCTGCACGTACACGTCTCAGCGCTCTACCCCCGACTGGACGAGCCAGTCAGAGGCGAGGAGAAGGAGGAGAGGCCAAGCCTGCGCGAGGACGCTGGAGGAGCGGTGATGGCCGCCCTGGCCCTGGCCCTGCAAAACCAGGACCCGGCTCCCGGCCAGGTGGTCCTGGGCCGAATCGATCTGGAAGGTCGGCTCTCGGGCCCCGTGGATCCGGGCGGGTCGCTGGCCCAGCTCGCCAGCGAAGGGTTCCCCTACCGCCGCCTGCTCTTGCCCCGCACCAGCGCCTCCGAGCTGCTGCGCCTGCCGCCCGCTCTGTGGCTTTTGCCCGAGGTCACGCTGGTGGAGCGGGTGGAGGATTTGCTCGACGGCATCGCGCGCCAGCTTCCGGAGGACGGCTAGATGTACTTTCAGGCTCACGACGTGGTGCAGGCTCTGTCGCTGGCGCGCAAAGCCTGCCGGGCCATGGGTCATGTCTATCTTTGCCCCGAGCACCTGTTGATCGGACTGGCCGAGGAGGACAGCGGGGAAGGCGGGCGCTTTCTGCGACGGCGCGGCATTACCGCCAGCAAGGTCAAGAAGGCTGCCCTGGTACTGGTTGGCAGGGGGAAAGGAAGCTCGGAGGAGGACTGGGTGCCCCCTCCCAGCCTGCGGGCCCTGGGTGCTCTACGACTGGCCGAGGATATGGCCTCCAGCTACTCGCGCCCGGTCAACTCCGTCTACCTGCTCTGGGCCGTGCTGCAGGATCGCGACAGCGACGCTGCCAGCCTGCTTCTCAACCGCGGTGCCGACCTGGTCAGCTGGTCGGCGGCCCTGGAAGAGCTGATGGGCGAGCCCACCCGTCGCCGTCCGCGGGTGTTCTCGCTGGCCTCGGGCGCCGAGCGCCCCGGACAGCTGGCCGAGGCCAAGAGGTGGCGTGAGCGATTGAAGGCGTCCGCCCAGACTCTCAAAGACAAGATCATCGGACAGGATGCGGCCGTCGACCGGGTAGCAGCCGCCCTGGTGCGCTCGTGGGCCGGGCTGTCGGAGGCCGGTCGCCCGCTGGCCAGCTTTCTCTTCGCCGGCCCACGCGGGGCCGGCAAGACCACCCTGGCGGTCAGTCTGGCCGAGTTCTTGTTCAACGACCCCGAGCGGCTCATCCGGCTGAACCTGGACGAGTTTTCCGACGAGTTGCGGGCAATGCGCCTGGCCGGCCACGCCGGCGGCTCGCCCCAGGAGCAAGAGGGGGTGCTCACAATGCTGGCCCAGGAGTATCCCTATTCGGTGCTCTACCTCGAAGATGCCGATCGGGCCCATCCTCGAGCGCTGGACGTGATCCACCAGATTCTGGCCCGGGGGCACGTGATCGACGGGCGCGGGCAGCGGGTGGAGTTTCGCGACAACGTGGTGATCTTGTCGGTGGTGGTAGACGCCGACATGTTCGAGCGCGAGCAGCCGGTGGGCTTTCGCCTTTCGGATCGCCATCGACTCTCGGCCCAGGACAAGCTGGAGCGGGCCCTTCTGCCAGAGCTCGAGCGGGCCCTCAGCTCGGAAGCGCTCGAGCAGGTGGACGACGTGGTGCTCTTCCCTCCCCTGGGTCGCTCGGACATGGCCGAGCTGGTGGAGAAATGGACCAACGATCTGGCCCGCCACCTCAAGCAGCGCCGCGGCGTCAAGGTGACGGTGCGGCCGGAGGTCCACGAGTTCTTGATCGGCAAAGCCGAAGGCGGCCCCGAGGGGGCTGGCACGTTGCGCCGCCTGTTCACACGAGAGGTAGAGAACCGCCTGGCCCACGCCATGCTCGAGGAGCAGTACCACGAGGGCGATTGGGTGGAAGTGCAGACCGAGAAAGGCGAGCTGGTGGTGCGCCAGAAGAAGCGCACCCCGGCCAAGAGGGCGGCCAAGAAGAGCTGAGCGCCAGGGTCCGATCCAGCCGACCGCGAATCTCCTCGACCGTGCGAAAACTGGCCGTTTTGTTGTTGCTGTTGCTCTTGCCGACCCTGGCCGACGACGCCCGGAGCCTGGCCACCATGAAGAAGGCCTACGCCACTGTGCTGGCTTCGGAGAAGAAGGCCCTGTCCATCAAAAAGCCCGCCGGGCTGAGCCCGGCCGAGATCCGCCAGATCGAGCGCGACGACATAGTGCTGGAAGGGCTGAAGAAGGAGTTGGCCCAGGCCCAGAAGGGCCTCGGTCCCGAGCCCGACAAGCAAGAGTTGAAGGTCTTGCACAGCAAGCTACGCGACCTGATCGGCTACGAGATGGACTGGATGACGCAAGAGCAGCACTATCTGGCTACCGGCCCCAAAGGGGCCCCCGAGGCGGTGCGTCGCTCGGCCGATAAAGCCTACTCTGAATACGCGAAGCTGCGAGATGAGCTCGCGCCGCAACTCAAGAAGTAGGGCGCTCTTCCTTTCCTGCGGGCGCAGGGGGCGTCAGGCCTACCATCCCAAGAAAGTCGGGGAGCTTAAGCTTGCCCTGCTGGGCCATCTTGCACACCCCTGCGGCCACCGTGAAGCCGATGGTCAAAGCCAGTCCGGCCTTGCCCATGGCCTCGAAGGCCTCTCCCAGCGCCTGCCAGTCGTCGGGTCGACGGGCCGCCAGGGCGGACTGGCTCTCCCGATTGGCAACCTGCTCTTCGGAATCCATAACGGTTATTTCTCTTTCTTGTCCTTCTTGTCCTCGGGCGGCGGCTCGGGCGGCACTGGCTTGGTAGGCGCCCAGATGAAGATGCTCTTGGGGCCCCGCAGCAGATTGTTGGGATTGCGACCAGGCTGGTACTCCCGCCAGCCGGCCCCGGTCGGGTCGTCGATGCGCACAATCCGGTCGTTGCCTGTATCGGCGATGTAAATGCGGCCTTCGCTGTCGAGCGCCATGCCCTCGGGCCGCATGAATCGTCCCAGACCCGAGCCGTAGCTCCCGATCTCTCGGGTGGCTCGACCGGCCGCGTTGTCGGTGGCGGTCAGCCGGTTGGAGCTGGAATCGATGGACAAAATGCGGTTCTTGCGCAGCACAGCCTGGCGCGGCTGATACCCCGTGGGACGCAGACCTGCACCCTGGTAGGCCTCCCATTCCTTGGGCTTCTGGTCGGTGCCTGGCGGGATCATCACGACCGAGCCGCCCGGCGGGTATTCCCCACAGCATAAAAACAGGCGTCCGGTATCGTCGAACCAGAGCTTGCCCGGCTGTTTGAGCATCGGATCCGTGATGGTACGGATCGGGTCGCCCTCACCGTCTTTATAGACCACGACCCGGTTGGCCCCGGTCTCCGAGACGAAAACCTCATCACCCCAGACGGCAACGCCTTCGGGCTTATTCAGATTCTTGAGCTCGGTCCAGACAGGCAAACCCTCTTCAGGCTTGAGATCGAGCTTGACGATTCGATCGTTACCGCGATCGGCCACATAGAGAAAGCGGTCCTGGTCCACCCAGACCTGGCCCGGGTCGAGGAACTTTCCTGGGCCGCGTCCGGCCCCCCCCAACCCTTTGAGGTTGGTGCCCTTGAGGTCGTCCATGATGACGATGCGGCCATTCTCGCTGTCCGAAATATAGATCTTGAAGGGCGAGGCGCTGGGGCTGGGCGACGGGGTGGGAGTGGAGACCGGCTCGGGCGACGGAGATGGGCTGGCTTCGCCGGGGCTGGCCTCGCCGGCACCGGGGCTCAGACTCGGGCTCGGGCTCGCCTGGCTGGCGGGTGGTTCCTGGGCCGTCAATCCGAGGGTCAGAAAGAGCAGCGTCACAAGCAGAGTAAAGGTAAGGGAAAGGGCTCTATGTCTCATAAGTTCTGGGGGGAAGGTCTTCTTGTCCACCCCCTGGAACCCTGCCCTGACCATGGAAGTTTTGCATCATCTTCAAGAACGAGCCCGGGCAAACCCGCGATTCATCTTGCTTCCCGAAGGGGAAGACGAGCGCGTGCTGCAGGCCGCCCGCTGGGTCGCCGAGCGAGGCCTGGCTCGGGTGGGCGTTCTTGGCCGTCCCGAAGCGCTGGCTCAGCGGGCCTCGCGGGCTGGAATCGAGCTGTCCGGAGTGGAGTTGATCGATCCCAAGGACCATCCCGAACGGGCCCTCTATGTGAGGGAGTATTTTCACTCTCGCCGCCACCGAGGCCTGACCGAGATGGAGGCCGAGAAGGCCATGGAGGACCCGCTCTACTTCGCCAACATGATGGTGCGCTTGGGAGAGGCCGATGGTACCGTGGCCGGGGCCACCAACACCACCGCCCACACCGTCCGTTCCGCCCTCCTCTGCCTGGGCCTGAAAGCGGGCATCAAAACCGTCTCGAGTTTCTTTTTGATGGTGCTCAAGGACGGCACTCCCCTGCTCTTTGCCGACTGTGGGGTGGTGGTCAACCCCACCGCTCCCCAACTGGCCGAGATCGCCTCCTGCACGGCCGACACCTGCCGTGCACTCCTGGGGGCAGAGCCGAAGGTAGCCATGCTGAGCTTCTCCACCAAGGGCAGCGCCAAGGATCCGCTGGTGGACAAGGTGGTCGAGGCTGTCCGCACGCTGCAGGCGCGGCGACCCGAGCTGGCCGTGGACGGCGAGCTGCAACTGGACGCCGCCCTGGTGCCCTCGGTGGGGGCGAGCAAGGCGCCCGGCTCACCTGTAGCAGGTCATGCCAACGTGCTTATCTTCCCCGACCTGCAGTCAGGCAACATCGGCTACAAGCTGGTCGAGCGGCTGGCCGGGGCCACCGCCATCGGGCCCATCCTGCAAGGGTTGGAGCGCCCTTCCAACGACCTCTCGCGCGGCTGCAAGGCCGAAGACATCGTGCAGGCCACGGTCATTACGTCTGTGCAGGCCCAGCAGACCTCCTAGAAGTCCGGCCAGCCGGACTCTAGTCTTCGTCGTCTTTGTTCTCGGTCAGCTTGCCGATGTCGTCAAAGCGGATGGCCTTGAAGGCCGAACCGTCCCAGAAGAGCACCGCTTCGGCTTCTTGAAAGCTAAAAGCCCAGCACTGCTCGGGATCGACCCCGGTCTTCTTGGCCCAGTTGTCGGCCCGATCCTCGAAAATCTCGCGGGCTGTGCCGTAACTGCCCAGCTTGCCCAGCTTCTCCACCCCGCTGACCGAGATCTCACCCCGCTCGAGCGACTTCTTCAGCTCCGGGCCGATCTCTTCGGGCGGCATTCCCTTGGGCACCATCACCAGCTTGCTGGCCTCCTCGACCTGACCGGCCTCGATGGCTCGCGCCAGGGAAAGCAGCACGCTCAGTGCCGCCTCTTTGCTTGGCCCGCCCACCTGGCTCGGCTCGGGTGAGGGCGAACCGCTGGTGGTGGGACTGGGGGTTAAGCTGGGAGAGACCTCGGGCCCTGGGGACGTGCACCCGGTGGCCAGGCCTACCAGCGCGACGACCAACAAAGTAAGATTTTTCAACATGCTGCGACCCTTCGACCCGGAAATAGGTTACCATCCTGTTTCCAACTTTTTTCAGCCGCTCAAGGCATACTTGCTGAGAACACATAGATCTACCTGTCTGGAAGGAAGGACGAGAGACGATGACCGTGCAGACCCTGACCGCGGCCACCCAATCCTTTGTGGCTCGACCCCAAAGCGCATGCAGCTCATGCCCATCCGAGGGGGATCAAGTCAAACTTGGTGGCCCGCGGCCGGCTCAGAACCTGAAGCAACAGCTCCTCGCTACGGTTCAGGGAGAGCCCCATCTGGCTACCACCACCCTCACGGCCGCCCAGGTGGCCAACCCGGAAGCCCTGGCGGCCACCACCAAAGTCCTCATCGACCAGATGGACCGCTACCCCACCTTCAAGGGCGTGGTGGGAGTCATGCCAGCCGAGGGCGAGCAAACCAGGGCCCTGGTCATCAGTCGCCCCGACGCCGTCAACGCGGCCAGCCTGGAAGGCGCCTTCGAGGTAAACCAGCGCTTCGGCTCCAGCGATCTCATCAAGGAGATGGCCGGCAAGTATCCCGTCAGCTACGAGAAAGTGCAGCAGGTCGACTCTCAGGGCCGAGCCCACGTGTTGCGACTGCCCGGTGCCCTGGACGAAGCCGATGTGGCCCAGGCCCTGGACGAGGGACGCACCCACAACCAGTATGAGCAGCTCGAAGCCCTGGTGAAGGGCCTGCCCCAGGGCGAGCGAGTCGTCATCCTGGTGGGCGGACCCTCGGCGGCGGGCAAATCCACCCTGATCCGCGAGATCCAGAAATTCGCCGGCGATCGCCCGGTGACCACCGTTATGGGCGACATGTACTTCAAGGATGTCGACCAGCCGGGCTATCCGCAAGCTGCCGACGGCTCCTACTACTGGGATCACGCCGACTTCATGGACATGAAAAAGCTCAAGGAAGACCTGAGCACCCTGGTGCAGACCGGAGAAGCCGACCTGCCCGTCTACAACTTCCAGGACATCCGCCCCGGCGGCTGGCGCATGGAAGGCGTGAAAGTGACCGGCTTCCGCGAGGAGAAGCCCAACCACGTGGAGGTCGGCTCGGACAGCATCATCGTGCTCGACAGCATCCACGCCACCAACCCTCAGGTCGTTGAGCATTTCGAGAAACTGGGCCTGCCCTATAAAGCGGTCTACCTCGACAGCCCCAGTGCCGACGACCGCTTGCTGCGTCGACTGGTGCGCGACTACGAGGAGCGGGGCGGCCGCACTCCGGCTGAGACGTTCAAAATCTGGGATCTGACCACGTTCCGGGGCGAGACTGAGTTCATCCGGCCCACCATCCTGGATCTCGATCCCGCCCGCGACGTATTCCTGGTCGCCAAGTTCCCCAAAGACCTGGGCCTGGGTCGCGAAGAGCTGGAAGCGCGTGCGGATGCGATGGCGAAATACGGAGTGCAGCCAAGCTACCCGGCCTTCTCCACCAAGCCTGAAGCCATGGCAGCCTTCGCTAAATCGGAGGAAACTCGCTATCAGGCCGTTCTGGCCGACCCGGCCACCAGGGCCGAAGATCGAGCCCACGCCGAGAAGGGCTTGAAGCTTTTGCGCGAGGCTCCCGGTGCTCAAAAAGAGTAGTAGGCCATGGCCCGTCCCCCGAGGAGGGGCCTCCACATCATGAAAATGGCCCCCGTCATCTGGCGGGGGCCTTTTCGCTGGCTCCGGAGGTAGGGTTCGAACCTACGGCCAACCGGTTAACAGCCGGTTGCTCTACCACTGAGCTACTCCGGAATGACCCGCATTATAGCATGGCTGTCCGGACGGATCAAGGTTTCTCAACCGCAGAACGTGCTGGTAAAAATCGCCAACTTTTCTTTACAAGCACAATCGGGTATATTGGAGGACGTATGCGAAGGATTTTGCTTGCCGGTCTGTTGTTGACCGTGACCGCAGCGGCCCAGCAGCCCGAGACGCCTTCTTCCACCAGCGTTCCGGCGGTGGTCGAGAAGCTCAGGGACGACTATGGCATCATCGACAGCCGGCGGGCCAGAGGGGATGTCAAGGGCCTGGGCGAGCTGGTGGCCTTCCAGCAGCGCTACTTCCCCAGCGCCTTTGTCAGCAGCACCTTCTACGACTGGCGCACAGTCTCGGTTTACCGACGCAACGCCGGACTGCACCTGGGCTACGATATCGCCATGCCCTTCGGCACCCCCTGCGCCGCTGGCTGGGCCGGCACGGTCATCTCCATCGCCCACTGGTACGGTCCCCAGTACGGGGTGACGGTGCAGATGCCCACCGGTTGGACAGTGACCTACGGGCACCTCAGCCCCAGCGTCTCGGTGGGCCAGCAAATCCTTCCCGGCGACGTGCTCGGCACCATCGCCCTCGACCACGTGGATGTCAAGATGCGCGACGCGGTCGGCAACTACATCCCTTTCGGAGAGGGGGCCACCATCCCCAACAGCCCCTTCGCCGGGCTGGCCAGCAACTCCACCGAGTCTTTCCTGGTCACCTGGCTGGTGGCCAAGGCCACCTTGCAAGAATCTGACTCCGAGCTGGCCATGCGTAAGTGGGAGCGGGTCCGCCTGAAAGCGGACGCGAAATCGCTCAAGAACCGCGTGCCCGAGCTCGAGAAAACCGTCAAGCAGATGCAAGATTACGCCGAGAGGGGCCTGGTGGCCCGCAAGGAAGTCGAGCAGGCCCGCCAGGAGCTGGCCAACGCCAAGAAGCGTTCCAAGAACGTGGGCCCTTTGCTGGCTGTCAATGAGCGCTCGCTGGCCATGCTGGAAGGCCAGCGCAACCAGGCCGCCAATCGTCTGACCGTCATCGAGCAGGAAGCCAGATCGCGGGGCCTGAGCTGGAAGAACGTTGAAGCAATGGTCAACAAGGTGGTGGCCAGGAGCCCCCAGCTCAAAGAAGAGGTGCTCGACTACAAGAGGAACGCCGTCGAGGGCAAGAGCACCAAGCTGACCCAGCTCAAGAAGAAGGTCACCGATGGCCGCGAGCACCTCAAGAAGCTGGAAGAGCTCTACGAAATGGGGGGCCTGCCCAAGGTCGAGATCGAGGCCGCCCGCGCTCGCCAGAAAGCCCTGGAGAACGAGCTCAGGTCGATCTGAGCGGGGAAGTGCCGCTTCAAACGCGAATTCGCTTCAAAGAGTGAGAAGCGCGCTGTTGGGGGTCACGTTCTGCTTGCTGACGCAGCTGGCTGCGGCCCAGCCGCCTCCGAGCGAGCATCGAGTGACCTTCCACACCCGCCCCGAGGGAGCCGTGGTCAAGCTGGGCCCCCGCACGCTGGGGCTGAGCGGCACTCCGCTGGCCGTTCCCCTGACCGGACAAGACGAGCGGACTCTCGAGTTCAGCTTCAGCCTGCCCGGCTACGCAGTCGAGCCGTTCGCCATCCAGGAGTCGCGCCTCAAGCTGGCCCGCGAGCTGCCGCTGGGAGCCGGGGGCAAGCCGGCCCCCGCGACCCTCAAGCCCGCCAGCCTGGCGGCTCACCTGGCGGCCCTGAGAGCACCGCTGGCTTTCGCCACCGTGATCCTGATCGGAGCGGGAGGAATGGTGCTCTTTCACACCCGCAGTCACCGCCGGGCCCGTCGGCTGGAAGACCTGCTGGCCCGGACCGACGGTGGGGGCTTGCTGGAAGGCTCCGAGCTGGGCGGCTACTACTTGCTGGGTGAGCTGGGAGCGGGCGGAATGGCCCGAGTTTACCGGGGCCGCAAGGGCAGCGAGGAGGTGGCCGTCAAGGTGCTCCAAGCCACCCTGAGCGGCGACCCCGAGCTGTTCAAGCGTTTCAAGCGCGAGGTGCGCCTGTGCAAGGAGATGGATCATCCCCACATCGTGCGCCTCTACGACTGGGGCGAGGAGCACGGACTGGTCTACCTGGTCATGGAGCTAGTGGAAGGCGGCACCCTGCGCGAGCGGCTGAGAGGCGAGGGCCTTTCCCCGGAGCAGGCGGCCGAGGTCCTCCTGCCACTCTTCCAGGCCCTGGCCTACGCCCATTCGCGCGGGGTGGTCCACCGCGACCTCAAGCCCGAGAACGTGATGTTCACAGCCTCGGGTAAGCTCAAAGTCATGGATTTTGGCCTCAGCCGGGCGGACAACTCCACCAACCTGACCCAGACCGGTACCGTGCTCGGCACTCCCGCTTACATGGCCCCTGAGCAGATTCAGGGGGTGAGCTATGACAGGGCCATCGATCAGTATGCCCTGGGCGTGATGGCCTACGAGCTGTTGACGGGCCGCCAGCCGTTCCAGGCTCCCGATCCGCTTCAGGTGCTCTTCCAACATGTGGGCGAGAAGCCCGAGCCGCCCTCGCGTCTGCGCGCCGACCTGCCGGCCGAGGTGGAGCAGATCCTGCTGCGCATGCTGGCCAAAGCCCCCGAATCTCGCTTTGCCAGCGTGGAGGAGGCCGGGGCGCATTTGGTGGCCGCGCTGGGTCGCTGGGGGGGCTGATGGGCACCCTCACCGACTCCAGCATCGCCAGGCTCTTCCAGGAGTCGTTCCGGGTGCTGGACGGCCTGCAGGCCGAGCGGGTGCTGATCCTCTATGACCGCACCGGCACAGGAGAGCTCCAGGTGCAGGCCTCTCGGGGGCTGCGCGGTCTGTGGAGCGCCTCGGTCAGCCTGGGCCTGGTGCACCAGGTGATCGACTCGGGGCTGCCGCTACTTTCGGGTGACCTGCGCGAGGATCCCGAGTTCGCCGACAACTCCAGCGTACTCCTGACCGGCATCCGCTCGGTGCTGTGCGTGCCTTTGCAGGACCCTGAGCGACGCGTGCGGGGTGTGCTCTACGCCGACCATTGCTCCAGGGCGGTTGCCTTCTCCTCGCTCGACCTGATGAAGGTCTGCAGCCATGCCCGCGACCTGGAGCAGAAGCTGTGGCAGCTGGAGCGACCTCCCACGCCCGAGCTGGTTCCCCTCCCTCCGCTCCCGATTGCTCCGCCGCTGCCCTCGGCCCGTAAGTCCTACCAGCCCGAGCCAGCCAGCAAGCCCGCTCCGGACAGGGCCCTGCGCCTTTCCAACCGTTCGCTGGTGGTGCTCATGCGCTCGCTACCGGTACTGCTGGCGGCCGGCGTGCCCCTGACCCGAGCCCTGACAGTGCTGGGAGACGAGCCTTCGGCGGTCGCCGTGTGCCGGCGCATGCTGACCGAGGTGGAGCAGGGCAAACCCCTGTCGGTGGCCATGCAGAAGGCCTCCCCTTCGTTCACCAACTTTCAGCTGAAGCTGATCAAGGTGGGCGAGGCCACCGGCAGCCTGGTCGAGGTGCTGGCCCGGTTGGCCGACCACGAAGAGCGGGCCCGGGCGCTGACGCTGCGGCTGCGCTCGGCCCTCACTTACCCGGCCGTGCTGTTCGTGCTGTGCATGGCCATGATCCTGGCCGCCCCGCCTTTCCTCCTCAAAGGTCAGCTGAAGATGCTCGACCAGATCGGGGGCGAGCTGCCCTGGCTCACCAGAGCCCTGTTCACGCTCTCGGACGGCCGCGTCTTGCTCGCCCTGGGCGCCGGAGCGGCTTTCTTCTCGGTCCTCGGCTGGCGTTTTCTGCAAACCGAGACAGGCCGCTACCAGCTCGACCGCATTTTGCTCGAGATTCCCCGGGTCGGCCGCCTGTGGCGCCTGGTGGCGGTGGCCCAGTTTTCCCAGGCTCTGGCTTTGCAGTTGCGGGTCGGCCTGTCCGTCCTGGAGGCCGTCCCCCAGGCGGGCGCCGCCGCCGGCTCTCCCGTGCTTCAGGGGCGCCTCCAGGCCAGCGTGGCCGCCCTGCGCGAGGGAGCCGGACTCGACCAGAGCCTGGCTGCGGCCGACTTTTTCCCTACCGCCTTTCTCTCCACCGTGACCGCCGGCGAGGAGTCGGGGCACGTGGCCGGCACCCTGGAGTGGCTGGCAAAGCTCTACCAGCTCGAGCTGGAGGCCACCATGGAGATGGCCGCCGCCGCCCTCGAGCCCCTGATGATGCTGGCCATGGGCCTGATGGCCGGGGTCGTGGCCCTGGCCACCTTGCTGCCCATGGTCAAGCTGGTGCAGACCCTGTGAGGCGGCGGCGCGGAGCCTCGCTGGCCGAAGCCATCCTGTGCTTTGCCATCCTCACCCTGGTGGTGCTGCTGATCTTCAACCTCTACCCCACCTCGGTGGCGGCCGTGCGGGTCTCGGGCCAGCGGCTCCAGGCCAACGCCCTGGCTGACTCGATCCTGGAGGAGCAGCTGACGCGCCCCTTCAGCCAGCTGGTGCCCGGGCCGGCCCAGGCCCTGCCAGCCGCGCCCGGACGGGGAGCCATGTTCCAGCCCTCAGTTCAGTTCTTCACCGTGAACCGAGTCGGGGTGGATCCGGGCCTGCTGGTGGGTGTGAGGGTCCGGGTGACCTGGACGGATCACCAGGTGCCCCGGGAAATCTTGCGCGAGGCAGTGCGTTGCGATGTACGCATCTAAAGTCCCGCTGTGCAGAGTCAGAACGCACAGGCCTTTAGACAATCTGTTGAGCGGCCCCGCGCTCAGTGCTGAAGAGCGCCGCGCGCGCCTTAGACGAGCCTTTGGTCTGCTCGAGACGTTGATGGCCATGGCCCTCTTGATCATCCTGCTCACCCTTCTGGCCCAGGTGCTGGTGCCCATGGGCAGGGGGACGCGCCGGGGAGCCACCCAGATCGAGCTGCAACAGCTGGCTCAAGTGGCCATGGACCGCCTGGCCGCCGACCTCTCCGGCGCCCCCCGAACGGGCATCAACCTGGTGTCGCCTGCCAACCCCGCCAGCGACCCCACCCTGCTATCCGTCCAGCCGCTGACCACGGTCACCAGCACTGGTGGCCAGGAGTGGAGCACCACCCTGGCTCTCTACCGCTACCACCCGGTGGAGCGCAAGCTCTATCGCCGCCAGTGGCCCCCCGAGCCGCCCTCGGTGGGACGAGTGCCCCAGCCCGATGAGCCCTTCTTCGAGCAGCCCAACCCCCCGCCGCCCGCGGCTCCTATCGCCACCGAGCTTGCTACCCTGGCCATGGGGGGAACTGTGCTGGCCGGCCACGTGGAGGCCTTCACAGTGGATCTGAGCGTGGACCCGCCCCGCATTCAGCTGGTCCTCAAGGTCGGCGAAGAGAGCTTCGAGCTGACCCGCCGCCTGATGCTGCGTAACGTGCGCTACTGAGCGCCCTCGCGCCATAGCAAAATGCGGGCCCGGTCTTTGGTGGGCAAAAGCTCCGCCGGGTCGAGCACCAGGGGATAGGTGGATGCAGATGGCGGGGGCGCGCTGGACTCGGGGTTGAAAATGTTGTCTTTGGAAGGATCATGGCGAGGATCACCCGGAGCGATGTAGCCGAATGGCACCAGCTCAACCAGACGACCGGGATCGAACTGCACCGGCTCCTCCTGGGTAAAGTCCCAGGTTTGCGTTGTCGTATTGAAGGTCCAGACGTAGGTCGTGACCGTGCCTGAGATTTTCCCGTCTCGGCCGATCTTGACCTCGATCTTGCTCTTGGAAACCTGAGTTGGATCGGACGCTCCAGGGGGAGTCGTCGGCGGATATCCTGCGGTGGGCTCGCCGCCCATGAGCTCACTTCCTGAGCCCACGACCCAGCGAACCTGCGGCTCGGGCTCGCTGTGAGGAAGGGTGTTAAAGGGCGGCTGGAGCAACCCTCCGTCATTGAGCACCCGAGCCCTGTCCAACTGAACCGGAGGCTGGTTGCGCGCCACCAGGGCCCCCTGCAGCTTGAGCTGCTTTGCGTCTACTCCGCCCTCAGCATAAACCAATCCCTTGATGCTCGAGCCCGCCGGACCGTTGCCCGCCAGCGTGATTTTTCCCTGGCTCAGCATGGCGACCCGACTGTCAGCCACGACGCTGGCCTGGCCGTTCACCGTCAGGTTGCCGGTCGTCACCAGCACACCCGTACCATCCACTCCCCCGTTGATCTCCAGGTCGCCATCGATGTATACCAGGGCCCGGTCCAGCTTGAGCCGACCGTTGACGGTGACCGTGCCGGTTCCCCGCAGGGTTCCGGTAAAGGTCGTAGCAGGGTAGGTAGGCTCGAGGGCCAGAAACGGGTGACCGTTGGGAGCTGGCTGGTCGGGATCAAGAGCAGACACGCTCATTTGCGGCACCAGCCGGGGGGCCTGGCTGGTCAGCACCCGACCGCCGACCTGCACACCCGGATCGAGGCTCACCCCGCCCCCCGAGCGCAGGTCGCCTCGCACGGTGGTGGCCGGGCCCAACGTCAGGGCTGCCAGCCCGGTGTCATTGGTCAGAAGGTCGGCCGGCAGCAGGCGGATGGGGGGAGAGTTGGGATCTTGCCCCGGCCGCAGCGAGCCCACCACCAGGCTCCCAGGAGACACGATAGGCCCGTCCGAGGCCGCCGCAAAGGGAAAAGGAGGCAGGTGCACGATAGCCCTCACCCGGCGGGTTACCCCGCGCACGGTGGCAACTCCCACCAGGTACGCCCCTTCCTCGGGCACCATCTGGTTGTCGGCGGCCAGCTTGGAGCTGCCTCCGGTCAGATTGTTCTCCGAGAGGGGAATCCCGAGGTTGGTCGCCTGAGCAGGGTCGAAGGTGAGTTGTCCGACCGCTCCGCCCGGGCCATTGACGGTGACCGTCTGGAGGAAGTCCTTATCGGTAAAGAGGTGCCCGAGTGCCACGTGCACCGAGCTGCGGGCCAGATCGAGGGCCACCGAGGCGTTGCCGGTGTGGGTCATCAGGTTGATGTGGGTCACACTGGCGCCGGCCAGGGCAAAACCCAGCAGGGCCACGATCGCGGTCACGATCAGGGTGGTACCCAGGCCGACGCCCCTTCGTCTTGCCATGCTTGGAAATTCTGGGTCTGCCTGCCGCGAACCTCTGAAGGTCAGGCGATCATCCAGGCCAGCAGCAATGTCACCACCGTGGTGTTGCAGCCAGGACTCGGCAACCGAATGGTTCGGGGCCGCGAAGGGAATTGAATTAAATTCTACCAAACAGCAGGTAAACCCGGCCTCTTCCAGGAAGCACCCCGGCATCATGAGCTGGAAAGTGTTCACCCTGTGGTGTAATCTGGCCGCCTTCTTTGCCCTGGTCACGGGCTTCGCGGCTGTCTTCTTGTGGCCCGAGCAGTTGGCAGCCATCGGCTTCAGCCGACGAGACGGCACGGTATTATTGCTGCAGCTGGTCTCCTTCTTGCTCCTGTCGGCCGGTTTTCAGAAGAACCTCGATTCCTCCTGGCGCCGCTCGGCCCTGGCAGCCTCCTTCATTGTGCTGAGCCAGGCCTCTTTGCTGGCCTGGATGCCGCTCTACCTCCGATGACGCCCTCGGGAACCGTGCACGAGGCCGTGCAGCGGGTGCTGATCGACAGCGAGACCCTGCAGAACCGCATTCGCGAGCTGGGCAAGCAGGTCTCGGCCGACCACGCCGGGCAAGAGGTGATCTTGATCTGCATCCTCAAAGGCTCCATGCTGTTCACGGCCGACCTGATGCGGACTCTGGACGTGCCCGTGGTGGTCGACTTCATGGGCATCTCCTCTTATGGCGCCTCCACTAAGAGCTCGGGCGTGGTCAAAATCGTCAAGGACCTCGAAGAGCGCATCGAAGACCGCCACGTCCTCGTGGTGGAGGACATCGTAGACACGGGCCTGACCCTGAACTACCTGCTCAACGCCCTCACCCTTCGCAAGCCCGCTAGCTTGAAGGTCTGTGCGCTGCTCGAAAAGCCCGCCCGGCGTAAGGTCGAGGTGAAGATCGACTATCTTGGCTTTACCATCGAAGACCACTTCGTGATCGGCTACGGGCTCGACTACAACAACCATTATCGCCAGTTGCCCTACATCGGGATCATCCGGCCCGAGATGGTGAGCGAATGACTTTGGCGGCCCGGTTGCTCGAGCTCGAGCAGCTCGACCAGGAGGCCGACCGATACGAGAAAGAGCTGCGGGGGCTGGACGTGGCCGCCGCGCTGGCTCAGGTGCAGGTTGAGCAGAACGAGGTCGCCGCTCGCGTCAAGCGGTTGAAGCAGCTCCAAGACCGGCTGCGGCAGGGCGAGCAAGATGTGCGAGCCCTGGAGAAAAAGACCCTGGCACTGGACCAGAAGCTCTATGGGGGCATGGTGACCAGCCCCACTCAACTGGCCGCGCTCGAGACCGAAATGGCCTGCGTCAAGAGCGACAAAGACCGACTGGAGACCGAGTTGCTGGAGCTACTCGACCAGGTCGGCCTGCTCGAAGCCGAATGCGCCCAGCAGCTCGCCCGCGTAGAGCACGCTCAGCAAGACCTCAAGAGTCGCGAGAACGAGGTAAGCCAGCGCCTGGAGAGGATCCGCGAGAGCCTCCTGGGCCTGCGCCGTACCCGCAGCGAGCTGGTCACCGGGCTGCCCGACCACACTGTGGCTCTCTACAGCAAGCTGCGCGCTGCCAAGGGAACCGCCGTGGCGATGGTGGAGTCAGGAACCTGCGGAGGCTGCAAAATGGGCCTGCCCGACCACAAACTGCGCGCCCTCGCTAAGGAAGAGCTGGACCGCTGCCCCAACTGTGGGCGAATCCTGGCGCCTAAACCTTGATCTTGCCTTTCAGCATGGCCTGAATGGGACCTCCGATGGCCAGGCTCAGCTCCTTCTTGTCGCGCTCGGGCAGGTGAGGCAGATCGGGGAACAGGCGGGCAGCCAGCTTGTTTCCCACCGTTTCGATGCGAATCTCCACCGGCAGCGGGCGACGCGGGGCGGGAGCGAGGTCGGTGATATTATTGAACAAGCGCATGAGCCACTGCATGATGAAGTCTTTCCAGGCGCCGTCAGGCGGGAACTCAAAGGGAACATTGGCCATGTCCCACAGCTTCTCGAAGGCCTTCTCGTCGTTGGCCTCGTACAGCCAGCGAGCCCCCTTGCGCAGCCAGTTGATGCGGGGCGTATCCTTCATAAGGTCGATTCCGGAGGTGGTCGCCGGCATGGCCAGAGGAGCCAGGACCCTTGTATCCACCTTCTTCTCCAGGATCAGGGCCAGCCAGAGAACATTGGCCTGCTCATAGTCGAGGGCAGCCCTCTGAGCCTCCGACATGGGCAGACCAACGCGGGCTGCCGCCTCGACCATGGCCGGCGTGCTGGCCGACTCGGTCTCCAGCGCCTGCTTGCAGAGCCGGGGCAGGACGCTCCGCGGATCAGCCTGCTTGAACAGCCCCCCCACTGCTCTAGAGGGCGGCCTTCTCCATCCCGCGCGAGTCAACGAACGGGTTGGCCTTGTCCATGAGCGCCTGAGCCGCGATCAGGGGGAGGCTCTTCTTTTCCTTGTCATCCCCGTCGCCAAGACGCTTGGAGGTGGAGTAGATTTGATAGGCGGTGCGGGCCACGAAGGCGCCGGCGGCCACGATGGCCGGGATACGGGCCATTCCGGCCGGACCGAGCAGGCAGGTGGCCACCGCGGCCAGACCGCCCACGGTCTGCAGGGCGCCGTCGATGGTACCGTCCATGTTGCGGTTGATGGCCGAATGCTTGGTCATTGCCACACCCGTGGCCACGGTGTAGCCCGAGCCGATGAAGCCCAGGCCCGGGATGCCGAACAGTCCGCCGCTGGCGCTGCCGGAGAAGACACCGCCGGCGACGTTCCAGAAGGAAGCGATTCCGCCGATGCCGCGGAAGAACTGATCTACCGAGTTCACGAAAGCGAAGCTCTGTTCGAACTTCCGGCTGCGGTCAGCCTCTTCGATGCCAGTGGTGGACAGGCCCGTCGAGCCCGACGGGGTCGAAGCCAGGGCCAGAGGCTGGGGCGAGGCGCCAGGCACGGAAGGGTTGGAGGGAGCGGACGGATTCGTGGGAGTGGCGGACTGAGAAGGCTGGGTGGCTTCCTTCTCTTCACCGGCCCGAGCGGCCTGAGCTTTGGCGTAGGCGGCCACGCCCTTGCGTCCGGCCCAGGCGGCTACGGCCACGCCAGCTGCGACAGCGCTGGCCACGCCTGGGCCTCCGAAGGCGGGGGCCAGGGCGGCCGCATAGGTGGCCAGGCCCTGCATCACCTGCAGGCTGCCGGCCAGCGACCCCAGGCCGTCGCGATTGACGGCAGCCTGCTTGGCGGCCGAGGCGCCCCGGGCGATGTCGAAGGTTCCGGCCACCAGGGCGGCCGAGCCAGCCAGGGGTCCGGCCTGGAATCCGGCCAGCGGGCCGGCCAGGCTGAGAACCTGGCCCGTTTTGGCGGCGATGTCTGTCAGGGCGCCCAGAGTGCCCACGCCATTATAGATGGTCTCGAAGGTGCGCTCGTGGCGGCTGGGGCTGTTGGCCTGGAACTCGTCCACATCAGGCTTTCCGGCGGGCGACTGGGCCGGCTGCTGGGTCTGGGCAGGCGGAGCGCCGGTGGCGGGAATGGGCCGATGCGCGGTCATCTGGACGTTCACTTTGATAGAGCCCCTTTCGTTCTCGGCTGGCCCATGGAAATGCGACCAGCCCCTCAGGTCGCTACCATCCTATCCGGTGACCGGGTCGAAGGTGTTACCCGGATGTTTCTACCGTGACACGAAGGCGTGTTGGGCGGTGGATGCGAACCTGGCCGGGCATGCGGGCGGTTCGAGTGATTTTGCACGGGGACGTCCAGGGGGTGGGGTTTCGCTACTTCACGAGAGCCCACGCCCAGCGGTTGGGCCTGACTGGCTGGGTGCTGAACCGACCAGAGGGCACGGTGGAAGCCTGGGCGCAGGGAGCCTCGGAGGCGGTGGATCACTGGCTGACAGCCCTGAGCCGGGGTCCGGAGGGGTCCTGGGTGGGTCAGATGGAGTGTACCGACGAGTCTCCCCAGCAGCTACGCGGATTCGATGTGCGCTGGGCCCCACCCTGAAGGCCCCGCGCGCTGGCCCACTTAATGCGCCGCGCGTTGAATACTTCTGGAATTAGCGCGGCGCCGTTCAACAGATTGTCTACAGTCCCGCGCGTTCCAATTCTGGACGGGTCAACGCGCGGGACTGCAGCGAGAGACCGGTTTACGTGGGAGCCGAGGGGCGCCGGTCAGGCGGCCGAGGGTCAGGCGACCGGCTGAGGGCAGGCTGAACGGGCCGGTCGAGCGGCGCGAGGGCAGCAGGCCCGTGGGGATGCGCTGGAATTTGTTGCGTTCGTTGCTCACGAGCGGAAATCTAGCACGTCCGCGTGATCCAGCTTGTTAACGAAAGGTATCCTCCTCGCGATGGACACGTTTCTTGCGCCAGTAGATCACCGCTCCGCCCCAGGCAAACAGGTAGACCGAGATCATCTGCACTGCCAGGAGCACGATCAGGAGGTGCAGCTCGGGCGCCTGCACACCCGGGAAGTCCTGTAAGAGTGCCGGGTTGGAGGGATCGGGAGGGATAAGCGCGAGCACCGGAAGCCCACCGGCCCAACGAGGATCCCCGCTCAGGCGGCCAGCCAGAAAGCCCACCGGGGCAAAAACGACCAGACTCAACAACAGTCGGATCGATACCCAGTCCTCCCGGTCGATGACCGGTTGCATGGCTTCAAAAAGCGCCTTCGCCAGGGCCTCGCGGTCAGTGGCGTGGGTCTTTTGCAGACTTTCAACCTGCTGGCGGAAGTCAGGCAAGCTCTCCTGGGCCTCCACGAACAACCAGCTGGCGAGCACCAGATAGCTCAGCTTGACCATCACGATGACGGTCAGCCACAACACGCCGTAGATAAAGAACGTGCGCGTCCAGCGCATCAGGAGCTGGCCTGCCGGAAGATGGCCCCGAAGTAGTCCTCCACGGTGGGCAGACGTACTCTGCGGAAGTCAGGACAAGCTTCTACCGCCGCCCAGGGGACCAGCAGCCCCCGGCTGTTGGAGTCGGCCCCGCGGGTGTGCACTGACCGCCAGGACCCACCGCTCAAGAAACGGCGCAAGTTGGCCACGCTGATAAGCAGGCCCCGCTCACCCGCCCCCAGCACGTGGCACCAGAGGTCGGCGGTGGTGGCCATTACGCCAGAGGGCTTTTGCTGGCGCGTGTTCTCCACCTCAAAGTAGAGATTGCCCGACTCCGAGGCGCGTTTGTCCCACTTCACTTCCACCGAGCGCGTGCCATCCTGACCGGCCCGCATCAAGGTGATGTCGTAGCGCCCGTTAATGAAGCGAATCTGGCTGTGGTAGCCGCGCAGCATAAAGAGCAAGGCCACCCGCAGCTCGTTGTAGTGGCCCTCGCGCAACTGCGCTTGAAAGGCCTCGGGCGAATTCTGCAGCAGGGCTAGAGAGCCTTTGCCCGCGCGACCGCCAGGGTGGGTCCCATCATGCCGATGCCCATGGAATTGGAGTCGAAGTCGCCTTCAAGCTCGAGCTTCTGCCCATCCTTCAAGAACCTGTCCTCCAGGCCGGTCAGGTGAAATCGCTCGCCCGACTCGGTGACGAACACCCACACGCCACCCTCGAGGTCCGACTTCTTCAGCACACCCGTATACTTGCTCACACTCTTCCTCCTGATTCCAGATAACGACAGGTTGCACTTCGTCGCCTCGCCCAGGTCCCCTTATCCTCTCACGATGGACAGGCAATACTATCATCTCGTAACGCTGAACACTAGAGATCGACGTAGGGACGGATCCCTTCGAGCTTCTTCTGTTTGATCCCGGGTACTTTGAGCAGATCATCTACCGAGGTGAAGCGCTGCTTCTTGCGATACTCCAGGATAGCCGCCGCCGAGCTCGGGCCGATGCCGGGCACCGATTCAAGCTCGCCGCGGGTACCTTTGTTCAGGCTGACCCTGGCCACGCTGTCAGAGGGCTTCTGGTTGATGTACTGACTCCAGTCGGTCTGCGACTGAGGGCCCGGCGCAGGCGCGGACGGCCCGGGCGAGGACGGGGGCTCGCCTGACGGCTCGGCGGCCGACTCCGTGGCCTCCGGCTCGGGTTCGTGAGCCTCCGGTGCAGGCTCGTCGGGAGTAGCCGAAGGATGCACGTCCACCGGAGATGCTTCCAGCTGGCCCCGTGCCGGCACCACGATCATCTGCTCATCCTTGACCCGCGAGGCCAGGTTGATGGCCAGCGGATCGGCCCGCGGGGTCATCCCCCCGGCTTTGGCCAGAGCATCCTCCACCCGACTGCCGGCCGGCAAGGCCACCACTCCAGGTTTGCGAACCTCTCCCGCTACATAGACCTTAATCGTTCCGGTAGGCTCAGGCACGGGCGGTAGCTCGCGTCGCGAGGGGCTGGCCATCGGGCTGGCGGAAGGCGAGACCAGCACGGCGGCCTCACTGTCGACCGGACGCCTGTAGTAATAGCCCAACACCAGCAAAGAGAGCACAACCAGCACCCCCAGGGCCACTGAGAGACTGCGGTTGCCCAGGGTGGGCTCGTCGAGCTCGACGTCGACTTCGTCAGCCATGGGCAGGCGATGGGACGTCGGTCTCCAGCATGAGCCCCTGCGGGTCGAGCTTGACATCCATCACCTGCGCCCCCGCCCCTTCCAGTGCCCGGGCCACAGCCGACCGCGACGCGGGAGAAGCGAGCGTCAGCAGGCACCCTCCCCCACCGGCCCCGCAGATCTTCGAAGCCAGTGCCCCGGCCTGCGCAGCGACCGCAATCATGGCGTCGATCTCGGTGGTCGTCACCCCGTCGGCCAAACCCTTGCGATTGTCCCACTCACGCCCCAGCGCGCGAGCCACCCGGGCCAGGTCCTCAGCCTGCAGGGCTGCTTTCATCTCCCAGGCGGTCTCGGCAATAGCCTGCATACGGGCCACGGTATCGCCCTCTTTCTCGATGTAGCGTTTGAGCATGTTCCAATTGGAGGTACCCGAGAAATGGCTCACTCCCGTGAACGAGACCACCACCGCCTGCTCGAGCTCTTGCCGGAAAGCGGGGGAGAACTCCAGGCTCTCGCGGTGGCTGCCCTCGGCGTCGAAGCGCAAGGCTTGAAAGCCGCCGAACATGGCCCCGAAATAGTCCTGCAGGCCGGTGGGAATGCCCAGGCTCCGTGCCTCCAGGCCCGATCCAATGCGGATGATCTCCTCGCGGGAGAGCTCGCGACCAGCCTTCTTGCAGAGCGCTGCTGACAGGGCCATCAGGAGGCTGGAGGAAGCCCCCAGGCCCGAGCCGCGCGGAGCGGTGTTGCGCGTGGTCACAGCCACCCCGCCCTCGGGCAGGTAGTGCTGCACGGCCAGCGCCAAAAAACCAAGCTCTCCCCGAGGGTCGAGCTGGGCCGGGCTATCAGCCTCGACCTGGCGGTCGAAGTCTTGCGAGCGAATGCGCACCTTCGTGCCCCCAAGCTCTTCCAGGATCACATGCGAGCGAAGGCTGATGCCAGCGTTGACGGTAAGGCTGCGGGGCTCGAACAAAAACAGGGGATAGAGGTCGAGCGTGCCACCGGCCAGATCGATGCGGGTAGGGGTGGAAGCGGTGATTCTCATAACGGGGCTCCAGCGCTGACAGGTTTGGGTTCATAGTCGTAAAAACCAAGGCCTGATTTCTTGCCAAGCTTGCCGGCCTGGACCATCCGCCGCAGAAGAGGGCAGGGGCGGTATTTGTCGCCCAGCCCCTCGTGCAGCACCTCCATGATGTGCAGGCACACGTCGAGACCGATCAGGTCGGCCAGAGCAAGCGGCCCCATCGGGTGATTCATGCCCAGCTTCATCACGGTATCGATGGCCTCTGCAGTGCCCACGCCTTCCATCAAGCAGAACACTGCCTCGTTGATCATGGGCATCAAGATGCGGTTGGAAAGAAAGCCCGGGTAGTCAGCGCACTCCACCGGCGTCTTGCCCAGCTTGTGGCACAACTCTACCACCAGGCTGCGCACCTCAGGGGCGGTGCGCTCGCCCGGGATCAGCTCCACCAGCTTCATCAGCGGCACTGGATTCATGAAATGCACGCCCATGAAACGCTCGGGACGTCCCGAAGCGGCCGCCAGTCGGGTGATGGAGATGGAGGACGTATTAGAGGCCAGCACTGTCTCGGACGGGCAGACCCCGGCCAGCTCGCGAAACACGCCCTCCTTGACCTCGGGGTCCTCGAAGACGGCCTCTACCACCACTTGAGCTCGAGCCGCCTGCTGCAGTTGAGAAGTGAGCTGGAGGCGGGCCAATGAACCGGCGGCATCGCTCAGCGCTCCTTTGGAGACCAGCTTGTCCAGGCTGGCCTGAATGGTTTTGCGAGCCCGCTCGAGTGCGGCCTCCGAGGCATCGATGAGGTAGACGGTATAGCCGCTCTGGGCAAAGACCTGGGCGATGCCGCTGCCCATGGTGCCCGAGCCAATGACGGCGACGGTATCAACGTTCATGGGAAAAGCTCCTTAACGGCGCCGGCTCTTCTTTTGCCCGGCAGCCAGATCCTTCAGCGTGAGCGCTGATTGTCGAGGATGAACTGGGAGATCAGATCGCGGGTGATGGGCGAGATGTCGGGCGGGAAGTGGATGGCCACCAGGTAGGTTCCGTCAGGCTGACGGGTGGAGCGCACCACGGTGGCCCGCAGGTGCAGCGGAAACTTCCAGGCCAGCAGGCGAATATCCACCTCGCGAGTGGCGTCGAAGCTACGGTTACAGGTGAAAGCCAGACCACTCAAGCTGACATTCAAGGTGTGGATGCCAAGCGGTGGACCAAGCTCGTGGTCGGGGCGCACCTCACGACACTCCCCGGGCAAATCAGCCTGAATTCGCAGGTGTTTGCGCTTACCCTGGCCGGTACTGCTGGAGAACTCCTTGTTTCGTTGCACCGGGGGGGCGAGCAGCACTTCGTTGGGGCGGTTGTTGCCGGGAGTGTGCTCGATGCGAAGCACGGGGCAGTCAAAGATGTGTCGTTCGCCCTGCTCCACGACTACCACGGTCATGGTATCGCCCTCCTTGACCAAATAGGAATCAGGGTCCTTTTCCTGGGTAACCCAGAAGCCTTCCTGGTCAAGGCGGGCGATGCGCGAATCCCAGGTGCGGGGTGTGCCCGGCTGGCGCTCGGGGGCCAGCTTGACCGTCAGGCCGCCGCGCAGCAAAGCGGGAATATTGGGGTGGTGGGTGCGATGGCGGCTCGCGGGGGGGGTGGCAGGTGGTAAGGAGGCGGTCGGGGGTGGAGGTGGAGGTGGAGGCGTCACTTCGCCAGCCCAACTCAAATCAGCCGAAGCCCTGGGCTCCGGCTCGTCCCCCGGGTCGGGCGGCGGCTTCTTGAAGAGATTAAAGAACACGGCTTTGGCGCGGCGGTTAGTTCTTCTCGCCGTGCCCGGTTCCTTCAACTCAAGCTTTCAAAAGCTACCGCCACGCCATTACCGCCGCCAAGACAGAGCGTGGCCAGACCCCGCCCGCCTCCGCGCGATTGCAGGGCGTGCAGCAGGGTGACCACGATGCGCGCACCCGAGGCTCCGATGGGATGACCCAGCGCCACAGCGCCGCCATTCACGTTGACTCGGACGGGGTCGAGGCTCAGCTCTTTCTGTACGGCCAGGGCCTGCACCGAGAACGCCTCGTTCAGCTCGATCAGGTCGAAGTCGCCCAGCTTCCATTCGGGGTTGCGCCCCAAGAGACCGCGCACGGCGGGCACCGGGGTGAGCATGACCCAGGCGGGATCCACCCCCGAGCTAAACGCATCGAGCACCCGGGCCAGGGGCTTGAGGCCCAGCTCTTGAGCTCGGCTCTCGGCCATCACCACCAGCGCAGCCGCCCCGTCGTTGACCGAAGGAGCGTTGCCAGCCGTCACCGTCCCTCCCTGCATGAAGGCCGGTTTGAGCCTGGCCAGGGATTCCGGGCTGGTATCAGGTCGGGGCGACTCGTCGTTCACCACCCGGGTGGGCTCCTTCTTGCCTGGCACCTCCACTGGCACAATCTCGGCCTCAAAGCGACCAGCCTTCTGCGCCTCGAGCGCCTTGCGGTGGCTGTGGTAGGCGTACTCGTCCTGCTCGGCGCGGCTGAGCCGGTAGCGTTCCGCGACCAGCTCGCCGGTGTTGCCCATGTGAAAATCGTAGTAGCAGTCCCAGAGGCCGTCACAGACCATTGAGTCGAGCAGTTGCCCGTGCCCCAACCGATAGCCAGTGCGAGCCCGATCGAGCAGGTAGGGAGACCTGGACATCGACTCCATGCCACCCGCGATCACCACCTCAGCATCCCCGCATCGGATGGCCTGGCAGGCCAGCACGATGGCTTTCAGGCCTGACGCGCAGACTTTGTTGATGGTCAGGGCCGGGGTGGAGTTGTCCAGCCCGGCCAGTATGGTGGCCTGGCGAGCGGGGTTCTGGCCCACACCGGCCCCCAGCACGTTGCCCATGATGACCTCGTCCACCTGGTCGCTCGCCAGACCAGCTCTTTGCAGGGCCGCTTGAATGGCCACCGAGCCCAGACGTGGGGCGGTCAGCTCGGACAATCCCCCCAGGAAGCGACCGATGGGCGTGCGCACGGCCGAAACGATCACCGGCTGGGCCAGATCGGGCCGAGGGCGGCGTGGCTTGACCCTGGGGCTGAGCTGGGGCTCGGGATAGCGGGCTACGTCGAGTGCCATGGGTATCTCAATCCTTTCCAACCGTAAAGAGCGGCTCGCCAGGGTTGACCGTCTGGCCTGCTTGCACGGCCAATTCGGTCAGCCGGCCGGCCATCGGCGCAGCGACCTCGTTCTCCATCTTCATCGCTTCCAGTACCAGCACGACCTGACCGGCTTGCACAGTCTCGCCAGGGCGAGCCAGTATCCGAACAACGACGCCGTTCATGGGAGCCTTCACCGCGCCATCGCTGGCTCCCTCGCGCCGCTGTCGGCTCTGTCCCTCTCGCAGGTAACGCACGGGAATCACTTTGCCTAGCAGGGCCACCGCACGAGGTGTGCCGTCGGGGTCGAGCACCACCTGATAAGCCACCGAGCGATTACCGAGCAGCAAGTGACCCGGCCGGTCGTCCACAGCCAGGTCGCGGCCATTCAACCGCACCAAACCGGAACCGATCTCGACCGTGCATGCGACCTGGTCGACCTCCAACTTATAACGCACCAGCGCGCGTTCTGTCGCAGCTGCCAGGATCCTGCCTTGAGCCGGCAAAGAGAGCCCGGTGAGCAGCGTCAAAGGCTTCTTCTTCGACATCGGCGGCGTGATCGTGCACGCCGATATGGACAGGTGGATGCTGGTGGGAGCTGGCCTTCTGCAGAGCAGCCCGACGGCAGTCCGGCGCGAGGTGCTGGCCCTGGTTCCCGACCTCGAGCGGGGCAAGATCGACACCTTGAAATTCTGGAAGCAGGTGGGCGAGAACCTGTGGAGGGCCGGCCAGGGCCGCCCCCCGGAGGGGGATGAGTGTCGCTGGCTCTGGCGCGATACCATGCGGGCCACCGCCAAGATCGATGAAGATATGCTCACTTTCTGCTGGAATCTCGGTAAACGCGGGTACACGGTTGCTGCCCTGAGCAACACCATCATCGACCACGTCAAGGTGCTGCACGATCTGGGTGCTTACCAGCCGTTTCGGCCCTGCGTGCTCTCTTGTCAGGTGGGGCTGCGCAAGCCTGAAAAGGAGATATACAAGCTGGCCGCCCAGCTGGCCAAGCTCAAGCCCAAACAATGCCTGCTGGTGGATGACCGCGAGGACAATTGCGAAGGAGCCCGTGTAGCCGGCTGGCAGGCTGTGCTCTTCACCAGCCCGACCCAGCTGCTGGTCGACCTGCGCAAGTTGGGGCTGCTCAAAGGCTGAAGTCGTCGCCTTGACTGCAACGCCCGAGGTCTCAGCTTCAGGCGGCCGAGCGGCTGGGCCGGCGCCGCCTGGCTCGATCATCCACCTGCTCCAGGTCGATGGGAGCTTCCAGTCGGCAATGATGGCAGGCCACCAGGAGATCACAGTTTGGGCACACGGCCGCCCCGGTCAATCCGGCCCTGCCGGCCAGCTGCTCGCAGACCAGATCGTCCCGCAACCGCCGCAACTCCTCGGGAGCCAGCTTCCATGGATTCTCTTCGAGCAGATCGCATACCGAGCACTCAAGCGAGTGGCTGCACTGATAGCAGGTGCACTCAAGCTTGTAAAAGGTCGTGGCGACGACGTTGTGAACCATATGGGAGCCCCCGATGTAGAATTTTTCTCAATTGTTGCTGTGGCCGAGGTTTTTGCCAGAGGCCTCAAATCTCCTCTTCGTCGGGAACCTTTGTCAGAGCGCGTTGACCTGTCCAGAATCAGAACGCGCGGGAGTGTGGACATCTGTTGAACGGCGCCGCGTTTATTCCTGTAGCGCTCAACGCGCAGCCCCCCCTGAGCCGCCAGCAGGGAGGCCGCGCTCAGGCTGCGAACGCGTGGCCCGCTATGAGTGAATGGATAGAGCTGGTGGCCCTGGACGAGCTGATCGAAGGCCAGGGAATGAGCGTCAAAGGGCCCGACGGCCACGTCTACGCCCTGTTTTTGCAGGGTGGGCAGGTGAAAGCGCTCGACGACGAGTGCTGCCATCAGGGCGGCCCTCTGGGCGAGGGTGACCTGGACGGCGACGGGGTGGTGAGCTGCCCCTGGCATGGCTGGCAGTTCAAGGTCGAGACCGGCGAGTGCCTGGATATACCGGGCGAGTGCGTGCGCGCTTACCCGACGCGGGTCGAGAACGGCAAGGTCCAGGTGGAGAAACTTTGAGCTCGCCAGCAGGTTGAACAGGGGGCCGACCGGAGGTAGCGAAAACGACGGCCGGATCAACCAGAGGAGACGAAATCAAGCAAATGCGCAAACTGTCTGTTATGGCCCTGACCCTCAGCCTGAGCTTGCTCCTGTGCGCCGCTGCGCGCGCCGAGGGAGACTGGTTGACCTCCTGGGACGAAGCCGCCAAGCAGTCCAAGAAATCCGGCAAGCCGATCCTGATCGACTTCACCGGCAGCGACTGGTGCGGCTGGTGCATCAAGCTGAAAAAGGAGGTCTTTGATACCCCTGAGTTTGCAGCCTGGGCCAAGAAGAACGTGGTGTTGCTGGAGATCGACTTCCCCCAGAGCAAGCCCCAGAGCGCCGAGTTAAAGAAGCAGAATGCAGCTCTCTCTGACAAATACGGCATTGAGGGCTACCCCACTATCTTGTTCGTGAACGCCAAGGGGGACGTGCTCGGTAAGTATGGCTACGACAAGGGCGGCCCCTCGGTTTGGACTAAGAACGCCGAGAAGATGCTCAAGAAGAAGTAGCTCTCCTGGCCGGGGCAATCGAGCGAGAATCCCCCGCCGGGGCAGGGGATTCTTTCTTTTTTTTGGAGGAGCGTGTGAACCAGGTTCCTGGAGCCAGCGAGCAGGGCGAGCCACTTCGAGTGGCACTCGGCCGGGCCGAGGCCAGCCTGCGCGAAAGCACGCGCACGCTGGTGGTGCGCCTTGAGGTGTTGGCGGCGCCTCCAGTACGCCCGCGCGACCCGCTTAATCGACTGTTACGCGCCCTGGGAGAGGGCCAGGGGAGGTTGGTGGTGCGCACCTCCCAACTGGCCGCGCTGGGAGTGCTGGCCGGGCTGCCTCAGGTGCGGGTGCTGTGCCTGAGCCCGCTGCACGACGCCGAGTCGATGCTGCTCACTGCTGCCCGTGAGGACGAACAGACAGTGGTGCTCTACGAGCCCCTCGAGTTGCTCGAGCAGCCGCTGCAACTCGAGCTAGGCCTTGATAGCTGCGCCGAGCCCTTCCCCTACCCTACTCGGCTGATCCGCGCTCCTGGCCCTGCGAGCCTGACACTCAGCTGCACCGGCCCGGACGCGGGCCCCTGCCTGGAGGTCCTGGCCCACCTGCCGGGTTGCGAGCTGCTGGTGCCGATCGAGCTCCAACCCCTGCGATTGTCCGCCTGGGAGGACTCGCTGCGCCGCTCGCACGGGCGCCTGTTGACAGTGGGCGGCCTGGGGCCATGCTGGCCTGGCGAGCTGGTGGCTGGCTGCAGTGAGGCGGGCTGGCTTACCAGTGTCGACTGCCTGCCCCGGGCCGAGCCCGAAGCTATCCTGATGACAGCCCGCCGTTTGATCGAGAGTGTCTGATGTGCCGTGCTTCAGATAAGGCGCCGCACCGTTTGATGCTGAATGGGTCCGGCGTAGATCTCTAAGCGCAAGGCCTGGTCTTGCACTTTACAAACACGGCTCCTGGGAGAATCCATGCGCTACTCGGGCCCGCAATACGCGTCGGATGGTTGCTGCATAGGCCGAGGAAATCAGCCGAGCATAAAATCCAGCAACATCAACCGCTCATAGGGTGGTGAAGTCGGATGAGGTGTGTCAATTCGGACTCTTCCAGGGCGAACCAATTTAGCTAGAGGCCCACACATCCAGCCGATAGCGATTGGAGGCAGCCAGCTCCTGCAGCCACTTCTCGGCCTCGGCCTCGCCCTGACCGGTCTTCTCCCGGTAGAGCGCCGCCAGCGCCGCGCGCACGTCGGGGGCCATGTGGGCCGCGTCGCCGCACACATAGATGACGCCGCCCTGCTGCAACAGCTCCCACACCCGCTCCTTCATCTCGGCCAGCTTGTGCTGGACATAGACCTTGCGGTTCGGATCCACCCGCGAGTAGGCCACCACCAGCTCGTTGACTCCCTCGCGGGCGTATTCCTCGAGCTCATCCTGGTAGAGATAGTCCTGTTCGGGATGACGGCAGCCAAAGAAGAGCATGGCTGGCCCCAGCTCCTGTCCCTGGGCCTTCTGCACGGCCCGCTCCTGCAGAAAACCTCGGAAGGCAGCCAGGCCCGTGCCCGGGCCCACCATCACGAGAGGTGTAGCTGGCGACTCGGGCATGTGGAAGGCCGGGTTTGAGCGCACGAAGGCATACACCGTCTGCCCTTTCGAAGTGCGGGCAAGATAGTTGGAGCAGGCGCCCTGGAAACGTCCGTGGCCACTACGGGCGGGCTGATCAAGCACGCCCACGGTGAGGCTCAAGATGCGGTCTCCCGCCTGAGGCGAGGAGGAGATGGAGTAGTAGCGCGGCCGAAGGGGGGGCAGCATCTCCAGGAAGACGTTGAAGGGCAGCTCCACCGAGCGGTGCTCCTCCAACAGATCGAGGACCGAGCAACCTTTCTGGCGCACTCCTTGATCGTAGGCCCCGTCGTCACTGGCCATCTGCTTCAGAGCCAGCCTGGAGGGCGGACAGTCGGTGTGGGCCGCCAGTGTCTCGAGTTGAGCCCGGGTGGCCACGTCCTGCAACTCGACGTACTCGCTCAGAAGATGGCTCAGTGAGACTACGCGGTCCACCGGCAGCACCGTGCGCGAGCCCGTCTTCTGCTTGATGCGCAAACGGGCTTTCGGCTCGATCCGGAAACGAGCGGCCACGCGCTTGACCAGACCTTCGCCATTGCGGGGAATCACGCCCAGGTGGTCGCCGGGCCGGTAGTCCACCCCCTCGGGGAGCACCAGTTCGATGTGACGGGCGCTGCGCTCGCCCTGATAGAGAGGATGGTTCTCGATCACGGTCATGGGCCGGGCGCCGAAGGAAACCACGAAGGGATTGTCGCGCGGCTCTTCAAGGAACTCAACCTCGTACTGGTCGCCTCGTGCCTCGGCCGCGGCCGAGGCCTGATCGAGCCCCAGTTTCTCGGCCAGCGAGCTCCACACGGGGCGATACCACTTCTGGAACTGCCCGTCGAAGTCGCCTCGCGCGTCGGCTTCGCCGCGGGCCAGAACTCGCTCGCCCCCCAGCTCCTCGAGCCGGCTGTCGATCAACTTGGGGATGGCCTGAAACGAGCTGGCCCAGTCGCGATTGCCACATCCCATCACGGCATAACGTACGCCCTGGAGAGACTTCTGCTCGCTTTTGAGCCACTCCACGAAACGGGCCGCGTTGTCGGGCGGCTGGCCATTGTAGGTGGAAGTCACGATCAATACCAGACCCTCGGTGGGCAGCTTGCCAGCGTACTCGTCCAGGCTGGCCACGGTGGCCCTGTAGCCACGATCGGCGCCGTCCTCGCCTACCAGGTGAGCGAAGGCCTCGGCCGAGCCCATGTTGGAGCCGTAGAGCACGAGCAGGGGCGTGTTGTGAGCCGCCACGTTCACCGGCTTCACAACCGGCATTTCGGGCTGCTCGGCTGGCTTGACCGGAGCCACGCCCTCTCGCTCGGGACGCCGCTCGAGCTTGAGCTTGAAGTCGCCCGGCTTGATGGTCAGGCTCTGCTTGAGGTGCATCTGGTAGTGCTCGAAATCGACGAACTTGAAGCGGGACAGCAGCATGCCCAGCACCAGCATGGCCTCCTGCAGGGCGAACTGACGCCCGATGCAGGCCCGCTGGCCGTTGCCGAAGGCTTTGAAGGCGTTGGCCGGGCGCTTCTCCTCCAGCTCGGGGGCGAAGTTGTCGGGATTGAACTCGTTGGCGTGGGGGCCCCAAACGTTGGGGTCGCGGTGCACTCTGGTCAGCAGCAGCTGCACGGGCTGCCCCTTCGGAATGAAGTACTTCCCACCGATCACCGTGTCCTCATAGGGGGTGAGCGAGAAGACCGGGGCCGTGGGCCAGAATCGCAGGGTTTCCTTGAGGATCTGCAGCACGTACTGCAGCTCGTGGATCTGGGTGAAATCGGGCTGGGGCCCCAGCACCCGATCCACCTCCTCGTAGGCCCTGGCCAGCACTTCGGGATGACGCAGCAGCTCGTAGATGGCGAAAGACAACAGCCCGCTGGTGGTTTCATGGCCGGCGATCAAGAAGGTGACGATGTTGGCCCGGATGACGCTGTCGGACAGTTTCTCGCCCGACTCGCGATCGACCCCGTTGAGCATGAAGCTCAACAGGTCGTTCTTCCCCGACTGATCCGGCAGCTTCTTGCGCTCAGCGACGATGTTGTCTACATAGGAGTTGATGAACTGGCTGTCCTTGCGAAGCTGGCGCTGCTTGAGCACCATCATCTTGTTCACCAGCGCGGGGCGTCGGGCGTTCTCTTGCATGGCGCTGAGAAAGTTCATCATGGCCTGCACGAACGGATGCGGCTGATCGTGCTTGAAGGAGTCAAAGCGATAGTCGAAGCCGCACAGACCGATGGTATCCAGGGTGAGCCGGGTCATGTCCTCGGGCACGTTGACCTCGTGGCCCTCGGCCGCGGCGCGATCCCATTTCTCGATCAGCTGGTTGGCCATTTCGAGCATGGCCGGCGCGTAGCGCTTCATGGCCGCGTGCGAGAAGTTGGGCAGCAGAATGTTGTGGGCTTTACGCCAGTGGGCCTCGTGGGTGTAAGACGAGAACAGCCCCTCGGAGTTGAGGTTACGAACCTGCTTGAGGCCGGGCCCGATGCCCTTGTCGAAGCGCTTGGTATCGCACAGCTCATCGGCCAGCTCGAAGCTGGATGCGACGATGATGCGATTTCCCCCGACCTCCAGTTGGAAGAGGGGGCCGTATTCGTCGGCCAGCCGGCACATCGCCTCAAAGGGCGTGGGGCCGGAGGTCAACTCGTTCAGGTTGCCCACCAGCATTCGCTTGGGAGGCTGGGGAATGGGTTCGAGCTGGTCTTTGTGTGCTTCCAATAGAGCCGTGTCCATCATGGTGCCTCCTCGTTTGGCGAACTTCTTGCAGACGTCAGCGGCGCCGGCCGCCATAGTAGTAAGGGTAGCCAACGTCGTAGTAGACTCCGCCTTCCATCCACTGGATGGTGCCGGGGTAATTCTTCTCGATCAAGGCCTGGTCGGAGGCGCTCAGCGCGCGCCAATTGGTCAGGCACTGGCGTTGGGTATCGGTGGTGCCGATCAGGTCGCCTTCATTGACATCCTGCTGATAACGCTGGATGCTGGCGGCCATGGCCTGGTAGGCGGCACTGAAGCCAGTTGCGGTCGGTTTGGGATTGCCCCATCGGGCCGTACGCTGTTGGGCTGACTGCTGTTGGGCCACGGTGATGACCTGCTGGGCCAGCTGGTTCATGCACTGGCTGTTCAGCTTCTGGGTCAGGCCGGCCAGGGCGGCGTCGTCGGTGCCCACCGGAACCACCGTGCTGCGCACCACCGAGAGCGGCTGGTCGATGACCACCTTGCGATCCGAGGCGCGGAAAGCCCAGAATCGGGCTCCCCCTGCCACGGTCAGCACGCCGGGCTGTCCGCTAACGGGGGGCTGATACTCGGGAGTGAAGCGGCACTGCAACCAGACCGCGTTGGTGGTGGAGTATGCCGAGCACAGGCGAGCCGCCTCATCGCTGCTGGGGGGCTGGTCTTGGGCCTGATACTGCAGGCCCGCCAAGTCGGCCGAGCGAGCCAGCACCAGTTTGGCGTTGGGAGCCATGCGGGCGGTGTCGGTGATGAGGTCCTGGGTGAACTCATCGCCCGAGCCGGGCTGGTAGTCGCCCAGCATGGCCACCGGCAGCAAGAGAATCTGACGCTGGTCCTGGGCCAGGCTCGCCAGCGTGAGACAAAAGATCAAGAGAATACAGCGCAAAGTAAGCATCGAAGTCAACCTCCCCGGAGTGGGGCGAGATTCCCCGGAGGCCAGGGAACTCCTGGCGGGCCCGGTCCGGTCTTGAGGGCATCCTGCCTTCACAGGCTCAGAAAGAGAGGTACGCACTCGTGCGCATCTGGTCTCTGATCGTGTGCCTCTGGCTGATCGGCTGCTCGGGCGCTGGGCCCGAGTCGATCGCTGAGGGCGGGGGTGGTGTGGATCCTGCGCTGGCTCGGGAGGACTCCCAGCCATCAAAATCAGAGCAACTCCGCGATCTAGCGGGCGCGGAGTATCGGGTGACCTTCAAGCCCGGCTCGGATTGGGGCCAGGGCTATGTGGCCGAAATCGAGATAGCCAACCTCACCGACCAGCGCATCAACAACTGGAGACTCGCCTTCGACTTCAACCACTCGATCAGCTCGATGTGGAACGGTCGCATCGTGACCCGACAGGGTCAGCGCGTGACCGTGCGGGGTGAGAGCCACAACGCCTGGATCGAGCCTAGGGGAACGGTCAAGTTCGGCTTCCAGGGAACTCCCGGGAACCTGGTGGCCCCACGCAACTACCGACTGACAGGGGACACGCCATCCAGCACGACCACGGGAGGAAGCACGACCGGGGGGACAACAACCAGTGGAGGCAATACCGGTGGAACGACGACGGGGGGGACGGGAACGACTGCCCCCACCGTGCGCTGGCGCACCGATGACGATTGGGGATCGGGCTTCGTGGGCACGGTCGAGATCATCAACCCCGGGCCTGCGGACCTGCTCGACTGGCAGGTAGACGTGACCTTCGCGGGCACCGTGACCAACAACTGGAACACCCGCTCGATCAGCCACACGGGCAGCGTCTACCGCTTCGGGGCAGTGGAATACAACCGGGTGGTCAGGGCAGGAAGCAGCGTGAGCTTCGGATTCCAGGGCGCCCCTGGAGGAGTGAGCTCGCTACCAGTAGCCCTGGTAGGATCTGCCGGAGGCACCACCGGGGGAACCACCACCGGAGGCACGACCTCGGGCGGAAGCACCGGGGGAACCACCACCGGAGGCACAACTTCGGGCGCAAGCACCGGGGGAACCACCACCGGAGGCACAACTTCGGGCGCAAGCACCGGGGGAACCACCACCGGAGGTGGGACCTCGGGCACCACCGGCGGGCCCGTCGTCGGAGCGGGTTACCTTCACACCGAGGGAGCCCGCATCGTGGATGAGCAGGGCCGAACCGTGCGGCTGACCGGGGTCAACTGGTTCGGGCTCGAGACCAGCGACTTTGCCCCCGACGGGTTGTGGGCTCGGTCGCTCAACTCCATGATCGACCAGATGGCTCAAGAAGGATACAACTGCATCCGGCTGCCCTTCTGCAACCAGATGCTGGACGCTTCCAGCAGACCCGGCACGATCAACTATGCCCTTAACCCTGACCTGGTAGGCAAAACCTCGCTGGAGATCATCGACCGGATCATCGCTCGGGCGCAGCATCACGGGATGAAGGTCATCCTGGACCGCCATCGCCCGACCGGTGACAGCCAGAGCGAGCTGTGGTATACCCCGGCCATCTCTGAGGAGCGCTGGATCAGCGACTTCGAGATGCTGGCCAGGCGCTACCAGAATAACCCCACCGTGATCGGCTTCGACCTCCACAATGAGCCGCATGGCCGGGCCACCTGGGGCTCGGGCAACCTGGCCACCGACTGGCGCCTGGCCGCTCAACGGGCCGGCAACCGCATCCTGGCCGTCAACCCGAACCTGCTCATCATCGTAGAGGGCGTCGAGACGGCCGGCGGGCGTAACTACTGGTGGGGCGGCAACCTCAAGGCGGCCGGAAGTCATCCGGTGGTGCTCAGCGTACCCAAGCGGGTGGTCTACTCAACCCATGACTACCCGGCCTCGGTCTACAACCAGGTCTGGTTCAGCCAGCCCGGCTACCCCAACAACCTGGCTCCTCTGTGGGACGAGTGCTGGGGCTATCTGGTCAAGCAGAACCTGGCTCCCGTGCTTGTAGGCGAGTTCGGCACCCGCTATCAGACCCAGGCCGACCGGCAGTGGCTGACCACCCTGACGAGCTACATGCAAGCCAACGGGGTCAGTTTCACCTACTGGTCCTGGAACCCCAACTCGACCGATACCGGCGGTCTCTTGCAAGATGACTGGCAAACCATCATCGCCGACAAGAGGGCGGTTCTGGCGCCTCTACTGGGGCCGCTCTTCAAGTAACCTGTCGACAACTTCAGCGACGACCCGAGTCGTCGACAGACTTCTACCCGTCCGTGGCCGAGCGGGGCCGCGGGCGGAGCGGGAGTCAACGCATCCCGAGCGAGATGCCGTCCGACGAGCGCTGCTCCTGCTCCAGGCGGCGAGCCTCTTCCTCCAGGCCCTGCTCGCGCAACAGCTGGGGCATCAGGCTCTTGAGCGTGAGCGCTCCCTGAAAGACCTGCTCCCAACCCTGGCTCAGGTCGCTGGCCAGCCGGCTGGCGGTCACCCGACGCATCTGCTGGATGCCCCTCAGGCTGCGCTCCACCTCTCCCAGGATGGGCGAACCGGTCATGCGAGCCAGGCGCTCGAGGGGAGCCAGGCTGGTCTCGAGCGGGCCCAACTGGGCCAGCATCGGCGCCAGGGGCCCCTCCCCATCCATGACCGCCCGATAGGACCGGTAGAGGCTCAAGTACTCGGGGCTGAGGTAAGCCCCGCTCACATCGTCCTCCTCGCTGGGAGGCACGGGGATCAGACAGTCGAGACCGCAGGCCTGGCAGCGCATGGTGGCGTCGCGAGAGCCGCAACGCAGACAGCGCGGAACCGGAGCCTCAGCCCAATCCTGCAGAAAGCGAGCGCACTCGGACAGACGCTGCTGGCAGCTGGTGAGGTTGGACAGGTCGACCGAGTCCGGTGCCTGCTCCAGGCAGTGGCGCAATGAGGCCAGCTCGGACTCGATCTCGAGGAACACGCCCTCCAGCTCGGCCAGACCTTCGGCCAGCTCTTCCGCCAGTGGCTCCTCGAGGTCGGCGCTGGTCTCCAGGATAGCCTCGGCGGTGTTGCGAGTGACCTCTTCGAGCGAGGAAAACACCTCCTCGAGCTCGAGCTCACCGGCCTGCCAGAGTCGCACCAGCGAGAGCAATCCGCTCAGAGTGCCCGGATCTTGCAGGGCCGGGCCCGAGCCTCCCCAGTTTGCTTGCAGCGCTGACAACAGTCCGTCCATGCCAAGCTGACCTCCTCAGGTGTAGTGGACGAAGAGGGCCGGGCCCCCGGCCCGGCCCCTCGGTTGAGACGCAAAACTCTGCGTCAGGCTTCAGCGTCAGCCACCCACTTTCTTGGCCCGGCAGGCTCCACCGCAGGCCTTGCCGCAGGACCCGCCCTTGCAGCCCCCTCCGCCGCCGCCGCAGGCGCCACCGGCACATCCACCGCCGCCCTGAGAGCCCCCGGCCTGGGGCCCCTCGCTCTGCTTGTCCTGCAACAGCTTCATGAGGAGCGCGAGAATCTCCTCACTTCCCGAGGCACCCGCTTCGCGCGTTTTGGTGGCTCCACCCGCGCCACCCGAACTTCCGACGGAACTCAAGGCGTTGATCATCTGGTGACCTCCCTTTACTTTTTGCTCTGAGGTCAGGATATACAGGAGAAGCCCGGCCCAGGCCCGTTCCGAAGTAGCCATTGTGTTAACACTTGTTAACTTTATGAACAGGGTATTGCCGATTCCACCGCCGGCAGGCTGAACCTCACCGTCGTCCCTTTGCCGGTCTCACTCTCCAGTTCGAGCACGCCCCCATGCGAACGTGCAAGGCGGTCGGCAATGGCCAGTCCCAACCCCGTGTTGCGCCCCGAAGAACGACGGAAGCCCTTGCGCACGAATGGTAGATCCTCAGAGGGAATCCCGAACCCGTTGTCGGCGATGGTGATCCAAACCCGGCCCGCCTTCTGCTCGGCCACCAGGCGAACCGTTATGTCTCCCCCGGCATGCAAGACGGCGTTCTCAAGCAGAATCTGCAAAAGCTCGCGCACCCGGCCGCGGTCACCCTCCACCTGCCAGCGGGCGTCCAGCCCTTCAAACGAGAGTTGCACATTGCGGGCCGCGGCCTGCTCCTCCAGGGTCTCCACCACCTCCATCAGCGGATCCACCAGCTTGAAGGTCTCGAAACGAAGCTCAGGCTCGCTCTGCTCCCAGCGCGAGAGCTCCAACAGGCGGCGCACGCTGCGAGAGACAAAGGTCAACTCGCGCTGGATACGCTCGAGGTGACGACGCTCTTCCTCGGGGCTGCGCGTCAGGCCGTCCAGCATCGCCTGCACCCAGCCCATCGAGGCCGCCAGGGGGGTCATCAGGTTATGGGACACATCCCCCAGAAACTCGCGCCGGGCTGCTTCCGAGTCGCGCAGCGTCTCCACCGATTGCTGCAACCTGTCGGCCATTCGGTTGAAGGAGCGGCTCAGCTCGGCCAGCTCGGCAGGGCCCTCTTGCTTCAGGCGATAGGTCAGGTTTTCGGGGCCAAACTCCTCGGTGGCCGCCGCCAGACGACGAAGGGGGTGGGTGAAGGCCCGGCTGAAGGCCAGGCCCACCAGCAAACAGATGGCAGCTGCCACCAGTCCGGCACGCAGGTAGCCCATCCAGACCGAGCGCTCCAACTCGGCCGGCCGGAACGGGGGGGTAGGCGTCTTTACGACCAGCACCTCCCCACCAGGGCGCGGCACCAGACCGGTGAACCCGCCCTCGTCGGGCAGGTTGGCCACCAGTTTGCCCTGGCGAGCCGAAGCCAGTTGCTCGGGGCTCACCTCCACCAGCGCTCCCTGCAGCGCTCGGGGCGCTCCCTCGACAGGGTAGACCGTCATCTGAGAGCCGGCGGGAAGCGGGACCGACTGTGGATCGGTGCGCAGGTCCTCGAGCACTCTGTGGGGTGGTCGGGGTCGATGGGCCAGCCAGGGCGCTGCCAGGGCCAGGATGCCAAAGAACAGGGCCACCACGGCCAGGTAGCTGAGAGCCAGCCGCAGCCACAGGCTCACGGGTCGTAGCGGTAGCCCACGCCCCACACCGAGCGGATGGGCGCCGGACGCCCCGGCCGGTTCAGTTTGGCCCGCAGCCGGCTGACGCAGAGATCTACCCGGCGGGTATCGCCCAGATACTCCGGACCCCACACGCGGTCGAGCAGCTCCTCACGGGTAAAGTTCTTCCCGGTGGCCCCGGCCAGCACGCGCAGCAGCTCGTACTCGGTAGGAGTCAGCTCGAGCAGCTCGCCATCCAGGGTCACCCGACGGTTCTCGGCGTCCAGCAACAGCGAGCCCACTTTGGCGGTGCTGGCCGCCGGGAGTCGGGAGCGGCGCAGCAGGGCCTTGACCCGAGCCACCAGCTCTCGGGGCATGAACGGTTTGGTCAGGTAGTCGTCGGCCCCCAGCTCCAGTCCAATCACCCGGTCAGAGCCCTCGCCTCGGGCCGACACGATCAGGATTGGGATGGCGCTGAAAGCGCGCAGGCGGCGCACCACTTCGAGACCGTCCAGGTTGGGCATGAGCAGGTCGAGCACCACCAGATCCACCTCCTTGCCCACCAGCTCGAGCGCCTGCACGCCGTCCTCGGCAGCCAGCACCTCGAAGCCCTCCTCGTGGAGATAGCGGCGGATCAGCTCGCGCAGCTCAGGCTCGTCCTCGGCCACCAGGATGCGCCCACGCCCGGATAGAGATGAAAAGCCCACCTTACCTCCTGGCGAAGCTCGGATCGGGCGCCCCCGCGAACCAGCGGGGTATGAACGGGAAGTTCTCGGTCAGGTGGTAGTGGTAAATCCCGTCCCTGTGCTCGGGAGTGCGCCCCCAGTGCCCGTTGCACAGGTCTAGCTCGCCCTCCTGCCATTCGTAATCCTCGGTAAAGGTGCCATCGTAGTTGCCGCCGATTCCAGGCCGCTGTCCAGGCCGAAGCTTAAAGGAGCTGCGCAGTTTGCGCCCGTCGAGCTCGCGGTCGTTGTAGACGGGAAACCCATCGGCGGCGTAACCCACCAGTGTCATGCGGGTCCCGCTGCCCACCCGCTGGATCAGGCCCACCGGCATGCCGTGGTAGTGATAGGATCCGGTCGGCTGCACGTGCGCGTGATGCTTGTCCAGCCCCAGGTCAAGCGAGCCTCCGATGGCTTCGTAGCGCCATCCCTGGTAGCGCTCGGCGGTGCCCGGGTCGAAAGGCACCCCGTTGAGAGCCACCCCGAAGCGCATGGGAGCACTGGGAATGGGCGATAACAGCCGCACCGGTCCGGCCGGCATGCGGTAGAACAGGCGTTGAGGACGAATGGTGTTGGGGTTCCCCTGGTTGGGGAACCGGCCCGGATCGTGGTCCGGCAGCCCGTTGGACTGGCAATAGCGGTAGTCGCCCTCGAGCCAGAAGTCGACACTGGCCCCGGAAATGGCTTCCACCTGCGGGGTGGCGGGCCAGAGCGAGGCCAGGAGCAAGGTGAGGAGGATCCGTTTGACTCGCATGCTTTGAGCTTAAACTGTGGGGGTATCCGGGGAGGGCCAGATTGTATCCAGAGTGTATCGGCAGGATGCCCGCGCGTTGACCTGTTCAGAATTCGAAAGCGCGGGAGCGTAGACAATCTGTTGAACGGCGCGGCGCGCCAACTCCTGAAGCGTTCACCGCGTGGCACCTTAGCGCAAGCTGGCGCCCTTCTTCCCGAGCCAGGGGTGAATCTGGTAGCGCAGCCGGCCCGAGGAGATGGCCGGGTCAGTGGCCAGCAGGGCCCGCGCCTGCTCCTCGCTTTCGACGTTCAAGATGAACAGCCCACGCCACTCGCCGTCGTCAAGGAAGGGTCCGGCCAGATCCAGCTTCCCCTCGCCGTGCAGTCGCTCGATGTTGGCCAGGTGGCCCGCCTGGATTCGCTCGGCGGTTGCCTGGTCTTGATCGCGGTGCGTTCCTTTGAGAAGCAACACGAAGTAATATGTCTTCATTCCCTCGGGCTGAGCCAGGGCGAGCGCCGTCATGGCAAGCAAAACCAACACGCAGCCAAGTTTCTGCAACACCTTCCTCTCAGATATCATCGCCTACTTGCTTCCTTCTCTTCGAATCTGGCTCTCGGCCGACGCGAGCACGACCTGGAACGGCACCTGGGACAGGGCGCCAAACTCCGACCGTCCACTCAGCCGCGCCCGATTTGCCTGAGGGGAAGCGATTCCGCACAGGAACCGGGCCAGCTGGCGGGGATGGGTAAGGGCGGGCAGGCCTGCGTCGTGAACGCGTCGCAGCAACTCTCGCTGACTCTCGCTCAGGTCGGTGGGTGGACTTAGAGCCACAGGTCCGGGTCGATTCCCGGAGCAAACGCCGCAGTGATCACACTGATCGCGATCCGACTGCTCGCCAAAATAGGCCAACAGGGCTGAGGTGGTGCAGCCCGGGTTCAGACTCAGGCTCTTCATGGCTCCCAGGCGAGACAGGTCGTTCTGCTCGCGCTGCTCGAAGCGCGCGAGCATGGCATCGACCAGCTCATCTTGAGCCGGCCAGGCTGCCAGCTTGCGGTAGCCCTGCCGCACTCCGGCCACCTGCAGCTCCAGATGGCCCTGCTCCTCGAGGTAATTCAGGGCCCGCAAGATCCGTTCGCGGGACTCACCCAGGTTGATGGCAGCCTGATGCACGTCGAGCAGCGACCAGATGCGCCTGTCCACGGCCAGAGCAAAGAGGCGCTGGAGAAAGTCCTGGCGGGCCGCGTCGAAGCGTGCCAGCATTTTGTCTCGAGGACTGAGCCAGCGGAGCTTGTACTCGGTGTAGAAGGCCCCGGTGCTGCGCAGCAGGCCGTCGAGCTCGAGGTAAGTGAGCACCGTGTCCACCACCAGGGGCCGGATGTCGTGTCGGGTAGAGACCTCGTAGGGAGACAGGTCGAGCTCCTCCCCCATCGCGGCCAACTCGCCCAGCAGGGAGTGGAGCGCTTCTCGGGTGGGAGTGTCACCCAGGGTGAAGTTCTCGAGCGCGATGATGTCCTCGGGGGCAGCCAAACACAGACAGGTAGAAGCCTGTCCGTCCCGGCCAGCCCGGCCGATCTCCTGGGCGTAGTTCTCGACCGTCTTGGGCAGATTGTAGTGAAGGACCGTGCGGATGTCGCTCTTGTCGATACCCATGCCGAAGGCGATGGTGGCCACCACCACGGCTCGCTCGGAGGCCATGAACCATTCTTGCACCTGGCTGCGCTCTTCGGCCGGGAGGCCGGCGTGGTAGGCCCGCGCCTCGAAGCCGGCCTGGCCGAGCCGGGCGGCCACCTCCTGGGCGGTGCGTTGCAGGGTGACGTAGACGATGGTCGGACCAGGAGGGAGCGAGCGGAGACTGTCCATCAGCCGCTGGTCGCGCGAGGCGGCCGGGCCCGGCTCCATGCGCAAGGTCAGGTTGGAGCGATAGAGCGGTGTGCGCACGATGTTTTCAAGAGGAATGGAGAAGGCGCGAGCGATGCCTTCCGCCACGGCGGGCGTGGCCGTGGCCGTCAGGGCTACCACCCGGGGAATTCCCAGCTCGCGAGCCAGGCCGGGAAGCTTGAGGTAGTCGGGTCGAAAGTTATGGCCCCACTCGCTGATGCAATGGGCCTCGTCCACAGCCATGAGGGACAGCTCGAGCCCGCTCAGGGTCTGCAGGAATCGCTCGTTGTTGAGGCGCTCGGGAGCCACGTAGAGCAACTTGAGCCGACCCGCCCGCAGCTCGGCGTGGATCTCGCGGACGGCCTCCTTGTCCAGCGTGGAGTCGAGACGCGCTGCAGCAACCCTGCGTGCCTTCAGAGCGTCGATCTGATCCTTCATCAGAGCGATCAGAGGCGACACGACCAGCGTGAGCCCCTGCAAAGCCAGGGCCGGCAGCTGATAGCAGAGGCTCTTCCCCGCCCCGGTAGGGAAAATGGCCACGGCTGACAGCCCAGCGAGTAGCCGGGCGATCACCTCACGCTGACCGGGCCGAAACGTCTCGAGTTGGAAGACATCCTGGAGCAGGCGTTGCGGATCGAGCTGGACCCCATGCATGGCGGACCTCCTATGAGGCAAACAAAAAACCCGCTCGCCTTGGGGGGAACGGGTCTGTATTTGGGCGGAAAATCCCCGCTGTGCAGCAGTATAGACGCTTGAAGAAAATTTGTCAAGGCCCCGCCGGAACTCTTCAGCGACGACAGGAGCGTCCACACATCAGCGCCGGCGCCAGGACGCCTGCACACGTCGCAGGATCTCGCGGCGTTTGACAATGGGCGGGTGAGTCTGCCCGCCCTTAAGGGCTGCATCGCCGAAGCGCTTGAAACCGTCTTGCTCGAGTTTTCCCAGGGCCTGGTCCAGGCCATCTGGGTCGTAACCGGCTCGAGCGGCCAGCTCCAGTCCCTTCAGGTCGGCGTCGATTTCATCGGAATGGTTGTACTCGGTCTGGTGGTCGACCTGATATCCCACGCTCTTGAGTCGGGCTTTGGCCGAGTCGACCCGCCGCCTGACCGCCACCATCCGGCTGCGATAGCGGTCCTCGGCATTGGGGTCACCGGCCTCCTTCTTATACTCAGCGTAGTAGCGGTCGGCCAGAGCCTCGGCCTCCTCGAGCTCCTCGAGGGCCAGCTCGACCTGGCGACTGAGGTCTGCTTTGCGCGGGGTGTGCCGCTCGGTGCCGTGAGCGATCTCGTGGGCCAGCACTCCGGCCAGCTCGTCGTCGCTCAATCCGATTGCCAGCAGGGGCTCGGTCACGAACACGAATCCCTCGCCGATGGTGAATGCGTTCGGCTCATCGGCCTTGACCAGGTAGAAGTGCCAGGGAATGTTTCGGCCGGAGGCGCGGGCCAGCTTGTCGCCGATCGTCTTGAGTCGCTCGCTCTGGCGGGCATCTCTCGATTCCGGGTATTCGCGCAACACCTTGCCCAGCATCCTCTCGGCGATGCGATACTCATTGCTGGCCGTGGGAGCGCCCCCGACTGCTGCCTGCTGGGGACGGCGCAGGAACTGAACCTGATCGCCCACGGCTGCGTCGTAGACTCCGCGCAGGGAGATAACCGCGCTTCCGGCGCTGGCCTTCAAAACGGTCGCCTCGCCCAGCTTCTGCTCGCCGCGCGCCACCTGGACGATGTCACCCGGCAAAAGCTCGCCCTGGCACTGGATGCGGAAGACCCCCACCTGGGAAGGGTCGGGAGCGGTGATGCTGCCGGTCTGACAGAGGCCTGCCAGAGAAAGCGTCAGCACCAGGGCGAAAGTCAACAGGGTTGCTCTTGGCAAGGTGATCCCCCTTCGGCCTAACGGAGCAGTCGAAGTACGCGGTAGCTGCTTCCACTTGACTGAAAGATCAACTTATTGTTGAAGCTGTACTCTCCTTCCCAGATCAGAATGGCATCATCTCCGTAGCAGTATTCATAGCAGTACCGGGTCTGAATGACCACGCCAGAATTGAGATCCTGATACAGGTCGTTTCCGATGCGCTTGACCCGAACCCGGTAGGCTTCAGCCCATACCAGCGCGGTCAGCGCGAGAACCAGAAAGACAGCGGTCAGTCTCCTCATCGTGAGTGCCTCCTCGTGCAGGGATGCTCACACTCTAACGAAGACAGACGACAGCCAGTGTCACTGGCCCCAAGATTGGATGAACCTGAAGCGTTCCTTTCCCCTGGCTACAGTCCCGCGCGCGGACTGTTCAGAATTAGAACGCGCGGGACTGTAGACAATCTGTTGAACGGCGCCGCGCCAATTTTTACAGCGCTCTAAGCGCGGCGCCTCAGCGCCTCTGGCGATCGGAACGATCAGATTGGTCGGAAAAGGTGGGGGGACCAGAAGGAACGCTGGTGCCCAGGTTGGCGGCCTTGCGCAGGGTCGAGGTGCCCGGCATTTGACGACGCGGGACGGTGGTGAGTGGCCGCACCTGGTGCACCACGACCGGTTTGGCGAAGGTGGTTGCTGGCTTGACCGAGCGGGACACCCGCAGGGCCGCGCACCCCAGGCAAGAGCTGCCCAGAACGAGAAGAGCCAGTGCCACCAACAGACTCCGCATGAGTGAAATTTCGATGCCGCGATCAACCGACCTCCTCCAGCCAGCCCGTCTCCGGGCGGGGGGCGTCGGCGCCCACCAGCTCGCGCACGCGGGCGATCAGACCGAACAGGTTGCAGGGCTGGAGCTGCACCGAGCGTAGCTTTATCAAGGGGAGGGGAATCCGACCCTCGAGCTGGCGCCCGCTCTCCTCGACCATCACGGCCACGAAGCGGTTGCGTCCGCCTTCGTTCAGGCGCAGCAAAGCATCGGGGCGAAAGGTGAGGTCCCCAACCTGGACAGTGGGAAACAAGAACAACAGCAGCTCGGGACGTCGGCACAAGAGCCAGGGCATGGGGTGCTCTTCGGGGGTGGTGAAGGTGACGACTCGCATCATCGGGGGGTTCCTCCTCATTTGCTTGCTGAGGAGATCGTACCCCGGACAGGTTAACCGGTCCTTGCCGACTTGTAGCCGGCTGCTTGCCGGAATGTAATCAAAAAATGAACGGACTCACCCCAGCAAGACGAGCAGGGCTGCTCCTGAGAGCTCCACCGTCTCGCGCCGGGAGGAATCCTCCCCTTCCACGTGACCGATGGGGCTGTAGCCATAGGCCGAGTTGTGCACCAGCCCGTCGGCGTCCACCCGTCCCACCGGGCTCCAACCATAGGCGGAGTTGTGGACCAGGCCGTCCCCGTCCACCCGTCCTACCGGGTTCCAGCCGTACGGACTGTCGTGCACCAGCCCGCCGCTGTCCCGCCGCCCGACCGGTTGCCAGGCGTAGGGATTGCCGTGCAGCGAGCCATCAGGCTCGGCGCGCCCCACCGGGCTATAGCCCCAGGCGCTGTTGTGAATAAGTGCCATGGCACCAGGTTACACTGTCGCGGGGCCCCGACCCAGGACCGGGATGTTACCCGCTTGACAACTCTCAATTATTCGAATATTCTAGAAACATGGACGAACTCTTGGAAGCTTACGCTGACCGCCTTGCCGCCCTGGGAAACCCGGTACGACTGCGCATCCTCAAGCTGCTGGTGGAAGCCTCCCCCGGCGGGCTGGTGGTGCAGGAGATCCAGGAAGAGCTACAGATTCCGTCCTCGACCCTGTCCCATCATCTGGACAAAATGAAGAACGAGCAGCTTCTCAGCGTCACCCGGGAGGGCACCTACCTGCGTTACCGGGTCAACTGGGAGACGCTGCAGGGCCTGCTCAGGTTCCTGACGGCGCAATGCTGCATCCGCAATCCAAAGGAGGACTGTTGCTCATGAGTGACGTACGCGAAATCGTCAAAGAAAAATACGGCCAGGCCGCCCTGCAGGTCAAGGAGGGCCGGGCCTCGTGCTGCGGTACCTCGGCTGCCTCGGCCATGCAGGTCGACCCGATCTGCTCCAACCTCTACAACGCCGAGGAGATCGGCCAGCTGCCCGAGGAGGCGTTGCTTGCCTCGCTGGGGTGCGGCAATCCCACCGCCTTGATCGATCTTGAGCCGGGGCAGACCGTGCTCGACCTGGGCTCAGGCGGTGGCATCGACGTGCTGCTCTCGGCTCGACGGGTAGGGCCCACGGGTAAGGCTTACGGCCTGGACATGACCGACGAGATGCTGGCCCTGGCCCACGAGAACCAGAAGAAATCTGGCCTGACCAACGTGGAGTTCTTGAAGGGCGAGATCGAGCACATCCCTCTTGAGGACAACTCGGTGGACGTGATCGTGTCCAACTGCGTGATCAATCTCTCGGCCGACAAAGAGCAGGTGTTCCGCGAGGCCTTCCGGGTGCTCAAGCCCGGCGGGCGACTGGCGGTGTCGGACGTGGTGACCCGCACGGCGCTGCCCGAGGTGGTGCGCCAGAGCCTCGAGCTCTGGGTTGGCTGCGTGGCCGGTGCCCTGACCGAGCAGGACTATCTGGCCCAGTTGCGGGCGGCGGGCTTTGAGGAGGTCTCCATCGAGCCGACCCGCATCTACCAGGTGGAGGATGCGCGCGGCTTTCTGGAGAGCCAGGGAATCGACCCGGCCAGCCTCTCGCCCGAGCTTGACGGGGCCGTTTTCTCAGGCTTCGTGCGGGCGCGCAAGCCTGCCAAACAGAGCTGCTGCAGCCCCACCTGCTGCTCCTGAGCCTCCCGCGGGCCGGCGGGAGGCCGGACCCCCGGCTGCGAAGCCGGCCCGCGTGGAGTCCATTTTTCGACCCGACCTGTTCGAAGGCCAGACCGTCCTCATCACGGGAGGAGGCACCGGCATCGGGAAAGCCATCGCCCGCGAGCTGGTCGATCTGGGGGCCCGGGTCCGACTGGCCGCCCGCCGGGAGGAGCCACTGCAGGCCACCTGCGCCGAGTTGGGTGAGCGGGCCAGCTACCAGCTGGCCGACATCCGCGACGAGGCCCAGGTGGCCTCGCTCTTTGCCGAAGGCCCGGTGCACGCCCTGGTCAACAACGCTGGCGGGCAGTTCTTCAGTCCGGCCGAGGCTATCTCGGCCAGAGGCTGGCGGGCCGTGATCGACACCAACCTGACGGGCACCTTCCTTATGTGCCAGGCCGCCCAGAAAGCCGGCGCCAGGGCGATCGTGAGCATCGTGGCCGAGATGTGGCGCGGTTTTCCTGGCATGGCCCATACCGGAGCCGCCCGGGCCGGGGTGGTCAACCTGACCCGCACCCTGGCCGTGGAGTGGGCCGCCCGGGGCATCCGGGTCAACGCCGTGGCCCCAGGCCTCATCCAGAGCTCAGGGCTGGAGAGTTATCCGCCCGAGGTGCAGGGAGTGCTCGAGCAGGTGGTGCGGGACACCCCGGCCAAGCGGATGGGCACCGAGCGCGAGGTGGCAGCGGCAGTGGTCTTCCTGCTCTCCCCGGCGGCCGCCTTCATCAGCGGCGAGACCCTGCGCGTCGATGGCGCCGGCTCTCTGTGGCGCAAGACCTGGGACATCCCCGCTCACGACAGCTTCCCCCGCTACGAGTGAGCTCAGCTGTTCGAAAGGTTTTCGAGCCGGCTTGAATAATCTTCTGCTACATGCTGGCCGGGCTGCTCATTTTGCTGATTTTCCTGGTGCTGGCGGGGATGATGATGACCAAGCGCATCCCGGCCCTGCTGGCCCTGCCCCTGATGGCCTTGCTGATCGGTCTGGTCTCGGGCCTGGCCGCCGGCCTGCCCTGGACGGGCGCCACGGCCGACGACCCCAGCTTCCGCAAGCTCATGTTCGACAGCATCCTGCGCGACGGCACCAAGCGATTGTCCGAGGCCATGATGTTCGCCATCTTCGGGGCCGTGCTGTCACAGGTCGTGATGCGCCAGGGCATCGCCCAGCGCATCGTGCGCGTGGCCGCCGAGTATGCCGGCGATCGCAAGCTCTTGCTGGCCTTCTTCATGACCGCCGCCATGGCGGGCGCTTTCTGCTCGCTCACCGGCCTGGGAGCGGTGGTGATGGTTGGATCGTTGGCCCTGCCCATCCTGACCGGCAGTGGTCTCTCGGCCAACTTCGCCTCCTGCCTGATGCTCTTTGCCGTCAGCCTGGGCGGGATGTTCAATGCCTCCAACTGGGGAGTGTTCAAGGACGTGCTCAAGCTCAGCGAGGATCAGATTCGCCCGGTAGCCATCGGGATGGGCGTGCTGATGGCCCTGATGGTCATCGTCTTTCTGCTGGTGCAGGGGTTCCGCGAGCGCAAGAACTTCGCCTGGGCCGCCCTGGAGGCTCCCCCACCCCAGAACGTGCCCCTCCCGAGCCTCCTCACCCCCATCCTGCCGGTGCTGCTTATTCTGGTCGTCCAGTGGCCGGTGCTGCCCGCCTTCCTGGTGGGTATCCTTTACGGCTGCCTCACCACCGAGCCGCTGCGCCTGGTCCCCAATCTGACGGCCGCCTTCCTCGAGGGACTGAAGGACGTGGCTCCGGTGCTGGGCCTGTTCATCGGCATCGGCATGACCGTGACCGCCCTCTCTGACGACAGCGCCAGGGCAATCATGGGCCCGCTGGTGCTGGCGGTGGCCCCTACCCAGCCGGCCACCTACATCCTGTTCTTCGCCCTGCTCGCCCCTCTGGCGCTTTATCGCGGCCCCTTCAACACTTACGGGCTGGGGGCCGGCTTCATCGCCCTGCTGTTTGCCGATGGACAGGGGCCGCTTCCGGCCCTGGCCATCATGGCCGCTTTCATGGCCGTGGGCCAGATCCAGGGCACCTGCGACCCGACCAACACCGCCAACGTCTGGATCGCGAGCTTCACCCATACCACCACCGAAAAGCTGCTCAAGACGACCATTCCCTTCGTCTGGGCCTTCGTGCTACTTGCCCTGGTCTACGCCGTGCTGGGTGCCGGGGTGATGGCTCGATGAGCGGGATTCGGGTGGGCATCGACGTGGGCGGCACCTTCACTCACGCTGTGGCCATCGACAACACCAGCCTGGAGGTGGTGGCCCACGCCGTCCACCCCACCACCCACAGCGCCGCCGAGGGGGTGGCCCGGGGCATCATCGAGGTCTACACCAAACTGGGTGAGAGCCTGCCATCGGACGCCCGGGTGGTCTTCCTGGCCCACTCCACGACCCAGGCCACCAACGCCATGCTCGAGGGGGACGTGGCGCCCGTGGTCACGGTGGGCCTGGGCAGCGGGCTGGAAGGCATGAAGGCGAAGGGCGACATGGAGGTGGGCTCCCTCGAGCTTGCCCCCGGCAAGCACCTGACCAGCCGACTCGAGTTCCTCAATCCCAAAGAGCCCAACTTCGCGGAAACCCTGGAGAGGCTCATGCAGAGTCTGAAAGACTGCGCCGTGGTAGCCGCCGAGGGCTTCTCGGTGGACGACCCCAGCGGCGAGCTCGCCGTGATGGCGGCCGCTTCCAAGGCCGGACTGCCGGCCTGCGGAACCCACGAAATGAGCGGGCTCTACGGCCTGCGCGTGCGCACCCGCACGGCGGTGCTGAACGCATCCATCCTGCCGCGCATGATCCAGACCGCCGAGATGACCGGCTCCAGCCTGCGCTCGCTGAACGTCACGGCCCCCTTGATGGTGATGCGCTCGGATGGCGGCGTGATGAGCCTGGACGAGGTACGCCGGCGCCCGGTGATGACCCTGTTGAGCGGTCCCGCCGCCGGCATCGCGGCCGCGCTCATCTTCTTGCGGGCCACCGACGCGCTCTTCCTCGAGGTGGGGGGCACCTCCACCGACATCTGCCTGGTGAAGGACGGCCGCGCCGCTCAGCGCTCGGCCCAACTCGGAGGCCATCCCACCTACCTCAAGACCCTGGACAGCCGCACGCTGGGCATCGCCGGCGGCTCGATGGTGAGCAAGGGTGACGTGGGGCCGCGCAGCGCCCACCTGGCCGGCTTCAAGTACGCCACCTTCGTGCCCCCCCACGAGCTGGGCAGCCCGCTGAAGGTGATCGAGGTCACGCCCCTCCCGGGCGATCCGTCCTACCTGGTGGTGGAGGGGCCGAGCGGCACCCGGGCAGCGGTGACCACCACCTGCGCCGCCAACCTGCTGGGCTACATCAAGCCAGGCGACTACAGCTACGGCCATCCCGAGTCGATAAAGGCCGCATTCGCGGCCCTGGCGGCCCACCTGGGCGGCACTCCCGAGGAAATGGCCCTTCAGGTGCTCGAGCGCGCCGCGGCCAAGGTCATGCCCACCCTGCACCAGTTGCTGGATGACTACAAGATGAAGGACCGCTCCGTCAAGCTGATCGGGGGCGGAGGCGGAGCGGGTGCCATCGTGCCCTTCGTGGCTGAGAAGATGGGCCTGCCCTTCGAGATCGCCCGCCGGGCCGAGGTGATCTCGGCCATCGGGGCAGCCCTGGCCATGGTCAAGGAGACCATCGAGAAGAATATCCTCAACCCCACCCAGGCCGACCTGGCCGCCCTGCGGGCCGAAGCCGAGAAGGCGGTGTCCCGCATGGGAGCCGACCCGGCCACTATCGAGGTCACCGTCGAGGTGGACGCCCAGAAGAACCTGGTCCGGGCAACGGCCACCGGCTCGGTGGAGTTCGTGGCCCAGGACCTCTTGCAGCAGTCGGTCAGCGAGGAGGAACGCCTGCAGACCCTCAAGGAGGCATCCCAGCGCGAGGAGAGCTACCGCCAGTTGGGCCAGACCGACTTCTTTTACCTCTACGAGAGCTCCCGCACCGAGAAAGTGCTGTTCAACCTGCTCAAGCGCAAGAAGAGCACCCTCTGGATCACCGACGGCAAGGGCAACGTGAAGTTGCAGGTGCCCGGCGGAGTGGTGCAGGAAGGCCGCGGAAGCGGGCTCGAGACCGGCCTGCAGGGCGTGCTGCAGCGCCACACCGCTTACGGTGACGCCGGGGCGCTGGTGCCGCCGGTTTCCATCCTGGCAGGGCGCAAGGTGGTGGACCTGACCTCGCTCAACACGGCCGAGCAGATGCTCTCGCTAGCGCGCCAGGAGCTGGGCGGCCTGGGGGCCGAGGAGCCGGTCTACTTTGTGGTTCACCCGCGTGCGTGACTGGCTCGGCCGACCGCCCAGCGACCATCGCAGACAGCGAGCTGTGGAGCGGGTGGAGCGCGCCCTGGACCGGGTCGGCTCGAGCTCACCGCTGGAGTTTGCCCGCCTTCACAACCTGATGATCGAGCAAATCCCGCATTCCCTGGCAATCGGATCGACCCGATTCTTCGGCCGCCTGGAGGGCGATCGCATCCTGGTGTATCCAAGCGAGATGCCCCTCGAGCGGGTGGTGGCCCACGAGCTCTTTCACTGGCTTGATCCAGGCTCGGACGGTGAGCTGGCTGCTCAGCTCTTTGCGAGCCGGTGGACTGGCGATGCGCCCTCGTGAGAAAGCACAGAGGGGAGACCGGGCCCGGTCTC